>Ga0181565_10004381_pt1 | contig 10798 bp, 11 predicted proteins | sample 101ome_16_FD_129661 | JGI IMG/M metagenome (GOLD analysis project Ga0181565, IMG submission 129661) | Coastal salt marsh microbial communities from the Groves Creek Marsh, Skidaway Island, Georgia - 101401AT metaG (megahit assembly) | ecosystem: Environmental > Aquatic > Marine > Intertidal...
GCGTTTAATTCTTTCGCAAGGATTTCGCCAGAGACTCTTGGAACATATGCATCATGAGTCGCGGCAATTATTTCAACTTCTTCGGGTTTTCTAAACCTTGGGAATGATTCCATGTTGGATAGATCAAAATATCGAGAAAGATACTCTTGTGGGGATTTGAAGTTTTTTGGAAGAGTTTTTTCCATTGCTTCCCAGTTTATTGAGTCTTTTAGGGTTTGTTCTAAAAATACAGGATGAGGCGAGTGGGGAGTTACGCAGGGAACAGTTCCTTTGACTAGGTTGTGATTAAAACTTGTCATGACAGATAAAACGCCACCCATTGAAAAGCCTGTGGTGACAACTTTTTGGAATCCTTGTCTTTGGAGATAATCAATAAGAGATCTGCCTTCCTCAAACATACAATGCACCATCTTAAATAAGTCACTTGCTTCTCTGATATACATCCCAACTTGTTGGTGAGGACGGCGAAGGCCATAAAATGGAGCCTCTAAAATGATGGAACCAATACCTTTTTTGGCCAGTGGAACCGCTAAAAAAAACTCCCGGCGCTTGAAACCCTCATCTCCTGTTCCTGGAAAATGAATGACAATGGGGGTGTCTTTATTTGCATTAATAGGCATTACTTTTCTGAGGTAGGCTATTTTTGATTCACTCGGTAGAAACTTATTAGCAGATGAAACAAAAGTACCATTTGTCATTTCAAGGCCTAATAATCTTTTTGATTCCTGCCATTTAATGTCAATTGATTTTAAATCTGGTATCGCATTATAAATTTCAATTAACTCTTCCAGATATTCAACATCACCACAACCATTATTAAAGAATAGTTCATTATTTGTTGCCGCTCTGTAGGCCCTATCAAGTAGACTGATTTGATCAGGCTTGATGGAGTTTAATTTTATCATGATTATATAATATGAGTAACTATTCAGGTTTTAAATTGAAGGAAAATTCTTCCCTAAATTTATTGATTACAGGCTAGCTAATCGATAAGATAGTTTAGTGAATGTAAAAAGAAAAAAACCAATTCAAAGTCGTTCAAAAAATACTGTTGATTGTATTTTATCAACCTCAAGGCAAATCTTATTGCAGGATGGGCCTTTAAAATTTAACACAAATATAATCGCTAAAAAATCAGGTATCAGTGTTGGGAGTATTTATCAATATTTTCAATCCAAAGAAAAAATAATCGAGGCACTGCTCGAAGTTGAACTAAAGAATTCCATTAAAGAATTTGAAGAAGGGCTTAGGGTTTTAATCAATAGCTCTATTGAAGAAAAGGTTAGTGGAATTATAAATCAGATATCTAATCTTTTTAGTGAGAATGAGTACTTGCTTCAGGCCCAAAAGTTATTTAGCCGTTCTGATACTTTTAATCTTGATCAATTTTTTGATCAAGAAGTCATCAGTCGTGCGAAGAATATTTTTTCTTTCGAACATGATGGGGCACTTTCTCAAGAAATTGAGAAAATATTAATCTTATCCAAGCAAATGTTTACGCCATTTGTTGCGAAACCCTGCTCTCATGAGGTCCTGGTGCTCAATAGTGTTGCCTCAGGTATTGTTCAACCAAAATATTAAAAGGGAAATAATCATGCACTACCCAGAGCTTTTTGAACCATTGAATCTTGGTTTTACCACCCTAAAAAATAGATCACTTATGGGCTCGATGCATACAGGGTTAGAAGAAGCTAAAAATGGAACCAAGAGGCTTGCAGCCTATTATGAAGCTCGAGCGCGTGGGGGAGTTGGACTAATCGTTACAGGAGGCATAAGTCCAAATTTGGCAGGCCGAGTCGCACCCTTTAGTTGTCAACTCAGTCACTCTTGGCAGGTCAAGCATCATCGCCCGATAACGGACGCGGTTCACCGTGGTGGTGGGAAAATTTGCATGCAAATTCTCCACAGTGGTCGATATGGTTATCATCCACTTCTCGTTTCAGCGAGTCGATTAAAATCACCAATAACACCCTTTACGCCTTGGGCGTTAACCTCAAGAGGTGTTGAAAAAACAATTAATGATTACGTTAATTGTGCATACCTGGCCCAAAAGTCTGGCTATGACGGCGTCGAGGTGATGGGTTCTGAGGGCTATTTAATCAATCAATTCATCGTCGCCAAAACTAATAAGCGGACAGACAAATGGGGAGGAGAATATAGAAATAGAATTCAATTTCCAATTGAGATCGTTCGTCGAATTAGAGAAAAGGTAGGCCCACGATTTATCATCATTTACCGCCTCTCTATGCTTGATTTAGTTGAGGGAGGATCCAACTGGGAAGAAGTGGTGATGCTTGCCAAAGAAATTGAAAAAGCAGGAGCAACGATTATTAATACAGGAATTGGCTGGCATGAAGCAAGAATTCCAACTATTGCAACAATGGTTCCAAGAGGTGGCTTTAGTTGGGTGACAAAAAAATTAAAAAGTGAAGTTTCTATTCCACTCATCACAACTAATAGAATTAATACTCCAGAAGTCGCGAATCAAATTATTAAAGAAGGCCATGCAGATATGGTGAGTATGGCCCGCCCAATGTTGGCTGATCCTGATTTTATGAATAAGGCTAAATTGGGGAAAGGGCATGAGATTAATACTTGCATTGGTTGTAATCAAGCTTGTCTTGATCACGTTTTCAAAAATAAAGTAGCTAGTTGTCTCGTTAATCCCTATGCCTGTTTTGAAACTGAGCTAAAAACAAAGAAAAATATTTTACCAAAAAGAGTGGCGATTGTTGGTGCCGGCCCGTCCGGTATAAGTTGCGCAATTGAAGCCGCAAAAATAGGTCATGAAGTTCACTTATATGAGAGAAATTCGGAAATTGGCGGGCAGTTCAATTTAGCAAAAATAATACCTGGCAAGGAAGAGTTTCACGAAACGATTCGTTACTTTGATGTAATGCTTAAGAAGTATGGCGTTCACCAGCATTTAAATACCGAAGTCGATGTACAAATGATTAGGGATGAAAAATTTGATGAAGTAATTATTAGTGCAGGTATCAGACCTCGAAAGCTAGATTTAGACGGAGCTGAGCTACCCCACGTCTTTGATTATATGACAGCGCTAAAGCACCCGGAGAAAATAGGCAGCCGTGTCGCGATTATTGGAGCTGGTGGGATTGGCTTTGATGTCGCAGAGTCATTATTACATAAAAATAAGACGACAATTACTGTCCAACAATTTTTAAAGGAATGGTCGATTGATGGAGAAAATAATAATCGGGGTGGATTATTAACTCATGAAAGCGAAACTTTGACGCCTGATCGTGAAATTACTCTGATGCAAAGAAAAGAAACGAAGCTAGGAGCCGGACTTGGCAAAACGACGGGATGGATTCATCGTCTTAGTTTGAAAAAATCTGGTGTTCAAATGTTAAGCGGTGTTGAATATCAAAAAATCTCAGAAAGTGGGCTACATATAAAACACAAAGGAGAAGAGAAAGTTATTGAGGCGGATTCAATTATTGTTTGTGCCGGTCAACTTTCAAATAGTGACTTATTCGCTAAACTAGAGGCATTAGGACATAAAAATATACACCTTATTGGTGGAGCAAAACTTGCTCTTGAAATAGATGCCAAAAAAGCAATTAGAGAGGGCGTTAAAGTTGCCTTGTCTTTGTAGAAGTATGATCTCCTTCTAGCTTGCTTTTTTCTCTGTTAAGTTGCTCTAGTTGAATGTTAATTTTTTCAATTATTGGATTATACTTGTTTTCGTTTTGTTTTATTACCTCATCGACTTTTTTAAGTTTTAAAGAGGTCTCTAATATTGTCTTATCCATTATTATTTGATTCTTTTTTAATGCATCTAGCTTTTTAGGAAATATTTTTTTTTCCTCTGACACTAAATCAATTTGATTTTTTAACGTGACAAGATTTTCAGTTAATTCATTAATCTTTTGGTTATCTTCTCCTGATAATGTCAGTAATTTTATCTGGTCATCTAAATCCGTTTTTTCTTTGAAAAGTGATCTTTTCTTTTGATCCAAGTCCATAAATTTTTTGCGTTGAATTTCTGGAAAATTAGTAACATTTTGATCAATAATAGATTTTTTCTCAATTAACGATCGCTCCGCAGTTTTTCCTTTTTTAAATTTTTCTTTTAATGCGCTTAGTTGATCAACAATTTGGTTTTTCTTCATCTCTAGAGTTTTAATTTTGCTGTTGATCGAATTGATTTTTTCGGTTTTAGAAGCATTTAGAATCTCTCTTAGTCGCTCCGTTTTTTTCTCCTGATACCGATCTTGGACTCCTTCTACTTTAAAACTTTCAGAGATGCCTATATGAAAAGTTTGCTCACCAAATTCAATTAAGTCATCATCTTGCAGTAGCATTTTTTGATGTGGTTCAATTCTTTGGTCATTTAGGAACGTTCCATTAGTTGATCCTAAATCAGAGAGAAAAATTGACCCTTCTGACAAAATAAATTCAGCGTGAAGAGTTGAAACTGAGTCATCCTCAGGAAAGGTTAGCTCTCCTGTTTCACGTCCAAATTGACATGGTACCTCGATATCAAGAATGTTTTGATCTAGGTTATTTAAAAGCTTTATTGAAGCCATTTCTCCTCAATCTCCATAGTCTAAAGATAGTTGAAAACTTATCTACATCTATATTATAGTACATTTTAAAAAATACAGGGGAAATACATGCCATCATTTGATTTAGTTTCAGAAATAGACAAAGGTGAACTTAAAAACGCAGTTGATCAAGCACAGCGAGAAATCTCAACTAGATATGATTTTAAGGGTTCTGACTGCAGATTAGAATTAAAGACTAATGAGGAGGTTGAAATTGAAGCTGCTAATGAGTATCAGGTGCAAGCAAGTGTTGATATCCTTCGCTCTAAAATGATCAAGCGAGGAATTGGTGTAAAGTCTCTCACGATTGGAGATATTAAACCAACGGGTAATATGCGTTTTAAAGTTAACGGAAGTTTTGTTAATGGGATCGATAAGGACTTAGGAAAAAAAATTAATAAGTTTATTAAAAGCTCAGGTATTAAAGTGACGTCCGCATATCTTGATGAAAAGGTGAGAATTACCGGGAAAAAAATTGATGACCTCCAAGAGATCTTTAAGCAACTTCGAAGCAACGATGACATTGGTGTTGATCTTCAAATGCAAAATATGAAAAGTTAAACTTTGTGAACTGGATTGAACAGTATCCATTTATTGCTCACCGGGGACTCCACGGCAAGGGAGTTCCTGAGAATTCTGAGCTTAGTTTTGAGCAGGCGATCAAAAATAACTATGCAATTGAGTTAGACATACAGTTTCTATCTGATCAAACTCCAATTGTATTTCATGATGATAACTTGCTGCGCATGACAGGAGAGAGCTGCCAGGTTAAGAATTTAAACCCTGTATTTTTAAGACATATAAGATATCAAGATGGGCAAAGAATTTTAACATTTGCAGATTGTTTGAAAGTTGTCGATGCAAAGGTGCCGTTATTAATCGAGGTTAAAAATGACACATATTCAAAGCTTGGATTGAATCAACTTTTAAAAGAATTGTCTTGTTACCGGGGAAAATATTCGATCCAGTCTTTTAATCCACAGATCTTATCTTACTTAAATTTTAAAGCTCCTCACATTTCAATCGGACAATTAAAGACAGATTGGGGTAAAACTGATTTAAACTTTTTTAAACGAAATTATTTACGTTTTTCTGAGTTTTATAATGATTTAAGTTTTATTTCGGTTGATCAAAAGATAATCTCACAATTTGATTTACTTATTTCAAAAAATAAAAATATTCCACTATTAACTTGGACGATAAAATCTTCCAAAGATTTGCTTGAGGTTCAGTCAAAATGCCATGGGTTTATTTTTGAGGGTTTTTTGCCTTAGTTCGATAGTTTCTTTTTTTAGGTTGAACGTTAAACCAGTCATCTTTCGTGACTGGGTGAAAATAATCAGACTCTTCGACTAGTAGGTGGGATGTTGTCTCCTCTATCGCTGCAATTTCCACGCGCACACCTTCAGATTTTAAATGACGCACAAGCTCTATGTAGTCAGAGTCACCTGACATGATAATAATAGTGTCAACTTTTGAGGCGAGTTGGGTTGCTTTGATAGATAATGGGATGTCCGCACTTTTATGACATGGCCGAACTGAACCATGAAAAAAATGATGGAGTCTCTCACTTAGTTTTTGAGAAATATTTTTTCCTTCTCTGAAATAAACTAATCGGTTAAGTCCTCGATTTCCCAAGAGTTTTGGCACGAGAGTGTCAAAATTTATTAATGAGGTTTTATTTTTACTTAGATCTTGAATACTTCTTTCGATATTATTACCGTCAACAAGGATTGCTACAGATTGGGAAATATTGATATTCATGCTTGCTTCTCCATTTCGTGTTATCCTATTCGTTTCTAACGAGCTTGGCAATTTTCAACCTTTTGGAGCATCAAAATGAAAAAACTATTTTTTCTTACTATCTTTTCCTCAATAAACCTTTTTGCTTCTTCAGGCATTAAGTATGAGGAATCATTTGAGAAGGATAACTTCACTATTAAAAATGCTCTCGTTGAAGACACGAGATATTTTCAAGGCGAGGGGCAGGAAGTAATTGCGGCCCCCCTGGAAAAGGTTTTGGTTGAGGTTTTAGACTTTAGTGGTAGATGTAACCAAGAATACGTGAAAAGAAGAAAGGAAACCCCAAAAGAATATAAATGTCGTTTTCATAACCCATCCCTCGTTGAATCAGTGGTTATTCGAGACTTTAAAAAGTTGGCCGGTTCAAAAAAGTATCTCGATGAATTTATTTTGTGGCGTAATGTGTATAACAGAAATGCCTGGCAATATTACGATCATGTAACGGTGACTCAGCTTGATCAAAAAAATATTCTCGTTCGGTTTGAAATGATGAATCAAGAAAAGCAAGATAAAATGCTACCGAAGTCAAAAAAGCGAGACACGGCGTTTTTAACAACAGGTGGAGAGTACTACATAACAAGCCTTTCAAAAAACAAAACCAAAATAAGAATGACCTATTTTTCGAGCACTGATCACTGGCTACTTTCTTCAGGGATGGCGAAAGGGCAAATTGTTGAAAAGATCGCAGAGGGGAGTCGTCGAACCCTCAATTCAATTAAAGAGGGTTCAACGAAATTATAGGATTATTTAACGATTCTAATTTTGTCCTCATCAAATGAGAACTGCTCAAAATATTTGTAGATAAAAAAGATGGTTATAGAGTTAAAAACATGCCAAAGAGCGTGTCCCTGCACCACGTGGTTGTTTGGGTCACACCAAGTTCTCGTCACATCTAAAAGAGTGAAGGTGAGCGCAACTCCAAGCGAGGCGAACGCAATAATAAAATGCTTTGAATTTGGCTTTGTGGCGAGTTTTTTTCTGGCCATAAACTCAGTGGCAATAAATGCAACAACTAAGACAGCAACAATGATTTGCATGGGGATTTGAAGCGCGTAAAAGACCATAAAAAGGGCCGTGCAAGCCAGTACTAATCCAATAAAAAATGGAGTTTGTCTTTCTTTAGAGATTTTTTCAAGTCTTCGAAGATTAAAAATTAAAAGAATGCCAACAAAGGCGTACATGGCGATAAAGTCAAACGTTTGAAGCACCATGGTGTAGCTCATGTGATAAACAAAACTACATGCCCCGACAAAAATTGCGACCGGCCCAAACAGTGCCAGGCTCTTTTGGCCTTTTTTTCTAGCGAGATACCAAATAATCATTCCAGCAAAAACAAAGGCCAGATTGGACCACGTATTTGCGGGTTCAGTTATCCAGCTGCATTGAGATGCCTCACACCATTTAACGTTTGGCTTGGCCATTTCACTGAGTTCATACCACGGGCATTGTGGCGCTAAAGAAGGAACTTCCATGTTTAATCCTTATGATGGGGAATAATAAAGTAAGGTATTTATAAAATACCGTTAATTGTTAACATAATAAATGTACCAACCGCCGTAAAAAAAGCAATCTGCATTGGCATGAGCCACTTTTTATTTTCTTGAATGGCGCCAATATTAGTTAAACTCCAAACGATAAGAATCGCGACATAAGCTTTTGCTTCAAATGCGAGAGTTGCTTTAAATTTATTGATGTAGCCAAACATAATTAGGGTGAAAACAAATTGCGATAGGATCCAAAGATTTGTGAAACCTGTTCTTTTTGCATCGTATTTTTTTACACTTTCTTTTGTCACCGCTGGAATATCGCCATAAGGCTCAAGGTTTGTTGGTCTCCACTCTGGTGGTTTTACCCAAAGCTTAAGCTTGTCAGTCATAGTACTGGCCATCTTTGCTTCACTCCAAAGATTTCTGTAATGGCGAACATTAGCGTAAAGCGGATTCCAAGTATTTGCTTGATTGATGATTCCGTAAACGACTTCCTCTTCTTCTGCTTGAAAGCTTCCAAACATTTTATCCCAAATAATAAGAATGGCGCCGTGGTTACGATCAACATACTTTGGGTTTCTTCCATGGTGAACTCGGTGATGCGATGGAGTAACTAGCACATGCTCAAGAACACCAAGTTTTCCAATGTATTGAGTATGTACCCAAAATTGATAAATGATCACAATACTCATCACGGTCATAAATGTTTCTGGACTCGCGCCTAAAAATGCTAACGGCAGATAAAAAAACCAACTATAAAAACGAGTGATCCAACTTTGTCTCATTGCGACTGAAAGATTGTATTCTTCACTTTGGTGGTGGACAACGTGTGACCCAACAAGAAGGTTTATTCTGTGACTAGCGCGGTGAAACCAATAATAAGCAAAGTCGGCAACAACGATTGCGATGAGAAAATTCATTGGCGTGTTTTCAGAAATTAAATGAAGAGAGTAGTTATTGTAAAACCAAGTGTAGCAATACATGGCCACTACTCTTGAAAAAACGCCGATTGCTTGTTGGCCTAAACCGTTTGAAAGATTTGATATAGAATCATTAAATCTGTAGAGCTTATCACCTTTAAAATAGCTGATAATAACTTCCAAAAGCATACTTACAATAAAAAATGGAATGGCCAATGCCATGTAATTAGTTGCCATATTTCACCTCATGTAAATTAATGAGATTAGTTTAGCTGAAGGCAGTTAAATAAGCTAGTTAGAGAAAAAAACCAACAATTTTTACAGGCCCATGTTAAACTAAATAAAATTAGTTAATTAAGGAGTTTTCTGATGAAAAAGCTCGGTTTTTTATTCGTTGTTTTATTCGCGATAACATCTTGTTCGAGTACGAAAGTCTCATCTAAAAATGAAAAAGAAATTGAGGCTCAAAAAAATCGTGATAAATCTCTTGAGGAAACAGTTCGCATTGAAAATGAGGTGTTTCAGCTTGTCGGATGTACGATGATTAAAAAGGTTGAAGTGAAAAATGAGGACGCCAAAAGAATTCCTTATGATATTCGCCAAAAAGCGCGCGATCTTGGTGGGAATGTTTTAAATGATCTCGCCGTACATGAAAGTTTTCAAAACCGTGGTGAAACAATTTTTGAAATTGGCAAAAAAGAGTACATGGCCTCTGCTGACGTTTATCGTTGCCATATCTAATTGATGAAAAAAATTTTATTTGTCTTATGTTTGGTCAGCTTTGGCTGTAGCTCTGAATCTCCAAGGGAGAAAGCGAAGCGATATCTTGGCTACGTGGATTCATTTTATGTGAGCTTTGATGATGCTCAAGAAAAAAAGCTTGAAGAAATTGTTGATCATTATTTTGACTCAAAAAAAGATGACTTAAAAATAAATAAAAAAATTTATGAGCATCTTGAAGTTGGCTTGGCGGAAAATAAAAGTCTTGATCCCAAGTATGTCGAAAAATTAATTAATCAAAAAATTGAAATGAATAAAAAAATTATTCCAAAGCAATTAGAATTAATAAACCAATTTTACGAAAGCCTGACACCTAAGCAAAAAAAAGAAATGCTTGCGGCGCTTAATAAGTTAAAAAAGAAATCCGCGCGCATGCGGTTTTGGCTCGGAGAAGGTGAAGCTAAGTAAATTAATATTTTATTTTTGGCAGTTTGAGCAATAATAGGTTCCTCTTTGGGCGAGGACAATTTTTTTAATCGTTTCCTCACCACACATACCGCAGGTTGTTTGATGAAAAACAACCAGATCACTTAAGCCTTCGCCTTTAGACCCAGTTGTATCCGAATAGCCGCCAGAAAAGGTGAGTCCATTTCTTTTTATCTGGCCATCTAACACACTTTTAGTGGCGTCTAATATTTTTTGGTATTCATACTTTCTAATATTTTGACAGCGCCTCTGTGGCTTGATTCCAGCTCGTGCACAAATCTCACAAGCAATATAATTTCCCACACCGCCAAAAAACTTTTGGTCTAGAAGGTAGGGTTTTATTTGTCTTTCGGGATATTTTTTTAGGCAGTATTCAAGATAATCAATTGTGAACTTATTACTGCTCACATCAACACCCATGGATTCTTTTTTTTGTTTCCATTCATCAATTGTAAAAAAATGCATTTTTCCAAAACGCCTTGGGTCCACGTAGGCGAGGTAAATAATTTTTTTATCGACCTCGCATTTAATCGTCATATGAGTATGCATGACGTTTTCAATTTTATCCCATAGCCTCCAACTTCCACTCATGCCAAGACCACTTTGAATGACATGGGTGTCATTGAGATGAATCAGTAATACTTTTGAATAGCGCTCAAAGCGGGTGATGGTTTTACCAACTAGGTTTGGAAAGTCTTTTTTGATTATAGAGCCAATGACGTCAGAGTAGGTGACTTCTAAAATAGTAGCATTCTCAATTTTTTCATTGAGTTGATTTTTTATTGTTTCAACCTCGGGTAACTCCGGCATA
>Ga0181565_10004407_pt1 | contig 10767 bp, 8 predicted proteins | sample 101ome_16_FD_129661 | JGI IMG/M metagenome (GOLD analysis project Ga0181565, IMG submission 129661) | Coastal salt marsh microbial communities from the Groves Creek Marsh, Skidaway Island, Georgia - 101401AT metaG (megahit assembly) | ecosystem: Environmental > Aquatic > Marine > Intertidal zone...
ACAATACCTGATTTAACCTAATGATGACAAACCCAGTTGCATTAATTACCGGAGGAACACGAGGCATCGGTTTAGGAATTGCAAAATCTTTGGTCCAAGAGGGATACGATATTGTCCTCAACGGAATGCGCGCCAAAGAACAAGTAGAACCCGTACTCGCCTCTTTGAAAACCGACAGCAACAGGATCGTTTATTGCCAAGGAAATATTGGTGAGGCTTCGGATCGGGCGAGCATTATCCAAGAAATAAAAACCCAATTGGGCAGCCTAAATGTACTGGTCAATAATGCCGGAATTGCTCCAAGAGAACGAAATGATATTTTGGAGGCTACCGAAACGAGTTATGACGAGGTAATGGACATCAACTTAAAAGGTCCCTATTTTCTAACCCAAGCGGTGGCAAACTGGATGATTGAACAAAAGAAGAAAAATGCCAAACAGCACTTTGCCATTATAACCATTTCCTCGGTTTCCGCCACTGTAAGCTCTACAAATAGAGGCGAATACTGTTTGTCTAAAGCAGGCTTGGCTATGCTCACAAAACTATGGGCAAGTAGAATGGGGGAATTTGAAATTCCAGTATACGAAATTCGGCCGGGAGTTATTAGGACAGACATGACCACTGCAGTAGTAGCAAAATACGACAAACTGTTTTCTGAAGGTTTATCCTTAGAAAAACGATGGGGTACGCCTGAAGATGTTGGGTCGGCAGTAGCCGCTTTAGCTACGGGTAAAATCCCCTATGCAACAGGACAAGTCATCAATATTGACGGAGGAATGACAATCCAAAATTTGTAATTATGAAAAAAAAACTAAAAAAACAATGGTATTTCATCGTAGGTCTGGTCCTACTTTTGACTATACTAACTTTTTCCCCTTGGGTACTGAGTTCCTCATCTGAACCTACTTTATTGGACATGCCCTATACGTTGTGGACCAGTATAGTGACTACTTTATTGGTCATCGTCTGTACCATATGGGGGGGTCGAGTTTTTAAAAAAATGAATAAAGCAGCATAGTTATGTTACGTTGGTTGATTGTTCTGGGAGTGCTTTACATTGGAGTATTGATTTTTCTCTCATGGAGAAGTAAAAAAGCAATTCGTTCTGCAAATGACTTTATGCTTGGAGGCGCCAAAATTGGTCTTGTCCTGGGCTTTATGACCTTTGCTGCGACCTTATTCAGTACCTTTACCTTAATGGGAATGCCGGACTTTTCCAGAAAAAATGGAGTGGGGGCCTGGATATTTTTGACCTTTTCTGATGCCATTATGGTTTTTTTCATTCTTTGGTTTGGATTTTATTTACGGAAAAAAGTAGGGCAAAATCCATTTCATGGCATGTCTGCCCTACTTCAAAAATGTTACAACAACAAATGGGTCGGCTATCTTTATTTTGCCTGTGTTTTTATTTTTCTCATCCCGTATGTCGCGATTCAAATCCGAGGAGTGTCCATTTTTTTACAAGCCGCATTCCCCAATTTTATCCCCATATGGATTTGGGCGGTGCTGATCGTAGTCATCATGATGGTTTATTCCGAATTGGGTGGCTTAAAAGCCATAATTTATGCGGATTTTCTTCAAGGAACCTTACTGTTGATTGTCGTTTGGTTTATCGCTTTTTATTGCTTAAATCAAGTGGGGGGATGGGAAGCGCTGTTTGAAAAAACGCAAGCGGCTAATGAACAATTACTAACGGCTCCTGGACCCAACAAATTGCTCACCCCTCAATTTCTTATTGCTTCCTGTATCGCGATCTTGATGATCCCCGTTACCCAACCTCAGCTTTCAACCCGATTGGTGATCATGAAAGATTACAATGCGCTGAAGCGCATGGCTGTGGCAGTAGGGATATTTGCAACTTTAGTGATTTTACCAACCATCATCATTGGCTTGTATGGTTCAATTTATTATGCTGAGGCCTCCACCGCAGAATTTCTAGGCGGGGTATTACTCAGCGAACAAAACAACATCATTGCTTCGTTAACCATTATTGGTTTATTTGCAGCAGCCATGTCTACGTCAGACTCCCAACTTTTTGCCATGGGAAATGAAGTAAGAGGTCTGATGAAATTAAAAGAAAACGATTCCCTCCGCCCCATTCGAATCTTTATATTATTATTTGCCCTTTCGGCTTTATTGTTTTCCTTAATTTCTTCTGATGAATTGGTTCTTTTGGCACGGCTAAGCTTTTCAGGAACGGCCCTAATGGGACCTCTAATTATTTTAGGCATCCTTGCCAACAAACCTCAGGGCAAGTTTATGATATGGATGTCACTTTTTGCTCTGATCGTCTTTGTCCTGACCCAACTCAATCTTCTCCCACAAAAAATTGGGCTCTTGCGTATGGATCTTCTGCTCATGATTGTTTTGAGCATCGCGGCGTTTGCAAATTATTATATTAAAAAAAATGAAGCATAAGACGTTCTTTTTATTGCTCTTTTTGGTTGTCTTTAGTTCCTGTAAAGAGATTGCTGCTCCTCATTCTCCAACGGTAGAATCCACCACAAAACCGTGGACGCGTTGGTGGTGGTTAGGCAATGCTGTAGAGGAATCCAGTATAGACGAAACCCTAAAAGCCTTTGCTAAAGCAGGATTAGGTGGAGTTGAAATTGCAACTATCTACGGAGCGAAAGGAGCGGAAGACAAGTTTATCGATCATTTGTCTCCAGCATGGATCGCAAAAGTGAACCACACCCTCCAAACAGCAAAAAGGTTAGGTTTGGGAGTAGATCTTACCCTTGGAACAGGGTGGCCTTTTGGTGGACCTCAAGTAGAGCCTGAATATGCAGCAACTAAAATGCGTGTTGAAATTGTTGAGGTAGGCAAAGGAAAACCATTGAATCACAAGGTCGAATTGATACATGAAAAAATAAATGTGCCTTTACAATGTGTAGCCGCAGTAGCCTTTGACTCCACAGGAAAAGCGGTTGATTTAACCGATACTATAGCAAACGACACCCTGATACGAATGGCACAGGACCAAGCCTATAAACTGTATTTGGTTTATCCCGATAAAACTGCACAAAAAGTAAAACGCGCCTCTCCCGGAGGGGCAGGTTGGACTTTAGATCATTTTTCTACTGCTGCCCTAAAAGATTATTTAGAGCCATACAATACTGCATTTACTAGCCTTGACAAAACGCTACGCAGTGTATTCAACGACAGTTACGAGGTGTATGGAACTGATTTTAGCCCCAACTTTTTTGATCACTTTAAACAAAAAAGAGGCTATGATTTAAAACCACATATAGAAAAGCTGTTAAATGAGACTTCAGATGCTGTTGGAAATCGAATTAAAGCAGACTACCGACAGACACTGTCCGATATGCTTTTGGAAGATTTTAATGTTCCTTGGAATGAATGGGCCCATTCAAACGGTCTAAAGACAAGACTCCAAGCCCATGGATCACCAGGAAACCTGATCGACCTTTATGCTTCTGCTGATATACCGGAATGCGAAACATTTGGATCCATGCCTTATTCAATAGAGGGCTTTCGGCGTCTGGATGAAAACATTAGAAAGGGTGACGCAGACCCTGCGATGCTTCGGTTTTCTTCTTCGGCAGCCCATATTAGTGGCAAGCCTCTAGTTTCCGCAGAATCTTTTACCTGGTTAAGAGAACATTTTAAAACGGCACTTTCTCAATGCAAACCTGAGGTTGAAGATTTGTTTTTAAACGGAGTTAATCATGTTTTTTTACACGGTTCAACCTACAGTCCAAGTGAGGCCGCTTGGCCAGGCTGGAAGTTCTATGCTTCGGTCAATTTTCATCCCTCCAATCCAATTTGGGAGGATGTGGCAGCTTTATTCAATTACATCACCACAGTTCAATCCTATTTACAAGCCGGTACCCCAGACAATGACGTGTTAATCTATTGGCCTTTTCACGACATAACCAACTCCTTTTTAGAGGGGAAAAAAATGCAACAGTTGGCCATACACGATTTGGATACCTGGCTAAAACCTACCGGATTTTATAAAGACATACAGTGGTTGATTCAAGAGGGATATGGTTTCGATTACCTATCCGACCAGTTTTTAGAAAAAATTACCGTTGAAAAGGGTAACTTAAAGTTACCCGGCGGATCCTACAAGGCTTTACTTATTCCAAAAACGAAACACCTTCCAATGGCTTCTTTGGAAAAATTGATTGCCCTTAAAAAAGCAGGCGCCCATATTCTATTTGAAGACTTGCCACAGACCGTCCCCGGCTTTAAAAATTACCAAGAAGAAACAGCTAAAATGCGAGTCCTATTGGATACAAATAAACTGACTACAACTCCAAGTAAGGCATGGGATTCTATTTTAATTCAAAGCGGTGCTAAACCAGAAAAATGGGTCAATACTGGATTAAAATATATTCGCAGAAAATGGAATAATGAAACCCTTTACTATATAGTAAATCACACCTCCTCTACCATACAAGAGTGGCTCCCCCTGGGAGTTCCATCAGAAAATGTTACAATTTTTGATCCGCTCAGCGCCAAAGAGGGACGTGCCCAGACTAAAAAAATTGATGGAATACAACATACCCGAGTAGAAATTAAATCGGGAAATTCTTTAGTTCTCAGAACCGACTCAAAGGCTTCCTTGCCTATGTGGAATTATTACGAACCCTTTGGTGCATCGGTCAGCCTTGAAGGCAAATGGGAGTTACAGTTTGTTAAAGGAGGTCCTCAACTCCCCCCAGCACTTCAATTGGATTCATTAGTATCCTGGACTGAATTGGGATCTGAGTACGAGAACTTTTCAGGTACGGGAGTGTATGAACATCGGTTTACAGTAAAGGAAAACGCTGCCGATGCATGGCTGCTTCAGCTAAGTGATCTACGTGAGTCTGCAAAAATATGGTTGGACGGAACCTTAGTTGGTACTTTATGGGCAAACCCTTATGAAATACAGTTACCAAAAATAAAACCCGGCGCACACACATTAAAAATTCAAGTGAGTAATCTTGGAGCCAATCGAATACGAGCCAAAGAACGTCGTGGAGAAGAATGGAAAAATTTCTATGAAATCAATATGGTCAACAAAGACTACCAAGCTTTTGACGCTTCCCAATGGGAGCTTACTCCCTCAGGTATAATTAACACCCCAAAAATGATTCCTTTAAAACTAAGCAAATAGCCTATGAAACCCTTCCTGATCCTTTCTTTATACTTTTTGGGGGCTACCCTTTATGCACAAAATGAACTGCTCTGCCAAGGGAATTACTGGACCGAATCTGAAGCAAAAGTTGTGATGGAAGAATTCAAATCTGAATGGAACTCACTAGCTGACTGGGAACAAAGAGCCGCTATCATCAGACAAGGAATCCTTGAGGGATTGCAGTGGAACCGTATGCCAAAAGTTCCAAAGAAACCCAAGGTTATTATTAGTCCGAAGGTGAATAAAAATGGATACGCCGTTCAAAATATAGCCCTTGAAAGTTTTCCCGGATTTTATGTTACGGGCAACCTCTACACTCCACTAAATTTAAGTCCTCCCTATGCAGCCGTACTAAGCACACACGGTCATTTTGAAGGGGGTCGATTTACTGAAAATGAACAAAAACGCAACGCAGCTCTCGCACAAATGGGCGCAGTTGTTTTTGCTTATGACATGGTAGGCTATGGAGAAAGCAATCAAATAGACCATAAAATGCCTCTAGCATTGCTTCTTCAAACCTGGAACAGTAAACGGGTTTTGGACTATCTAACCGCTCGAAAAGATATTGATCCAAATCGAATTGGCATCAGTGGTGCTTCGGGTGGAGGAACCCAAGCTTTTGTTCTCAGCGCTATAGATTCAAGAATTGCGTTAAGTGTTCCGGTAGTTCAAGTGTCTGCACATTTTTTTGGAGGTTGTGTCTGCGAAAGTGGTATGCCCATTCACAAAAGTGCTGACCATCAAACCAACAATGTAGAAATTGCCGCATTAATGGCGCCAAAACCTCAATTGATTGTTTCTGATGGAGCGGATTGGACAAAAAATACGCCTTCCGTAGAATTTCCTTACTTGAAAAAAGTATACCAAACATATCAATCCGAGTCTGCCATTCAAAATGCTCATTTTGAAAACGAAAAACACGATTACGGACCTTCTAAACGAGATGTCGCATACCGTTTTTTATCTCAGAAATTAAACCTTCCCCGAGGATTGAATACTGATCAAGATCCCTACGATGAAAGCACTATAGATGTTGTTGAACAAAGCGATCTAATGCTTTTTCACGGTGGTAATCGACCTAAAAACGAATTGAAAGGAAACGAAGCAGTTCTTTCTTATTTGCAAATTCAACCCTAATTTGTGTTGCTACTAACCCTAGGACTAGCACATCACAAAGCCACCTATACTACCATAGTAAGCGGATTCTCCACATAGGATCGTAAAGTCTGCAAAAACTGAGCTCCCGTAGCTCCGTCTATAACTCGATGGTCACACGCAAGGGTTAGCTTCATGGTATTTCCTACCACAATCTGCCCTTCTTTTACCACGGGTTTTTGAACTATAGCTCCTACAGAAAGAATCGCACCATTAGGTTGGTTGATAATCGACGTAAATTCCTGTATTCCAAACATTCCTAAGTTGGAAATTGTAAAGGTACTGCCGTCCATTTCTTCTGGAGTTAATTTTTTATCTCGCGCACGAACAGCATAGTCTTTTACTGCAGCTCCGATCTGAGGGAGGCTTTGTTCGTCTGTAAATTTAACTACCGGAACAACCAATCCATCTTCAACCGCTACAGCCACACCAATATGAACATGGTGGTGTTGGGTAATTTGATGATCTTCCCATTTGGCATTGACCTGTGGATGTTGTTTTAACGAAAGCGCCACGGCTTTGACCACAATATCGTTAAACGAAATTTTAGTATCGGGAATGGCGTTGTATTGGGTGCGGAACGCAATGGCATGATCCATATCGAATTCCACTCCTAGATAGTAGTGAGGGGCTGAAAATTTAGAAGCCGATAAGCGCTTGGCAATGGTTTTGCGCATTTGGGAATTGGCAATTTCAGTAACCGACTCGGTTCCTCTTGGTGTAAAAGCTTGCACACCACCCCCTGCGGTAGGTTGGTAGCTGTCTATATCTCTTTTGATAATTCTTCCATGATCCCCAGAGCCTTGGACTCTTGAAAGATCAATCCCTTTTTCACTCGCTAACTTTTTGGCCAAGGGTGAAGCGACTATTCTTCCGTTTGAAGAAGTTTGTACGGGAGGTGGAGCTACTTTTGGGGTAGGCTTTGCTTCCGCTACAACTTCGGGCTGTGCTGCAGAAGGAGTCGGTTGAGCAGCTGGTTTTGCTGCAACGGCTGCGGGTTGTGATTGAGCAGCAAGCACCGCACTTACATCCGTACCCTTTTTACCAATGATGGCAAGGATACTATCTACGGGGGCAGACTCTCCCTCGTTTAAACCAATATGGAGTAAGGTACCTTGATGAAAGGACTCAAATTCCATGGTTGCTTTATCCGTCTCAATTTCAGCAAGAATATCTCCCTCATTTACTGTGTCGCCTACTTTTTTGTTCCATTTAGCTACGGTACCTTCTTCCATGGTATCGCTCAGACGAGGCATGTTGATAACTTCTACACCCGCGGGAATAGCTGTGGCTACCACTTCTTCTTTTGGAGCCGTTTGTTGTTCTTCTACTTGAGTTTCACCTTGGGGAGTTTCTTCGGAAGTAAGTAATCCAGAAATATCTTCCCCTTTTTTTCCAATGATGGCCAAAAGGGTATCTACCGGAGCTGTACCCCCCTCTTGAATTCCTATGTGGAGCAATTCCCCTTCGTTAAAGGATTCAAATTCCATCGTAGCTTTATCCGTTTCGATTTCAGCGAGTATGTCTCCTTCACTGACGGCATCCCCTACCTTTTTAAACCATTTTGCCACGGTTCCTTCCTCCATGGTATCGCTTAACCTCGGCATGTTTATAATTTCCGCCATCTTCTATAATTTGTGTTTGATAAAAGGGTAATCTTCTTGTTCGTAAACTGCATCGTACATCACGTTTAGATCTGGATAAGGTGAGGTTTCAGCAAACTTTTCACATTCTGCTACTCGTTTCTTTACTCCCTCATCTACAGCATCTAATTGCTTTTGGGTTGCGTGTTTTTTGGATAAAATCACATTTTTTACCTGAGTAATGGGATCGATTTTACGGTATTCCTCTACCTCATCTTTGGTTCTGTAATGTTGTGCATCAGACATGGAATGTCCTCTGTATCGGTAGGTTTTCATTTCTATAAAGGAAGGTCCACCGCCAGAACGTGCCAATGCAATAGCCTTATCCATTGTTTTTGCTACTGCAACGGGATCCATCCCGTCACAAGGCTCACAAGGCATGTCATAGCCCAATCCTAATTTCCAAATTTCTTCGTGGGATGCAGTTCGGGCTACAGAGGTTCCCATTGCATATCCATTATTTTCTACTACAAACACTACAGGCAGTTGCCAAAGGGTTGCTAAATTTAAAGTTTCGTGAAGGGATCCTTGACGCACAGCACCATCACCCATAAAGCAAAGGGTCACATTGTCTCGTTCAAAATATTTATCTCCAAAGGCCATACCTGCGCCCAGAGGGATTTGCCCTCCAACAATTCCGTGACCTCCGTGAAATTTGTGCTCTTTAGAAAAAATATGCATCGAGCCTCCTAAGCCTTGAGAAGTTCCTGTAGCTTTTCCATAAAGTTCCGCCATAACGCGTTTGGGATCAACACCCATTCCTATGGGTTGAACGTGATTTCTGTAGGCCGTAATCATTCGGTCTTTACCGAGTTCCATCGCGTGGAGTGATCCTGCCAATACAGCTTCTTGCCCGTTGTAAAGGTGTAAAAAGCCTCTAACCTTCTGTTGGATGTAAACGGCAGCTAACTTATCTTCAAACTTTCTCCAGAAGAGCATGTTTTCATACCAATCTAGGTAAGTTTGTTTTGTTATTTTCTTCATAAAATCCTAATAAGTAATCCCAAATAGTGAGTGCAAAATTACTGATTTCTATTTTTAGGAAGAAATATTCAGCCTAATTTATTCGTAGGGTTCATAGTACTATTGCTGGGCAACTTCCGCAGAAGATTGGGGAACAGGATTTTCCAAATCTAAAGACAAAGAAAACCGTATTGTATTTTCTAAAGGATTGCGAACCTTGGAGGTAGAAAACAAGTAGGAGATGTCGATGTCCATAAATTTAAGATCAAATCCAGCTCCTAGAGTAAGGTAACGCCTTGAGCCTTTGTCCTGACTTTCGTTAAAATAGCCCGTCCTTAATGAAAAAACATCTTGAAACAAATACTCTAAGCCAACCGCAAGGGTGATTTCACTCAACTCCTCTGAAAGCCCTCCTGGTGCATCGCTAAATGAAGTAAAAATTCCATTGAGAAAATCGATATCAGGCTGTCGATACCCTATAAATTCTCCTTTGTCGTTGGTTACTGCCACAGGAGTGGGCACCAAGAGTTTGTTAAACTCGGTATAAACCCCTAGGCTGTTTTGATCATCGAAGAGCAGATCCAATCCAAAACCCATTTTAAGATTTGTGGGGATGAAACTTTTCTGCCCTCCTATGTCATAATTCAACCGGGGTCCAATATTGGACACATTGACTCCTCCTCTGAAGATGGCATTGTTGTTTCCCATTTCAAAGGGGTTGCTTTGATAAAAGCCCGCAACATCGATACCTAAGGTATTGGCTGAAGAATTGTCAGAATCGGCAGCGATCTTTAAATCCGATCGGATGTAGCGCCCTCCAACGGCCATCGAAAATTGTTCACTAAGTTTTAATGCATACGACAAATCAACCGTCAACTCTGTAGGCCGCTCTTGACCTTGATCAACTATTGATCCGCCGATTAGTTCATTGAATTGAATATCGCCTAAACTAAAGTATTTTAAACTAGTAGCCCATGAACTACGGTCGGATATTTTTTTATAAAACGTAAGGTTTCCTAAAAAAATATCGTCTACCAATTTACTCAAGTAGGGAGTATAACTTATTCCAATTCCTTTTTCTGAGGAGGCAAATGCGTATTTCGCAGGATTCCATTGTTGGGAATAGGCGTCTGCAGGGGTGGCCACGCCCAGCTCTCCCATCCCTGCCGAACGGGCATCAGGGGTAATCAATAAAAAGGGGACGGCCGTGTTTATCACACGATTGGAATTTTGCCCTGAACTGTAGGATGAGATAAGGGCAAGACTCAAAAAGAAAAAAAATTGAATTCTTTTCACTCCAATTTGGTTGTTGATGGTTTTATAACGTCTATTTTTAAAAATTGTTATTCAATTTTGATTTTTTTTAAACAAAATTTTTTGCCACAATATTTTGCCATTTTAAGCGTTAAAAATGCTAGCCGAATTTAATTGAAACGCAATTGTTTTAAAGAAAACGATTATTTGTATATTGCATAATGTTTTGAAACTAACGTCGAACTATATGAAATTGAGTCAATTCAAACAATTTTTAATCCCCTGTATCGGACTTGTACTGATCGCTTCTTGCGGTGGAAACAATGCCTCCAGAGCCACTGGATGGGATATTAACTCTAAAAGTGGAGGATTTCAATTCAATGTTGAATTTGAAGATCAAGAAACCGGTCCGGGACTTGTTTTTATCGAAGGAGGCACCTTTACTAAAGGACAAGTGCAGGATGATGTCATGCACGATTGGAACAACACCCCAAACAAGCAGCATGTCATGTCGTTTTATATAGACGAAACTGAAGTCACCAATCTCATGTATTTAGAGTACTTGGATTGGTTAGAATATGTTTTTCCTACGAACGAACCTCG
>Ga0181565_10004408_pt1 | contig 10766 bp, 9 predicted proteins | sample 101ome_16_FD_129661 | JGI IMG/M metagenome (GOLD analysis project Ga0181565, IMG submission 129661) | Coastal salt marsh microbial communities from the Groves Creek Marsh, Skidaway Island, Georgia - 101401AT metaG (megahit assembly) | ecosystem: Environmental > Aquatic > Marine > Intertidal zone...
AATTTGTCGATTGCTAACACTTTGATGAATAGGTAATAATACCAATGTCTTATTGTAGTAATTAGCATTCGGATATTTGTCTACTTGGCTAGCAACTGCATCAGGCATCTCTTCCGCAGGCCAACGCCAGGCACCTATCCCTTGTGCTCTTAGATAATCTGCTAATCCTCCTTGGTGATCATAAGCCGCCAGCGCCTGAGGCACATCACCGGGTTTTGCTGTCTTATGTAATAAGTCAAACCCTAGCGCTTCCAACCGAGTACTGAGTTGACTGAAGTTATTGAGAATACGTTGTTGGGCTGTTTGCAAATATGGCGCATTGCACAAATATTTTTTTAATTGCCAAGAGGGTTGGCATTTATGCTTATTGAGAACCTCCTCAGCCCCACTAGAAATTGATTGTCTTTGTCGTGTAATTCTGTCTGAATAGATATTAATGTTAATTATTGTTACAAATTTCTCTACCAATCGTTTTAACAGATATATCGAATCATGAAGCGATGAGACGCATGGGGGGGTATCAGCCTTAATACTATTTTCAGTATTGCACCAACGCAACGCACCGCCATCAACAATAGGTAGACTTTTTCTAATGCTGAAAATTTTAGCGTCAGAATCAAACGGGGTGTCATCCGCCAATAATTGAGAAAAGAAACTATGTGAAAAGTCTTCAACCAACTTAATGTTTAGCGACTGACATACTGATATTATTTCTGCTGTATTTTGCAGAAAGCCAAAATAATGTACCAGCAGCAAGGCGTTAATCTTTGTTTTGGCAGCAACTGTTTGAATATTGTCAACTGGCAAATCTAATTGATCATCAACATCGATAAATATGAGTCGAAACCCATAGTCTTCCAAGGGTTGAATGGTAGAACTACACATATAGGCAGGCACAGCAATACTGTCTCCTTTTATTAACCCTAAGCCAAGTAGTGCAGATAATAGTGCCTCTCTACCCAAAGAGTAAAACTCAAGCTCCGGTAGTTTGGCTCCACCCTTCGCAAGCAAAGTCCGGATACTGGGATAAGGTCTGGCAGATATAATCATAAAAAATATCTAATCGATTAATTTTCTTTTAAAGAACCCGCCAACCATAATAGAAAAATTAATAGGATGCTTTATAAAGATTTTTGCTAGTTTCCCTATCTTTTTCAAGGGATGGGGCTCAATATATCGAACTTCACATACCTCGAAGCGCAGCTTTAACAAACCCCATAACTTTGACTTATTCTTAGAGAATTGTTGAACTTCAAAAACGTGTAACCTAAGTAAATTTCGTAAATTACGACAAAATAATACCGAGTTTGAAATCATATTGGAGTCGCCAACAGTATAAAATCCAAGCGGTGCAGATAAAAAAATAAAATACGCACCCTTCCTTGCTAGATTAAGCCACAAGTCATAATCCTCTACCATGGATAGATCAGTGGATTCATTAAATTTCAAATGCTTGTCTCTAAGAAATTTAGCTTTAACAGAGGTAGCTGAAGTGGAAAGTCGGTTTCCAAAGTACAACATATCTTTATACATATTGCTGGTGGCTGGGCCATACTTAAGCATGCTCCCTATACTGTCATCCATCTCATTGTACTTGTATTCATTATGGCAAATAACATCGATAGAATCGTCCACTTTTATGCTCGAAAACAGAGCATGTAACTTATTTTTATCCCACTTATCATCCGAATCTAAAAAACACACCCACTTGCCCTTTGCTAAAGATATGCCTGTATTTCTTGGACTGGCAGGCGTTCCAGTGCCTTCTTGATAGTAATATACAATTCTTTTGTCTTGATAATTTTCTTGAAGCCAGCCTTGAGTATTGTCAGTCGACCCGTTGTCAACAATAATGAGTTCAAAATCTTCAAATGTTTGATCCATTACGCTACCTATCGATCTAGATAATATGTGCGACCTATTGTAAGTAGGAATAACGACAGAAAAAAAAGGTGTGTTCATTCTAGTGCAACTCAGCCTGACAGAATTTGAGTATTTCATCAATAGCAGGCTTTAGATCATTATTAGTAATATATTTCATTTCTGCAGTAAGTTTATCGACCTTATATGTCAGCTTTAAACTTTTAGCAAGGCTCTTTTCCGTGCAAACAATTTGAGGACTATAGCCAAACAATGCTTTACAACGACTAGCGATTATTTCTGCCACCTGCAATAAAGTATACGAAGTCCCGCTGCCCACATTAAATACCGGTTGACTTGCAGTAATACGAGTAGCCAGAAAATACTCGGTGATTTCATACACAGAACTCATTGGTATAAAGTCCCGTTCATTATTAGGATTAGAATTAATCGTAATACTTCGATCAGTTATGACCTGCTTACATACATCATTTACGAACAACATCCAACAATTAGCCTCTGTCACTAGTGGCAATCCAATAGAGTTTGACAATCTAAATATGTTGCCATTAATTAGGCCATCGCTAATCGCGTTAAGTAAAAAGTCCTCTGCAAACTTGTGAGTCAATGCATAAGGGTGCGACGGACTGGGCCTGGTACTCTCATCAATCTCGCCCATCAAGGGATTGCCGTATACATGCGCGGTGGAAAAATATAAAAAATATCCAACCTTATTTTTAATACCGGCCCGAATTAGATTGGCAGTACCGATACTATTCACCTTTTTAGCAAGCTCTGGGTGTTTTTCACTCTGTTGCGCATTAACAGAAGCTAAATGTATGATGTAACCAACATTAGAACAAGCTTTATTAAGTGTCTCTATGTCGTCGTAATTTGTATAAATCAACGAGCATTGTTTTAACTTATTTGGTAATTGAGCATCGAGTCTACTGCTGCCAATAATTACCCGGTAACCAGCATCAATAAGGTATCGAGCAAGACCTCCACCCAAGCAACCCAATCCACCTGTTATTAAAACGGTTTTTACTGCCACTGCTTCCAAGGAGCTTGGCCGCTATCCCATAATTGACATAGATACGTTTTATCCCTCAGGGTATCCATACACTCCCAAAATCCGCTATGTTTAAATGACATCAATTGCCCTTCTGCCGCTAGGCTTACTAGAGGCTCCTGCTCAAAAATAGTAGAGTCTCCGGCAATGTAATCTATTACTTCCGGTCTGCACACAAAGAACCCTCCGTTAATCCAAGCTCCATCACCTTTAGGCTTTTCTTTAAATGATGCAATGGAGTTATCATCTTTAATATCTAGCGCTCCATATCTCCCCGCAGGCTGAACAGCTGTCATGGTAATATGCTTCCCATGGCTTTTATGGAAATCTACTGTTTTAGCGATATCAACATCCGATAGACCATCACCATAAGTTAATAAAAAATTCTCTTTACCAATATAGTCTTTAGCTCGTTTAATGCGTCCACCAGTTAAAGTATTTAATCCTGTTTCCAGTAAAGTCACTTTCCATGGCTCGCTCTCATTCTGATGAATCTCCATACTATTTTTGGCCAGATCAATAGTCACATCGCTTTGATGTAAAAAATAATTAGAGAAGAACTCTTTAATAACATAACCTTTGTAGCCTAGTAATATGACAAATTCATTAAATCCATAGCTGGAATAGGTCTTCATAATATGCCAAAGAATAGGCTTGCCACCTATCTCTACCATAGGCTTTGGTTTAACATCCGTTTCTTCACTTAGTCGAGTGCCAAACCCTCCAGCCAAAATTACTACTTTCATCAGTTCAACCTCCAATCATAATCTATTTGCGTTATTGTCTTTCGATCCACTTCTTCTGGATCATGCTCCATATCGGCGATATTCAACAAAACAGAGTTGCCTTTTGATAGACCTTGGAAACCCAACCAGACCATTGGAGGTATGGTGATTCTGCAATAGTTCTCCATCGAAATAATAACCTCTTGTAGTTCTGGTTTGTCTTGCATTCTATCGTCTAGGATGACAAATTTAACCCTGCCAACAGGAACAACTAAATTCAATGTCATGCTGTGATGGCGCTTCCAAGCCTTGACAGCCTGGTACTCAATATTTGAAAAATAAGCTTCGCCAAATTGAACAAAACCTGTGTCCGATTTTTTCATGGCATGCATTACATTGCCACCTGCAGTCTGAATAATATCAAGAGGTGTAATCTTTAAACCTTTAATCATTGCCCATCTGAGGAATTTCGTAACTTGGCTATGTTCGAATAAGTATCAATTTGGCTAATTGTATACTCACGCATCGAATCATCAGGGCTTTGGTAGAATTGACGATACCACTCAACTGTCATTCTTACTGTCTCTTCAAATTTTAGCACCGGCTTCCAATTTAAATCAAACAAAGCCTTGTCACAATTAAGTTTTAACAAACCCGCCTCGTGCACGTGCCCCATATCTGACACATCTTGCCACCTTACTTTATCCCAATATTTTGACATCTCGTTAATTAATTCGCTAACTGGGTGATTTTGATCAGCTGACGGGCCAAAATTATAAGCCTGTCCATGATATTTTTGATTCTCAGATAGTTGCACTGCTAAGGCTAGATATCCCCCCAAAGGCTCTAATACATGTTGCCAAGGTCTGGTTGAGCAAGGGCTTCTAATTTGAACCACATCCCCTTTGGACCATGCACGCATACAGTCAGGTACAATTCTATCAACTGCCCAATCACCGCCGCCAATCACATTGCCAGCACGTGTGATGCCAATTCGAATATTCGAATTCTCTTGATTGAAAAATGACTCCACATAGGTTCGTATGACCAACTCCGCCATACCTTTGGAAGCACTATATGGATCTTTTCCACCTAATCGATCGGTTTCTCGATAACCCCAAACCCACTCGACATTGTCATATACTTTATCGCTGGTAATCATCACTGCCACGACCTGTTTATCCAGAACTCGCAATGCATCCAATAGGTTTGCCGTTCCTATAGCATTAGTTGTTAGAGTTTCCAACGGGTTGTTATATGACGGTCTAACCAAAGCTTGTGCTGCTAGATGAAAAACAAAATCTGGTTGAACTTTTTGCACCAGTTTGGACAATTTGTCTGCATCTCGAAGATCTAATCGATGGTCTTGGACAAAATCGAACAATGAGGAAGCATGATAGTTCGAGGGCTGGCTAACTACATCGTCGGACAATCCAAAAACATCAGCACCTAATTCATGTAGCCAAGCACATAACCAACTACCTTTAAACCCCGTATGTCCCGTTACTAAGATTTTCTTGTTATAAAAAGCGCCATGAAAGTCCATTTAACAATCTAATCAATATTATTTATTAAGTGATTACTTTTGAATAATACCTGATTTATTGTTTTATAAGCGTCGTAAGATCAGCCCGAATTAGTCAAAAATTTTTTTTACACCTAATAAACAATAGATATTTTTCAGACATTTGTTTTGCGGCAAACATTCTCTTGACTCTCTGTCGGCCTGCAAGACCCATTGATTCTCGCAATTCTCTACTCTTAAGTAGCTGCACAACCTTTTTAGAAAACTTTTCTGTGTCTTTACTATCAACGATATAACCACAACTGTTATCAGTACCGACTACCTCTGGCAAACCACCAATATTGGTTGAAACTATTGGCTTCCTTCTAGCCATGGCTTCGACAGCTGTATATCCAAATGATTCAAACTCTTGCGATCCAATAAGTAAAACATCTATTTGACTTATCAAAGATGCTCCATTGTGAATGAAGCCAAACAAATGTATGCGTTCCCCTCCCGGAGTATTTTTTCTTATTCTATCAACCTTTTTAAACTCTTCTTTAGAGCTGCCGCCACAAACTACTAGGTGTGCCTCAGGAACTTCTCTCAATACCTGCTCAAAAGACTCGAAGACAAACCTATGACCCTTTCTCTCTTCGTAAGTTCCCAGCATTAAACATACTGGTGTATCTTTGCTCACTCCTATATTTTCACGAATGTCAAAGTTGATCTTCTTGTCGCTACCGGGATCTTCTAATCCATTATAGATACATATACCATTATCTATCTGTTTGAAAGTTTTTCTAACTTTTAGCGACTCCAAACAGGCTTTTGAAACACTGATAAACAGCTTAACACTTTTTGAGAAAATGCCGTCTAACCAGTTCTCGTACCATCCAAATCCAAGTCTAGGTGCTACAGCAAAATTATGAAAATTATGCGTGCTCTTGCCCCTGCCCATTTTGTACCAGACTATATTGGCAATGCGACATGATTCTCCTCCAGGAAATCCTCCGTTTACCACTAACAATTCTTCAGCAGGCTCTTTTAAAAAAATATTTCTTATCAAGAAATATTGCAATGGAAGAAGGGGTAATCTAAAAAATGGCTGGAACAATCTTCGCACAGACCCAGGAAGGAAGATCATCTTTTTTGACAATGTCCAGCTGAGAGGAATATTGTGATAAATAAACTTACATGGTCTCTCGATAAGACCTTCCATATTATCCCTTCCAGGATGACTTTTATTACACACAATTGTAAACGTGTCATCCGGATTCGGCCAATTATTAATCAACTTTGAACAAAAGGAATCAACTCCTCCTTTTTGAATATTTTCAATAAAAATTAAAAGTTTCAAGCGTCCCCTCACTTAAGAAAATTGACAACAATTACTATCAATCAAAGCAACTACAAAAACAGAATGCAGATACTCCTAATTTTTCTTTCTAGCCAAAATGGTAATCCCTTCAGAGAAATTATCAGTAGACATATTAGTTATAATTTCTTTTGCTTTAGTGGGAATAAATCTACTAAAAAACGGGAATTTAAAAAAGAAAAAAGACATATTATCTACAACTGAAAAGCCAGATACATCTAATAGTTCTCGCATACTGGACAAAGTAAAAAATCTAATATGGGGAAACTCATACCTATTTGACCCGGGAAAATAAGAAAATGTATCTATGTTGTTTGTTATTAAAAATTTTAACCTTCCAGCAAGTGGAAAATGGTTTGGCACATGAACTAAAAAATGTCCGCCAGGTTTAAGTATTCTATATATCTCAAATGCCAAGAACAATGGATCTATCAAATGCTCAAATACATCTTTACAAACAACAAAATCAATACTGCCATCATTAATCGGCAACCTGTCCTTTGTAAAGTCGTCCACATGTACCAACTTATCAAAATCTAGCTTTTCTGCTTGTAATAATGCATATCTATTGGAGTCTACTCCTATTAAACTACAGCCAAACTTTCTCTTTATATTAGCTGTAAATACCCCATTACCGCACCCAACATCGCAAACACTTTTAGCCTTTATCTGACCAAAAGCGCGATCTAGTATTGGGGAAAAGTAATTTTCCACAATGTTTTCATTTATATCGTCAAAGTATTTATTATCAAAATGCTCTTTCATTTGAAAACTATCTTAGTATTTATACATGCGGCTAAATCCCATCTAACTTCTGCTTAATAAATTCGTAACCCAAGTTGCAAGCAACACCGCTCCTCTTATCGTAATACTTTTGTAACAAATCAGTCCTTTTGTCAGAAAAGGCAGCATTGTGCTTAACTTCGCCAGTGCAAAGAGATTTCATCTCTTGTTTAAGTTCTTCATATAAAAAAATTTCCCTGCCTGGGAGTATATTTCTGTACTCCTCAAAAAAACCCGTTCTATCAGAGTAAACCTCGTAATCCGGCATATAAAACACCTGAGGCCTATTTAAAATTGAAAAATCAGTACTAGTGGTTGAATAATCATTTAAAAGAACATCAACTTCAAGCATGAATTTATTTAAATCAAACAATGGGAAAGTGTCTTTGTCAATTAGAATTATTCTATCTAGGTCAATACTCCAATCAGAGGGTCCTGCACTGCTATGCGTTGTGCAAAAGAAAAATAGGTTGTTGTTTTTAAGCCATCTATTGAAATCATAGACATCAAAACTTGCCATGTTTCTCAGTGGAATAGGATCATATGGGTACGGCCTCCAAGTAGGCGTGTACAAAATAACCTTATCTTTATTCGTGAAATTGGCAGCCAGTTCCTTGGCAATATTTTTTTCTTTAAAACTCCTTTCTACAAGTTCGCTATCAAAAAACTGATCGCAACGTGGATACCCGAAAGATACAATTTTTTCATCTGGTAAAAAATACAAATTTTTACCCATTCCAAGTCGCGAATATTCCGATGGGAAATTAATATAATCAAACGCATTCATATCTCTAATTTGTTTGATTGAAATACTTACTTCTGGGTGTCTCAAAGTTATTTTAGGACCACAACCATGTTGTAAACTTATCTTTATTACAGACTTAGGGCTAAGAATATTAAAGATATTAAAGAACTTAGTTCCATTGTCAACAACTATTTTTGTGGATAGTGCCACTTTAAGCATCTCAAAAGGCTTGTGCCACGTAATATATTTCCAACCATTGTTTGAAATATAGCGCCGTATCTTTGCATTATCGGTTACCCAGTATGCATCAATACCCTTCTTGTTCGATATAAATTCAAAAAGGTATCTTGTATTATCACAATATAACTGCCTACTATAGGTTTGAAAAACAACCACTCTTTTTTTTGCTGTCAAATGTTTAATTGGGATAAAAAACATAGACACAACAATATGAATCGATATTTTTATTAGCTGCTTTAAATTCAATATTTCCTCAACTTATTTAAATATAGTAACAGCAATTTTTATTAAAAAAAGAATACTGTTAAGAAACTAAAATTTTAACTTATGCGCTGATATAGTAAAATTAAATGGTCTACCCTTATTTCAATAAATAACTTATTCAAAAAAAACTATGGATATAGAGTACTGGGAAAATTATTATAAAAAACACGGAAAAGAAAAAAGTATTAATAAGTGTAGCAGTTTTGCACAATTTTGCATGGATAATTTCTTTGTCGATCAAAAAATTAATATTGTAGAGTTGGGCTCAGGAAATGGTAGGGATGCAATATTTTTTGCGCATCATCATCATAACGTCATTGCTATTGATCAGAGCTCCGCAGCAATTAAGCTAGAGAGGCAAAAATTAGATAAAGAAATTTCCCAATATCTCCACCCTGTGACACTTGACTTTGTTTCGGAAAACTATATTGAATATAAAGACATAAATGCATTCTATTCTAGATTTACCATGCATTCCATAACTAAAAATGATGAAGAAGTGTTATTGCCAAAAATTTATAGCGCCCTAAGTGATGATGGACTTTTTTGTGTTGAAGCTAGAACTATTAATGACCCTTTGTGTGGCATTGGTGAAAATTGTGGGGACAATACTTTTATTAATAATGGTCACAAAAGAAGATTTATTGACTCTCAAATATTCAGAGATCAGTTATCTGAGTTAGGATTTGAAGAGCTATATTTCACCGAAGAGGATAATTTATCAATCCACAAAGATGATAATCCCGTTCTAATGCGTATAATTTCAAAAAAAACGCTAACTAATTAAAAAATAATTAAAAAAATTCTACATTTCTTTGACTGTGTGGTGATATACCATCAGAAAAGCAACCAAATGCTTTCTAAGATAATCTAACAGAGTTACAATTGTTTAACCGGAGCTTTGCCTTCGGAGGATTGAACGGTTAATAATAGTTCTTTCATGATATGTGTAAAATTGCCCTCGCTGTTAGCATATTCCTTGCAAAAATTAACTCGCACAGTTTGCACAGATTCTTGATTCCACCAGCCCTCAACATCCTCCCATATTTCAGCTATTTTATTTGAAATAGATTCAGGATCAGTATGAAAAATTCCGACCTTTTTTAGTTCATTAAAATGACTTTTAGCCGATTCTCTAATAACGCTATACTCTTCATTCCAAAAAATAAGGATGGGAATGTTTTGTGACATGTGCTCTAACATGCCGGTTCCATTATATGAATGTACAATTAGTCTACTATTATTAACCAGATTTTTCATAGACCTTTCTCCAACATCAACAACAACCTCTGGATGCCTTCTATTCCAAATATTATTCTTAATCTGATCAGCCATCCTATCACCGGGGTATAAACGAATAGACAGCCTTTTTTTAATATTTATTGGGAGTAATGATGCCAACAAAGACTGATCTTCCAAATACTTTTCATACTCCAGAATCTCATTCCATGGTGTCACATTATTAAAAAACACACGCCCAACGAGTAATAACCCTCCTTTTGGATAATGTCTAACCTTTCTTGATTTGTTAAACATAAAAGCAGGTTTGGTTTTAATGCCATTAGTCCAACCCCAAGTTAAATACCTATCACATATATCAATTTCATACCTCTCAGACGGAGTAAACTCTGCAATACCGTATTGCCCGCCGTGTTGACCAATAATATACGGGGTACCCTGATCAACCTTTTCAGCGGTCCAGCACTTAAAAAATTCATTCCCATCAAATGCATTGGAAGTGAAAATAAATCTCGGATTTTGAGGCCAGTTCAACGACTTTGAGCTGTTTTTTAATCTTTCATAACCCTCCAGGTAGCATGTAGGTATTTGCTCAGATAAAATTTTACGAGCAAACTTTTCGAAGTCACTCTCTGACTTATTTCCAACTATTAAATATTTACGCGCCTTGTGATTTGGAAATATATATTGAGTTTTCGGGGTTGCCCTATACAAAGGAATCTGCCCTAAAGATATTTGGAGTTTTAATTTACTCCATACTGGCAAATATGTCGAAAAAAGGACCCCATCAATTTTACTCGAGAATAAATTCAAGACCTTGCTGACACTTCGAAGCATAAGCTTTATGATGGTTTTATACCCCTTTGAAGATTTATAACTATTCCTGCTTCTTAAAAAATTGTACTCCTTTTCTTCACAGTGGATATCTGTCCAGTTTTTTAAAATTTCACCATATA
>Ga0181565_10004411_pt1 | contig 10765 bp, 17 predicted proteins | sample 101ome_16_FD_129661 | JGI IMG/M metagenome (GOLD analysis project Ga0181565, IMG submission 129661) | Coastal salt marsh microbial communities from the Groves Creek Marsh, Skidaway Island, Georgia - 101401AT metaG (megahit assembly) | ecosystem: Environmental > Aquatic > Marine > Intertidal...
GGGAAACTTGTTGACTGGGCAGATATCATTCGTAAGACTTTCTACGATGGTGGTGTTGACGAAATCATTTCTACTCGTCGTCTTGTCCACATTGCCAAAGCGTTCTCAATCTTTGGTGACCGTATGAAAGCCATTAACCTTTGTATCAATCGTTTCGACGATGAGACTAAGACTTCTTTCTCTGACCTTTACACTAAGGTCGATGCTGATGTCCTTGATGATGGGTCTGAGGTTCCAGAGGGAGTGACACGAGTTACTGAAGAAGACGAAGTTAACTTCTAATTTAGTCGGTATAAATAAAGGGTCGGATAAATTGACATTCGACCCTTTTTTGTATATAATATTTTTAAATGATTTGAATCTGGAGAAATTGAATGAACATTGAAATCCCAATGAGCGAACTCAAAAAGAAAAAGATTATGGTGGCAACCCCAATGTATGGTGGTAACTGTCACGGTATGTATTGTAAATCGACAGCAGACCTTGCGAAACTTGGTCAAGCATATGGGATGGATATTAAGATGTTCTATCTGTTCAATGAGTCACTAATCACAAGAGCAAGAAACTATTGCGTAGATGAGTTTATGCGTTCTGATTATACTCACTTAATGTTTATCGATTCTGATATTGGTTTTGACCCTAATGATGTAATTACACTTGCTGCTTTAATGGACCACGAAGACCCTAAAGGTAAACATATTATGTGTGGACCATATCCAAAGAAAACAATTGCCTGGGAAAAGATTGTAGCAGCCGTTGATAAAGGTTTCGCAGATGATAATCCAAACAACTTAGAAAACTATGTCGGTGATTATGTATTTAATCCAGCAGGTGGTCAGACAAGAGTATCACTTGATGAACCAGTTAAAGTATTAGAAGGTGGAACTGGTTTTATGATGGTAACCAAACATGCGTTCAATAAGTTTGATGAAGCATATCCAGATTACAAATATAAACCAGACCATGTGCGAACTAAACACTTTGATGGGTCTCGTTATATTACAATGTATTTCCAAGCACTGATTGATGAAGAGTCGGAAAGATATCTATCAGAAGATTATATGTTCTGTCAGTGGATGAGAAATATTGGTGAGGATGTATGGTTGTGTCCTTGGATGAAACTAATGCATACTGGTTCTTACACCTTTGGTGGTTCTTTGGTTGACCTTGCTCAGATTGGTGCGACGGCAACCGCAGACCCAGATTTAATTAAAAATATGAAAAAATAATATATGAGTAAATTTAAATATAATGAAGATAAGTTGGTAAAAGAGTTGTATGACTATATTGCCGCAACTTATGGTGAACATTACTCGATGAATAACATTCAGTCTACTGAGTTTATAATCGACGCAGGTCATGGAGTTGGGTTTACAATCGGTAACCTTATAAAGTATGCTCAACGATATGGGAAGAAGGGAACTACAAATGATGCCCGCAAGGATTTGTTAAAGGTTCTACATTATGGTATAATGGCATTACATGTCCACGATACAATTAACAGTGAGGTAAATAATAATGAAGATTAGTGAAAAGACCACTGAAGTTTTAAAGAACTTCGCAACTATCAACCCAAGCATTGCTTTCAAACAAGGTAATGTTGTTAGAACTGTTTCTGAACAGAAGAACATTCTTGCTCAAGCAATTGTTCCAGAAACATTCCCAAGAGACTTTGCTGTCTATGAACTAAATCAGTTTTTGGGTTTAGGTTCTCTATTTGATGATGCTGAGTATGACTTTGGTGATTCTAATGTTACAGTAAGTGAAGGTTCTACTAAGTCGAGATATACTTACACAGACCCAAGCATGGTAACTACACCACCAGAGAAAAACATTGAACTACCTTCAACAGAAGTAAGTTTTGATGTGACTAAAGAACAGATGATTAAAGTTATGAATGCTGCTAATCAATTATCTCTTCCAGAGATTGTTGTAAGAGGTGATAATAACAAGGTTCGTCTAGTTGCTACTGATACTAAGAACCCTACATCAAATGAGTTTGCTATTGAGGTTGGTTCGACGACTGCTAAGTTTGACTTTGTATTCAAAGTAGAAAACTTCAAAATGATTAGTGGTAATTATCAAGTCGCAATCTCTGCGAAAGGTATTTCACATTTCAAAGGTGCGGTAGCACAGTATTGGATTGCTACTGAGTCTGGTTCAACTTACGAGGGTTAATGATGGCAAAGAAAGAAGAAGTAAAACAAGAAGAGGTTAAAAGTCCTATGCTTGATGTAAGTGACTTACTTACTGTTGTTAGAATTATTGATATCACTGCTAGTAAAGGATTATTTGAAGGTAAAGATATGGAAATAGTTGGTGGTGTTCGTAATAGACTAGAAGCATTCGCAAAAGCAAATTTACCTCAGGAGAAATAATGTTAGCAGAAGATAAACAAAAAATTATGAAAGTGGTTCAAGAGTGTTGTGATTCTCTTATCCGAATGGAATCAGAAAGAGAGTTTGTTAAAGAAGCAATCGTTGGACTACACGACAAGTATGACCTTGACAAGAAACATATTCGTAAAGTAATCAACATTTACTTTAAACAAAATATGGGTGAGGTTCGTAGTGAGAATACAGAGGTAGAATCTCTTTACGAAGAACTTGTCGGTTAAATTGACTTTTTACCTTATCCGTAGTAAAATATGGGTAAGGTTTTATATTATGGATAGATTATGAGTGAATTTTTATGGGTCGAAAAGTATCGACCAAAAACTGTATCTGATACGATACTTCCTCTTGAACTAAAGAGGACATTTCAAACATTCGTCAACAACGGTGACATTCCAAATCTACTACTAACTGGTTCGGCAGGTGTCGGTAAGACGACTATCGCAAAAGCAATGTTAGAAGAACTCGGTTGTGATTATATTACAATCAATGGTTCAGATGAAGGTAGATTAATCGACACACTCAGAACTAAGATTAAGAACTTTGCTTCGAGTATGTCTTTAAGTGGAGGTCGTAAATATGTCATACTTGATGAAGCAGATTATCTCAATGCTGAAACGGTTCAGCCAGCACTTCGAAACTTTATGGAAGAGTATAGTGCTAACTGTGGTTTTATTCTCACCTGCAATTTTGTTAATAAAATTATCTCTCCTCTTCATTCGAGGTGTTCGGTCGTTGAGTTTAAAATATCAAACAAAGAGAAACCAGAAATGGCAAAGGGTTTCTTCGACAGAGTCTTAAAAATACTTGGGCAAGAAAATGTAGAGTTTGATAAAAAGGTAGTTGCCGAAGTAATTAATAAACATTTCCCTGATAATCGTCGCATATTAAACGAATTACAGAGATACAGTGTAACTGGTAAAATCGATAGTGGTATATTAAATAACACCTCAGATACGAATTTTAAGACTCTCATCGATGCTCTGAAGGCGAAAGAATTCAGTGTAGTAAGAAAGTGGGTTGCTCAAAATATCGACGGTGATACAGCACCATTCTTTCGTAAACTATACGAATCAATCTACGAACATGCCAAACCAAACAGTATCCCTCAAGTGGTTGTGACTCTTGCTGATTATCAATACAAGTCAGCATTTGCTGCCGACCAAGAGATTAATACAATGGCATTGTTAACCGAGTTAATGGTCGACACAGAATGGAAGTAGTATACGACTTCGAAACTTTAGGTCAATCTCCAGAAACTGTTTGTGCTGTAAACATAGCAGGTATTGAGTTTGATGAAACTCGTTTCGAAAATAATCCATATGAATATCAAGAACTAATTGATATGGCAAAGTTTATGAAATTTGATGTCCAGGAACAAGTGGAGAAATACGGTCGTAAAGTAGAAAAGGGTGGACTTGAATGGTGGAAGAAACAAGACCCAGAAGTCCAGAAACAAATTCAACCGTCTTCGTCTGATGTGTCAATTGACAAACTGCCAGACTTTATGTATAATGACTTGAATATAATGAGTGCTAAAAGAGTCTGGACAAGAGGTAATACTTTTGACCCAGTGCTTGCTCGTTCTATATTTAAAGACTTAGGTCAATTTGATGTGGGTAACTGGTGGGCAATCAGAGATACGAGGTCATTCATTGAAGGGTTTACATACGGAACTAAAATCTTTCATGCGTTTGTCCCTGAACATCTAAAAAAAGAATTTGTTGGTCACGACCCTATACACGATGTTGCGATGGATGTTTATCGTATGCAGTATTTGATAAGGACAACATATGGCGAAGACTAACCCATTCGATTATTTAAATTCTATCAACGGTCATAAATCAGATTTGATGTCTGGAACAGACAATGATAGACTCGCAGAAAAATCATATTCACCTTTCTTAACTAATCGTGCTTTGTCGTATCACAACGATACGGTTGCTGCTGCGAACATAATGAATACCAACCACCACTTAGATAACAAACTACAGTATCACTTTTTACTAAATATAGTAAGACCAAAAAAGAGATATGCTAAATGGTCAAAGAAAGAAACAAGTGGTGATGTGGAAATTATAAAAGAATATTATGGATATAATGATATCAAAGCAAGACAAGCACTCACCATTCTAACTGCTCAACAATTAGATATTATTAGAAAGAAATTAGAGAAAGGTGGTAAAGAATGATTGATACAATGATTGAAGTCAAATTGGTGAATGAAGACGACTTCTTAAAGATTAGAGAAACTCTCACACGCATTGGTGTATCCTCGCAGAAAAGTAAGACGATATATCAGTCGTGTCATATTTTACATAAACAACAAAAGTATTACATTACTCATTTCAAAGAACTGTTTGCCTTAGATGGTAAACCGAATAACTTTGGTGCTGAAGATATGGCAAGAAGAAATACAATCGCAAATCTATTAGCAGAATGGGGTCTTGTAACACTCGTCAAACCAGAAATGAGTGCTGAACCAGTAGCACCATTATCACAAATAAAGATACTTCCATACAAAGAAAAAAGAGAATGGAACCTCGAACCTAAGTATAATTTAGGTAAAAGTTTCTAATTTTCGTCGTTTTAGAAGATTTCAAATCATTAAATATACTGAAAAGTCCGAGAAGACTTTAAACTAATTTGTTTAACAATAGGAGAAAAAATATGTTAGACCAAATCAAAGGATGGATGAAAGAAGCAACTGAAATTGGTGTTGCTCTAATAGCACTAACTATTGTGCTACAAGTAATCTTTGGTGGCACAGTTCCATTTATCGGTGGAGATGTAATTGGAACAATCACTGGCATTGTTGCCCAATTGGGTGGACAAGGTCTAGTTGGATTAGTTGCTGCTGCTATCCTATATAAGATTCTTACTAAGTAAAATCTTCTATAAATAAAAGAGGTTGGGGTGTCCTCTAAACACCCTCCAAATTTTTTATTATGATTATACAAAAAAACATTTTAAGTAATTTAGAATTAGAGTTGATAGAAAAACAACTCGACTCTTTACCATTTTACTTAACAAATGATACTGTTGGTAATTATCAAACCCCTTGGATGGGACATAACATAATATCTAGATATGACATTGAAAAGGAAGAACCTAAAATATTAAGTCCTACATACGATTTCTTTTATGGTGTTGTAAAAAGATTTGCTGATACCAATAATATCAAAGTGAATAAAATTTGTAGAATGTGCTTAAACCTATCGTTCTCAAATTCAACCAATCAATTTTTTGCTGCCCCTCATACAGACCACGAGTTTCCTCACAATAATTTAATTTTATATTTAACCGATTCTTCTGGAAACACAGTTTTGTTTGATGACCAAGAAAATATTATCCATGAAGAAGAACCAGAAAAAGGTAAAATGATAATGTTTGATGGTTCGATTAAACATACAATGAGACCGTGTAAAGGTGACGAAAAAAGACTTATTCTCGTTACAACTTTTATTTGAAATAATTTGACATTTTGTATAAATAGAGTTATAATGAATTTAACAGATTTGACCAAGTTGGTCGAATATGAGAGAGATGCCCGATAGGGGTCTCGTTTTTTAACTTGCTTAATATAAGGAGTAATGAAATGACAAGTATAACATTTCCAAGAGACCTATTCTTAGGTTTTGACAATCTATTTGATACTGTATTACAGTTTAATGATAACCAACAAACAAGACAAACATATCCACCATATAATGTAATTAAGAAAGGTGATAGTCATTATCTTATTGAAATCGCAGTTGCTGGATTCAAGTCAGATGACATTAACCTAACACTTGAGAAAGGTATTTTGACTGTTGAAGGTAAGAAAGAAACTGATGATACAAATGACTATGTTCGTAAAGGTATTTCAGATAGAAACTTCACAAGAACTTTCACTCTTGCTGAGACAATTAAAGTAGTCGGTGCTGATGTAGTTGACGGAATGCTTTTAATTGGTTTAGAGAATGTAGTTCCAGAAGAAGATAAACCTCAGACAATTAATCTAGGAGAGTTTAACAAATCGTTAAAACAAAAACTACTAGGTTAGTAAGTTTAAAACACATTATAGGAACTATTGAAGGCAACAAGAAAAAGGACATTAGTCAAGACATTAATATACAGATGTTGGGTCATACTTTCAACTTATGTTATGTTATTGATTACTGGACAAGATTATACAACAGCAATAATACCTGCTATCGTTATAAATCTTGTTTGGACTACAAGTTATTATTTGTATGACAGACTTTGGTTGCGTATCAAATGGGGACTTGAAGATTAGTGTGTTTATGAATAGGGGTAGTGTGATGCTACCCCACTTTTAATTATGGAGAGATTATGAAGAATCTACAAAAGATGACCAAAGGTCAACTCAAAACATTCGCAGCAAAACAAGGTGTCGAACTCGATATGAATGACACTAAGAAAGTGATGATTGCGAATTTCAACAAAGCAAAGAAGAAGGGTTTGACTACTACTGTCAAAGGACAACCTAAAACTAATAAAGTTACTCAACCAGTTGCTAAGAAATCATTCTGGAAAACTCTTAAGGAGTTTTGGGGTCTATGAAGGTAATAAGATTAATAAGACTTACCAGTGGTGAAGAGATTATTGGTAAAGTCGATGAAGACTATAATGCTAATGAAGACACGAGGGTGGACAACCCAGTGATGATTGTTCCACTAGCAGAAGGTAAACTTACTTTCATGCCTTACATAGGTTATGCTGACTTAGACCATATTGTTTGTAAAGAGAAACACATTATGTTCATCGTTAATCCTGGACCGAATATGGAAGACTCTTACAATCAGATGACTGGTAGCATTGCTACTCCTCAACAAAAGATAATCACATAGATTGACTTTTGAGAGTATTTACTATATAATGGTGTTATGAAATTTTACACCAACTTCTACCGTAAAGGTAACTATGTCTATGTTCGTGGTTACAATGAGGGAAAGAGATTTGATGACAAACTCTGGTATAAACCAACCCTCTATGTTTCTACGAACAAAGATTTAGACTACAAAAACATTCACGGCAAACCAGTAGAACCAGTCAAACAAGACTCGATGTCTGCTGCTCGTCAATTCTATAAGAAGTATGAAGATGTAGACAACTTCGAAATTTACGGTACGAATCTCTATGAGTATGCTTGTGTCAATGAACACTATGATACCTCATACGACCCAGAACAAATTAAGATACTGAACTTCGATATCGAGGTTGAGTTTAAAGATGGTTTTCCAGTCCCAGACAAAGCAGAGAACGAAGTCACAGCAATCACTGCTTCTTACTTAGGTAAGTATTACACTTTCGGTTGTCAAGACTACACTGCTAAACAAGATGATGTAATCTATATCAAGTGTCACGACGAAGCACACTTACTCAAACGATTCTTACAGTTTTGGCAATCTGCTGATGCTGACATTATCACTGGTTGGAACATACGATTCTTTGATATACCTTATATGGTCAATCGTATCACAAAAGTATTGGGTGAGACCGAAGCAAAAAGAATGTCTCCCTCTCGTTCAATTGATTCGAGAACACAGATTGTATTCAACAGAGAACAACAAGAATATCTTCTACAAGGTATTACTATCCTAGACTATCTCGAAGTCAACAAGAAGTTTACTTACTCACAACAAGAATCCTATCGACTTGACCACATTGGTTGTGTTGAACTGGGTGAGAGAAAACTTGACTACTCTGAAGTAGACAGTCTACAAGACTTATACGAAACTAATTATGAGAAGTTTATCGACTACAATATTAAAGATGTTCGACTCGTAGATGCGATTGAAGATAAAATGAAACTAATTGAGATGCTTCTCGCAATCGCATATGATGCTAAAGTAAATTATAAAGACACCTACACTCAAGTAAGAATGTGGGATGTTCTCATTCATAACTGGTTACTCGATTCTAACATCGTAGTTCCACCTAAGAAAGACTCGATTAAAAACTCTCAGTATGAGGGTGCTTATGTTAAACCACCACAAGTCGGTTTACACGAATGGGTTGTTTCGTTTGACCTTGCGTCTCTCTACCCTCACTTGATTATGCAATACAATATCTCTCCAGATACTATTATGGAAGGTCATCGTAAAGATGTAACTGTTGATAAGTTGCTTTCAGAAGATTTCAGTAGACCAGATGTCTTTGATTGTATGGCAGGTAATGGTCAAATCTTTCGTAAAGACAAACAAGGTTTCCTTCCACAGATGATGCAGAGAATGTATGATGACCGTGTCATTGCGAAGAAGAATATGTTAGAGTCACAAACCAAACTCGAAGAAGCAAAAGCACTTGGTATTGACACTAAACAAATAGAGAAAGATATCTCTAAGTATAAGAATCTACAACTTGCTAAGAAGGTTCAGTTGAACTCAGCATACGGTGCGATTGGTAATCAATACTTCCGTTTCTTCGATGTTCGACAAGCAGAAGCAATCACACTCTCTGGTCAGTTGTCGATTAGATGGATTGAGAAGAAACTCAATATGTTTTTGAATGAACTACTAAGGACTATAAACCGTGACTATATTATTGCTATTGATACTGACTCTGTCTATGTTAATATGGGTAGACTTGTTGATAAGTTTTCTCCGAAGAATCCCGTCGACTTCCTTGATAAGGTTGCTAAACAAAAAATCGAACCATACATCAACAAGTCTTATAAAGAACTAGCAGATATGATGAATGCCTATGAACAGAAGATGTTCATGGATAGAGAGGTAATCGCAGACAAAGGTATATGGACTGCTAAGAAAAGATATGTTCTCAATGTGTATGACAACGAAGGTGTTCGATACACAGAACCAAAACTCAAAGTGATGGGTCTTGAAACAGTCAAGTCATCAACCCCACAAGTCGTAAGAACTGCTCTCGAAAAAGCATTGAAGTTGATACTGACTACTGACGAAGAAACCGTTCAGAAATTCATCAAAGATTTCAAAGAAGAATTTAAGACACTCCCTTTCGAAGATGTTGCGTTTCCTCGAAGTGTGAGTGAACTAAAGAAGTGGGAAGTTAAGACAGAATCATTTGCTGTCGCAAGTGGCACACCAATCCATGTTCGTGGTGCGATACTTCATAACTATCTACTGAAGGTTCATAACATCAAACGAATTGAACCAATTAAAGAGGGTGACAAAGTTAAGTTTTCTTATATGAAGACACCCAACCCACTTAAACAGAATGTTCTGTCAATCATAAATAGTTTACCCAAAGAATTTGGGGTTGAAGACTATATTGACTATGATATTCAATTTGATAAATCTTTCGTCGAACCGTTAAAAGCAATCCTTGATTGTATCGATTGGTCTGTCGAAAGGCAAACTACACTAGAGAGTTTTTTCGTATGATAAATGTAATTGACAATGCGTTACCAGAGTGGTTGTTTAAAAGATTAGAAGATGTTACTAAAAACAAGATGAATCTAGGGGTGACCCAAACTGCTTTTGATAGTAAAGATAATCAATTTGGTGATGTTCATTATAGTTTTAGTATGTTAGTAAATGCTACTGCTGCTCATTCTGAAACATTTTATCACAGTTTTCTTTCTTTTAGTAATGATTATTGTGAGGAAGGAAGTAAATTACAAAGAGTTAGAATTGGAGTTATACCAAGAGATATTAAACCAATCATCAATCAACCGCATGTAGATGATATCAGATTTCCGCATAAGGTCGGTCTTTTATACTTAGATGATTGTGATGGTGATACATATATTTACAAAAATCAATATAATTATAGATTTCAAGCAGGTGACGACTTAACTGGGAAATTATTCGATTATCTAGATTTGATGGGATGGGGTTTCGAAAAAAATTCAGATGGGACATTTAAAGATTTTGAAATATTAGAAAGAGTAACCCCTAAAAGAAATCGGTTAGTGATATTTGATGGTTCCCATTTCCATTCTTCGTCAACACCAACCACTCAGCAAATGAGATGGGCAATTAACTATAACTTTACATAACTATGGAAAATTTAATAAAAGATAAACACCAAGAGATACTACAGATTCTTTCAGAAGAATGTGCTGAAGTAATTGTAGAAGTCTCAAAGATAAAAAGATTTGGTAATGACTATACTGCTCTTGTGAAAGAGATGGGTGACCTTGTTGCTATGATTGGTATAATGTATCAGGAAGGTATGTTTACCGAAGAAGAGATAGACAAACTCAGTGACAAGAAACTTAAGAAGTTACAAAAATACTCAAACATTTTTAAGGAGAACTAAGATGGCAGATTTCGATTTTGATTTTGGTTTCACTGCGGTAACTGAAGACGAACTAGAGGTTGTTCAACAACAAGCATCGGCAGTCCAAGAAACTACACACAATTTAGAAACATTACAAAATAAGA
>Ga0181565_10004412_pt1 | contig 10764 bp, 9 predicted proteins | sample 101ome_16_FD_129661 | JGI IMG/M metagenome (GOLD analysis project Ga0181565, IMG submission 129661) | Coastal salt marsh microbial communities from the Groves Creek Marsh, Skidaway Island, Georgia - 101401AT metaG (megahit assembly) | ecosystem: Environmental > Aquatic > Marine > Intertidal zone...
ACAGCCAGCCGGCGGTCGGCCCTCCCTCGACCGACCGACCGGTTGATCGATCGATCGATCGGTGGGAACGGTCGATCGATCGGTGGGATCGATCGATCGATCGATGGACCAGGACCGGTCGTCCCGATCGATCCATCGTCCGGATGGTTCGACATCGGGCGTGGGTGAACCTTCGACTTCAAAAGACATCATCGATCGACCGCGCGGTCGATCGATCGATCGATCGATCATCGGATGGCGGTTTCCGGATGGCGTCGACCCATCGACCGGTCGCGCGCGCGCGCGGGCGAGCGCGAGCGCCGAGCCGAGCCGCGAGACGTCGACGCGAGGCGTTGATTCGAGGGAGTGGAGTCGAGAGTGGAGTCGAGAGTCGTCTCGGCCGTCGTCATCGCGTCGTCGCGCATCGCGCGTCGTCGAGCGAGAGGCGGTGGTCGAGTTCGTTTCTTTGTTTGAACGACGAGGACGCGCACGAGGAGGACGAGCGCGAGGCGCGAGCGGCGCGGGTGAGAAGGCGCGAGGACGACCGAGCGAAGGAACGCGTGGAAACGGAGACGAGGCGTGGACTGGAGCGATGAGCGCGAGCGTGGGACGACCGGGAGTCGTCATGGCGTTGGAGGATGGGTGGGGGTTCATGCAGGTGCGTCGAGCGCGGCGCGGCGCGGCGCGGCGCGGCGGTTTCGTTTCTTTCGTTTCGGGACGCGATCGGGGACTAACTCGCGAGTGATTTACGCGAGATAGGACGGTATCATGAAACTGCGAGGTATTCTCGATAAGGAGGACGCCGAACCGTTCACGTCGGAGGAATATATGAATCTGTACACGTACGTCTCGACGACGCGACTCACGGGGGCGGTTGACCGAACGTGAAGCGCGCGAGGGACGCGTCGATGTGCGCGCGCTCGAGAGTGACGGTGTGAAGGGTGATGGACTGACGATGACGACGACGACGACGTCTCGACGCGCGCGTGATCCGACGCAGGACCATTTACAACATGTGCACCCAAAAGGCTCCCTACGACTATTCCGAACAGTTGTACGAGCGGTACGAAGCCGCCTTTAATCAATACATCAACGCGAAAGTTTTACCGGCGTTAGTCGAGAAGAAGGGCGAGTACATGCTCAAGAGTTTAGTTGCACGATGGGAAAATCACAAAATTATGGTGAGATGGTTGTCGAAATTCTTCAACTACCTCGATAGATACTACATTCCGCGCCACCACTTTCCGCCCCTCAAGGATGTCGGGGTGAATTGTTTTCGAAGGTTGGTGTATAAGGAGGTCAAGTTGAGCATGAAGATGGCGGTGCTGGAGCTTATCGATAAAGAGAGAGACGGTGAAAAGGTTGATCGAGCGCTCATCAAGAACGTCACGTCAATCTTCGTGGAGATGGGTCTCGGAACGATGGATGCGTATCAAACCGATTTCGAAGCCGACTTGTTGGAGCACACATCGTCGTTTTACGCGCGCAAGGCGACGCAATGGATCGCTGAAGATTCTTGTCCGGCGTACCTAATCAAAGCAGAAGAGTACTTGAATAGCGAACGCGATCGTGTCCGACAATACTTGCATCAAAGCACGGAGTCCAAGTTGATTTCAAAGGTTGAACAGCAGCTCCTCGAGCAGTATGAGATCGAACTGTTGGAGAAGGAAAATAGCGGATGCGCGGCTCTCTTGATTGACGACAAGAAGGACGATTTAGCTCGCATGTTCCGACTCTTCAGTGCTGTTCCAAAGGGTTTACTTCCGATAGCTGATATTTTCAAGTCGCACGTGCAAAAGGAAGGCATGAGCTTGGTCACGTCGACGGAGCAGGCGGCGCTCGCCATGAAGAAGAAGAGCGAAAAGCCTTCGGCGCCGACGTCCATCGAACAAATGTTCACGCGCAACGCGATCGAACTGTACGACAAATACAATAGTTATGTGACCGACTGCTTCGGCGCGAACGCTCTCTTCAATCGGGCGCTCAAGGAAGCTTTTGAATACTTTTGCAACAAGGGCATCGCCGGCAACTCGACAGCGCAACTTCTCGCCGACTTTTCGGACAAGTTATTGAAGAAGGGTGGGAGCGAAAAATTGAGCGACGAGAAGATGGAAGAGACGTTGGAGAAGATTGTGAAACTTCTCACCTTTATAAGTGACAAGGATCTGTTCGGAACTTTCTACGGCAAAAAGCTCAGTCGACGCCTCTTGCAAGACACCTCGGCGAGTCAAGACCACGAACGATCGATTCTGAGTAAACTGAAAACGCAGTGCGGCCAACAGTTCACGTCGAAGATGGAGGGCATGCTCAACGATATTCAATCCACCTCTCAGACGCAATCTCGTTTCAAAGCTTGGATCGAAGAAGATCCGAGTCGTCAGCCGCCGGTCGAGCTGAATGTGACGATTTTGACGCACGGGTTTTGGCCGCAAGCTGCTGGTCCCGAGCACGAGCTCTGCGACGAGTTTGCGCGATGCGTTGAGATATTCCAAAACTTTTACGACAAGACGCAAAACACCAGAAAGCTTTCATGGATGCATCAACTCGGTTCCGCCACGATACTCGTCAAGTACGCGTCTAAACCGATCGAAATGGTCATGCAAACTTTCCAAGTCACGGTGCTGCTGCTCTTTAGAACGGAGAAGGAGTTGACCCTTCGCCAGGTTGTGGAGAAGACCAAGTTACCGGTCGAAGATGCGAAAAGGGTCCTGTACTCCTTATCTTGCGCCAAGTATAAAATTTTGAACAAGTCTTCGGAAGGGAAAACCATAGACCTCGACGACGTGTTCACGTTCAACGAAAAGTTTACCGATCGTTCGAGGCGCATCAAGATTGGACTGCCGGCGATGGACGATAAGAAGGCGACCATAGCGATCGTCGAACACGATCGACGACACGCCATCGATGCCGCCATCGTCCGCACCATGAAAACCCGCAAGTCTCTGGCTTACAACGATCTCATCATCGAGGTGGTCTCCCAACTCAAGCAAAAATTCATCCCAGAGCCGAAGATGATTAAAATGCGCATCGAGGGTCTCATCGAAAAGGATTACATCGAGCGTGACAAGGAAAACGCGCAAGTTTTCAGATACGTGGCGTAGTCGGGCAAAATAGTCGATACGAGTCAATATTAGCTGTGCTGTAACTTTCACCATACGAAACACTTGAGACGCTCTCGAACATTACAAATTGGGAGCTTTGCACGACGCGCGTCTAACTCACCCTCACCCAAATACTAGTTTCTAACCAAGCCTTCCGCACCGCACTTAAAGAGTGACGTGGTTCGGGCGCTTGTACTTGAAAGTCGTCTTCGTGGCCTTGCTCGGGTGACGCATAACCTTGTTCACGACGGGGAAAGACAAGTCGTCTTGGAGGAACTGACGGGTGTTCTCGCGGCGAACATCCTTGGCTTCAACCTCCGCAATCTTAATGATTTGCAAGCAGGAAGCGCGCACGCGGTGGCGGGACGCCATTTCCTCGTAGAGCGCATCGACAGCAGCGTTCATCGTCGTCTCACGGTACTCCTTGTAGGAGTTGTGGTAGCCCGTGCGGGACTGGTAACGGATCCAGATGCCGAAGTTCTTCACGGTGGTCGTGTCGGCTTCGAAGATCTGCGCGAAACAAAACATGAGATGAGCGAGCAAAGAATGGTTAGTCGCCGTACTCTCTCGGTGCGCGAACGAGATTACTCTTCACCGCGCGTGCCATCTAATCACGCCTCTCAGTTTGAGCGCGTCGCCATCCGTCTCTCCCTTTGCGCGGCGCGCGTCTCGCCTTCGCGCCACCCCTAGGGCTTTCCGAGTAGCCGGGGATGCGCACGCACCTCGTTGCAGGCGATGATTTGGCCGTTCGCCTTCTTAACCTTCTTGAGGCGGGACATGAAGTACCTGTACACGTCGTGAAACATCGCGCGCGGTCAGTGCCCGGTCGTCATCGCGCGCCGTCGCGTCGTCCGCGATCGCCCCATCGAGCCCGTGTCCGAACCTCGCGCGCGCGTCTCGACCGAGTCATCCAACGTACCAGAACTTCGATCGCGCCTTGACGGCATCGAGCGCCCAGAGCTTCATGCGGAACACTTCCGGCTCGGGTTGCGTCTCGGTCGGCACGTGTCGGCCGACAACTTGGTATTGGTGGTACTGCGCCGGGAGAAGACACATCATCATCGTCGTCAGTCGCGCGTCTCTCACCACGGCGATCATCTTCACCCCGCACTCGCCTCGCGGTCGCGCGCGGTCGCGCGCGCGACCACGAACGTATCCCACGAATTTCATTCCCCCATTCGCAACCATCACCGTCACCGCGCGTCCACGTCCACGCGCGCGCGCGCGCCCTCCCGCACGCCCGACGCGATCGAGCCGAAACCCCAAACCGGTCCGTCGCCCCATCCACGTCGACGCGTCACCACCCGGCGTCGACGCGGATACCGCGCGCGATACGACGCGCGCGCGCGCATCGTATCGTCATCGGTCGTCGTCGGTCGCACGCACCCTCAACTTCGCCATGATGCTGTGCGATGCGCGTCGCGTAGAGGCGGAGGTCGCCGCCGAGTCGCCGAGCGAGCGCTCGTCCGTCCGCCCCGAGGCAGAGGCGCCCAAACCCTAGATCCAAACCCTATAAGGTCCGTGCATGGAAAGCGAAACCCACAATCGAATCGCGACGGCGACGACAACGACGACGACGACGGCGCGACCGGAGACGTCGACGCGCGCGAGATGTCGTGGACATCGACGTCGGAGGCGACGGCGAGGCTACCGACCGCGCGATCGGTCGCGACGCCGTCTCGCGTGGACGCCGTGGGAAGAGGGACGGGACGACGGACGGCGATGATTTCGTGTCGTTCCCGTGGCGTCGCGATGGCGCGCGCGACGATGACGACGACGACGACGACGACGGCGACGACGAGAGGGACGCGCGCGCGCGAGGTGCGCGCGGAAGCGTTGCGGGGGAGGTTGGGCGCGACGGAGACGTCGAGGGCGACGAGCGGGCGGTGCGCGAGGGGAGAGGATCGCGGAGGGGCGCGGGGAGACGCGACGGCGCGAGCGGCGGCGCGAAGGAAGAACGCGAGCGAATACGCGGCGGCGACGACGTCCAAGGGTGGTGGAGGGAGCGCGTTCGAGCGCGCGGGGGGATTGTTGTACGTGCGTAACTTTTTTGAGCCGGAGACGTACGAGCGCGTGGCGAAGGAGTGCGCCAAGCTTCGCGAGAGCGTGACAGCGGAAAACAGAGCGTGCGCGCGTCATAGGTTAGGAGTCATGGTACCGACGGATAATTTCGTACACGAGGCGTGCGTGGCGAGCTCGGTGGCGGAGCGACTGGGGACGCTGTTGCTCGGCGAGGAGAACGAAGGCGATTTAGTGGCGGGTGACGTACCGGTGGAATTCAGAATATACCCCGTCGGCGGGTCCATGGAGTGGCACAAAGACGTCGCGCTGTACTCGAAACCACAGTTTGAGATCGTTTTTACGGTAACCAACACGAGTGATAGCACAACAGAATGGGAGGATGAGAGAACGGGGATGCGATACGGAGGCTGGACCGAGCCCAACTCTGTCATTGTCGTGCGCGCGGACGGCGCGCCGCATCGTGTCACCGCGGTGACTCGAGGCGAGAGATCGATAGTTAAGTTTGTTCTCACGCAGACGCTAGAAAAGACGGACGATTTCTTCGATAACCTACTCACGTATACGCATTAAAAGAATATTTTGTTGTAATTTACCGCATGTCGCACCCTCTTTGCTCTTTGCTTGTGCGCCTCGCGAGTTTCATCGAGGCACTCTGAACGCGAGATATCTTCGCACCCAACGCTCTAATTCTTCGCTAATAATATTCCATATCTCGAGCGAAAGCTTTTCCTTCGCACTCGGGTCTTTCGACCGCTGTTCACCATCCTTCCGCGCGTTCCTTCGCAGCTCGATTGGTCGTTTGTGATTGACACCCGCGCTGTGGCGCCAAATCGCACTCTTCACTCGATCCGTCACATTCATATCGTCGCCAAAGCCGAGAATTTTACCGGCGTCCACGACCTTGAGTCGAATCGAGGGCACTTGAAGAACGTTCTCTACGCAGCTCGAGACGTGGAAATCGACGGCGGCTATCGGTATGTCGTCGCGTCGCATGAAACCTCCGAAGTGGGTGCGCTCGTTCTCCTCCATCGTCGCAGCTAAAATCAATTCGAGATACGTCAACCAAGGTGATTTGACGTCCGGTTCGATGATTTCTGGATTAAACAGAGCATCATTATCGACCGGCAAATTCGCATCGATGGACTTTTGTGTGAATCTTTCGAGCCAAACGCGCGAAAATCCGTGTAACATCGCGACGTCCCCGGGCATTCCGCCAAAGTGAGCGCGAATAATCAAGGATTGTACGATGGCAGATTCGTCGGGAGAGTCACCCAATTTCGTTTCGACATCATTCAGAGTCAACGGCGTATTAGGACCGTACGCAGGCTCATCTCTGACCTCAACTGCCGCCAGTTCTCCGGCGATGCGAATGACGGCCGCGCGCAACGCATCCGTCGGTTCGAAACCTTTACTCGTCGCACACATCAGCCACGTCAATACCGTAATATCCGGATGTAAGATGGCGTCTTCGATGGATATGATGACGAGTCTCCGAACGAGCTCAACGAAGGAAGAGGAGGATAGGCACATGTGCGTGGCGATTCGACTCGCCGCGACGGCTCTTCCTCTCCTGATGTTCTTCTGCAGCGCAGATTTGATCAGGCTCACCTTGAGTTCTTCAGCACCCGCACGCTCGCGCGACGCACGCACCTCTTGAACCTCGCGAGCGTCTGATAACCTTTGTAAAATGAAACGGTCTCGCTCTGACCCTTTGAAATCGTTGTCGACAGCGATGGCGAGCTTCAACGTCGTCGCGCTCGTCAAACCGCTCGAGAGCTTCTCCTTCACGACCACCTGCCCAGACCACGTTCGCTTCGACTCGGATATCGGTGACGTTTTGCCCAGAGTGACTCGCCAACGTTCGCGAGACTCGTCGTACGAGAGCGCGTAGCATCGAATGCGTTCGCGCTCGCGTTGCGCCGCCATCATGCTCGCGAACGCATTCTTCGCACCATCCTTCGCCGGTGCGCACAGGTCATCCAATCGCACGATTGGTTTCACCTCGGCTCGTTCGATCGACTTCTTTTCGACTACGCCCTCGCACGCGTCCACGTGCGATTCAAAAAACGTCTTCGCCACGTCTTTCTCGCACAGCGGGCACCGCCGAAACCGAGACCCCGAATCCATCGTCGAAGTTTTCACCCTCTTCCTCTCCCCGGACGTCGCATCGACATGATTTTCTACCTCCAACTTCTCTCCCTCCGATTTTTCTCCCACCGGCGCTCTATGAAAGAAAGACGCGATGCTCCCTTGTCTCGTCGCCCCGCGACGGCACCCCATGAGGAGACGTTCCTCCACTCCCCGTTTCCACCCTCCGACGCGCTCACCGCGCGCCACCGAATCCACCGACCTCTCGCACCGCCTCTTGGATCGTCACGCGTATCCTCTCCGTCAATCCTCTCGCCCCGATGCGACTTCGCGTGATTAAGAGTTTGACGCGCGCGAGGTGCTCTGTTTCAAATTCTCCACCCTCACGATCCCCTCCGCGCGCCTTGGTTCGCCGCACCGCCGCGACGGGAGGCCGCGTCGACGGTTCGTCCGACTCGCGCTCTCGCTTCGTCATCGACCGACGCGCACGCGTCCGACTCTGTCGCCGCCGGCCGCGACGATCGATCGACCGACCGCGGTCGATTTCAAAGCGGCGACTCGGAGACGTACTGTACTGTTTGCCCATACGGGACACACACTTCTCATACACGACGTACGAAACGCCGATCAGTGTGTCCGAGGGACTCCCTCGGAGGGAGCACCGACGGGGTGGGGTGCCCACCTCACCTCGTTCTAACGACCGTCCGCGCCCCGGAACGCGGCGTCACACGCGCGCGCGGGACCACTCGCGAGCGAACGAACGAACGAACGAGCGACAAGTTTCAAGTTTCTTTTCTTCATGGCGTGCGATAAGTGCGGCGACGCGTGCGCGTGCGCCCCGGGTGGGTGCGCGTGCGCGAACGCGCTGACGTGCGATGCGTGCGGGCACCAGAGTTGCGGCTGTGCGCGATGTAGATGCGCGTGCGATTCGTGCCAGTGCCAGACGAAGAAGTGACGATTGATTCACTTTTTTCGTCGGCGTATTCCGCCGCGCGCGCTTGGGGCGCGAGTTCCGAGGGCGACCGCGGAGGATGCGACCGAGGGGAAGGTTGAAAGTCACATCCTTTCGCTCGTCTTTTGCTTTTTTTTTGTGACCGCAGCCTCGGCTTGGTCGAGACCCGAGGAGGGATCTCGGCGTTCGAGAAACATCGATCGCGCGCTCTTGTATGAATCATCTTGTAATGTGAATGTAAATGCACACGTGTTATTTGTTACACAAAATTGTACCTCGCGACTACGACGCGAAGACATACAAACGGAGCGCTCATGACTTGGCGCAGACGAGCCGCTTTTTGCATGAAACATGCGAATAAAATCAAAACTCAGCGAGGAAAAAGTCCGGATTTGGATCGTCTTCTTCCGGAAACGTCGCGATGACTGGCGACGGGAGCAAGTTCGGGCACGCCTCGCTGAGCTCGATGAGGAGCTTGGACTCGATTTGCGTCTTGGGTACTTGAAAGTAGGCGCCGAAACCATAGGTGAGGCCGCCGGTTTTACCGCACCGCTTCGCCTTGTAGGCGTCGGAATAGTCAAACGATTCCGCCAATTTCGCCTCGAGAAGGCATTCGTCGTAGGTGCCTTGATTGGAGTAGGCTGCGAACGCGTCGCTGCCCGCGTAAATGTTTTGCGTGATGACGGACGATGGACCCGCGCACACAAAGCTTCCAAAGCACAGAGCGAGGTACTGCTCTTCAAATTCGACGGTGAATCCAATCTGAGCGTGGGCTTCAACCTTGGCGTCGATTTGCGGCTTAAACTTGAGACTCGGAGGCTTATATTCCGTTACGAGTTTGCGGTCCTTGAGCATAATACCCGCGTTCGACGACGCCGTCACGGTGAACACCATCTTGCCTTCCATTTCCGCGAGCATAAAATACGGCATGGCGAACGAAGCATCGAGACGGATCTTGATCATGAACGCCGGGAACATGGGCATCGGAAACGTGACGTCAAACTGGATGGGATTGGGTATGTAACCGCCAGTGGCGAGATCAAACAAATCTCCCGTCTTGAAAGTTTCCGCTTTCGCCTCCATCTCGAGTGCAATCTTGAGCTCAGATACGAGCTCAAGTCCCATTTCGGTGTCCGCCATCGCTTGCATCGCATCGGCGAACGCTGCACGCGCATTCGAGGCGGCTTTATCGAAAGCTCCACCCAGGCGCGCTTCGTTCATGCGAGCGGCATACAACGGGAAACGTTGCATCGTGGCGTCAGACTCGAGGAATGGGTCTTCGATGAGAGTAGAGCGAATCTTCGCCATTTCGAGCAAGACATAGCTCTCGACGTCGTCGAGCGCTTTTTCGTGAAGACCTTCCATGTGTTCGATTCTGGCGTGACTCGCGACCCGAACTGCGGCCAACACGTCGTGAGTTTGCTCTTGTTGCGTTAACAGGCGTCTTCGACCCGAGAAAGTGTTCTTGACTTTGTCCAAGGTGTTCTTGATCGTCGTCGCCGCCTTGTCCGCGTTATCCAATTCACTGGTGATCGAACTCATTTTCTTCAAGATTTTGTTCTTAGAGTCCACGGCCGTCGACTTCGCGCCGTCGGCCACCGCGTCGAAAAGCGGAACGAAGAAACCTTTAAAGACGTTGAAGAGCGCCGGACCAAGGTCGTCGCTAATCTTAATACCCGTCGTTCGCAGGCAAGTCTCCCACTTGGGATCGGGGAAGCCCGCTCTTATACTGTCCGGCGCAAATGAGCTATTTGCGAGAGATTTCGGCCAGCGCATGCCGTAGTCCACTCCCAACAAATCCGCCGGGAGCACGTTTTCGATAGGGACGTTCAGGCACCCGTCGAAGGGGCTGCCGCCCAATAAGGGTGCACGCGTGTGCGCTTCGGCGTCGTATTCTTCATCTCGCAAATGCTTACGAAGAAGCTTTTTCAGATGATCTGGATTGAGCATGCGCGTGATGTGATCCTCGTGATCCTTTGTCGGAACGCCGAGCGCCGCAGAGCCTGAAGATGAAAACATTTTGCCAACGTCGTCGGCCAGTCCCTCGGCGCCGCCAAAAATCGAATCCACGACGTCGTCGACGAAAGCACCAACCTTCTTCGCGATCTCATCCGGAAAACCGGTCACCTTACTGATCACAGAGTCAATCTTTTTACCGATGTCTGCCGACTTTCCAACCTTCTTAATCATGTCGTTGACGTCGTCGACAACCTGTTCGGCTTTGCCCTTGGCTGTGCTGAAGACACTGAGATAGTTCTCAATCTTCGAGAGCTCATTCTTCATAGAGTTTACCTGGCGCATCGCCGCGTCCTTCGCCGCCTTCGCCGCGGCTGCGGCGTCATCCTTCGCTTTCTTCGCCGCGGCTGCGGCGTCATCCTTCGCTTTCTTCGCCGCGGCTGCGGCATCATCCTTCGCTTTCTTCGCCGCGGCTGCGGCGTCATCCTTCGCTTTCTTCGCCGCGGCCGACACAGATTTCGTCGACTTCTTGAAAGACTTCCTTGCCTTCTTCCATCCACCGAGCTCGGCGGCTCGATGAAACCGCGCGCGCGGTCTGTCCCGCACCGTCCCCGCCGCCCCCGCGAGCTCGTTCGCCGCCTCCGCGCTCACGCACGTCGACGCCAC
>Ga0181565_10004416_pt1 | contig 10763 bp, 5 predicted proteins | sample 101ome_16_FD_129661 | JGI IMG/M metagenome (GOLD analysis project Ga0181565, IMG submission 129661) | Coastal salt marsh microbial communities from the Groves Creek Marsh, Skidaway Island, Georgia - 101401AT metaG (megahit assembly) | ecosystem: Environmental > Aquatic > Marine > Intertidal zone...
CCGCACCCGAACGTCTTGAAGCACGAGTCCACGATGTTGCCGTCGTCGTCCACCCTGATCTGAAGCTTCATCACGTCGCCGCACGCGGGCGCGCCCACCAAACCCGTGCCGACGTTGGCGTCGCTCTTGTCTGCGCGGAGGAGGAAGGGGGGGGAGCGAGGGGGAGCGGTGAGTCGCGACGAATCGGACGGACGCGGAAGGCATCGCGGAGCGCCGAGCGCGGGGGGAGCCGCGAAGGAGTCGCGGAGCGGCGCGGGACGCACCGAACGACCCGACGTTGCGGGGCTTCTCGAAGTGGTCCACGACCTGCGAGGGAACGCGGGGGGCGGGGAGGGGGGGCGCGGCGTCAGCGCGCGAACGGACGGCGGGGCGTGGCGGGGCGGGCCAACCCTAAAAATCCACGTCGACGCGCGGAGATGCGCGTCACGCACGTTCTTGTGGTAGCCCCTCGCCGTCGCCGCGGAGGCGGCGGCGACGCCGCGTCGCCGCATCTCGCGCGAGAGCGTCGCGCTCGCGTGGGTCAACATCCCGGCGGAAGCGCGTGTCGGTGTGCGAGGACGCGCGGGTCCGCAGTGCCCGCGCGCGGGAGGGCGACCGCGCGCGACGCCGAGGAGGGGGCGCGAAGTCCGGACGACAATTTCGTCCCGGCGAGCAGCGGCGGATGTGCGCCAGCAGCAAGTGCTTCTTGCATTTGACTCCGGCTCAAGTGGTCGTTTTCAGATCGCCCCTCAGATCTGCGCGCGGGCCAAACCTACCGCGCGCGCCCTCCGCGGCGACGCGACAGCGCTTCGCTCACCTTCGTCTCCTCGCGAAGATGGCGCGCCGCTACGATTCCCACACGACGACGTTCAGTCCCGAGGGTCGGCTGTACCAGGTGCGCCCCTGTTCGCGATCGACGCGCGACCGACGTTCGGTTCGGTTCCCGGGGGCCTGCCTTGCTCACAAGACGCGAAAACCTCCCTCTTTTTGTCGATTCAAACGCGCTCTCCGCCGACGCTCGCTTCCCTCCCTCCCTCTCCGCTCAGGTGGAGTACGCGATGGAGGCGATCAGCCACGCGGGCGCGGCGGTGGGCGTCCGCACGGACGACGGCGTCGTCCTCGCCGCGGAGAAGAAGATCCTCTCCAAGCTGCTCGAGACGTCCGTGGCGAGCGAGAAGATGCACAAGCTCGACGATCACGTCGGCGTCGCGGTGGCTGGGATCAACTCCGACGCGAACATCCTGATCAACGCCGCGCGGCTGACCGCGCAGAGGTACGCGATGACGTACGCGGAGCCGGTGCCCATGGAGCAGCTCGTGCAGACGCTGTGCGACCAGAAGCAGGGGTACACGCAGTACGGCGGCCTGCGCCCGTTCGGGGTCTCGTTCCTCTTCGGCGGGTGGGACAGAAACTGCGGATTCCAGCTGTACCAGAGCGACCCGAGCGGGAACTACGCCGGCTGGATGGCGACGGCGATCGGCGCCAACGCCCAGGCCGCGCAGGCCATCCTCAAGACCGACTACAAGGAGGGCATGACCCTCAGGGAGGCGAAGGCGCTCGCGGTCAAGGTGCTGAAGCAGACGATGGACAGCACTCTGCTGCAGCCGGAGAAGATGGAAATGGCGGAGGTGGCGTGGGCGGACGCCGACGCGAAAACCGGCGTCGAGTACAGGACGCTCAAGGAAGCGGAACTCGCGGAGCTGTGCGACGAGGCGAACGAGAACGCGAAGAAGGAGAAGGAGAAGAAGGAAGGAGGAGCCAAGGAGGGGGGAGGCGACAAGTAGAGGGGAGCGACGAAGCGTCCGAATGACCGGCGCGAATCCGAATGTGACCCGACTCAAAAACCGGGCGAGTGAGAATCGTCGCCGCCCCTCCCTCCTCCCGAGAGCCGTCTCTGTTGGAAGAGCCCACGGAGAGAACGCACGCACCCCGCCGCGGATCTCTTCGCTCACGCGTTCGAGATGATCGTGTGCACGAGCTCCGCGGCGTCCTCGGTCTCCGCCCTCGCGGCGAGTTTCATCGCGACGTTTCCCCCGGCGTCGATGCCGAGGTTCATGCGCAGCAAGACGGCGCCCCGCCCGCACAGGCGCCCGCTGAGCAGCACCGCGTGCGACCTCGCGTTCGGCGGCACCGCCTCGGTGCCCTCGCACGGGGTCATCCCCAGAATCTGCATCACCGCCTCGACCGCCTCCTCGAGCGACTCCCTGGTTCCCAGCCCGTAATCGTCCGAGCGCTCCGTCTCCGGCGGGAGCTCGTCCCACGTTTTCCGGAAGTTCGCCGTCGGCACCGGGTTCACGAAATCCGTCGCCGCCACGTCGGCGTCCTCGAGCGTGTACTCGTCGTCGTACCCGTCCTCCTCCGGCTCGCCCGTGCTCGGATCCACCTCTTTGGAGGTGAACTTGAGGACGCACGCGAACTTGGCCGCGGCGTACGCGCCCGGGGCGAACCGGAACGCGACGAACGTCGATCCCGATTTCGGCGCGAGGGGCATGGACGCCAGCGGCACCGTCGCGACCTCCTCGAAGACGTCGCCCTCGCCCTCGATCGCCTCCATCAGGACGGACACGTCCTCCAGGACCTGCTCCTCGATGGTGTTAGCGCACTTGAACTGGAACACGAGGTGGTTCTCGAAGACGTGCTTGAAGCACGACACCTTGTACTCCGTCTCGTCCTCGGTGAGCTCCGACGCGGGGCACGACTTGAACGGCGCGCCGAAGCTCGCGAATTCGGGAACCCCCGCAACCTCCGCCCGCGCCTTCTCGAGCGCCTCGTCCGCCCGGACCGCCGCGGGCGCGTTCCCGAAAACGCCGCCGCCGTGGCGACCGTCGCCGCCACCGCCGCCTCCGCCGCCGCCTCCGTGCGCGGATCGTTTCGGCGTCGTCGGCTCCTCCGGGGTGTGATCGACGGCGGCGACGTCGAAGGCGGCGTCGGAGGGGGCGTCGACGTACGCGCGGAGCGACGCCTCGAGGCGGCCGAGCGGACACGCGAAAATAACGGAGCTGCTCTTCGACGACGCGACCGCCGCGAGTTCGTCCGCCTCGCCCTCGCCCGACGCCGCTTCGCTCGCGGCGTTATTCTGCTGGTCCTGCAGGGCGGAGACGAAGAACGCGGCGCGGTCTCGCACCTCGTCGTCGTTGTCGTAGAGACATCGCCGGAGCAAAATTAAGACGCGCGGGAGCAAAGCGGGGCATTCGGCCCCGAACTTCGCCAGCGCGCACACCGCGGAGGCGCGGATCGTGGCGTTCTCCAGGATGACGCGGTTGTATATGTAGCGGATGTACTTGCTCGGGTCCTTCGTGCTCGGGCCTTGGTCGCCGAGGAGGTGGAGGATCTGCGAGGAGAGGTAGGTGAACTCGCAGTCCTCGATGAACTCGCTGAGGTGCCCCAAGCCGCTCTCCTTCGCGTCGGGGATCTCCTTGATCAGGCAGAGGATGCTGTCCACGATCGCGCGCTTGAACTCGAACCCGCCCTCCTCGCGGAGGATGTTCGAGAGGAAGTTCATCAAAACCCGGTGCTTCGCGGGGTACTTCAGGCAGAGGCTCTGGATCGCCTCCACGACGACAATCTTGAACTCGTCCTGGATGTCCGCCATGAACGCCGTGATCTGCTTCATGAGGCGATCGACGCTCGACTCGTTCCCCGTCTTGAGCAAAGTCGTGATCGCGAGCGTCGCGATGGAGCGGTTGCTGTCCGAGATCAGACTCTCCATGTCGATGTTGCAGTTCGAGACGCTGAGCGGGTGCGTGAGCGCCACCTTCCCGAGCGCGCGCATCGCCGCGAACCGCAGCGTCGGCTTGCTGGAGCTCAGAAACAGCTGTAACACCGTGATCGCGGGCTGGAGCTCCCGCGACGTCACCTCGTTCAGCTCGACGATCGCCCTCGCCGCCTCGAAGATGACCATCTCGGACTTGTGCCTGAGGCACGACTCGAGGAAGTCGTAGAAGGGGCGCTGAGCGCCGTTCTCCTCGCTCGCGACGCTCGTCCTCACCACCCGAGCCACGTACCGAATGACGAGGCACTGCGCGAGCGGCGACCGGATCGAGCTCCGCGTGAGCTGCGTCACGAGCTTGCTCACCGCCAGGCGGTCGTTCGCGCGGATCGAGTACAGCAAAGCAAGGGCGTGGAACTGCACCGTGGGGGACTTGCTGTTGACCGCCTCCTGGACCTCGTTGGACCATCTGCGCACGATGTCGGCGTTGACGTTCTCGAGGAGGTGGATGCCCGAGACGAGCGCGGCGGAGGACACCACCGCGTTCTTGTCCACGACCGCCTGCTTCAGGTACCGCTCGATCTGGGACAGGGTCGGGGCGTCCGTGATGGCGCACAGAACGCGGATCGCGTTCGCGCGGTACAGGTCGATCTTGCTGTTCATGTCCTTCATCAGCGAGGACGTGACGATGATCACCTCGTTCTCGCTCGGGCAGATCTCCTTGATGATCAAGTACACCATCCGACGCAGGTTGCTGTCCTTGCTCTGGAACAGCTTCGTCACGGAGAAGAACACCGCCGTGGCCTCGGTCTGCGAGGAAACGGGGGGGGCGAGGGCGGGGAGGGGACGACGCCTTCGGTCAGCGACGATCGCGGGGGACGAGCCCGGGGCGCGCGAAAAAACCCGCGCGAGCGCGCGATCAAGATTCGACCCGCGCGAACCCCTCCGCCATCGGCGGCGACCGGCGCGGCGGGTTCGCTCGGGATCGTGGGCGCGCCACGGGGACCGGGCGCGGCGCTGACCTTCGTGAACGTCTCCCCCTGGTTCGTCAGGTACAGGAGCTTGGTGATGACCTGCTGGCACTTGCGAGCGTCGAGCTGGGACTCGTTGAAGCAACGGGCCTCCTGCAGCACCGCGCCCTTCTCGATCCCCCAGAACGGCGAGAATTCCACGCCGTCGTCCGAGTCCTCGTCGCGCTTCTTCATCCCGTCGGGGCCCACGCCGTGGGAAGACTCCGCCATCGCGATCGAGCGCGTGCCGTGGCGCGAGGAGGCGACGCGCGGGGAGGGCGCTTCCGCGACGACCGAACGGCGCGCGCCGAAGGGTTTGTTTGACGGGACGCGGGGGTTCACGAACTCGAGTGCGTCCTCCGCGAACCCGCCCCGGCTGGGTCCCGCGGCTCCGCGATCGGGCGAATGAAAAACCAACCCTCGTCGGGGAAAATCGGGCGAGGAGGACCGGGTGTGACGGTGAAGGGCATTTCTTTTTTTGACGAGGACGAGCTCGCCACTAGAGCGAGCTCTAGTCTACTTTCGAAGACATCCCTTCTCGTCGGTCGTGTGGGTGAAATTCAACATAAAATTATCAACACAAATATATACTTTCACCGTTCCGGTGCACGTTGAGGTTGGCGACGCGGTCGTCACGCCGCCTTCGCCTTCGCCCCCCTCCTCACCCCCCTCCTCACCCCCCGCACCGCCTCGTCCACGAGCACCCTCGCCGCGAACGCCCCTAAGGCGGCGGCGACGGCGAAGTTCCCTCCGAGCGTCTCCTCGCCCTCCGCCGCCGCCGCCGCCGCGAGCGCCGCGAGCGCCGCGTCCGCCAGCGCGGGCCCCGGCGCGCCCGCCGCCTGCGCGACGAGCGACGCCAACCGCCAGGGCCCCAACCACGCGGGGAACGAGGCCGCGGTCTTGGACCCGCCCGCGCCCGCGAACCGGACGACGAGCTCGTTCGAGACGAAGACGAGGTCGACGGCGACCAGCGCGAGCCGCGTCGCGAAGTTGACGCCGAGGTGGCGCCGGAGGTACCACCTCCGCCGCGCGCTCGTCTCGCACGCCACCGCGGCGAAAAACGCGAGCGCCGCCTTCGCCGCCGCCGCGCGGAGAATCGCGGCGCCCAGATCGCCGCCGTCGTTTCGCGGGAGCAGAAACGCGCCGAGGACGCCCCCCCCCTCGAGCCCGCGACCGACGAAGAAGAGCCGAAGCGCGCCCTCGAGAAGGACGAGCGCGAGGAGGAACCGAGGCCCGAGCCTCGCGGAGACCCGCTCCGACGCGACCCGCCGCGGTTCCCCGTGCGCCACCGCCACCCCGTCGAAGCCCTCGGGGGGAGCGCCCGCGACGAGCCACGCCTCCGCCTCGGCGGGGCCCAGCGCGCCGCGCGACCCCTCGAGCGCCGCCGCGTCCGCGCGCGCGCGAAGCACCGGGCGGCGGCACCCGGACCCCGGCGACACGAGCGCCGCCGCCATCGTCGCCGACACGGACCCGTCGTACTCCGCCGCAATCTTGGACGCCGCCGACGCGTACGCCGCCGACGCGCGCGCGAACGCGCCAAGGCCGGCGGCGTTTTCGTCGGCGTCGTCGTCTTCGGCGTCTTCGGCGCCCTTCGCGACTCGGACGTCTTCGAGCGCCGAGGCGGCGCGCGCGACGGCGTCGGCGAGCGCGTCGACGACGGGGGCGTCGAACGCGCGCGCGCCGCGCGCGAGCTCGAAGGGCGACGGGGGCGCGTCCGGGCCATCGCGCGCGACCCACGCGAGCGGGTCCGTCGCGATGGTGAGCGCGAAGAGCGCCGCCTCCGCCGCGTCGCGCTCGGCCCGCGACACGAACAGCCTCCGCGCGAAGGAAGCGCCGGCGACGGCGCCGACCGCCGTCTCGAGCGCTGATCGCGCCGCCGCCGAGACCCGCGCGGGGACCCACGCGAACGCGCGACGCCGAGTCCTCCGCGCGCGCGCCATCGCCGCCGCCGCCGCGTGCAGCGGCGTCCAGCACCGCTCGAACGCCTCCGAGACGTGGCCCTCCTCGTCGAGTCCCTCGTCCACCGAGGGCCGCCCCGCGTCGCCCCCCGAGCAGTACTCCGCCGCCCCGCGCGCGGACCCGGTGGACGACGTCACGGCGTCGCCGACGGCGGCGACGCCCGAGCGGCGAATCGCCTTCGCCAACGCGACGCGCACCGTCGCGCTCGACCCGGAGGAGCACGCCGCGCGGAGCAGCGCGGCGATCCCCGCGCGGGTCGCGAGCGTGCTCCTCCGCCGAACGTCCGTCTCCGCCGCGAAGACCTCCTCGAGTCGGTCGAGGCAGCGGCGCAGAGGTTCCCCGAACGCGTCGAGGGGCCCGGCGGCGGCGGCGGCGGCGGCGGCGGCGGCGGCGGCCCCGGGCGTCGCCGCGCCGCTGGACTCCGTCGCCGTGTCCGCGCCCTCGGACATCTGGTCGCCGCGAAGCGTCGGGTTGAACCCGAACGGAGGCGAGACGCGCCCCCCCCTCGCGTGTTCGCCGCCGAAGAAACCCGGGACCCCGAGCTCGTTCGGGTTCGTCTGGAACGTCGCGTCCAGGGCGCGGCCGAGCGCGACGGACCACCCCTGGCTCGCGCACGCGCACGCCGCGTGGAACGACGCGGCGTCGCGAGCGGACCACGCGTCGGCGTCCTCGCCCGGCGCCCCCGCCGCGAGCGCCGCGCCGAGGTTGAACAGAGGGACGGCGTCCACGAGGCGCGCCGCGCCGTCGAGCTCCGCGTGCAGATCCGCGTCCGGGGTGAGAAACACGGGAAGCGTGAAAATCGGAGGCTTCGCCGCGGAGCGCCGGGAGGAGCCGCCGGGGGCGGCCGGGTCCGGGTTCGCGTTCGCGTTCGCGCCGCCGCCCCTCAGGGCCGGAACCTCGACGAGCTCGAGGAACCCCAGGCCCTCCGCGTCCGTGCGCGCGAAGACGACCGAGGCGTACCCCCACAGCCCGTCCTTGATCTCCGCCGTCGACGGGCGCCGCGCGAGCAGCGGCACGTACGACCCGCCGCACCGGAGCGAGTACGCGTGGCCCGGGGGCGGGAGGGGCAGCGACATCGTCCGCCGGCGCTCGTCCGCGCCGCCGAGCAGCGTCTTCATCGCGCTCCCCGGATCGCGCGCGCGCACGCACTCGCGCACCAACGCCGCGCGCGCGATGAGGGAGTAGCGCTCGTCCGACCCGTCGACGTACTCGGAGAAGAACGCGTCGGCGGCGGCGGCGTCGGCGAACGCCTCCTCCACGAACTCCGGCTCGGGCGCGAAATCGCCCCCGCCCTCCCCGCGTTCCCCGCGCTCGCCGCGGAACTCCGCCCGGGTCGTGCGGCTCGCGCCCGTGACGGGGTCCGCCGCGCGGAACACGAGCGTCCCGCGAAGCCGCCGCGCCGCGCCGCGCGACGCGAGCGCGGACGCGAGCGCGTCGACGTCCTCCTCCCACCGCCGCGCGCGCGAGAGCCCCGAGCGCCCCGACGCGCGCCCCGTGTTCCCCGACCCCGAGCCGGACTCCGAGCTCGAGTCGCTCGCGTCAAAGTCGCCGCTCGCGTCCACCGTCACGAGCGAACACCCGGGACGGACGCTCATCACCGCGAGCGCGAGCACGGACGCGCCGCCGCCCGGCGCGTCCGCGAAGACGTCCGCGACGGTGGCGCCGAGCGCCGCCGCCGCCGTCGAGGGGTCCGAGTGCGTCTTGTACCACACGCTCGCGACGAAAGACCGACCGGGCGCCTTCCGAGCGTTCGAGAGGCGGCGGTACTCCGCCAGGCGATCGGACGCCGCGGCGGAGTCGAACGCCGTCGTCGGCGGGTCGGCGTCGCGGACGGCGGCGACGACGGGGTAGGCGCGGCGCTGGAACGCCGTCGTCGCCGTGTGGTGGAACGCGCACAGCTCGAGCCCGTCGCGAACGACCGAGCTCGCGTCCACGCGATCGGCGCACCCCGCCGCGACGCACCTGCGCCTGCGCACGCGCGCCTCGAACGCGCTCGCGCCCGGGGTCGACGAGAGCCGGCGCGAGCGGCGGCGCGCGGGATGTCCCAGGGGTTTGAACCGCGCGCGCGCCTCCGGAGAATCCGGAAGCGCCTCCGTCGGAAGCACCTCGAACGCAAACGGGTCGATCGCGTACGCGCTCGGCCGCCAGAAGGTCCCGCGCCGCTCGGGGTCTTCGCTCGCCGCTCGGAGCCCCGGGAACGCGTCCTCGTCCCGCATCGACGCGTCGACGGCGTCGGCGGCGGCGCGGAGAGATCCCCCCGACGCGTCCGCGGGGTCGGAGAGCGCCTTCAGCCTCGTCGAGAACCATTCGCTGCCGGAGAATAAGAACTGGCAGATGAACGAGGAGGCGAAGACGACGGGGGCGACGACGTCGCGGAGCTGCGCCGCGAGCTCGTCCGGGGCGACGTCGGCGAAGAGGTCGCCGCGCATGCCGTCGGAGGTGAAGGAGTACGCGGCGGGAGTGAACGCGGCGACGACGCGCACGAAGGCGTAATTCACGCACCCCATCGCCGCGCACGCGGCGAACGAGTGCTTGACGAAGCCGTGCGCGAACGCGGTGGGCATGATCGTCATGAGGAGGCACTGCTTCATGGAGTACCCCTCGAAGCACGACACGCGGAGCGCGATCGTGGCGACTCTGAGGGCGAGCTTGAGCGAGTGCCTCGCCAAGATCGGGATCTCGGGACGGACGCGGAGGACGGGCGCGGGCGCGGGCGCGGGCGCGGCGCGGGCGTCGTGAGGCGGCGACCGGGGGACGCGCACGCCCACGCGCGGGTGCAGGGCGTTGAGCAGCGCCAGCGCGAGGAGGTCGAACAGGACGTGGAGGCCCATCTGGACGAAGGTGTACGTGCGGAACTCCGCCGCGAGCTCGGGGGCGAACGAGGCGAGCTTCGCCACCTGCTTCCGCCCGATCGCGGACTCCATGAGCAGGATGAGCCCGAACCAGACGCGGTACCCGAAGCGCTTCGAGCGCGAGGGCGGCGTCGAGAAGTCGACGTACCACGGTTTACCCGCCGCGGGGGCGAGGAAGGAGGCGCGATCCGCCATCGCCGCGAGACACCGGGCACGCGAAATATTAGGGGTTTTCGCGCGGGACGCGCCCGCAGGAGCTCGCGGGGCGCGCCGACGTGCTCGCGAAATCCGCGGACGCGAGCTCTCGCGATTCCGGGATCGAACGGGGGAGAACGCGAGCGGGACGCGCGAGGTGCACCGGAGGCGCGCGCCCTCGCGCGCGACGAGTGTGACGGCGGAGGATGCAAGGGTATGTATGACACAAAATATCGCCCAGTTGAACGCGTGGAGACGCGTACGAGAGGATGGTGGTGACCTGTTGAGGGGCACCCCGTCTACGGATGAGCACGGAGACCCGGGCTCTTCGACGGTCTGTTACTCAAAGATCTGGTCGTGACTCGTTTTTAGGTGCCTTCGCGTCATACATCGGTTCGACCGTTCAACTTTTGACCTCGACAAGGCGTCTACTAGCTGTAGAGCTAGCTAGCTCTAGGGGCACACATCCGGGTTGGACCGTTCGGCCCCCTCCGGAAAAAGAAGGGGCGCTCGAAAAACCTCCCTCCGCCCCGGCGGAATTCGCCCAGTCCACCCGCGCGCACGCAGGAACGATGAGCTTCTTCCTCCGCGCGCCGTGTCTGCAGTCGATCAAGCAGACGACCGGTATCGTCGGCCTGGAGGTGATCCCGAACTCGCGGGACGTCCTCCGCGGGCTCGTGCAGAGGGTGCTCTCGGACGTGCGCGCGCACATCCCCGAGGAGGCGGGCTACCGCAAAGTCGTGGAGGCGACGTACGCGTCCCGGCTGGACGTCATCGACGCGAACGAGGATCCCGCCGCGATCGAGGCGAAGATCGGGAGCGGGCAGATCGAGGAGCTCGTCGCGCAGGCGAAGGACGAGCTGGGACTCATCCCGAAGATGAAGGAGTGGAAACCCTGGGAGTTCTCGCACACGATCCGCATGGAGGACGAGAGCAAGCAGCCGTCCGAGGACAAGTGAAAAAAAAAAAACCGGAATGACGCGAGAGGGGCCTGGGATTGCCGACCATGCTGGCACGACAGCACCAGCGCCCGCTGTGAGACGAGCACCCGCCGCCCCC
>Ga0181565_10004421_pt1 | contig 10759 bp, 8 predicted proteins | sample 101ome_16_FD_129661 | JGI IMG/M metagenome (GOLD analysis project Ga0181565, IMG submission 129661) | Coastal salt marsh microbial communities from the Groves Creek Marsh, Skidaway Island, Georgia - 101401AT metaG (megahit assembly) | ecosystem: Environmental > Aquatic > Marine > Intertidal zone...
CCGATATGGCAGACCGCAGTAAGCGAGGCTGATGGATTGGCTGGGGTCAAGGGATCCATTGCTCGACAAGCGCGCGAACTGGCTGACGCACTGTCTCTTGGGCTGCGAGATTATGCCACTCATGAGGATCGTTTGCGTGATCGTAGATTTCCTCCGTCCCATCTGCATAGCGAATGTAGCGCCACCGTTCGGTGCGCAGGGCATGGTTGCTCTCGCCATAAGTGGTGATCGCTGGATAGGGCCATGGGGCCGTGGCATCCTTCAGGAGGGGGATGATGGATCGGCCTTCCAGATGTGCGGGTTGATCCAGGCCACAGGCATCAAGGATTGAAGGGTAAAGGCTCAGCAGTTCTACCGGAGCATGACAGATCTGAGCCCGATTTATGGAACTGGGTAGGGATCTGGGCGGAACCATGATCAGCGGCACGCGTGTGGCTCGCTCCCACAGGGCCTGCTTGGCCCAGCGATGTTTTTCTCCAAGGAAAAAGCCATGGTCTGAGAGGAGGATGATCCAGGTGTTCTCGGCCATGGGGCCGGCTTCCAGAGCGCGCATGATCCTGCCGATGCAATCGTCAGCAAAACTCACCGAGGCCAAATAGGCTTGGACCGCTCTTGACCATCGATCCTCCTGACTGAACCAATGGTGTGAGGGGGGCAGCGGGTTGTATGTCAGGCTGCGACCGTAGGCGGGGATATCGTCCATGTCCTCAGCCAGTGACGGTGGTAGGATGATTTGCTCCAATGGATGCTGATCAAAAAAACGTTTTGGGGCATAGAGGGGGACATGAGGACGGTAGAGACCAACGGCCAGGAACAGAGGTGATGTGTGGGTTTGCAGTAATTGTTCAGAAGCCCACCTGCTATTGATCACATCGTGGTATTGAGCTTCCTCGCCGGGGTAGCTTCCCAAGTCCCACAAGCGGCTTCCAGAAGCCTCATTGGTCATCAACAGTCGCTTCCTTGGGAGCGGTCCCTGGCCACCTGAAGGGCCATATTGATCGAAACGCTCTTCCCCTGAAGAGGCATGGAAGACCTTGCCGCAGCCCTTGGTCACATACCCTTTCTGGCTGAGCCATTCTGGTAAGGAAGCTAATTCGGTTAATGCAGGCGACTGCTCCATAGCATCAGTGTTATCATGGACCCCCGAGCTCGAGGGGCGGAGCCCCATCAACAGGCTCACACGCGATGGATTGCAAACGGGTGCTTGCGCATGGGCGTTGGAGAAGAGCGTACCACGCTTGGCCAAGGCATCGATGTTGGGGGTTTTGGATTGTGGGTGCCCGCCCAAGGGACCCACCCAGTCATTGAGATCATCCACCACAATGAAGAGCACATTGGGGCGAACAACCGACTGGGCTGCCACGTGGAGGCTTACCAGACAGCTTGCCAGGATCAGCATCAAATGGGTTGGCATGGGAAGCTGGTGATCTGGGGTTAGAGCAGGCATTAGGCTCAACCATCCACTGGAAAGCCGGCGCAGCATCCGCACAGTCTGATCTAGTGGTAAGGCTGATTGAGTTTTACCTTGTGAGTGCGGTGGCGTTTTCTGAGCTTGATGTTGATCAGTTCCACAACAAGCGAAAAGGCCATGGCAGTGTAGATGTAACCCTTCTGTACCTCCACGTGAAAACCCTCAAGTGTGAGCACGAAGCCAATCATGATTAGGAAGCTCAGTGCCAGGATCTTCAAGCTGGGATGGGCCTCGATGAATCGACTGACTGAATTGACAAACAAGAGCATGATCACCATCGAAATGATGACTGCCGTCACCATGATGGAAACCTCTTGCACCATGCCTACCGCCGTGATGACCGAGTCGAGCGAGAAAACCAAATCAAGCAGGGCTATTTGAACCAAAACGCCAGAGAAAGTGACCCGATTCCCCTTATCTTCCTGGCCATTGTTGCCCTCTAGTTTTTCATAAATTTCATGAGTGGCTTTGGTGATCAGAAAGATCCCTCCAAATAAAAGAATGAGGTCTCGACCGCTAAAAGATTTGCCTATCAGGGTGATCAGAGGTTGTGTGAGGCTGGCAATCCACGCGATGCCCATGAGGAGGCAAAGACGACTGATCAGGGCCAGGCCAAGGCCGTATTGACGGGCTGTTGCTTGCTGGCCTTGCGGTAGTTTGGCCGCAAGGATGGAGATGAAAACAATGTTGTCGATGCCCAGAACGATTTCCAACAAGGTCAGGGTCAGGAGACTGATCCAGCCTTCAGGTGTGGCGAGCCATTCCATAAGGAAACCTTAAAACGGTTCCTGAGCTGATTCAATGGCATTTCAAAAAGCTTTGTTTGAGGCCTTAGAAAAGGTTTCCTACGGCCATGCCAAGGACACTCATTGGGCCCTGATCTTCGAGGCTTTCGGTGGCTTTATTGACTTTCTGAAGCGTGGTGGTGGCCTGCTGAACCAAGGATGGATCGTTGATGATCATGCCGAGGCTTCCCTTGCCCTGGTTGAGTTTTTCAAGGATTTCCCTGAGCTGAGTCATGGCAAGCTTGGCCTCATCGTGCAGGGCCGGATCGGTTGCTAACTTGCCAAGGCTTCCCTGGCCGGTGTTTATCAGGCTCATCACCGAGCGTGCTTCCTCAGCGGTTAGCTGAATTTCACCGCCCGCTGCCTCTACTTTCTGGATGGCAGAGAGGGCCGTGTCGTAAAGCGTGGCATCAGTCAATATCCGCCCCAGAGTCCCTTCTCCCTGAGCCAGCCTTTGAGAGACACTCTCCAGATGAGTGAGCAGGTTGGAGACCTTATCCTTGTTGTGGTTGATTAGGTCTCCCAGGGGTCCGAGTATGGCATTGAGGGAATCACCTGAAAAGGAGGCAGTCATGTTGCGCACTCCCTCAGCGACGCCATCAAGGCGTTTTATCAGTTGGTTGAGATCTGGTTGCTCCAATGATTCAAGCATCGTTCCAGGCTCCACGGGTAAACCTTGTTTACCAAAACTCAGTGAAAGGTAGTGCTGACCCATGAGGCCTTCAAATTCAATGGATGCCAGACTATCGGTTTTGATCGCGTTCTGGTGTTTGGCATCCAAGCTCATGACCACCCGAACCTTTCCTTCATCCAAGGTCATGGAGGCAACGCGGCCTATGGTCATACCGGCCATTTTCACTGGATCGCCGCTCTTCAGATCTTTGATTGTCTCAAAACTTGCCTGGAGCTCCAGTCTCTGGGTGAAGGGTTTGAGAGATCCTGCGACCTCCATAAGAATCAATCCGGCAATCAGCCCAAGGACCAGTAGCAGGCCAATTTGGGCTTCAATGGATCCTCTGCCAGGATTTCGCTCATAGGAGGAGGTATCGGATGTTTGGATGGGATTGGTTTTCATGATGGGTTGGAGTCAATTTGGTAATCTTCACGGGTGCCGGCCTGGAGGAAGTCCTGCACTGCCAGCTCGGTGGTTTGGGAAAGCTCTGCGGGTGATTGGGGGCGACTCAAGGTTCCTTGGGTCATGAAGGCAATCTGGTCGCCAATGCCCATGGCCAGATCCCGGTCATGGGTGACCACAATGGAGGTGGTGCCATGACGCTGGTTGAGTTGCCTGATTTGCCGACCGATGGTGACCGCTGTGATCGGGTCAAGCTCACTGGTTGGCTCATCGTAAAAGAGGATGCCTGGATTGATGGCCAGGGCACGGGCAATAGCAACGCGCTTCTTCATGCCTCCAGAAAGATCAGCCGGTAGCTTGTGTTTATCCTGAGTGACACTGAGTCCTACCTGTTCGATGGCTTGGTTGACCCGATCATTGACCTCCCTTGGAGGCAATCCAAGGGTCTCGGTGAGATAAAGCCCGATATTCTCTCCTACGCTCAGGGAGTGCAGTAAGCCTCCATGCTGAAAGACGATGGCCAGTTCGATCTGGGCCATGGCTTGGGCATCAAGGATCGATACGCCATCAAATAAAATAGTCCCCTGGTCGGGTGCTTCCAATCCGACCATGTGTCGCAGCAAGACACTTTTACCCGATCCGCTGGATCCCATGATCACAAAAACACACCCAGCAGGGATGGTGAGTGAAATCCCGCGTAGCACCGAGTTATGACCGAATGATCGGTAAAGGTCATGGATCTGGAGTTCGACTCCTTTGTTGGGAGGTGGCTTCATTCGACGAAGACAAAGAGTCGGGTGATGGCGTAATCCGAAACAAGGATGCAGACGATGGACTGCACCACAGATTGGGTCACCGATTGTCCGATGGCGCGCGGTCCGCCGCGGGTTCGGAGTCCATGAAAGCAACTGACCAGGCCAATGAGTAAGGCAAAGACCAGGCTCTTCACGAGTCCCTGCGCCAAATCCATGAAATCGATGCCTGATCTGAGTGCACTCCCATAGGCCTGCAAGGTGATGCCTATGTCTTGATTCATCACGCTGACCAAAGCCCCACCTGTCCACCCAACCAGGATTGAGAAAACGACAACCAGAGGTAGGGCCAATAGGATGGCCGTCAACCTGGGTAACACGAGGTAGGGGACAGGGTGGATTTTCATGGTGAGCAAGGCATCAATTTCCTCATACACCTTCATGGAACCGAGTTCGGCTGTGATAGCCGAGCCGATGCGCCCGGCCATGAGGATCGCCATCATGACTGGAGCCAGCTCCCTGCACATGGAAAGCCCGACCAACTGACCGATGACAAAGGAAAGGCCTCTTTCTACAAGCAGCGGTCCTGACTGCAATGCCAGGACCCCGCCGATAAAGAGGGAAAGGATACAGCTCATTAAAAGTGAGGCGTTGGCCATTTGATAGAAATGCCCTACGACTTGTGCCCTGCGTCGCCGAAGCTGAGGCGCTGATCGCAAGGTTTGTAAACCCAGTGCAGCAATGTCCTGAATGGCCCGAATCATGATCAAATTCTCAATAGCATAGAACAGGATGCCATGAGGAAAATCAAGGGGTGTCCTTGAGTCGGTTTAGGGGAAGCCCCAACAAAGTCCAGAGAGGCTGTTGATGGCTTTGCTTGTATCGAAGCAGGCCAAAGAGAAGAGACATGGTTTTTTCTTCTGGGGTTTTGTCCAGGCGCCATGTGTTCCAGAGGAAGGAATAACTGTGGCTCCCTCGCTTGGTATCATGGGCTGATCGCCAGATCGCCCAAAGCCCACTGTAGTGACGGTTGATGGTTTCATGATCTCCAAATAGAGACTCCAATGGAGCAGGCCATTGGGTTTTCATTGAGCCATCCTCACCCTGCTGACGGATGAAAAGGGGCCACACACTCCATCTTTGGGACAGGCTGGTAGGGTCGTTTTGTTGGATGGTCTCCGAATGCTTGTAAAGGTGAAACAGAATCTGGTGCCGGCTGGTTGTTGTCTCGGGTGTCTGTCGTTCGGTGTATCGATACAGGGGCCATGCTAGGAAGGCTCTTCGCTGAGTCGGGGTGATCTGAACGCCCCCTAAAGGCCAGAGTCGTCGGGTTGTTTTACCACTTCCATCGGCCCAGACCACCGCTGGCCAAGGAAGCCCCCATTCACGGTAATTTCCTTGGGTATCGCTGGCGTGGGTCACACCCAGTGGCCAGGGAAAAGTCCATGAGGTGCGGGTTAGACTCTTTTCATAGCGATAGAATGGAATCAAGGCAGATCGAGTGGAGGGGTTTTCACTACCAAGTCCCAGTTGCTGATACTGAAAAAGAGGCCATAACAGGGATTTTTTTCGGTAGCCAGGGATGGTTTCAACGCGACCATCTGCGAAGGTTCGCGTGTGGCTCATGCGGGTTTCCCAGCTGCCAAGCGGAAGCCACTGCCATCCCTTCAGATGATCTCCCTTGCGCCAGTGGAGCAAGGGGGCCAGGAGGTTGTAAGTGATGATATCACGCTTCCTGGTTTTGACATAAAGGGGCCAAAGGAAAAACTGAGTTTTGTCTCTGAGAAAGCGCTGACCGATGGTGCCATAGAAAGGCATCCAGGCAGTTTTGGCAGGTTGATCGCCCACTGCCTGGTCATGGAAAAAAAAGGGGAAAAGAGACCAGCGAGACTTAAGAGTTCCCTCGGGGCCGACTCCTTGGTTCAGGCTCCAGAGATTGAGCAGTTTCCAGCCGGCTTCTTGACCGAAGCGTTCATGACTCAGCAATGGGTAGAGGATGTCCCACTCGGTAGCATCGATCCGATCATCGCGTAAGAAGGACACCAGGCCATTGAAAGCCCACTGTGTCCCATGGTCTGTTTGATGATGGTAGGCAAGTGGCCCAAACCATTCCTGCTTCAAGCCCCCATCAAGCACTGGGTGATAAGCGTGGGATAGCGGACCGTATTGCCAGGTTTCAGCACCATGAAGCTTAACGGTCAAGGCCATAACCCAGGCCATGATAAGGATTGTTTTTGTAGGCGGAGAGATCATCAAGAACCCCTAGGAGTAAAATTTTTTGTAGATTGTCATGTTGGGGTCAAGCAATCACTTTATGCTTTCCTATCTGGAGGGCATTGGAGGTTCTGGCTCAAGAGCATGATTGGGCTTGGAGAGGCCTGCATGGCTCATTAATCTGCATAAGTTTATGAGCTTCCATGTCAACCAGAGTCGCCGTTCCTTCTTGCAAGAGGGTTCCCTGGCTGGGCTTTGCCTCGCCGGGTTGTTGAAAGCGCCTGCGCTCCGGGCCGAAAGCCCTCCCGCCCGCAAGCTTTGTGCTTTCATTAAGTTCCTTCAGGAAATGTCCTATTCTGACCTGGCTTCCAGCCTGGCCCAAATGGGATTCGATGGCATGGAGGGAACCGTGCGTCCCGGTGGACTCATTACCCCAGACCGAGTGAGTGATGAGTTACCGGAATTAATGCAAGTCCTGGGTGACCATGGGCTTGAGATGACCATCATGGCTTCTGGCGTCAACCGGGCTGACGACGCGGTCGCTGAAAAGACCCTTCGCCTTGCTGCCAAGCTGGGTATCCGGCGCTATCGAATGGATTATTACCGGTATGATCTGAATCGTCCTTTGCCCCCCCAGGTCGCCAATTTTCGAGCCATGGCCAAGGAATTGGCGGCCCTCAACCATGAGCTAGGTTTGCAGGCCATTTATCAGAACCATGCTGGGGCACGCTATCTGGGGGCCAGCATGTGGGATCTGGTCTCCGTGCTTGAGGGGATTCCCGCTAGCGACATGGCCATTGGCTTCGATGTGCGTCACGCTTCGGTTGAAGGAGGGTTAAGCTGGCCCCTTCTATGGAAAGTGGCCCAGCCTCATCTTGGAGCCCTTTACGTGAAGGATTTCCTGTGGAAAGAGGGTAAGGTCGTCAACGTAGCCCTTGGCCAAGGATGGGTTTCGCGTGATTTTTTCGAATCTGAAAGACTCAATCAAGTCAATGGGCCGATTTCTCTTCATGTTGAATACCTCCATGATGCAGGAGTCCGGGCCAATGCCCAGGCCTTGAGGCAAGACTTGAAGACCTTACGAGAATGGATTCAAACATCATGAGTTGGACATCCTCCACAACAACCAAGCAGTTGAGTTCGAAGGGACCGACACCATTCAGCTGGGGTTTGCAGCTCGTGCTCATGAGCGTGGCTTCGGGGCTGCTTCTGGTTGAGGGCCTGTTTGAGTTCCTCAATCGCTTTGGCCGGTCCGCCTACACCGAGGGGGTGATCATGGCTGTTTGGATTTTCGGAGGAGGTTTAGGGATGAACCTCTTGAGGCAGCGTCTGAGAGGATCAGCCCGCAATGGACTGCAGGTGATGGGGTGGTTAAGTGTCCTGGTTGGAGGACTGTGTTGGGTCACACCTCAGATGATCCAATGGCTGCTTTCCCAGATCGAGTCTGATTGGGCTGGCCCCTTGGTGTGCCTGACCTGGTTTGGGGTGCTTTGCACCCTGATGGGGATGGTCCTGAGTGGTTGGCATGCTCGCTTGGTGAGGGGTCAGGAAGGTTCGCTTGCATGGTTCCTGTTCTTGACCACTTTGGCTTATGCGTTGGGGCAGCAGGTGCTTTTGCCATGGTATGGGGCCGATGTGCTAGGGATCCTGCTTGTGGCCGCCTGGTTGCTGCTTGGCGGCATGGGATTGGTGCTCGCCGCCCGATCCAGGTTCGAACCCCTGCAGTCTGAACCCGATCGGGTATCCAGCAATCAGCAAGAGGCCTTAAGCCCCCAGAAAGGGGCCAAGCCTGTAACCTTGTGGTGCCTCAGCCTTGCGGTTGGGTGCAATCTTGGGGTTTTTCTGATCATCTCACAATGGACCCTGGGTGAGTCCATGCTCTGGCACACCCTGTTTCTCGCCATGGGGGTTGGAGCTCTGCTACTTGGCTTTGGGATGGCGGCCAACAGATCCACTCTCCCTGCGGGCATCCTAGGGTGGGGAGGCCTGTGGGTGCTTGCTTTGAGTTGGTTGAGCTTGTCATGCTATGATGACTTTCCTTTTTGGGCGGGTTGGCTGCAGGGTCAGTTCAGTGATCTGAGCGAAGCCTGGGGAGCGTTTGTTTTCCTGATTGCTAGCCTGGGTGCTTGCCTGCTCCTGCCCCCCTTGGTGGGTTTGGGCTACTTGATTGGTGCCGAGCAATGGAACGGGCGAAACGAAAATCGGTATCCTTGGATCCTCAAAGTAGCCATCCTGGCCTCGCTGAGCTGGTTGTTCATTTTTCTTGGAGGAGCTCAATGGGTAGGGACTCATCGTCTGGCAGCCATTCCAGTGGCCCTGTGTCTGGCCCTCGGAATATACGAGGGCATGCAGCGAACCCGATTAAAAGGCTTGGGGAGCGTGGCAGCCGGGTTGGCGGGAATCCTCCTTTTCTCGCTGGTGAGTTTCCGCTTGGGGCCTCATTGGGCGAGGGTTTTTACCCAAACTGATTACCTGGCGACTGGCTTTTTCAAGACCAAATCCCACACGATGCAGTGGGCTGAGCAATCCGTATCGATATTCCAGCAGGAAACACCAGAAGGATCCATTCAGGTCCGTGCCTATGACTACCCGGAACCCAATGCTAACCTGGAACTCATCGTGGACGGTGAAGTCGTGGAGCGAAGTTATGCCCATCAGATCAAACCGCTGCTAAATGCCACCATCCCTTGCATGTTGCATGGTGCTCCAAGCCGCATTGCGGTGATAGGTATGCGCGCAGGCATGATGGCGGGCTATCTTAATTTGGTGTCCGAAAAGGCATCACTGCACGTGATTGAACCTTGCCTCCAGATGCGGCAAGTAGCCCAATACTTCAGCAAGGCCAATGGGGAGATCATGGAGCAACCCAACCTCACGTGGCACCAGGAAAGTCCTCTGGTATTCATGCAGGCAAACCAAAGCAACGAGTCCTTTGACCTCATACTAAGCCAACAGGCTTCACCGTGGGCTCTTTCCCAACAGGATCTATTCACATTGGAATTCTACCAGTCCTGCCGGCAGCGTCTGGCACCCGATGGTTACATGGTTCAGAATCTTCGTCTTTCGCATTTGGGAGATCAGGCTTTGCAATCGGTGATAGCAACGTTTGGACAAGTTTTTCCTTTTCTGTCGGTTTGGAACCTTGGCAGTCAGGAATGCATGCTCATCGGCTCTACGGAAGAGCGGTTGCCTGATCTTGCTCAACTGGAAGCCGTCTTCCAAAAAGAGCCTATCCAAAATGTGCTGGGGGAATATGGGCTCTCTGTTTGGCCGACGATCCTTGCTTCCCAGCTTGTAGCCGCTGAAAACGGTTACCATCTGATTGAGGATGAAGCCCAATTGCATACCCGCAATTACCCAACGCTCAGATGGAGCGCTCCTTCAGGTCGAGGGATGCAGCAATGGCCTCATACGTTGCGGAGGCACAATGAACTCCTTAATCCAAGTGCCTCAACCCTCTTAGGTGTTTACCTCAGAGATGCGACCTTGACAGAGGATCAACTCAGAGCTTTGAGCCTATTGCATCTGGATCATGAGTTATTGGACGACAAGGTCCTACGGTCCCTGCTCAGGCAATGGCAAGCCATCGATCCAGATGAGGAAGCCATTTATCTCTTATTAGCCTCGACAGCTTCAGCGCAGGATCCGCGTGCTGTGGAACTGGAACGATCGCTTCGGTGGTTGGAGGCTTCTCAAACTGAATCAGTTGAATTCATCCAGCAGCTGGCCCTGCTGATGATGGAGGTCCACAGAGAAGAACGTACTCTGTTTGAAAAAAACGCTCCTGTTGAATTAACAAGCCTGCTGGAAGGCTTATTGCAACGTGATCCCGAAAGGCAGCGTCTCTATCGAAGCTGGTTGGCTGAGCTTGCGTGGGAAGGTGGGGACTTGGAGCGATTTAGGGATTTAGCCGAACAGGCTTTGAATCCTGATGTAAGTCTTTACGGTCCTTTGAATGATTCGCTGGATCCAAGTTCGCAGCATCGTCTTATGCAATACCTGGCAGAGGACGCGTGGAGACTGGGTAAATTGGAAGAGGCACGCGAAGTTTGCGCTGCCATCATACAGGGAGACTTACTCAACCATTCCACATCGGCCGCTCAGTTACGCAAAACGGTAAGGCGTATCCTCTTTGCTTTGGATCGTCAGCAGGAGACTCAATCAACGCCCATGCTGGAGCCTTGATGTCCGCATGATGCGTTCATGTAGGATTTTTTCAAAAATGCTTGGCTCCAGGAAACATCAACACAATAACTTCCAACTGGACGATATTAATGGCATCGAATGCTGAGCTTTAATGTTGTCAATGCAGCATAGCTTACCAGATTAATGAGGATCTAAGTGGGTGGTTTTTTTGCTAATAATTAGCCATCCTTAATCCTGCATAGATGCTATTTTATGGCAGGACAAAATCGATAAGGCGTTTCGTGTTCTGCCTTCATCAAGCCAGAGCACTGCGGCA
>Ga0181565_10004425_pt1 | contig 10755 bp, 9 predicted proteins | sample 101ome_16_FD_129661 | JGI IMG/M metagenome (GOLD analysis project Ga0181565, IMG submission 129661) | Coastal salt marsh microbial communities from the Groves Creek Marsh, Skidaway Island, Georgia - 101401AT metaG (megahit assembly) | ecosystem: Environmental > Aquatic > Marine > Intertidal zone...
GAGATTAACTGTTTTCTCAACAAATCTTCACAATTTTTAGCTATCATGATGGCAATTCTGCTCTTCCAACCAAGGATGCTCTGCGTATGAAGTTGCCACGCAATAAAACCAAAATCGTTTGTACCATCGGTCCTGCCTCATCATCGCCGACCATGATTGAGCGTTTGCTCAAAGCCGGTATGAATATCGCCCGCTTGAACTTCTCTCATGGTAGTTTCGAAGAACATCAGGAGGTCATTGAAAAACTTCGGGCTGCTTCTGAAAAAACCGGCAAACGCCTGGCTATCATGGCCGATTTACCCGGCCCTAAAATGCGTATCGGTGAACTCGACATGGAACCTGTTGAGTTGGTTGAAGGTGATTCACTGATTTTGACGACACGCGATATGGTGGGTAACAAAGGCCTGGTGTCTATCACATTGGATGAACTGCCCGGCATCGTCAAAGAAGGCGACAAGCTGTTTCTGAATGATGGTTTGATTTCTTTGCTGGTTAAAAAGGTGGTTGATCAGGACGTGCATTGCGAGGTGCGTTCCGGTGGCGAGTTACGTTCGCGTAAGGGCTTGAATCTGCCCGGTATTGATCTGGGCATGAGTGCTTTCACCAAACGTGACCGGGAATGTCTTGAATTTGCCGCGAAGATGAATCTCGATGCGGTCAGTCAGAGTTTTGTATCGCATGCCGGGGATATACATGACCTGCGTAAGGCCTGTGAAGAACTGGATTATGCGCCTTTTATCATTGCTAAAATCGAGCGTTGCGGCGCCTTGTCCGTGCTCGATGAAATACTGGAGGCGACTGACGGTTTGATGGTTGCGCGTGGCGATCTCGGTGTTGAAACATCAATATCCCGAATGGCCGTGATTCAAAAAGAAATCATGATGAAAGCGAATCAGGCCGGTAAGCCGGTGATTACCGCGACTCAGATGCTCGAATCAATGACGGACAACCGCCGCCCAACGCGCGCTGAAGCGACCGATGTGGCTAATGCGATTCTGGATGGAACGGATGCCGTGATGTTATCCGGCGAATCGGCCATGGGTAAGTATCCGGTCGATGCAGTTGCCATGCTGGCTGAGATAGCCGCAGAAACGGAACCTTCACGTCAGCCTTTTTATACGGATAGACGCGCCAAGTCCGAGATCGATATTTATGAGGTGATTGCACAGTCGTTAATGCAGGCGATCCATCGTATCAAACCCAAAATGGTCATTGTGCCGACCCGCAGTGGTCATATGGCAAGAGCAGTTACCCGACATCGTGTGCCGGAATGGATCAATGCTTTATCCATCTGTCAGCAAACCTGTCAGCAATTACAGTTTTCCTATGGTGTTAACCCTGTACTGGTCGATCATGAAGAAACTGACTGGTTACCCTTTGTCGTCGAATGGGTCAAAGAGCATGGTGTTAAAACCGGTTATGTGATTTTGTCGCAGGGACCTTCGCCGGATCATCCGGCAGCCAGTCATAAAATGGAGATTCTGGATCTGACAGCCGCTAATTAAGCGCTGATGCCGGTCAATGCGGATAGTGAATACACTATGAATGCAGCTTAATGCGTTTATCAGAAGCTTCTAAAGCCGGTTCTGATTTTGACTATGCCCGGGATTTCTTGTATCAATCTATGTCATCGATTCAAGGAGACTAAAAGGTGCCGGAGTTAATCTTGTTACGTCATGCACAGGCGATTCGCTATAACTACGATGATGATTTTAACCGGGTACTGCGTAAAAAGGGCAAACGTAATGCTCAGCGTGTCGGTACCTGGCTGGCACAACATAAACTATTGCCGGATCGGGTGTATAGTTCTCCGGCATTACGTTGTCTGACCACGGCCGAAAAAGTCTGTAAAAGTGCCGGTCAGGGTATCAAACAGATACGCTGTGTTGATCAATTATATCCCGGTAGCCTTGCGTCGATTACCGATCTGTTAAAGCAGATTCCGGACAAATGCCAGCGGGTTATGCTGGTAGGGCACAACCCGGTTCTGGAAAAAGTATTAGGTTTGTACTGTCGCGATAAACTGAAAGCCAATAAAAAATCCAGATTACTGTCACCGGCTTCATTGGCGGTTTTGCAGATTCCCGTCCGTTGGCGGGATCTATCAGCGGATTGTGGCCGCTTGCTCTATCATCAGCACGCCGATGATTTACCCGCAACTTTTCCTTATCCGCTTTATAACCCGAAAGAACAGCGCATCCGGCCTGCCTATTATTATCAGCAGTCTGCGGTGATTCCTTATCGCTATGATCAAAACAAGTTAAAGATCATGTTGATCACCAGTAGCACCGGTAATCACTGGGTGATTCCCAAAGGCATTGTTGAGCCGGATATGACACCTCAGGCTTCGGCAGCCAAGGAGGCCTATGAGGAGGCGGCGATTGAAGGTTGGGTGCATGAGAAACGTGTCGGTACTTACAGGGCGATAAAATGGCAGGCGATATCCCATGTCAAGGTCTATGCCATGCAGTTGAAACAGCAATTAGGCAAAAAAAGCTGGCAGGAAAAATACCGTAAACGCATTTGGGTACCGGTCAACCGGGCAGAAAAAATGCTGGATAACCCGGAACTGAAAAAACTGGTCAGAAATCTGCCGGGCTGGCTCGAGCAGAATCGCTAATGCTGGCGATTTTGATTCGTCACGCAGATGATCAGCCTTTTCATTGAATCCGGGTAGACAGGAAACCGTCTAAAACAGGCACAGGCACCGCAGGTAAAAAACTCAAGGTAAAAAACATATGATGCAACTTCCCGCAGGTCACTGGTGTTTGCAAAGCGCGGTGACCATGACTGATATGATCAAGCAATTGGCTGATGACTTCAGGATTGAATGTTTTGAGGAGCAGAACGATTCAACCACCTTGCTGGATGATTATGATCGCGATATCTGGCAGGCTAATCAGGTCTTGTTGCTGACAGCTAAAAAAAACTATCGCTTATATAGCGGTGAAGAAACCATTGAATATGCGGCCGGCACGACCCAAATGCGCTTCTGGTGGGATTTTCCTGATACGCCTATACAGCACAAATTGCGTAAGCTGATTGATTTGCGGGCCTTGTTGCCGATCGCTGAATTAGGACTGGCGAGCCAGCAGTTTGTGTTGCGTAACAGCGATGCAAAAATCGTTGTGCGTGGTGAGCTGTCTGCCTTACGCAGTGATGTGCATGATGCCGTTGCTCAACATGATGAAAAGCCACGCGTCTCGACCTTTGTCAGTTTGCAGGGTTTGCGTGGTTATGAAAAAGAATTTCAGCAGGCGCTAGACAATCTTCAGGCTCTGATCGACAAGCCGCTGCCGTCGTTGTCTTTAAAATCACGTATTCAATGCCATGGTTTTGATGTTCAGCTCAGCAGTAAGGTTTTTGGTATTGAGGCGCATGAGCCGGTCGAAAAAGCCCTGCGTCAGATGTCGCTCAGCATGCTTAATAAAGCCCGTGAAAACGAGGCCGGCGTGATTGATGACATCGATACTGAGTTTTTACATCAGTACCGGGTTAGTCTGCGCAAAACACGTTCATTATTGAACCTGATGAAAAAAGCCCTGCCTGAAGAACTGCATCTCCGGCTTAAGGAACAGCTCGGCAAGATCGCCTCGGCAACCAATAACCTGCGCGATCTGGATGTGTTTTTACTGGAAAAAAGTCATTACCAATCGATGTTGCCGCCAGCTTTTGCCAAAGGCGTTGAGCAGCTATTCAGTGTGATTGCCCAGCAACGCGAAAAAGCCCGCCGCGAGGTCGTTAAAACCTTTCAGTCGGTCGGATACGAGCAAAGTTTTGCCGAGGTTTTGCAGACTTTGCAGCAGTCGCCGCTGTATGCCACCGAATTAGCCGCTCGGCCGGTGAAAACCGTAGCCAGTAAAAAAATTCTTGGTCGTTTTGAAAAAATTCGTCGTCTCGGTATTCTGATTGATGCGGATACACCGGCTGAGCAGGTTCATGATTTGCGTATTGAATGTAAAAAATTGCGCTATATGATGGAGTTTTTTGCCGAGTTATATGCGGATAAAGCGATTAAACCGCTGATTAAATCGTTGAAAAAATTACAGACGATTCTCGGTGATTTTAACGACTATGAAGTACAGCAGGCGTTTCTTGCCGGCTACGAAAAAGCCAACCGCAGCAAGCCTGCCTTATCGGCTGCCTGCAACGGCTTGATCGCCTTGCTGTATCAACAGCAGATGCAGGCCCGGGCGCAGGTCATGGATGCGTTTGCCCAATTTAATCTGCCGGACAATGTCGAAGCTTTTGAACAATTGTTTACAAAATCCAGGCCAGAGCAGGAACCATCATGAAAATTATTGCCTGTTACAGTATAAAAGGCGGTGTCGGTAAAACGGCGACCGCGGTCAATACCGCTTTTATGGCGGCGCAATCCGGTATGCGGACTTTATTGGTGGATCTCGATCCGCAAGGTGCCTCGTCATTTTACTTTCGTGTCAAACCACTAAAGAAGCAGGGCGGCAAGCGCCTGATCGACAGTTCGCAGAATATGCTCAAGCAGATCCGTGCCAGTGATTATGAAAATCTCGATATCATACCGGCGCATATGAGCTTTCGTAATTTTGATGCGTTATTAAGTCAACTGAAAAAAAGTAATAAGCGACTCGGTAAAACCTTTGAAAAGCTGTCTGATGAATATGACTTGATCATTCTGGATTGTCCGCCGACCATCAGTTACCTGTCCGAGGCGGTTTTCACGGCAGCCGATCTGATTTTTGTGCCGGTCATACCGACGACGTTGTCAGAACGTACCTACGAGCAGTTGCTGGATTTTTTCAGGAAAAATGATTTCCCCCGCAAAAGTATCATTCCTTTTTTTACCATGGTGCAAATGCAAAAAAACCTGCATAAAAACACCATCGACGGCATGCGTCAGCGTTATGCCCGCTTTCTGAAAGCGACTATCCCGTTTTCTGCCGATGTCGAGAACATGGGGGAATACCGCTCACCGGTTGGCGCTTTTGCCAGGCATCGTCCGGCTAATAAAGCCTATGAGCAGCTATGGCGTGAAATGCGCAAGAAAATCAGTAAGATCTAACCCCGACCGGGCATGGCTAGCGGGTTATTGCTATAAAAGTCAGCTTGTCATATTTGTGTCATAAACTGTCGTTACACTCTCCACACTTAATTTTTAAGTCATCATCTGGAGAGATTAAACATGAAATTAAAAATGACTTTATTGTCAGCTGTTCTGCTTAGTGGCTGGGCAGGTCATGCAGTATCCGCTTCGCGTGACTACATCTCAGTTGTAGGTTCATCTACGGTATATCCTTTTGCGACGGTGGTGGCTGAAACCTTCGGTAAATCAACCAGATTTAAAACGCCTAAAATTGAATCCACCGGTTCCGGCGGCGGTCTGAAACTGTTTTGTGCCGGTGTTGGTGTTAAACATCCAGACATCACTAATGCTTCACGTCGCATTAAACAGTCAGAAGTAGATCAATGTGCGAAAAACGGCGTAAAAGAAATCGTCGAAGTGAAAGTCGGTTATGACGGTATTGCGATTGCCAACTCTAAAGCGTCTCCACGCATGCAACTGTCACGTAAAGACATTTACCTGGCACTGGCCAAACAGATTCCGGGTCCTGATGGCAAACTGATCGATAACCCGCACAAAACCTGGAAAGACGTGAATGCTTCTTTGCCTAACACGCCGATCGAAGTTTTAGGTCCTCCTCCAACTTCCGGTACCCGCGATGCTTTTGCTGAGTTAGCGATGGAAGGCGGCGCCAAAAAATTTGCTGATCTGAAAAAACTGCGTGGTTCTAAAGACGCCGCTGAAATCAAATCATTGATGGCTAAACTCGGTATTCCAGAATCAGCTTTTAACAAAAAAGGCAAAACAGTCTTTAAAGCGGTTGCTCATGCCATTCGTGAAGACGGTGCTTATATCGAAGCAGGTGAGAACGACAACCTGATCGTACAAAAGCTTGAAGCTAATCCAAAAGCACTGGGTATTTTCGGTTACTCATTCCTTGATCAGAATTCTGACAAAGTACAGGGCAGCATCGTTGATGGTTTTGCACCGGAGTTCGAACTGATTGCTGAAGGTAAATATCCTGTATCACGTCCATTGTACTTCTACGTGAAAAAAGCTCATGTTGGTACCGTACCGGGTGTTAAAGAGTATCTGGCTGAATTCACCAGTGAAAAAGCTTTTGGTGCTGAAGGTTATCTGGCTGATAAAGGTCTGATTCCTATGCAGGATGCTGAGCGTAAGCAGTTTGCTGCTGATGCGAAGAACCTGAAAAATCTGGAATTGAAATAAGCAGCTAGGGTTTAGTGACCCCCTCCTGGCCTGACTGCCAGGGAAGGCGATTAGGTTAGGGTGGGGTTCCAACAGTCAGGTCATTTATTGTGTCACCAACGACTATTTTTATTATTGTCATATTGCTGTCAGTCAGCAGTTACTGGTTTGCGACCCGCAAAGCCAAAGCTGTTAGCGGCGGTGATACGCGTAAACTTCATTCCAGATTACCTTATTATGGTTATATGACGGCCTTGTGGGCAGGTCTGCCGGCATTACTGGTTTTGCTGGCCTGGGTTTCTTTTCAGGGAACCATTGTTGCCAATCTCGTCATGTCTGATTTGCCGCCGGAGCTGGCAAGTCTGAGTGCTGAGAGACAATCGTTGATTCTCAACGATATCCAGAACATTGCTAAAGGCGGACAGGCATCCAATGTTGACGATGTCTTGCAGGCCATGGCTGATCATTACAATCATTTACTGTCTATCAGTCATGCGGCCAGTCTGGTTGTGGTACTGGCCGTATTGATTATCGGCGCCATCTTTGCACTGAAATCGATTAAGCCGGAAATGCGCGCACGCAAGCGTGTCGAAAGCATTATCAAATATTTGCTGATTTTCAGCTCGACCATCGCCATCTTTACCACTGTGGGTATCGTTTTGTCGGTGTTGTTCGAATCTTTGCGCTTTTTTGAAAAAGTGCCGGCAACAGACTTTTTCTTTGGACTTGAGTGGAGTCCGCAGATGGCTATTCGTGCCGATCAGGTCGGCTCAAGTGGTTCTTTCGGCATGATTCCCGTATTTGCCGGTACCATGCTGGTATCGCTGATAGCGATGCTGGTTGCTGTGCCCATCGGCTTGTTTTCAGCGATTTACCTGTCTGAATATGCCGGTAAAACATTCCGTACCTTTGCCAAACCGTTACTCGAAGTGCTCGCCGGTGTGCCGACTGTGGTTTACGGTTTCTTTGCGGCACTCGCGGTTGCGCCCTTTATTCGTGACAGTGGTTCGTTGCTGGGTTTGTCGGTGTCATCCGAGAGTGCTCTGGCTGCCGGTCTGGTGATGGGTATTATGATTATCCCCTTTGTATCGTCCCTGTCTGACGACGTGATCAATGCGGTTCCACAATCGCTGCGTGATGGTGCTTATGGTCTGGGCAGTACCCAGTCAGAAACCATACGTCAGGTGATTTTGCCGGCGGCGTTGCCGGGTATTGTCGGTGGGGTATTACTCGCCGTGTCCCGTGCCATTGGTGAAACCATGATTGTGGTGATGGCTGCCGGCCTCTCGGCAAACCTGACGGCTAATCCTCTTGAAGCCGTCACCACCGTGACTGTGCAGATTGTTACCCTGCTGGTCGGTGACCAGGAATTTGACAGTGCTAAAACACTGGCCGCATTTGCGCTGGGTTTGACCCTGTTTGTCGTGACTTTGGCTTTGAATGTTCTGGCCCTGCATATCGTCCGTAAATACAGAGAACAGTATGACTAATAAAAAACAAGCCCTGGCTATCGCCCAGGTTGTCGAAAAAGGTCTGGCAAAACGTAAAGCCCGTGAGCGACGTTTTCGTCTGGCCGGTTTGAGTGCGATCATTGTTTCGCTGCTCATGCTGGTGGTTTTGCTTAGCAGCATTGTTCTGACCGGTTTGCCGGCCTTTACTCAGACCGCGGTAAAACTTGACTTTACCTATGATCAGGATTTGTTGCCATCCGCTGAGTCTTTAAATGACGAAGTCATCATGGCAATGGATTTTCATGGCCTGGTAAAAAAGACCCTGCGTGAAAAATTCCCTGAAGTCAGCAGTCGCAAAGACAAAAAACAGCTCTATAGCATGATCAGTAGCGGTACACCTTACGATTTACGGGATGCCTTAATGGCCGATCATGAATTGCTTGGTCAGACGGTAAGTCTGTGGGTGCTGGCGGATGATGAAGTCGACAGTTTCTTTAAGGGCAGTAAAACCGTAACGGATACCAAGTTATCTGAAAAGCAGATCAGCTGGATTGAAACTTTGAAAGCCGAAGAGCGCATCCGTACTCAGTTTAACTGGACATTTTTTGAAAACGGCGACTCACGCGAGCCCGAACTTTCCGGTATTCGTGGTGCCATGATGGGGTCTTTGTTTGTCGTGCTGGTCACCCTGTTACTGTCATTTCCAATAGGGGTTGCGGCGGCCATTTATCTGGAAGAATTTGCCACCCAGAACCGCTGGAATGACTTGATTGAAATCAACATTAATAACCTCGCAGCAGTGCCTTCCATTGTCTTTGGTTTGCTGGGTCTGGCGATCTATATCAACCTAATGGGCATGCCACGCTCAGCACCGCTGGTTGCCGGTCTGGTGCTGACACTGATGACTTTGCCAACGATTATTATTGCCAGTCGGGCAGCACTTAAATCGGTTCCGCCGTCATTACGTGAAGCGGCTCTGGGTCTGGGAGCCTCTAAAACGCAGATGATTTTTCATCATGTGTTACCACAGGCCATGCCGGGCATGTTGACCGGCTCCATTATTGGTATGGCACAGGCTTTAGGTGAAACCGCACCCTTGCTGATGATTGGTATGGTGGCGTTTATTGTCGATATTCCAAGTGGCTTTCTGGACCCTGCAACTGTTCTGCCGGTACAGATTTATCTCTGGGCTGATAGTCCCGAGACAGCGTTTCTGGAGCGAACCGCTGCCGCCATTATGGTCTTGCTGGTGTTCCTGATCATGATGAACTTGCTGGCCATCTGGTTAAGAAAGAAATTTGAGAAACGCTGGTAAGAAGGCGCTGATAATGGATAAACCGATAATGATGAATGAAAAAGTGAACTTTGCGCTGACTATGGGTATGACTGACACTGACGATATCAGAGAAGAAACTGACACGACTGAAATCAAACAAATGGCTACGGTAGGTTCACCCCTGCTGAGTGAAAAAAAGAGTCGCATGACCTGTCGTAATGTCGATGTCTTTTATGGTGATAAACAAGCGATTAATAATGTTTCGCTGGATGTCGGTAAAAATGAAGTGCTGGCTATGATCGGGCCTTCAGGTTGCGGCAAATCAACATTTTTACGTTGCCTGAACCGAATGAACGACACCATTGATATCTGCCGCGTAGAAGGCAGCATCAAACTCGACGGTCAGGATATCTATGATAACTCGCTGGATGTTGTGCCGTTGCGCGCACGCGTTGGCATGGTTTTTCAGAAACCGAATCCTTTTCCAAAATCGATTTATGACAATGTTGCCTACGGACCGCGGATTCATGGACTGGTCAGTAATAAAGCCGAAACCGATGCCGTGGTTGAAGAGTCATTAAAATCCGCCGGCCTTTGGGAAGAAGTCAAAGATCGCCTGGATGCACCGGGTACCGGGTTATCCGGTGGTCAACAGCAGCGTTTATGTATTGCCCGTGCGATTGCTGTTAAACCTGAGGTGATATTGATGGATGAACCCTGTTCAGCATTAGACCCGATCGCAACCGCTAAAATCGAGGAGCTGATCGACGAGTTGCGTGCCGAATTTACCATTGCCATTGTGACGCATTCGATGCAGCAGGCTGCGCGTGTTTCCCAGCGTACGGCATACTTTCATTTAGGTGATCTGGTTGAAGTCGATAAAACCGACAAGATCTTTACTTCACCCAGTCATCAATTGACTGAAGACTATATCACCGGTCGCTTCGGATAAGCAGAGGATAAGCTTCATGAGCACAGAACATAACCATACTTTTAAACGATTTGACAAAGATCTGGATAAATTACGTTCACAGGTTGAGCGTATGGGCAATGAAGTATCCCGTCAGATTGATCTGTTATTAAGCCATTTACAGGCAGGCAAAACGACAGACTATGATGATGTCATCGAAAATGACATGACGATTAACGGACTGGAAAACAAAGCTAACCGTACTGTCATCAAACTGTTAGCCAAACGCTCACCGATGGGCCGGGATTTACGTGTCATTATCGGTTTTTCGCGCATGATTACGGATCTCGAACGCGTCGGAGACGAGTTGGTGACGATGGCTAAAAGCCTCGCTGATGCCAAGGAACTGCCGGACTGTTTTGACGGCAACAATACCATTACACTAGCGGAAATGCTGGTGATGGCGATGAATCTGCTGGATCGGGCTTTACTGGCAGCGCAAAACGAAGATCTGGAAACAGCACAGGATATGCTGCAGAAAAGTCTGACGAAACAAAGCAGCTATAAAATCAAATTGGCAGAAATGATTGAATGTGTCAAAAAACACCATGCAGAATCATCAAATGGCTTTCATTCGGCGTTGCAGACTCATTCTTTGCAGCGGGTTTGTGACCACATTTGTAATATCTGTCAGCATACGGTGTTTATGGTTACCGGTGAGGATGTGAATCACGAAGAGGATTGAGGTGGGGTTAGAGTTAAAACCAATACACAGCAACTAAATATCAAAAGATGATTACAGTACTGCTTATAGAAGATGAACAACCCATCCGTGACATGATCCGCTTTGCCTTGTCACGTGAAGGCA
>Ga0181565_10004426_pt1 | contig 10753 bp, 8 predicted proteins | sample 101ome_16_FD_129661 | JGI IMG/M metagenome (GOLD analysis project Ga0181565, IMG submission 129661) | Coastal salt marsh microbial communities from the Groves Creek Marsh, Skidaway Island, Georgia - 101401AT metaG (megahit assembly) | ecosystem: Environmental > Aquatic > Marine > Intertidal zone...
CGATATTGAGTTTATTGTACAATTCGGTGTGCTGGAGAATGCCAATAACCATCCGGCCTTATTAGTATATACAGATAATATCCGTTTGCTGGATACATTAAATAAAATAGGTTTCCTTTCGGATTCACAACAAAAAGGGTTAAATGAGGCGTATCAGGCTTACCGAAAAGCGTCTCATCACGCTTCGTTAGCAGAAAATCCAAAAATGGTATTGGTCGAAGAAGTTGAACACCATGTCCAACTGGTTACTTCGGTGTGGGATGAAATGATTATAAATGGCTGAATGCGAGTGCATTTGGTTTAACAAAAAAAGTTAGGAGTTAACTATGGGAATGGATGACAAAGATGGCGTCATCTGGATGGATGGAGAATGGGTTGATTGGCGTGATGCCAAGGTTCATGTGCTAACACATACTCTACATTATGGCATGGGGGTTTTTGAAGGTACACGTGCCTATGAGACCGAAGAGGGCACAGCAATTTTTAGACTGCAAGATCACACGGATCGTTTGTTCCGTTCTGCTCATATTTTAAATATGAATGTCCCGTTTGATAAAGACACCTTGAATCAAATTCAACGTGAAGCGATTGTGAAAAACAATTTAAAATCAGCTTATCTTCGTCCTATGTGTTTTTACGGCTCAGAAGGCATGGGTATTCGTGCGGATAGTTTAAAAGTTCACGTGATGGTCGCTGCTTGGGAATGGGGGAAATATCTTGGTGAAGACGGTATTGAAAAAGGAATACGTATTCGCACCTCATCTTATATCCGGAATCACGTTAACAGTGTGATGTGTAAAGCCAAAGCCAATGGTAATTACATGAACTCGATTTTGGCGCTACAAGAAGCGATTAGCTGTGGGTATGACGAAGCCATGTTATTAGACCACGAAGGCTACGTGGCTGAAGGGAGTGGTGAAAATATCTTCCTCGTTCGGAACGGTAAATTGATTACACCGGATTTAACCTCAGCATTGGAAGGCATTACACGTGAAACAGTTTTTCAATTAGCTGAAGAGTGTGGATTAGAGGTTATCGAAAAGAGAATTACACGTGATGAAGTTTACGTCGCAGATGAAGCGTTCTTTACAGGGACCGCTGCAGAGGTAACGCCGATACGTGAAGTCGATGACCGAACGATTGGCAATGGGGGCAGAGGGCCCATAACTGAGCGATTGCAAACGCTGTATTTTGATGTGGTTCAAGGTCGTTCGCCAGAACATCGTGATTGGTTAACCTATCTTTAAATGCGTTGAGTAAACCTTATCGCATATTAATTGTTGGCCCTTCATGGGTTGGTGATATGGTGATGGCGCAAAGCTTATTTATGGCGCTGAAGCAACGCCATGAAAATTGTTCTATAGATGTATTAGCGCCTGAATGGTCATTAGCCATCCTTGAACGGATGCCAGAGGTTCGTAAGGCTATTATTATGCCTTTTGGCCATGGGAAATTTAATTTTAAAGGCCGTAAAGCGTTGGGAAAAAGTCTGGTCAATGAGCGCTATGATCAATCCATTGTATTGCCGAATTCATGGAAATCTGCGCTGATCCCTTACTTTGCGAGTATTCCTAAACGGACCGGTTATGTAGGTGAAGTGCGTTGGGGTTTGCTGAATGATTCGCGCCACTTAGATAAAAAATTCTTAACCAAAACAGTGCAGCGTTTTGTTGCGCTGGCGGCTGAGCCTTGCGCTATTCTTCCGGAAATTCCTCAGCCTCGGTTGTTGATTGATCCTGCCAGTGTTGAAGTCGCTAAAAACTCGTTCAATATTGCAGAGGCCGAAGGGAAAAGGTTGGGGTTATGCCCTGGAGCAGAATATGGCCCGGCAAAACGCTGGCCGGAGGAACATTACGCGACCGTCGCAAAAGAAGCGATTTCAAAAGGCTGGGAGGTGTATTTGTTTGGCTCGGGTAAAGACCAAGTTGTTGCAGCTCGTATTAATGAGTTATCGGGCAATAAATGTCGAGATTTTGCAGGTAAGACCAGCTTAACTGAGGCCTTGGATTTAATGTCATTATGCGATGTTGTTGTAAGTAATGACTCGGGCTTGATGCACGTCGCCGCCGCGCTAGACATTAAAACGATTGCTCTTTATGGTTCGTCAGACCCAAATTTTACGCCACCTTTGCATTCAAAAGCTGAAATAATTAGCCTAGGGTTGGATTGTTCGCCGTGTTTTAAACGAGAGTGTCCATTACAACACTTAGATTGTTTGACTAAGATCACCCCGGATCGAGTGCTTGCCTTTTTGGCGTAAGGTTAAACGTTAACGATGAAAGTTCTAGTTATAAAAACCTCATCACTTGGGGATGTTATTCATACCTTACCCGCTTTAACCGATGCGGCAAAAAAAATTAAGGGGATATCCTTTGATTGGGTGGTTGAAGAGTCGTTTCAAGAGATACCCCAAATGCACCCCAATGTTGAGAAGATCATTCCAGTATCTGTACGGCGGTGGCGAAAAAACCTATGGGCAAATAGAGCAGAGATTAAAGCCAGCCTTCATCATATGCAGCAACAGACATATGATTATGTTATTGATGCGCAAGGGTTGATTAAGAGTGCAATTTTTACACGTTATGCCAAGGGCGCTAAATACGGTTTGTCTAAAACCAGCTGTCAAGAACCGCTAGCGACGCTTGCTTATCGTTACAAAATAGATGTTCCGAAGGGGCAGCATGCGATAACTCGCGTCAGGCAGTTATTTGCTGAAAGCTTGGGGTACGAAGTTGATCTGAGTTCTTTATCATACGGGTTACAAAAAGAGGATTGTCCTGCACCTAAAACTTTAGAAAAACCCTATTTAGTTTTCTTGCATGGCACCACTTGGGCAAGTAAACATTGGCCAGAAGATTATTGGCAAGAGCTTATTTCAATAGCAAATAAACAAGGCCTTAGCGTGTATTTGCCATGGGGAAATGAGCAAGAAAAAGAACGCGCTGAAAGGTTGTCGAACAGGCGAGAAAACGCAAAGATTCTAAAAAAATCAACAATAAAAGAATTAGCCAGCATTTTAATGCATGCCAATGGTGTAGTGGGTGTGGACAGTGGTTTATCGCATTTAACCGCAGCATGTGGAACACCAGCCGTTACGATTTATGGTGCCACCAGTGCAGAGTTAACCGGTACGATGGGTGAGCGTAACCTATCTTTACAAACGGCGTTTGATTGTTCACCTTGTCTGCAAAAAGATTGCCGGTACACTCAAGCATCGTCAGTTACCCCGGCTTGTTATGAAACCCTGGCTCCCCAGCAAGTATTCAATAGCCTCCAAGGGTTAATGACGTGAAAATACCCGATTTAATAGAAAATTGGGCTAGTCACCCAGATCAATCAATTAATATAGAACTAGAGGCTGGCGATGTTCAGCTCGATCAGCAATTAAGGCATTTGCCGAAAAGACGCTTAACCTGTTTGGCAAAATGGCAAGGTAAAACGGTTGTTGCAAAGTTCTTTTATGGGTCTTTTCATAAATTGCAGGCAGAGAAAGAAGCTTTGCTCATCAAGGCCCTAATAAAAGCAAAAATCTCTACACCATCGGTGTTATTGCTAGCGACTTTGGAGGGGGTCACGGTCTTATTGATAGAATACCTTGAAGACTCAAAGTCTTTACTAGATTGGATGGCTTCGAAGCCGAGCGAAGCTGAATTTAAAGCCTTTTTTTCATCAGTCACCGAGTTGCTCATAACTTGTCATCAGGCGGGTTTTGAAATAAAAGATCCCCATTTAGGGAACTTCCTCATTAGTAATGGTGACGTTTTTATTATTGATGCCGGTGATATCCAACTCTTGAAAACACCGTTAAATCCCCGGGCTTCAATCAATAATCTGGCGCTTTTATATGCACAATTACCGGTCACTTTTGATGAGATGGCTTTCGGCGTTTTAACAAAACGACTGGGCAATAAACTCAATATAAACGAAAAAAGCTGGCAAACATTATTAATAAAACAAAGGCGATGGCGGCAAAAGCGGTTTATCGATAAAAAAGTTTTTAGGGAATGTACCGCCTATGTTTGTAAAAAAAACAGTCACCGCTTTTTAGTCGCTAAACGCGGTTTTTTTACTGAGGATGTTGCCAAGGCCCTGGAAAAACCAGATGCGCTAATAGAACAAGGCCATTTGTTGAAGAATGGTCAAACGGCGACAGTGGCGCGAGTAGACATAGCAGGCAAACAATACGTTCTAAAACGATATAACATTAAGAAAAAAGTGCGCTCAATATTAAAAGCGCTGATGTGGTCAAGAGCAGCTATTTCATGGAGAAACGGTTTGCTGTTGGAAATGCTTGGGATACCAACAGCAAAATCATATGCGTTCATCGAGGAACGGGTGGGTGTTTTCAGACGTCGTTCGTATTTGTTGTCGGAGTTTATTGATGCGCCTCAAGCTTGGGATGTATATGAGAGCGAGCACTTTAGTGAAAATGAAAAAAAAAGATGGGCTGAAAGAATTTATGAATTGTTTGTACTTTTAAAAAGTTCTCAAATTAGTCATGGGGATTTAAAAGCACAAAACATTCTTTGTATGGACCAAACCGCCTTATTTATTGATTTAGATGGATTGAAACCTAATCAAACATATCAAAGTTTTGTTAGTCAATTCCATAAAGATATTAATCGTTTTCAGATTAGCTGGCCAAAGAAATGGAAAAAGAACCCGTATTTTGCCAGATATGAAAAGCAGTTATTGAACTTAGACATTCACTAAGCCACATGAAAGCAGACTACCAGAATAAATTTAAAAAATGGTTGCGAAACCGAAAAATTACCCGTGAAACACCAGAAATATGGTTATTAGAAAGCATTGGCGTAGGGTACATTCAGATTCCTAAGGTGGCGACACGTTCTATTCAGCAAAGTTTAGCAGCCTGTTATGTTGAGAAAGAAGGTATAGAAAAACCGTTATCATGGTCTAAAAACAACATACGTGATATTGAAAATAAAACTGCGTTTCATACGACTCATAAGCATCTATCTCACTTAAAAGAAAAACATTTTCTGTTTGCTTTTGTGAGAAACCCGTACGAACGCTTATATTCGGCGTATAAAAATAAAGTGCTCCAATTGTCTGATGAAGGAAAACGCAATATTTTTTGGAATCATGGTGTGAAATTTGGAATGGAATTCGCTGAGTTTGTTGAGCTTATCTGTGAGATACCAGATGGAAGAATTGACAGGCACCTTCGCTCACAAAGCTGGTTTCTTACATTTGATGACCAACTAATTCCGCACTTTATAGGTAAATTAGAGGAGTTTGAAACAGATTGGGGTGTCTTGAATGAGCGGTTTAAATTAGGTGAAACGGTACATAAAAATAGTACGAGAGTATTAAGTTTGGATGGGGGGTATCAGGCTCAATATACCCCGGCTTTAGAAGAGAAAGTGTTTAATCGTTATAAAAAAGATTTTGAGCAATTCTCATACGAGCGTATGAAAATTTAACATACACAATTAATCCTTATTCATAAGTTCTTGGAGCTCATAGAGTAGCGCTGTATTTTTTTCGATATAGTGGTGCAAGATGGCATTTTGCATGACTAATTCATCTGTTATGTTTTTCTCATTTAATTTGGCGCCAAAAACTGAATCTTTTGGTGCGTGACCGAGTATTTTTTCTATTATTTTATCTCCTAAAGCGCTTTTGTAATGTGATGTTTCCCAGAACCAATGCATTGAATGTGTTTTCTTGTTAGGTATATCTTCGGTGATGAGAGGGCTTAGATTAGTGAAGTCATAAAGAGGAACTTGAGGAAATTTTTTTGTTATTTTAACGAGCTCTTTTTTCCAATTCAGGAACTCACTCCATAGACCCATTTCATCAAATGCCATTAACTGTAATGCGTGTATTGGTGAGATAAAGATAATTAATTCTATCTCTTCTTCCAGACAAGTTTTCATAAGTTGGCTTAACTGTTGAAACCTTAATTTGGAATGATGGGGAGCCGAATAATTTTCATTATTTCGTATAACTCGTTTAATTAAGGTGTTTTGAATGAGTGCATGTTGCCCAACAATTGAAATTTTTTTTGAAAAGGTTAGGTAACCATTTTTTTGGCCATCAATATGTTTCGGTGGCAAGCCTTGTTTTTTATATTTTAAAGCTCGAAATGATTTTTCAATGGCTTCTTTGCTTAAGCGTTCTTTAAAAAAAGAAAGAAAATAATTATTCGAGTTGTCAAAACGAGATAAATTAAAATCTGCACTCGTTGTGCGAGCCGTTGAAAAAAGGCTGTAGTCAAGGGCAAGTACCAATAATTCAGGTTTATTGTGCTTTATAATTGTTTCAAAGACCTTATAGGTTTCAGAAAAACTACTCCCGGCTAGCGATGCATTATATACATTGAGGTCGCCCCAAAGTTGATTGTTGGGGTCTATGCCAATTTCAGACCGTGATGAGCCTAGTATAAAAGCATTATAATTGCCCTCTGTTATGGCGATTGCTTTAGATGTGCGTGTTCCCCCAAAGTAATTTTCTAATGGGGTTGAAGGAAAAGAGCTCTTTATTTTATAAGGGTTTACATAAAAGGAGAGGCCAATTGCACTCAGGCAAAGCAAGGAAAAAATACTGATGAATAGTAGAATGTACTTTTGGGCGCTCATATTAAAATTGGAAATATAAGAACTCTTGTGCACGAGCTAAGTAAATCACCGTTATAAAACCCATCACTGAAAATAAAATCGCCGATGAGATATTTAAGGACCACTTATAGCTGATTGTTGAGTGTTTATTATTAATGGAGAAAATTTCATTACTGTTTGGTGCATACCAAACTAAAAGTAGCCCGATAGATAACGGAATGAAATCCATGAAATTATTATCTGTTCGCATATCAAGGGTGAACATGCCATGAATGATGTGCAGTGCTGATGAGAGATTTTCGGAACGAAAAACAACCCAGGCAATAACAACAGCGATAAAGGTTAAAGTTTTCCAGAATATAGAGGGAAAGGGGTTGAAAGCAGTAACTGTTAATTTGGGTAGAGCTCGCCAGGCATGATTTATTATTAAATAGGCGCCATGTAAAAGGCCCCAAATGACAAAAGTCCATCCGGCACCATGCCATAACCCGCCTAGAAACATGGTCAGTAAGATATTTATGAAACGTCGACTGTTACCCTTTTGGTTGCCGCCGAGCGGAATGTAGACGTAATCCTTAAGAAAACGGGAGAGTGTCATGTGCCATCTTCTCCAAAATTCTATGATGCAATTTGCTTTATACGGGGAATTGAAATTGCATGGGAGAGTGATACCAAACATTAAAGCTAACCCTAGAGCCATATCACTGTATCCAGAAAAATCGAAATATAATTGCAAGGTATAGCCAATTGAGCCAATCCACGCATTCGTAAAGCTTGTTATTTGACCAACTGAGCTTTGTTCGAAGACAGGATTGGCGAGTAGAGCAAAATAGTCTGCGATAACGACTTTTTTAAATAAGCCTAAACTGAAAAGAGACAAGCCTTTTGCAATGTTTAAGGGATCTAAATGCATAAACTTAGAATCTGAAAATTGAGGCATCATCTCTTTGTGGTGGACAATGGGGCCTGCAATAAGTTGAGGAAAGAATGTGACAAAGAGGCAATAGTCAAGTAATGAATGAGATTCAACTTCGCCTTTATATGTATCAACGAGATAGGTTATTTGCTGAAAAGTGAAAAAAGATATCGCAAGAGGTAAAACAATATCCAGAGTACGGTGAGTGTTGTTTAGTAATAAATTTATATTTTCAATAAAAAAATTGGCATATTTGAAGTAAGCCAATAATAGTAGATTAAGGGAAATGCCAATGAGTAACGTTGTTTTGGCAAAACGCATTTTGTTTGAGGTTGAAAAATTTCGTATGCTGGTTGCTAGAAGGAAATTGACGCCAATGGACAGCAAGATCAATTGTAAATAATTTGGGTTCCACCAACCGTAAAAAAATAATGAGCTGATAATGAGCCAGCACATCACTAATGTCTTACTGTTTGTTTTTTGGCATCCTATAAAGCCAATAATTACGATGGGTAAGAAGGCGAAAATGAACTCGTAACTATTAAAAAGCATTTTAGTTATGGCCTAAAAATGAGGACGCAATCCCCTTTTTTATTATTAAAGGTCTTTAAAGGTTGTGTTTTTAATGACTCAATAAAGGTGGCTTTTTCGTCAGTATTTTTTCTGCTGATTTGAATGGCAAGTAGATCGAATTCTTTGAGTTTTCCACGAGATATTTTATTCAGAACAGTTTTATTGCTGTCTTCCTTGACGCGGTTTTTATTCTGGCCAGTAGCGTAATAGCTAACAAACGTATTGTTGCTGTATAAGGAAAGTTCTTGATCGGTTTGTAATGACGAAATCCATAAGCCAGCTTCTTTAAGATATGTTTTGCTGGCACCTGTGGAGACGACTCCATCGATGCTTAGAAGAATAAAAAATGATAGGGCTAACTTGATAATTTTGTTTTGTTTGGAAGTAAACCCTTTGTCTTTATACTTTTGGTACAGGCATTTAGCTATAAATGGCAAAGGTGTAAGCAAGGTTAGTGCGAGCGGAATGGGGTAGCGACCCGCTAAGAAAAAACGTGAGGCAAGAAAACCACATAAAATAATGACGTTAATTAAGATTAAATATATCCAAGGAATAAAAAAAGGATGTTTTTGGAAATCATTTTGCTTTAAAAAACCCATTAATAGCATCAATGCATAAAAGGGGCTTATGGCGCTGGTCACTTCAGTGATAAGAATAAGGATGAAAGTACAAGCGAGAATGGTGGGTGCATATTTATTAGAAAAACCCTGTGGGGATAGATCTTCTATGTATGATTTTGTTATTTCAATTGATTGCTCAATTTTTTCGAAAGGCTTTTCTAAAGCGTGTTCTAGTTGTGAGGTCTTTGTAAACCCCTTCACTTGTTGGTCACCTGAGGCGATGTATACCAAAGTAATGACTAACAGGGCTGCTAAGGCCTGCACGGTGAGCTTTGTTTTATTGTTGAGTGACGATGAATGAACGATCACAGTAAAAACAGGAAGCAATAGTGTGAATAATAAGCCTTCAACCCTAAATAAGGTGGCCATAGAAGAGGATGTTAAAAGTAAGAGAATAGATTTAATTGAAGTTTGCTGGCAGGCTTTGATGAAGAAATAACAACTGAGCAGGTAAAAAGCCCAATATCCATGATCTCGAATAATTAAGTTTCTGTACTCATTTAAATTGGGGAAGCAAAGAATAATTAAGCTGGCAAACCAGAGCGTTGTTTTATCTTTTCCACCAAACTCTTTGATAATGAGTACGAAACTTGTACAAGTGATAGCCGTGAAGAATGCATTAAGAATATAAGCGGAGTATTCTAGAGATAAACCAGTCAAGCTAGAGAGCTGAGCAATGATAAGAGGAAAGAAAAGCCAATTGTACTGTTGAGAAGCTGTTTGCCAATCATCATTTTGTAGGTGATAAGCGGTTGAAATGTATAAGATACCATCGGAGTTGATGACGGGATCAAGGAGCACTTGGCTGCCTGATAAAATAAAGCTGATGACCGCTGTTACAATGCAAATATGCTTGATTTCGCGTGGGTTAGCGGGCTTATCTGAATAGTTTTTGACGGCATCCATACTTGAAACTATTTTTTTAGCTGTTTACAAATTGGGTTTGATGAAGTTGAGTGTATTTGCCATTTTTAGCAACGAGCTCACGGTGGTTCCCTTGTTCTATAATCTCACCGTTTTCCATCACAAGAATGAGGTCGGCCTTTTCGATGGTTGATAAGCGATGAGCAATAACGAGCGTTGTTCTGTGTTTCATTGCCGTATCTAAGGCTGTTTGTATATTTCTTTCAGATTCTGTGTCTAAAGCTGAGGTGGCCTCATCTAAAATGAGAATGGGCGCTTTTTTTAACAAGGCGCGAGCAATGGCTATTCGTTGCCTTTGGCCGCCGGATAGTTTTACGCCGTTTTCGCCAACGATTGTTTCCCAACCATTGGGAAGTTGCTCAATAAAGTGGTAGGCATTGGCATCTTTTGCGGCTTTCTTAATGTCTGCCAAAGGTGTGCTTTTTAGTGCACCATACGCTATATTATTAGCGATGCTATCATTAAATAAGGTGACATTTTGGGTAACAAGTGAAATATGTTTTCGAAGATTGCCTAAGGTATATTGGTTTACATCTATGTCGTCGAGAAGGATTTCGCCTTCTTGATGGTTGTAAAACCGAGGGATAAGGTTTGCTAGAGTTGTTTTACCGCTGCCAGACTTTCCAACAAGCGCAACCATCATGCCAGGTTTAATGTCAACATTGATACTGTTCAATACAGTGTGATGGCTCTCTGGGTATTTGAAACTTAAATTTTTTATTTCAATATGGCCCTTAACAGTTTCAGCCTCGAAATGACCGTGATCTTTTTCTGGTTGTGAGTCTAATACCTCAAAAATACTTTCAGCACCGGCGATGCCTTTTTGAATTTTTGCGTTAACCTCACTTAATTGTCTAATAGGCTTTGGAATGAGCCCTGCAGCGGTTATGTAGGCAACAAACTCACCGGGTGTTGAATTTGTCATTAACAATAAAGCCAAGTAAATCATTAGTGCTAAAGCAAAAGCAACGATAAGTTGTAGGACGGGGGTATTGATTGCCCCTGTTTGTACCATTTTCATGGCTTGTTTGAAATTAGATAGACTGGCTTTTTTAAAACGCTCTTTTTCGTATTCTTCGCCACCAAAACTACGAACAACTCGATAATTGTTAATAAGTTCTGAGGAGACATGGGTA
>Ga0181565_10004429_pt1 | contig 10751 bp, 8 predicted proteins | sample 101ome_16_FD_129661 | JGI IMG/M metagenome (GOLD analysis project Ga0181565, IMG submission 129661) | Coastal salt marsh microbial communities from the Groves Creek Marsh, Skidaway Island, Georgia - 101401AT metaG (megahit assembly) | ecosystem: Environmental > Aquatic > Marine > Intertidal zone...
TATTTGATTAGAAGGTGAGAAGCTAAAAAACTATCACTTGTTCTTATTGTGTAAGATTCATCAATCTTAAATTTTGAATCAATCTTATCAAGAGTTCTAAGAATCGGAGTATTTATTCTTGATACGTTTCCAAAGTTTGGAGCATATTCAAATTGATAAATCCTTAGAAATAGAATTATCAAAGTTAATAGAACTAGAGTTGTATAAAAAATTTTAGAGTATTTTGAAACTTGTTCTTTGTTTTTGAAAATCTTCAAAAACATCAGAAATGGAAATAGCATCATTGCTGGATGCAACCATCGCACCTTAATTTCGGGAATAGGTATAAATATGTATATAACAATTGGGAACAATAGAATTAAATAATAAAAATTATTCAGAAAAAGGTGACTAGATTGAGCTTCTTTAAGAGAGAAAAAAAGATTTTTTAATAAGGATGGCATCAAAAAAACTAATGGAGAAACAAACGCTATACTTGAAAGATAGAAATTAAGAAAAGACAAATTATTTGAATCCGATTTTCCATTAGGGATAAGGTTAATTCGATTATTGATAAGTTCAAATATTTCAGTTTGGTTATTAAAAATCCATAGAAAATGAGGGGTGCTTATAATAAAAGCAAGGAAACTTGTGTAAATAAATTTTTTGTTAATAAATTTTTTCTTAAGTTTCTGCGTTGCAAAGATGCTTAAAAAAACTATAAACATGAAAATAAAAAAACTATATTTGGATAAAATTCCAATACCAAGACTTAGGCCTAGATAAATATAATTTTTAGTATTATCTTCTTTAAGGATTTTTAGTATCCAGAATAAGGACATCATTAATGCACAGCCCAACAAAATAGTATGAGTAAATCCCTGATGCATGTGCCAAGCAAAAGAAGGCATTAATAAAAAAGAGAACCCTGCGAAATATTGTATATCTGTATCTTTATAAAGTGCGTCAGCTATTTTGAATATAAAGATAAACGTAATCATAATAAGTAAATATTTCAATAATGAAATTGAGAATATACTCACTCCAAAGATTTGGAAGATCCCCCATGCCAGCCAACTATATAATGGCGGTTGAGGAAATCTCATTAGATACCCTAATTGAAGATCTTGTCCAAGCCTTATTTGTTCTGCATCATCAACTTGAAGCGATCCTTCAAAGAAAATTCTTATAAAAAAATGGCAAATTAAGTATATTGCAATTAGGGTATAGAACCTATAAGAATCAGAGAGATAAAAGTTTTTATTTTTTAATGTAAACATTTGTCTTGATATTATATATTTCTAATTTAACAATTTAATATAATGAAAAATCAATACCATGATATAAGGCTTAATGAAGATTCTAATTGAATTGCCAACTTGGATTGGAGGTACAGTAATGACAACTCCAGCCATAGAAAATTTTTTATCTCAATTTGATAATGCGATGGTCACTTTTATCGGACCTAATATTTCAATCGATATTTTTCGCAATCATCCAAAAAAAGATAGGTTAATTTCTCTTAATAAGAGCTACCTAGATATTTATAGAATTTCAAGAAGAATTGGAGAATTTAATTACTTTATTTCTTTTAGAAGTTCATACAGGACTGTATTCTTAAAAAAAATGGTAAAAGCAAAAAATAAATTCCAATATTCAAAGAATTCCTACAAGATTGGGCATCAGGTTGAAAGATACAATAACTTTATCAGGGATGTATTAAATATAGATAAGTCTCCAGGAAATCTTAAGATTTACAATACACCAGATCCCAAGATCAAGAGAAAATCACTAATAGGCCTCAATCCTGGGGCATCATACGGAAGTGCTAAAAGATGGTATCCCAAGGAATTTGCTAAAGTTGCCACAAAATTATCTAAAGATTTCGACATTGTTATCTTGGGAAGTAATAATGAAATTCAAATTTCAGCTGACATTGAGAAAAACTTAAAAAAAGCCAAGGTTAAAAATTTTTCAAATTTTGCTGGCCAAACCTCTATACCTCAGTTGATTGATATTATCTCCAAATTAGATATTTTTGTAACTGGCGATAGTGGGCCAATGCATATAGCAGCCGCATTTCAGATACCTACAGTTACTATATTTGGTCCTACGGATTTTCTAACCACATGCCAATGGAAAAACAAATTTAGCACAAATGTCTTTAAAAAATTAGACTGCCAGCCCTGCATGAAAAGAGAATGTCCATTAATACACCATAATTGCATGAAAATGATAAGAGCTGAAGATGTTATTATTGAAATAGAAAAGCTGAATGAAAGTAGGATTTCAAAATAAAATTATTCACGTATTTTATTGATTATTTCCGATGTGCTAATACCTTTAATAAAATCAACCGTTCTTACATTCTCTGAAAACTCGGAACCCACTATATCTTTTCCTGCATAATCTCCGCCTTTGACCAGAAATTTTGGCTTAATTGTCTTAATTAACTCATAAGGAGTTTCATCATTGAAGATAACTACATAGTCAACATATTTAATAGCTGAAAGCACAGAGGATCTATGAGATTCATTATTGATCGGCCTTGTATCTCCTTTTAGTTTTTTTACTGATGAGTCAGAATTTAGTCCAACTATTAAGATGTCACCTAGAGCTTTTGCAGATTTTAAATAAGTAACATGCCCAGAATGAATAATATCAAAACAGCCATTTGTGAATATTATATCTTTCGATTCCTTTTTTAAATTATCCACTATAACTTTTATCTCCTCAAAACTATAAAAATCTTTTTTGTTGTAGAAATATTTAATTTCTTGAAGAGATACCACTGATGAGCCAATTTTGGATACCACAACTCCAGCAGCTAAGTTTGCAAATTGAACAGAAGCTTGCATATCAAAATTAGAAGCTAGAGCAAATCCTAAGGCGGCAATAACAGTGTCACCTGCACCAGTAACGTCAAAAACCTCTTTTGCTTTAGTAGGAAATAGTTTAAATGATTTATCATAAACGCCAATACCCTCATTACTAAGAGTGATTAGACCATAACTGAGATTTAATTGATCTTTTAAATTCTTAGAGCATTTTTCAACATCTTCTAATGAATTTAGTTTATTACCCCACCATCCAGATGCCTCACTTCTGTTAGGTGTTAATAGGAATGACCCACTATATTTTTCAAAATCTAAACCTTTTGGATCAACTAAGACTTTCTTATTAAATTTACTTGCAATTTTAATAATTGATTGGGTTAAGTTCTTTCCAAGAACCCCTTTGCCATAATCTGACAAGATTAATAAGTCATATTCTAAAATTTTATCCTCGAGAGCTCTAATTATCTTGTTCGATGAATTTTTTGAAATGACATCAATTGATTCGCTATCGAATCTGATAACTTGTTGATTGCCCGATATAATTCTAGTTTTTTTGCTACTTTTTCTTGAATCTTCTTCGATAAGTAAATCTGTATTAATGTGTTTTTCTAATAAAAGTTTTTTTAGTTTTTTTGCTACTTCACATGTCCCTATTACACTAATTAGAGATACTCTAGAGCCAAATTCAACAAGGTTATTTACAACATTACCAGCGCCACCCAATTTGAACTCTTCACTAGTTATATTTACAATCTGAACTGGAGCTTCAGGAGAAATTCTCTCAGAATCACCGGTTAGGTATTGATCAATGATTAGATCACCTATAACTAAAATATGGGGTTTTCTCCCATCATTTTCAAAGATCATAGAGGCTGAGAATTGTGTGTAGATTTAATATATGGAATATATTTTTCAATACCCTCCTCCAAAGAAAATTGAGGATGGAAATCTAGATATTTTTCAGACAAAGAAATGTCTGCTTGAGTGTGATTTTGATATCCAGAGTAAGGGTTATTAATAAACTCAATATCTAAATTAGTTTTTAGCTTGTCCTGAAGGATCTCAACTATATCAGTAAAGCTCCTTGGAATTCCTGTTCCAACGTTGTATATCCCACTTTTATTTGCCACAGCTGCCTTTATATTAGATTGAGTAACATCATCAATATAGACAAAATCTCTTTTTATATTTTCTGAGTTAAAAAACAGTTTGGGTTTGTTTCCTGATAAGAGTTGATGTCCAATTTGAATAATCATAGAAGAAGTTTTATTCTTATAAAATTCACCATCCCCATAAACATTAAAGAACCTCAACCCTACTATAGTCATATTTGGATGTTTTTTTGAGAACTGAATCGCCATCTGATCCATAATATATTTACTGTAACCATATGGATTTTCTGGATTCTCTATGCCAATCATTTGAGGCGAGGGAAGATTTCCATATGTTGCTGCTGAGCTAGCATAAATCAAGGGGGCAGAATTCTGTAATCCCAGTTTTAAGAAGAAGTCAAAAGAGTTGATGTTGGTTCTAAAAACTGATTCTTGATCGTAGACTCTTGTATCTGAAATTGCTGCATGATGAAAGATATAATCAAATTTATAAGATTCAAGTTGCTCCAGGTCTTCTTTATTATCAATGTTGCCGCAGATAATTTCTCCCTTGAAGCCTATAAGATTTTTATAATGACCAAAGCTTTTTAGGTTTCCATTAGTAAATTTTTCATCATTTCTAAAACAATCAAAAATAACAATCCTTGAAGATGGAAATTGTTTTTGGAAATAAAAGGCAAGATTACTTCCAATGAATCCTGCTCCTCCAGTTATTAAAACGGTTTTATTATTAAAATCAGTATCGCTATAAATCATATCTAAATATTTTATTTAGTTAGAGTGTGAAATGCATATTTCTTATATAGACTGTAATTTTATTTCACAAAGTATAATATGAAGCACTTATATTTTAATTACCATAATGAAATACGAAAAAAATTTTTATCAGATTAAATCTAATAATTTAATTTATGAAAGAATTGTAGAAGAGCAGAAAAGTCAAGGATATTTTAATCTTCCAGATAGTGACATTGATAGAATTCAGGATTTTGCTAGAAAAATTAAGCAAAAAAATATTTTTTTACTTGCCATTGGTGGATCAGCTCTAGGTGCCAAAGCTATTTACAATTTTATTTCATCGGTTAAAACTCTTGAGAAAGATTTACTCTTCCTGGATACTATCGATCCTCAGAAGATATTGAAATGCATTGCCTCAGTTGATTTAAATGATAGTTTTTACATAGTAGTCTCTAAATCTGGTACGACAATTGAACCACTGAGTATCTATGAATATATTTCATCTGTAGCAAATATTAATAATTCTAACTGTTGCTTTGTAACATCAAAAAACAACCCGCTTTTTGATTACGCACAAGAAAAAAAATTCCCACTTTTTGAATTAGCGGAGAATATTAGTGGCCGATTCTCAGCCTTTAGTGTTGCGGGTTTATTGCCTTTAGCCGCAGTTGGTATCGATATCCAAGATCTTCTATATGGCTGTAAGATTGTAAAAAATAGCTTCTTTGAAAAGAGTGGCTATTTTGATGAGATATTCAGTAAAGCCAGATTCCTGATAGAAAATAAATCTAGGTTTAATATTAATGTAATTTTTTCTTATGGCTCTGCTTTACTAGGGTTCAATAATTGGTATATGCAATTATGGGCAGAATCACTTGGAAAAATTAATATTAATGGAACTCGCCAAGCTTTAACCCCAATAACTCTAATTGGCCCCGGTGACCAACACAGCTTTCTTCAACTTATAATTGACGGAGTTAGGGATAAAACAATTACGTTTATAAAAATTGCCGACCACAAAGACAAAACAAAGGTTTTAGGATCAGAAAATTCAACAAACTCTATTTTTGATATAGTTCCTAAAGGAATTTCTTTCAATGAGCTCATTAATTTGCTAGCTGATTCAACTATTGAATCAATCAATTCTCAGAAAGACATCCCTTACGATGTCATAACTATTGATACCGTTGATGAATGCAATATTGCAAAATTGATGTACTCTTACCAGATCTTAGTTTCAGTTATTGGAGCATTTCTCCAAATTAATACTTACAATCAGCCCGGTGTTGAAATGGGAAAAGTTATCCTTAAAGAAAAATTAAATGAGTATAGTTAAGCATTGTGTTTTGCCAGTTGCCGGTTATGGAACTCGCTTTTTGCCAGCATCCAAGTCTATTCCAAAGGAAATGTTTCCTGTTCTTAATAAGCCACTGATACATTTTTCCATTGAGGAGGCTTTTGAATGCGGAATTAAGAACTTTACTGTAGTAACTAATAAACACAAAGAGGCAATTAAACACTATCTAAAAGAAGGAAGTCATACAGATGATTTTCTTCAATCAGTCAGTAAGCAAAAATTATTATCAGATCTTAATAAACTTTTAATGCAAATATCAGTTAATTACAGATATCAAGAAAGCATGACAGGCCTTGGACATGCAATATCCTTAGCAAGGAAAAGTTTTTTAAATGAGCCATTTGCAGTTATTCTTCCTGATGATTTATGTTTTAATAGAGATAAGTCTGTATTGCACCAGATGATTCAAATCCATGAAATGTACCCAGATCATTGCATTGTAGCTGTTGAAAAGGTACCACGTGAATCGGTATCTAGTTATGGAATTGTTGATGCAACTATGACAGTTATTGATAAAGTTTATGAAATAAAAGATATGGTTGAAAAACCAGCAATTGATAAAGCACCATCGGATTTAGCCATCATAGGGCGTTATATTCTGTCATATAATATTTTTGATACTCTTGATATGGTTGAGCCAGATCATAACGGAGAAATTCAAATTACTAACGCGCTCAAAATCTTAGCTAAGGAAGGAAAGGTGCTAGCATATGAATTTGAAGGCACGAGGTATGACTGTGGCTCAATAAGTGGTTATGTATCTGCAAACTATGATTTTTCAAAGTTAAATAATATGCTTTGAAATCCTAAGTTTTGTCTTATGAAAATATTAGTCTTTCACATTATTCCAACATTAGAGACTGGTGGTGCAGAGACGATGCTAAAGAACCTAGTGCTAAATTGTGAAAGCAAGAAATTTATACATAAGATAATTACTCTTAAAAGATCACAATTTGATTCTTTGTTGTTCAAAGAAAACAATATAGAAGTAATAAATCTATCTTTTGACTCAATAATTAGTTCTTTTCAATCTTTTAGTGAATTATTAAAAATTGTTAAATTTAACAAAGAAGCAATTTTCCAAAGCTGGATGTACCACGCCAATATTTTAATTTCTTTATGTTCCATTTTTTCAAGAGATATCAACATAGTATGGAACCTGAGAGGAAATTTGATTCCTCAAAGTAAATTTTCACTCACTAACTTATTTGTTATTTTTGGAGCACTGTTTTCTCATGTAAGTCCAAAAAAAATTGTTTGTTGCGCATATTCAGTTCAAGAAACGCACATAAAAAAAGGTTATAAGAAAAGTAAAATGCAGGTTATCACTAATGGTTACAAACTCAGTGCTTTTGAAGTGAGAAAGTGGAGAGAGAAAATAAGAAATGAATTAGACATAAGCAGAAAAATCGTAATTGGAGTGTTGGGCAGGTATGACAAATTGAAAGATTACAAAAATTTCATAAATGCAGCTGAAATTATTACAAAAGAATACAAATACACAAATATAAAATTTTTGATGATAGGTTCTAATTTGGATAATAACGATTATCTTTCGGGGTTGATTAACGCCAAAAATATGACTAGTTTTTTTATTACAGTTGGCCATAAAAGCAATCCAAAAACCTATCTTGATGCTATAGATATTTATTGTTCTTCTTCTTTAAGTGAAGGATTCCCAAATGCATTGTGCGAAGCTATGGCAATGGAGAAAACTTGTGTTGTTACAAATGCCGGAGATTCGAAGATTATTTTGCAAGGAATATCTGAAGTTGTTGCAGTTGCCGATCCAATAGCTTTAGCAGAGTCCCTCGCAAAGGAAATTTCCATGAGTGATGTTGATAGAAAAAAAATCGGCAAAGAGATGAGGAGTAGAATTTCAGAGCAATACGCTATCGAAAAAATTGTAAAGAAATATGAAAGCTTATATGAAGGTGTTATGAATGAATAATCATGACAAAGAGGTAGTGGAAGGTTTTGGAGATGAGTGGACAAGATATGATCAATCAAAATTAGAAGCATCAGAATTAAATTCACTTTTTGATGAATATTTTTCAGTATTTCCTTGGGAGAAAATTACCAAAGATTCAATTGGTTTTGATCTAGGTTGTGGTTCAGGGAGGTGGGCAAGGATTGTTGCTCCAAGAGTAAAAGCTCTTTATTGTATTGAGCCAAGCGATGCTATAAAAGTTGCACAAAAAAACCTATCTAATCAACTTAATTGCAAGTTTCTAAAAGAATATGTAGAAGATTTCTCCATTCAGGATAACTCAATGGATTTCGGATACTCTTTAGGAGTTCTTCACCATATTCCTGATACCCAATTAGGTTTGAATAAATGTGTAGAAAAACTTAAACCGGGTGCACCTTTTCTAGTATATCTTTATTACAAATTTGATAATAGACCTTGGTGGTATAAATTTATATGGAGCACAACAGAGGTTTTGAGATTTACTATTTCTCGAATGCCAAAATTTTTAAGATACATTTTTTCTTTAATAATTGCTTGTGTAATTTATTATCCTTTAGCAAAGATAGCGAAAGTACTAGAAAGATTTAATTTCAATGTTGATCGAATTCCGCTTAGCTCATATAGAAAATTAAGTTTCTATACTATGAAAACAGACTCTCTAGATAGGTTTGGGACAAAACTTGAAAGAAGGTTTACAAAGATTGAAATTCATGAATTAATGGTTAATGCCGGACTAAAAAATATACAGTTCTCAGACAAAAAACCATTCTGGTGCGCTGTTGGCTATAAGGGAGATTAAGAACTATGTGCGGTATTGTTGGCTTTGTTGATATAGCCCATAATTTAGATTCAAAACCTAGTTTTTTAATAAATCAGATGGCAAATGAGCTACACAGTAGGGGGCCAGACTCCAATGGAAACTGGGTAGATTTATCTAGTGGAGTTTTTTTAGGTCATTCCAGGTTAGCCATTATCGATACTTCAAAGCATGGAAATCAACCGATGCTGTCTCAATCTGGCAGGTTTGTATTGTCTTATAATGGAGAAATATATAACCATAATGACCTTAAAAGAAAACTAGATAAAAATTTTGAAAATATTTCATGGAGGGGAAATTCAGATACAGAAATCCTTTTAATGTTCATTGAAAAATATGGAATAAAAAAAGCATTGAGAGAGTGTGAAGGCATGTTCGCTTTTGCTTTATTTGATAAAGTTAAAAAAAACTTAACTCTTGCTAGAGATAGAATAGGTGAAAAACCTATTTACTTTGGAGTAAATAATCAAGTATTGTTTTTTGCTTCACAACTTAAAGCCTTAAAAAGACATTCTAAATTTCAGCCAGAAATAGATAGAAATTCGATAGCTTTGCAGTTGAAGTATAACTATATCCCCACCCCATATAGTATTTACAAAGGGATTAAAAAATTAAATCCAGGTAGTTATCTCACAATTCCAATATCAAAATCCTACAAAGGAACTGAAGATCTCCCCTCAGCTAAAAAGTACTGGGAGTTAAAAAATTTTACTGAAGAGAAATATCGTTATAGCAAACCTTATACCGATGCGAAAAATGAACTTGTGGAAATTCTAAGTCATAGTATTGAGGATCAATTAATTTCTGATATGCCGATAGGTGTTTTTCTTTCTGGTGGAATTGACTCATCAACCATAACCGCAATAGCTCAAAGTATATCAAGTAAAAAAATTGACACTTTCTCAATAGGATTTCAAAATAAATATTTCAATGAAGCAAATTATGCAAAAAAAGTTGCTCAATATTTAGGAACAAATCATCGGGAGTTATACGTTGATTCTAACGATGCCTTAAGTGCTGTTAGTAAAATTCCATACATTTATGATGAGCCTTTTTCAGATTCGTCTCAGATTCCAACGTATCTTTTATCAAGTCTTACTAAAAATCATGTGAGTGTTGCTTTATCTGGAGATGGAGGGGATGAGTTATTTTCAGGCTACAATCGCCATATTCGGAGCAAAAGTCTTTTTAAAAAAATAATGTATTTGCCAGTAAGTATGAGAAAGCTTTTTCTGATTCTATCAAAACTTATACCGATAAATCTTTTAGAGAAAATTCTTTTTAGTTTTCTTAAAACCCCACATTTTTCTGAAAAAATATCAAAACTGATAAAGCTTCTTAATTCAAAATCTTATGATGAAATGTATTTAATGCTTGTCAGTCATTGGCTCGATGAAGAAAACCCTGTTATTGGTTTTGATAAAGAGATAATTGCCCAATCAATCTTTTCGGAATTCAACTTTGAAGAATTTGAAAATATTATGGTTTCAAATGATATTGAAAATTATCTAAGTGATGATATTTTGGTTAAGGTTGACAGGGCCTCAATGGCTTGTTCTCTTGAGACAAGAGCTCCCTTTTTGAATCACAAAGTTGTAGAATTTGCGATGAGTCTGCCACAAGATATGAAAACTTATCAAAATAAGGGGAAAATTATTTTGAGAGATGTTCTTAATAATTATCTCCCTGTTAACCTGATAGATAGACCTAAAATGGGCTTTAGTATTCCGCTATCAGACTGGTTAAAAGGACCATTAATTAGTTGGGCAGAAGATCTATTAAATGAAGAGAAAATAAATACTGATGGATACCTTAATTCTAAAACAATTTCGCATAAATGGAATGAGCACAAATCCGGTAGAAAAGACTGGCACCATGATTTATGGGATGTTTTAATGTTTCAGTCTTGGAAAGAAAATGTGGGATTGTAAAATTTGCA
>Ga0181565_10004436_pt1 | contig 10744 bp, 11 predicted proteins | sample 101ome_16_FD_129661 | JGI IMG/M metagenome (GOLD analysis project Ga0181565, IMG submission 129661) | Coastal salt marsh microbial communities from the Groves Creek Marsh, Skidaway Island, Georgia - 101401AT metaG (megahit assembly) | ecosystem: Environmental > Aquatic > Marine > Intertidal...
GTCATCTGGTTGAAGTGTTACGAACGACAGGGCGTCAACGTGAAGCGACAGATTTGTTACAGCAGGCCCGTGAGCGTTTTCCTGAAGATGACTATCTACAGGCACTTGAGCAAGATGTGACTGCACAATAGCATCCATGAGCAAGCCGTACTGATGCGATTAATTATCCTACCATGCCTTATTATAGTCCTGAGTGCATGCGCGACCACACCACTGCAACCCCCGCAGCAAGACATTGATCGTAGTGAGTATTTGTTGCAGCTAGTTGAGTGGGATGCGCATATGACGGTGGTGGCCATGACTGCTCATGAAAAAATCAAAGCACGTCTGCATTGGCAGCAAACAGCTCAAGGATATACGATTAAACTTCGTGACTTTATTGGTCGAACGGTGGCAATAATAGAAAGCGATGCATCGGGCGTCGTGGCACGCACATCTAAGGGGCAGCGTTATCAAGGAACGGATGCTGATGCTTTGTTGGTGAATTTAACGGGGTTACAACTGCCGATTAATGGCCTGAAATATTGGTTGCAAGGTTTAGCTGATCCTCAACAAAGCTTAGAGGTCATTACTGAAAGTGAAAATCAACTGCCACAAATGATTCAACAGGCAGGTTGGACCATTCATTACCCCTCTTATCAATATGATGAAAAAGTGCCTATGGCGAAGAATATTATTCTTGATCACCAAGATATTCATCTGCAAGTTAGAATTGCACGTTGGTCGCTGAACCGTGAGTGATGTGTCTATTTGGTATGCGCCGGCCAAGATCAATCTCTTTTTGAGGATACGTGCGCGAAGAAATGACGGCATGCATGAGCTTCAGACAGCTTTTCAGTTTATTGATATTTGTGATGAGATTCGATTCTCTTTGAGGAACGATGGTCAGATTAATTATCTGACACCTATTGCAGGGGTCAGTAATGAGCAAAATCTTTGCGTAAAGGCGGCGCAAGCCTTGCAACAATGTGGGGCACAAGATCGTGGTGTGGATATCTCTGTAAAAAAACGCATTCCCATGGGGGGTGGCATGGGTGGAGCTAGTTCGGATGCGGCCACTGTATTAAGAGTATTAAATCGAGTCTGGGATTTAAAATTAGAGGAATCAGAATTATGTGTGCTTGGATTGAGTCTGGGCGCAGATGTGCCGGTTTTTATTCAGGGGCAGGCGGCATGGGCAGAAGGGGTTGGCGAGCAGCTCACAAGATTACAAAATGTTAAAGAATATTGGTATTTGATCGTGGATCCAGGGATAAATGTCAATACAGCACAAATGTTTGCAGATTCGCAATTGACACGTCATAGCGACGCCCTCACAATATGCCCCCCTGAGCCTGGGGCTTTGGGTAATGCGTTTGAACCGGTTGTTCGAGCAAAGTACGCAAAAATTGATGAGATTTTTGCTTGCTTGCAGCCTCACTGTCAGCCTTTTCTCACCGGTAGTGGTGGCTGTGTGTTGGCGGCTTTTAGTGATCGAGCGAGCGCACAAGCTATGCGAGCAGTCTGTCCCCCAGGGGTGAATACTCATGTAGCGAAAAGTATGAATAGTTCGCCATTAAATGCACAATTAGCATCACTGAGTTGAGGTGCATTGATTAAAGGTAATAAAAGAATTGTTGGGCCGTCGCCAAGTGGTAAGGCACGGGGTTTTGATCCCCGCATTCGTAGGTTCGAACCCTACCGGCCCAGCCATAATACATGGCATATTTTTTTGACTAAAATGGAAAGCTCGTGACTAAATCTCATTCCACATATGAAGAAAGCCGCTTGATGGTGTTTGCAGGGAACGCACACCCACAGCTCGCGCGTGACATTGTTGAAAAATTAAATATACCATTGGGTAAAGCTTTGGTGGGTTCGTTTAGCGACGGCGAAATTCAGGTGGAAATCCAAGAAAATGTGCGTGGACGTGATGTATTTGTTATCCAGCCTACTGGACGGCCAACTAACGATAACATCATGGAATTGATGATTATGATTGATGCGCTCAGACGCGCATCAGCTTATCGAATTACTGCGGTAATCCCTTACTTTGGTTATTCGCGCCAAGATCGACGTGTCCGCTCTATGCGTGTGCCTATATCGGCTAAGGTGGTCGCGAATATGATTTCCAATATTGGAGCGGATCGCATGCTGACGGTGGATTTGCATGCTGACCAAATTCAAGGCTTTTTTGATGTGCCGGTTGATAACGTATATGCCTCGCCAGTGTTACTAGGGGATATTTATAAGCAAAAATATCCAGACTTGATGGTGGTGTCACCTGATGTTGGTGGTGTAGTCAGAGCACGGGCTGTGGCTAAGCAATTGGATGATGCCGATTTGGCTATCATTGATAAACGTCGTCCACAGGCGAACGAAGCGCAAGTCATGCATATCATCGGTGAAGTTCAAGGCAGGACATGCATTATTGTTGATGATTTGGTCGACACGGCAGGAACCTTATGTAAGGCTGCTCAGGCATTGAAGGAGCATGGCGCTAAATCTGTTATTGCCTATGCCACTCACCCAGTGTTGTCCGGTAATGCACTTGAAAATATTGAAGCCTCTGTATTAGACGAGCTAGTGGTGACTGATACCGTGCCACTGGAGGAAAAAATACAAGCCTGTACGCGTATCCGTCAGTTGACGGTATCAGGCCTACTGGCTGAAACTATTCGTCGTATTAGTTTTGATGAATCTGTAAGTACCTTATTCATGGATTAATGAAACCTATAGATAACGACAGTTGATATTAACTTAACCAACCCATAGGTGAATCGGTCGCAAGTTTGCCTATGATTTTTACAATGCAGTAACAATAAGGAGAAGTATCATGAGCATCGACTTTTCAATAGATGCCGAAGTACGCACAGACGAAGGGAAGGGTGCGAGCCGCCGCCTCCGTCATGCGGGTCGTGTTCCAGCCATCTTATATGGTGGTGAAAAACAACCTCAAAGTATATCTTTGCAACATAACAAGATTTTTAATAGCTTGCAGGAAGAAGCGATTTATTCACACATCTTGACACTCAATGTTGCAGGTGAGGAACAGAAAGTCATTCTACGCGATGTGCAGCGTCACCCTGCTAAGCCAGTCATATTGCATGTTGATTTTCAACGAGTTGATGACAAGCACACTATCAATATGCATGTACCTCTGCACTTTATCGGAGATGACATTTGTCCTGGTGTGAAGTTAGAGGGTGGTCAGGTGAGCCATCTGATGATTGAGGTTGAAATTACTTGTTATCCGAAAGATATTCCCGAGTTCATTGAAGTAGATATGTCAGCAATGAAGATCGGAGACTCCGTCCACTTATCTGAGTTGAAAATGCCTGAAGGTGTGACACTGACCGCACTCACGCATGGGGAAGACCATGACCAGCAGGTGGCGAATTGCCATGCTACCAAGGTTGCAGTAGAGGAAGACCCTGTTTCAGACGATAGTGCGGCGACTGAAGGTGATGAGCCGGGCGCTGATTCTGAAGAGTAGTTCTACAGCTTAGGATTTCATAGGCATTACGGTGGCGGAAAATACTCCGATTCAACTGGTGGTTGGCCTAGGCAATCCTGGTGAAAAATATGCTAAGACCCGGCACAACGCCGGGTTTTGGTTTATAGATCAACTCGCTTACAGACACCGGGTTAGTTTTCGTCAAGAAAGTAAATTCAAAGGCGAGGTGGCTTGTTTTGATCATCAGGGCAGTAAGATCTGGTTGCTAAAGCCAAGCACATTTATGAATCTGAGTGGTGAATCATTAGCCCCACTGGCTAAATATTATCAAATTGATCCTAAGCATACGCTGGTAGTGCATGATGAATTAGATTTGCCACCCGGCACTTCTCGCTTCAAGCTTGGTGGCGGTCACGGTGGACATAATGGTCTTCGTGATATCTTCAAACATTTTGCAAAAGATTTCTGGCGCTTGCGAGTTGGAGTAGGGCATCCAGGACATAAAGATCAAGTGCTATCTTTTGTCTTAAATGCGGCCAGTAAAAAAGAACAGCAATTGATAGATCAATCACTGGATACAGCTATTGATGCAATGTCTGATGCTTATGTGGGTGATATGGAAGCTGCTATGCGACTACTACACAATAAACAATGAACTTGGCTAGGATCAGATATGGGATTTAAATGTGGCATTGTGGGATTGCCAAATGTGGGCAAATCGACTCTCTTCAACGCGCTGACTCGGGCGGAAATTGCTGCAGAGAACTATCCGTTTTGTACCATTGAACCCAATGTTGGAGTAGTGCCAGTACCTGATTCACGCATAGATCAGTTGGTCGCGATAGTGAATTCTGAAAAAGTTATCCCCACAGTGATGGAGTTCGTTGATATTGCCGGTTTAGTGGCCGGAGCCTCCAAAGGAGAAGGATTGGGTAATCAGTTTTTGGCCAATATTCGTGAAACTGATGCAATTGCGCAGGTGGTGCGTTGTTTCGAGGACGATGATGTGGTCCATGTGGATGGCAAAGTCGACCCATTGAGTGATGTAGAGACCATTAATACTGAGCTGGTCTTGGCTGACTTGGATACCGCAGAAAAAGCCAAAGCGCGCATAGAACGCACAGCAAAATCAGGTAATAAAGAAGCCCTTGCTCAGTGTGAATGTTTGCAAGCATTGATTCAGCATCTAGGAGAAGGTAAAGCGGCTCGACTATTTGCTGTGCCAGACGAACAAGCGCCCTTTGTCCGCTCTCTATGCATGATTACTAGCAAACCCATGATGTATATCGCTAACGTTGATGAAGACGGATTAGAAAATAATGTGCTGGCAACAAAATTGCATGAATATGCTCAACAAGAACATGCCCAAATGGTGACGGTATGCGCTCAGATCGAAGCGGAGATCGCCTTATTGGATGATGAAGAAAGAGAAGAGTTTTTAACTGATCTGGGCTTACAGGAGCCCGGTTTAAATCGTGTCATACGTGCAGGCTATAACTTATTGGATCTACAGACTTTCTTCACTGCTGGACCAAAAGAAACGCGTGCTTGGACGGTACTCAAAGGCGCCAGTGCCCCGCAGGCTGCTGGACGTATACACACAGATTTTGAAAAGGGCTTTATACGCGCTGAAGTGGTAGGATTTGCCGATTATATTGAGCATCAGGGTGAGGCGGGTGCAAAAGACGCAGGCAAATGGCGTTTAGAAGGAAAAGACTACATCATGCAAGAAGGTGATGTGGTTCATTTTAGATTTAATGTTTAAATTTGACAGCTAATACTAGCTGGTTTAAATTCCACGCCTTACTTCAAAAATGGCTATGTAGCTCAGCTGGTTAGAGCACAGCATTCATAATGCTGGGGTCGGTGGTTCAAGTCCACCCATAGCCACCATTCTTCTTAATACTAGAAAAATCTATACTAGAAATATATGAGTTGTTGATATTCGATCAAAATTGATCGATGTCTCAACATTAGAGTTAGTTTCATCATCTCATACTATGATCTTCAGAAAAGAACGGTCATCTTGTGATTTAGGTATAAGATAATTTTATGAGCAGTTATTTTTACTCCGTTGTAGTAGTATTTGTAGACGTCGCTCAAAACTACTACGCCACGATTCAGACAAGCCGGCACAATGTATTATCGATTCGAGTTTGTCTGGATTTGCTATTTTGCTGTGATAAAGTTGGTTGCTAGTCAAAACAGACCAATCCTGACAACCCTGTTCAACTTGCGTCATAGTCATGCCGCCTTCAATCTCGCCCTCGTTAAGCACGCGCATATACCAGCCGGTGCGTCCGCTGGTAATGACCCACATCGGTAGTTTTTTTTGTTTGAACTTAAACGCTAGTTTCCAGCAAGGTTCGCGGGGCTGGGTGACTTGTAATAAGACTTCTCCACAAGCAAACACATCGCCGATGCAAACCTTGTCTTCGCTTAAACCTGAAAGGGTGAGATTTTCACCAAAGCTACCATGGGGATTTTTAGGTAATTTAAGACGAGGTTTTCTCAACAGGCCAGTAGATTGTTGCCAATATGCATAGTGCTCCATAGGATAAACATATACCGCTTTATCACGCCCACCATGGACTTGTAAGTCTGCTTGTTTGTCACCAGCTAGATTATCAACACCCACATAAATAGGCCCATCTACCGGTTGTTTATTGATAGCAGACTTTTGGTTGTGTGAATAATTAGTCGGTGTACCAACTTGGATGCTTGTTATTTTCATCATTCAATTGTGTAAACACTATCTCATAGGGGTGAAATGTCATTGAGCGTGCGCAAAGCTCAGGCGGACAGGCTAGTTATGCTAAGCAAATGACAATAATGGAATTTAAAGTGACCCACAAATACTTTTTCAAATATGAACTGCTAGACACATCGTTAGTAATGGACAATATGTAGCTAATGATAATTGTTCAGGTACCATAGTGTATGGTTATGGAGAATCACTGTGGATGATAAAGAACTGAAAGAAAAATTAGACACCATGACGGGGACAGTGCGCTATCTCGGTATAATCTCTGAGAGATTGGGTGCACAAGCCACACGCGATACGGATGTACTGAAATCTATTTTAGAAAGCCAACGCAATATACAAAAACTTCAAAGCCAATTAGTTGAAAAACAACGTATTACACATATGAGAGTGACTTTGATACTTTGCCTCAGTATTTTGATGTTGTTGGTGACGTTAATTTTATAGTGAGTATGAGAGATAAGGCTTCACTATAGATCATGTCAATGACATTTTCATTGCTAATAACTCTACCTCAATAGTGTTTTTAGCAATGTTTTCTGAACACTTGGCTGTACTTAGTCAATTGAGTTTTTGTCTACCCATTCCAATAAACACATGTGTGGTACCGTGAGTGCGGCCAGTCCGATGAATATGACTTGATAAAGGAGTTGATCAAGCAAAATTTGTTGTTGGATTTGACTTTGAAAATATATGTAGGCCACAGCAATCATTACAGTAATAAATGTGATGACTGTCATTATCATCAATGCAGTTGGCCGTTGATGAATCTTGATATGTTTAAATTCTGAATACAAATGTCGTGGGCTGTGTAGGCAACAAAAGAAAAACACAAAATACCATATTGGAGATAGCAACAAACCGATCGTAATTATTAGTGCAAGTTCTAATATTTGTTTGCTCTTAACGTTATTTCCGTTGAATGCTAGCAATAATAAACCAATCCCTGTTAATGCATAGAGTAATAGGTTCGGATAGGGTGAGTTATATTCAATTAAAAGAAAATTAAATATTTCCAGCACCTGATCTTGGTGGGCAATAACAGGAAGCCCAACCACTAAAGCACCATAACCGAATCCACCAAAATTGAGTGATGATTGCCAGTCACGTCCAAAATGAAGGGCTGAAATTAATAAAAATATCATCAGTGTTAATTGTGGGAAGGCTAGCCAGCTTACAATCACAGCGATAGTCGCCATGAGATAAATTAGTATGAATAAAAAGCCGGAAAACTTACTATGAATTAAGCCATAACGGTGAGCAATCACCGGATCTAAGGCGCCATGCGGTATGCCCATGATGGCGATGATAAGGCTGGCTATGATGATATTTAAATCCATTGATATTGTTTTAGCAATGCGGATATAAATGGTTTGCTGGGGGCATGCCGCATGACTTTTATCGCATCTCTAGGCTGTGTTTTCATCATAAAACTGGCGAATGTATCAGCATCTAAGCCTTGCCCTATGGCCATTAATATATCTGGTATTGTATTTGGTCGATGTTGAATTAAGTCGAGCAAAAGTGAATCCATCCAATGATATAACTTTGAAGATCGGTAGGGTTGGCATTGATTGTCTTGCGCCAATGTATGAGCGGCACGATGACACCATTGTTTAATAGTGCTGTAACCATATCCCGTGCTATCACGTGTCATACCGGCGCGAGTACCAATTGGCATACCCCAATGGTTCGATATGGATTCGAAACCCATCGGTATATGTGCTTTTTCTTCGCGCACTATTTGGAAAGGTTGTTTGAATGATTGTTGTAGCCATTGTTCATTGAGTTGTTTTAGATAATCCAGATTAGCGGCTTGAGTGGTGAATTGGGTGTGCTCTACGAGTAATTTTGATGAGGTTAAGGGTAAAACATACAAAAATTCAACACCAGTAGTAATGGCGCGCAGATTGTCCATCAAGCTGACTGTGGTGATGCCGTGGGGTGTTGAGAACTGTATCTCGGTGCCAACAAAACTCTGAGTAATTCGAAATTGATCTATGGTGGGTGGGCGACTATCGAATACGTGTTCGGCCTCAGGAGCCTGATTGAGCGCAATATTATTGAGAGTAATTTGTGGGTGTCTTTGTATATATGCATGCGCTTCTTCATATACTGATAAAGCACTACGCGAGCCGTAGCGCATACGGTCGCCGGTATGTTCGATGTGCTTTGATGCTGTAGAGAGACTCCAATGGCGATATTCAACTTCGGGCGCTAGTAGAGTACGTTGAAATTCATCGAACCAAAAACTATAAGTTTTATCATTGGTTATCTTTGACTGCGGCTCTGAGATAATAACTTGGCCTGGGAGTTGTGGATACTGTGCTAGAGCACGGGCAAGTGATAAGCCGCTGAGACCACCACCGACAATGTATATCCAGGGTTTCATAGGCGTCTAGGCCCAATGTACTCCGGGACTATGATTCAGTCCGCGGTGCAGAGCGGCATTATGGTGCCCTTGATAATGATGATATTTTTTCATACTGATGAATGCGGCCATTCCTCGCAATGAAGTAACGATTTTTCGAACCTTGCTAGTATAGGCGCGTGGCAACCAAACATTGTAGTTACGGCGTTGTATGATTATTCCGATATCACGGTAGATTAATCCAGCAATAAAAATAGCAAAGCGCGCTCGCCTCGGCAGAAAAGCGAGTCCTAGAAATCCCGATTGGTAGCGTAATTCTGCTTGCTGTAATAAATATTCTAGTGCATTTTGAATGCGTTTGGCTTGTTCAGAATCAGGGTTGAGAATCTGTTCTGGCTTGAGTGAGCCAACTAAACTAGCCGGCAGATAACGTCGCCCCATATTGGCATCATCACATACATCTCGTGAAATATTCGTCAGTTGCATGGCCACCCCTAGATCAATGGCGTGATGGCGAGCTTGTGGATCATGGACCTCAAAAATATCACACATCATGAGTCCAACCGTGCCGGCTACTTGGTAGCAATACTGCATTAATTCGGCCTCATCTTGGAAATTGACGTCATGGATATCTTGCATGACACCATCGATCAATTCTACCAGCACATCGATGTTGATCTTAGGTGACATTGCCAGTGCGCGGTAAGCTAGAGGATGGGTTAAGTCTTGGGTTAGTAATGCCTGTTTAAGCTCAGCAAGTGTTTGCTGTGCTTGCAGTGCATCTTGATTAAGGTCAGCGATATCGTCTATTTCTCGGCATATTCCATATAGCTCTGCACACGCATCTATCTGTTTTGACGACAAAAATCGACTGGCAAAATGAAAAGTCGTTCCATATTTTTTTAGTAGTTCCTGACTCATAGATTTGGTCTTATGTGAGTTAGGCAGCTTTCGCATTGAGTGAACGCTTGACTAGCGTCTCAACCACTTTAGCTGATGAAATCACACCCGGCATGCCTGCACCAGGATGAGTACCCGCACCGGCAAGAAATAAATTTTCAAAGCCTTCTGCTTTGTTATGGAAACGAAACCAAGCCGATTGAGTGAGTAACGGTGCTACTGAAAATCCCGCACCCTGATAACTAAGATAATCTTCGGCAAAATTATCAGGCGTCATTGAGAAAGGTGCACGAATATGTTGTTTAAGCTGTGGTAACAAAGTTTTATCCAATGCGGAAATAATTCTTTCTCTGAGTTTCGGCTCTTCGATTTGCCAATTGATATTGCCACCTTGGTGTGGAACAGGAGCAAGCACATAAAAACTGTCATGCCCTGATGGTGCAAAAGATGGATCTGTGGCTGTCGGTCGGTGTACATAGAGAGAAAAATCATCAGCCAGAATCTGGTGATGAAATATGTCGTCCAATAGCGCCTTGTATCGTCTACCCATCCAAATAGTATGATGAGCAACGTCATTGTATTGATGTGCAGTGCCGAAAAATAATACATACAAACCCATAGAGAGCTTGCTGTGTTTGCGCTTAAGTCGAGTGGTAATGGGTAGACTTTTTTCTGGCATTAAGTGTCGATACATATGCATAGGATCACCGTTGTAAACGACACAGTCGGCCTCAAGGACCTCGCCAGATGTGCACTTGACGCCTTTAGCTCGACGACCCTGTATAAGAATTTCATCCACTGTGGTATCCGTTTGTAAAGTAACACCCTGCTTGAGCATTAACTTTTCTAAGGCTTTAATGAGTGCCCCTGTGCCACCCATGGCAAAGTGGATACCATAAGCTCTCTCCAAATAATGAATGAGGCCATAAATACTGGTGGTGTCAAATGGGGAGCCTCCCACTAACAGGGGTTGAATTGAGAAAGCCTGTCTGAGTTTATCGTGATGAAGGTGTTTACACACCACATCCCAAACTGTTCGGTCGCTACGTAACTTAGCTAGCTGAGGGATTTGTTTGAACATGGTGCTGAATTGATGGAAGGGTTCATGGGCGAGTTGTTCAAACCCGACATCAAATATTTTTTTAGAGTGCGCAACCAATGCTTGATAGCCAGCACAATCTTGGGGAGAGATTCGTCTTATCTCATCTAATGTATCTTCCAGAGTGCCGCCATAATTAAAATGATCTCCATCGGGATAAATAAATCGATACCA
>Ga0181565_10004441_pt1 | contig 10738 bp, 5 predicted proteins | sample 101ome_16_FD_129661 | JGI IMG/M metagenome (GOLD analysis project Ga0181565, IMG submission 129661) | Coastal salt marsh microbial communities from the Groves Creek Marsh, Skidaway Island, Georgia - 101401AT metaG (megahit assembly) | ecosystem: Environmental > Aquatic > Marine > Intertidal zone...
AAACGCTTCGCGCGCAGCTCGCCGAGGCTGAGTCAGCGCCTCGCGCCGATCCTGAAGAAGCGGAAAGCCTTCGCAAGCAACTCGTCGACATGGAAGCTCGCATGAACGAAGAGGTGGAGCGTTCGCGCGCAGCTGCAGAAGAAATGGAACGCCGTCTGGCCGAAGCCGACAAACGTGCGAGTGAGCTTCATGATACTTTGCGAAACGAACGCGAGAGTGCCGCTAAAACGCTCGAAGAGATCAAGCGTGAACGCGACGAACTGTTGGCGAAGTTGAGAGAAGCGCAAACCGCCGCGTCTAGCACTTCTAGTGAGATCTCGAACGATGACATGAGCGCACAACTGGCGCAAATGGAACGCGATTTACAGCTCGCGAAAGATGACATCGATTTGGAGCGTCAGCAGATTCGCGAAGAAGCCGCCGCGGAGATTCAAAGTCTCACTGAGCGAGCGGCGCAAGAATTGGCGGAAGCTGAATCGCGCTTCGCCGCTCAACTGGAAGAGGTCGAAGCGCGATTAGCCGCCGCCGAGATTGCGGCTCGTGATGCTGAAGCCAACGCCGAGTCCATCGCGAAAGTCGCCGCCGCGGCCCAGACGGAGGCGACGTCTTCGACCTCGCCGACGCCTGTGACGGTCGCCGACGCGACACCGACCGAGCGGCCCGCCATCGTCTTCGACCCGGCCGCTCTCGTGGCGCTGAGTAAAATGAAGCGCGAAGAGCTCGTGGCTGAAGCTGAAGCGCGAGGTCTCGATTCGACCGGTGTCGCCGCTGAACTTCGAAACCGTCTGCGAGATGCGAGAGCGATTGAGAAGCGCGCAGCCACGCAGAAAATTCGAGCGCAATCGCGAAAGAAACCGACGGGTTACTACCGCGTCATAGCCACCGTCAAGTACGACAACAAACTGTTGTCCGAGGCGGATGACATCATGGCGGAATTCGGCGAAATCAACCGCGCCGGCGTCGAGAAACTCTTTGCCAAACTTTTCGACGGCGCCGGCGTCACGGAAGTCGAGCTCAGAACCATGGATATTCTTCTCGCCGGAGGCGGCGGACGATACGAATATATCCTCACGGATCCCGCCATTGCCTATCTTCAGCCGAGACTCGACGCCGTTCGCGAGATCAACGCCCAAAACGCCGGCTTGACCAGATCCAAATCTCAATACGCCGTCGAGGACGGCGTCAAGTACGACGCCGGACTCCTCTCCTTTGCGCGATCCATCGCCGCCTCTCGCCGATCCATCGACGCCATTCACGCCGAGATCATCTTCAACTCCGCGCTCGACGGCGGCGTCATCACCGACACCGAGATCACCACCCTCGAGCGCGTGCTCTCGAGCGACGACGAGTTTCCCCTCGACGCCGACGCGCGCGCCTGGTTCGAGAGCGCGCTCGCGCGCGTCACATCTGAGCGATGACACCGCGTCACCGCTCGCAAGAAATACCTTAATTTATCATTCCTATTTTAACGCACCGCACTGAAAGTCATCGCTCGCGGCCGCCCCCGCGCCTCCGCCCGACGTCGTCCGTCGGCGCGCCGAAAGATTTTTTCTCTTCACGATGTGATCGTGATCCACCGCACGGGCGCCCATTTGCGTCATCGACCGACGCGTCCACGACCGACGCGCCCGACGACGCCAACGCGTGACGAACACGTTCGCGCACCTTTTCAGCGCGCGCGCACCGACCGAGACCGCGAGACGACGTCGCGACGCGCCGCGCCCACGCGAAGAAGATGATGACTCAGCGAATGAGCGCGATGGACGCCCATCGCGTGTGCACCGCGCACGCGCGACGCCGCGCGACGTCGCGCGCGTCGACGGTGTCCGCGCGACGCGTGTCGTCGTCCGCGACGAACGACGACGTAGATTGGGAGGAAAAGACGAAGGAATTCACGAGCGAACGCGTGCTCGAATCCTGTCTCAGCGCCATGGCGTCGGGCGACGAGGACGCGCTCGAGGCGTGCCTGTTGGAGGTGGACACCGAGCTCGAGTCCACGGAAGTGTCGACGAAGACGATCGAGACGCTTCGTGCGCGACCGGAGGTGAAGGGAGACGCGTTTTGGACGCAGAAATTAAAGGAGCTCAGCGCCGAGCGCGTCTTCGAGGATTGCATGACGGCGGTGATGCGCGGCGACGCGGATGAGGTCGAGGCGTGCATTCTCGACGCCGAAAGCGATGAATTGTTACAGTAATATCACGACTATCGCGCTTTATTACGTTCGTGTCCCCGCGCGATGGTCGTCATCCCCGCTCGCCGTCCCCGGAGCGTCCCCAGAGCGTCGCGCGCGTTACATGTCCCCGAGCGCGCGCGTCGTCGTCGGCACCGTCGTCGCGCGCGCGCCGACGAGCACCGGTCCGAGACGAGAGACGCCTTCGCGTCGACGCGCGATGACGACCGCGCGCGCGTCTCGCCCCATCTCGGGCGTGCGCGACCTCGTGGAGACGCACGATGTCTTCCTCTTGGACCAGTTCGGTGTGCTTCACGACGGCCGAGAGGCGTACGCGGACGCCGTGGCGTGCGTGCGCGAGTTGAAGAGACGCGACAAGGCGGTGTACATCATCTCGAACTCGTCGCGGCGACGAGACGGGACGATTCGAAAGCTCGAAAAGATGGGTTTCGACGGGGACGCGTTCGCCGGAGCGATGACGAGCGGCGAGACGACGGCGAGATTTCTCGAGCGTGAGGCGACTCGTGCGAAACGAGACGCGAACGCGTCGGCGTCGACGTCGTCCGAGCTCGGACGAGGCGAGTGTTTCGATCGATTACGCGCGGCGATTCGCGACGCGGCGGCGAGCGGACGAAAACCGGCGTTCGCGCACGCGACGTGGGGCGATCGAGGCGCGATCGAACTCGGCGAGACGATACGCGAGGGGTTTGAGATAATCCAACCACCGTTCACGGAGGCGACGATGGATTCTGTGGATTTCATCCTGGCGCACGGTACGGAGGCGTTCGGCGCGGGCGACGGCGCGCCGCCGACGCCGGCGTCTCGCGACGATTTAAAAGCGCTCGTTCGAGCGGCGGCGGAGAGGAAAATCCCACTGTGCGTGGCAAATCCAGACGTCGTCACGGTGTCGGGAAGCGAACTGATCGAGATGCCCGGCACGCTCGCGCTGTGGTACGCCGAGGCGTTCGCGGAGACGCGTCCCGGGGAAGACGCGCGCGCGTACGTGTGCGAGATGGGAAAGCCAGACGCCGTCATCTACGGCGCGTTACTCGACGAATTCGGCATCGTAAAGACTCAATCGGGCGACGACGGAAGAATCGTCGCCGTGGGTGATTCGCTCGCGCACGACATCGCGGGCGGCGAGCGAGCGGGTCTCGACACCGTCTTCGTGCGCGGCACGGGGATACACGTCGACGACGTTCGACGCGCGAGGGAGAGCGAGGATGAGGACGAAGACGACGCGTTGCGGCGACTGTACGCCGCATACGGTGCGACGCCGACGTACGTCGTCGAACGATTGCGGTGGGGATGAGACGCGATGAGACGCGATGAGACGCGACAATACCCATTGTATATTAAAACTTTATGTGGTCAAAATTTTCACCCTCTGCAAACAAACGTCAGCGCTTGGGTGTAGTATACAGATGATGGTGTGCGTGGGCGCGCGTGGCGTCGATCTTTGGATGTGATGAATCATACGGAGAACGTGGACAATGTGTGATCGAAGAGACGACGGATCACGCGACCGGCTCCGGAGCGACGAGCTCCATGGCGTACGCGCTTCCGCCGTGCTTGGATTCATCGAGACCGAGGGTCTCTTCCTCGACCGTGGTGCGGAGCAAGTTCATTTTCTTCATCAACATGAAGAAAGCGCCGAGCATCGTGCCGACCCACGCGGTGATGACGAGGACGCCGACGATTTGCGCGCCGAGGAGCTTACCGGAACCGCCGTAAAAGACGCCGTACTCGTCGCCGCCAAAGACGGCTCGCACGTAGGACGGTTTGGCCATGAAACCGACGTAGAGCACGCCGAACGCGCCGCAGAAACCGTGCATGGGTGCAGCCTCGAGCGGATCGTCAATCTTGAGTCGGAGCAAGAGCTTGGAGGAGAAGTGAATGACGACGGCGCCGAGCATGCCGCAGAGAAGCGCCGCCCACGGTTCGATGACGGAGCAACCGGCGGTGACGGAGACGAGACCGGCGAGCGCACCGTTGCACACGGCGATCAAGTCCCAGACGTGATACAGGTAGTAGTTCAACGCCATGGCGCTGACGCCTCCGCCCGCGGCGGCGAGCGTCGTCGTGACGGCGGTGCGCGCGACGACGGCGGCGTCTCCCGCGTTAGTGAGAGCGAGCTGAGAGCCCGGGTTGAAGCCGTACCAGCCGACCCAGAGAATGAAGGTACCGAGAACGACGAGCGGGGCCGAGTGACCCGGCATCGGGTTGACGCGACCGTCCGGCGCGAAGCGACCGGTGCGCGGTCCGACGATGGCGGCGCCGACCAAACCGGCGACGCCACCAGTCATGTGCACGATGCCGGAACCGGCGAAATCGAGCATACCGGTGTTAAACATGCGCGGTCCGTTCGTGCGCCACGGTCCGAGCCAGCCCTCTCCGGACCAGCCCCAGTGCACGACGACCGGGTAGACGAAGGCGGTGAGAAAGAAGGAGTATCCGAGGTACGCCTCAAACTTGGTGCGCTCAGCCACCGAACCGGAGACGATCGTCGCCGCGGCGGCGCTAAACGCCCATTGGAAGAGATAGGTGGCGAACGCACCCTCGTCCGCGAGGCCCTTCATCGCAAAGTTACCCGAACCGATGAAGGAGTTGGGTTTCGTGCCCTCGGTTTTACCGAACGCGAACCCGTATCCAAACAAAAACCACGCAAACGCCCCGACGCACGCGTCGAGCACGTTCTTGATTAAAATGTTCTTCGTATTCTTACTCCGCACCGATCCGGCGCAGAGCATGGCGAATCCGGCTTGCATGAAGAAGACCAAATACGCCGACGTCAACAAAAAGTTGGAATTGACGTTCGCCGCCATGGCGGTAACCGTGGCGTCAACCTCTGTCGTTCGAACGCGACCGGAAAAGGTCGAGCACACATCGTCAGTCTTTCGTTCACCTCTCTCTCGCGCGCGCGCCGACCGACCGGTCGACCGAACGCGGTCGACCAGCCATCCTTCCCCGACGCGCGTGCCCACCCCACCCCCCATACTTAACCGACCAATTCCACCATCAAATGTCATAGTATCGGTCCTCACACGTGTCGACACGACGTTTCGACGATTCGATGCGGTCGACCGCGCGTGACGTCGAATTCGCACGACGCGACGACGACGCCGAGGCGACGCCGACGCGACGAACGCCGCGCCACCGCGACGCGCGCATTATTTCTTCAATCCATCGTCCATCGCGTCGCGTCCATCGTCCATCGCGTCGCCCACGACGACGCCCAGAACGATGACGAATCGCACGCTTTTTCACTTTTTCGTCGCTTTTCCCCCCGTGGCAGGATCCCTCTCGCGCTCGCGCTCGCTCGTTCTCGCGTACCGGCCAAGGTGGACATGAGTGCGTGTGATCAAACGATGTGTAGAAAACGTGTGCTCGAGCGTGTCGAGTGCGGCGTGTCGCGTCGTGCGCGCGCGCGTGTGACGACGCGCGTCATCGTCGATCCAGTTTTCGCGCATCACCGAACGATGGTTTCTGGATGTGTGTGTCCATACATATATATACGTATACTCTGTGATACTATATGTACCAAATGCCTTACTATACTACTTTGTGTACATACACACGCCGACGTGACGTGCCCGGAGGTGGGCATGGATGGATGTGGTCCTTTTGACGAGTCATGACTCGTGGATGTGTCCCCCGTTCGTGCGCGCGGGCGTGTCGACCGATGTCGACCGACGGTTCGGGTCTTTCGTCGCGTGGGGAACTGGGAAAGAATCGGAGTCGGTATCGACGTTCGCGGGCGTCTCGTGTCGCGTCGTCGTCGTCGTCGGTGTCATCGGTATCGGTCTCGTCCGCGTGCGTTCGTGTGCGTCGTCGTGTCGACCGATGTCGACGCATGGTTCGATTCCGCGTCGCGCGCGCGCGAGGCGAATCGGGCGAATCGGGCGGATTCGAATCGAATGAACGCGACGCTCTCGGTGTCTTCTCACATCATCATCCGTACAGCTCTAGTGTGTGTGTGCGTCGTGTCGTTACATCGAGCGGGTGGTGCGGTGCGGTCAGTGCTCTCGTGAAGAGAGGAGCTCGACGTCGGTTTCGTCGCCGGCTTTGAACCCAATCTTGACGAGATTGACGCCGAATCGACGCGAGCCGTCAAAGGCCCAGCGCATGGCGTCGCGCGCGCGATCGACGACGTCGGCGGCGGGAATGCCGGCGCACGAGAGGCGAACGATGACGGATCCGTCGGAATCGGTGGTTTTGTGAACGGTGAGACGATCGTCGTCGCACGCGCCTCGCGCGCGGGCGTCGAGGAGACTGAGCGCGGCGGCGCGGATGAGTTTGACGTCTTTTTTGGAGACGTCGTAGGCTTTAATCTTGAGCGCGGTTTCAAAGGTGTGCGCGCCGCCGTCGCCGGGCGCGATGTCGTCGTCGTCGTCGTCGTCGGACGATTTTGACGTCGATTTCGACGACGTCGATTTCGACGCGCGTCCGGCGGACGCCGACGAAGACGAAGACGAAGACTTGGACGCGTCGGCTTCAACCTCCTTGGCGGCAGAATCCCACGTCGTCGTCGATTTTCTCTCGTCGTCATCGTCCTCGGGCGGCGGCGGGAGGCGCCGGAGGCACCGAACCCGTCGCCACGCGTCCCGCCGCCTTCGCCGCCGCGTTCAACGCCCCCGCGACGGTGGTATCGCCCTCGACGTCCACCACCTTTTTATCCGCCATGAGATTTTTCAAAGCCTTATCCGCGCTCGCCTGCACCTTCGCCGCCGCCTTGGCGAGCGCGACTTTTTCCTTGACGGCTTTCTCCGCCTCGCGCTCCGCCTCGATTCTCGCCAACGACGCGTCTCGCGCCTCGGCTCGAGCGGCGAGAATCTGTAATTTGGCTTGTTCCACCACGCGCTTCTCCGTATCCTCCTGCGCCTCGGCTGAACGCGTCGTCTCTTCCTCGAGCGCTCGCTCCGCCTCGGCGCGCGCCTTGGTCTCCTTCAACAACGCCTTTTTAAACTCGCGCACTAACCCTTTGAGCTTGGACACCGAGCTCGCCGTCTTTTTCAAATCCGCGTCGTCCTCCATCCCTTTGGCGGAGAGTTCCTCTAATTTCCGCTGCGCCTTCATCGCCTCTTGTCGCCACGCTTCGGCGGATTTGTGTTCCGCCTTGGCGAACGCCTCGACGATTTTCTTCTTGCTCTGCCCTTGGAAATCTTCCTCGCGAGGCGTCGGCGTCGCGCGAAGCGTCGTCGCGTCTTCGTCGCCTCGTCTCGGCGGCACCGTGGAATCTAAACGCACCGACGCGTCGTCGACGTAGACGCCCGTGTCGACGTCGCCGTCGCCTCGAATCGGATCCCACGTCGCGTCGGCGGCGTCCGTTCCCGTCCATTCGTTGGCGCCCCAACTCGATCCGAGTCGCGCGCGTTGACGCGGTTGGTCGGTCGACGCGCGTCGCTCGGAGAACGCCTTGGCCGCCGCGTCGGCAATGGACGCCTTCAATACGGATCCTAATCGCGCCTCGGCGTTCGGAGACGACGTCGTCGACGTCGCCGCGCTCACGTCGCTCGAATTCACCGTCACCGTGACGTTGAGCGCGTCGCCGTCGAGTCGAAATTTCTTCCCATCCAACGTGTCGGTGACGTTCATCACCACGCTCACGATTTGTTTCAACACGTCCGCGAGCGTCGCGCCCGGGAGCAACTCCACGCCGAGCGCGGATCCGTCGGCGGCGGCGGCGACGCGCGTCGAGCCCAATCTCGCCGAGCCCAACCTCGCGCGCACCCACGGCGCGTCGTCGCCCGCAAAGGTTGGTTTCGCCTTGTCGACGGTATCCGCGATGCGGTCGGCGCCGTCGGCGGTCCACTCGGAGAGTTCGAGGTCGGACACGCCCGAACCCGTCGTCGACGCCGACCCGCCGCGCTCGGCTGTGGAGGAGGCGATTTTCGGGCGCATTCTCGCCACGTCGGACGATGATTTCGTTCCGGCGCGTTTGCCGCTTCCCATCCATTGCTCCGCGACGTCGTTCCACGTCTTCATCACCTCCTCGTGCGTCGGCGCGTCGTCATCCATGTGTAATAAATCCTCCGGCGCGTGCGATTCGTCCGCGCCCGTCTTGGCTGTCCCGCGCGACAACGACGTCGATTTCCTGTCTTCGCTCGCGCTCGCGCTCGTCCGTCTCGTGTGCGGCGGCGTCTCCTCGCGTTCGCGACGCTCCAACACCGTCAACGCGCGCATGATTTTATTCAGCGTCTCTTCGAGCGATTGCACGCGCCCATTCGTCGTCGTCAACGCCGCGAGTTCGTCGTCGATGTCTTCGCTCAGCGCGCTCACGCGCACGCCGCCGTCCTCAGCCTTGGCGTACGCGAGCTTTTGAAGCGCCACCTCCATGACGGTTAATTTCATCCGTACATCTTTCGAGACGGTGGCGTGCCACTGACGCACGGCTTCAACGCCGAGTTTGATGTCGTCTCGCGCGCTCGCGCCGGCGACGCCCTTGGATTTAAGAATGGCGTAAATCTCTTCGAGACGTTCGGCGTAATTCTCGGCATCCGTCCTGATTTTCGCGTGCCATTCCTGCGTGTTCTCAAACTCTTCGAATCGTTCGCGCGCTTTGCGCACCACCGCCTCGGGTCGGTCGTCGACGGCGTCGTATTCGGATTCCTCGGCGGCGGCGGCGACGCGGCGCCGACGTTTGGGCGGCGACTTGGCCGACGACTTCGACGACGCGGTGCGAGGACGCACGGCTTCGATCTTGACGCCGTCGTACGGGTCGGAAGGTTCGGCGTCCAACTCCTCGACGTCCATCTCTCTCTCTTCCTCTTCCTCGCCGGCGTCGGCGTCGTCCTCGACGCTCGGCAAACGCTGGTTGGGCAACCGTCTCACGTTTTCCGCCACCGTATTCATCTCGCGCTCCTCCTCCGTCATCGGCGCGGGCGGTAAAAAACTCGGGTCTTCCCCTCGCGTCTGCGTCGACATCAGGCTCACGTCGCCGCTCTCGCTCGACGCTCGCAACTGTCGCATCATGGCTTGTAACCGCTCGCCGTACCGACGATCGAGCTCGTCGATCAATTTCGACTGGTCTAATCTATCCGGTTGCGCGAAATAATCGAACCGTTCGTTGGTTGCGTACGGCGACTGTCTCGCGTTCGGCGACGACGCGTACAGCGCGCCGTCCACGCCTCCACCGTCCGCGCCCCTCGCGCGATAGCCTCCCGCGCTCGTCCACGCGTCGGCGCCGTTTCTCACGAAATCCATCCCAGACGTCCTCACCGCCGCGTTTTCGCTCAATCCAACGAACGCCAATCCACCGGCGATCATCACGCTCACGATGCACACCGACACGGCGCCGACGCACAGCATGGCGGAGGTTAAAAATTGATCCCTGTGCGGCCCGCCTCGCGAACCGCCGCTCGCCCGTTCGTCGACGCGTCCCCGTCTCATCCACGCGTACTCCTCCGCGTCTCTCCCTTCCGCCCGCGCGTGCGTCCCGTACGATCGTTCATCGCGTCCACGCGACGTAAATCCACGATACTCATTCTCAAAGACATCCTCTCGAGTCCCCCGCGTCGACGCGCGGCGCGCGCGATCGCCGACCGCCTCGCGCGCCGGCGCGGTCCCAACCTCACGACTCGCCCGATCGCGCGCGCGCGCGTCCGAACCCGCGCGACTCGTCGATGCGTCCTTGGAGCGATCGCGACGCGCCGTCTCGCGGTCTCGCCCGTCGTCTCGCGCGCGTCGCGACGAAAACATGTGAAATGTCCCGCGAGTTTGGTGTTGAGCCGTCCCGCGACGAAAACCGTCGAGTCGTCGTCGACGCTCGATGTGCGAGACCGGACGAGAGGCGCGATGCGGTGACGCGATGGATGATCGCGCGCGACGCGGACGCGGAGGTCGGCCGCGCGCGGCGGCGGCGTCTGCGGCGGCGTCGGGCGATCGCGTCGTCGCGGGCGTCGAATGATGTGTGGTGTCGAGTGGTTGTCGTATTTGATGGCGTTAAAAGTCCTTTTCATACGTAACGAAAGCCTGGTTATATTTTATGTGTAGTGATAGTAATTATTTATACGGACATACGATACGTATACAAGATCCGTATCTGAGGGTATGAAAATATCGTTAGGACATCGGGACGCACGCGACATCGCGCCGCGCGCGGCGACGACCGGCGACGACCGGCGACGCTCGAGGACGAGGCGATCGAATACACTCGCTCCCGCGTGTCTTTTGGCCTGGTCCATCCGCGACGTGAGCCGTCGACGCGCGGCGTACACGCGCGCGCCCGTGTCGATACACGATGACGTTGGAATCCAGCATTCGCGCGCCCATCGCGCCGACGACGCCGTCTCGCGCGCCGTCCGCGCCAACGCGCCGTCAAAACGTCCATCGTCGCGATTGTCGTCGACCGCGCGTCTCGACGCGCGCGACGACGGACGAGGGACGACGAGACGACGATGGGCGCGCGCTCGCGGCGTTGGCGCCCGGCGGCGCGCGCGACGACGGGACGCGCGCGGGACGCGCGCGATTGGCGTCCGTGAGCGCGTCGACGACGGGCGCGAGAGAGCGACGACCGCCGCGAGACGTTCGTGAGACGGTGCGCGAGGGGGGGCTCGGAACGGCGATCGC
>Ga0181565_10004442_pt1 | contig 10735 bp, 14 predicted proteins | sample 101ome_16_FD_129661 | JGI IMG/M metagenome (GOLD analysis project Ga0181565, IMG submission 129661) | Coastal salt marsh microbial communities from the Groves Creek Marsh, Skidaway Island, Georgia - 101401AT metaG (megahit assembly) | ecosystem: Environmental > Aquatic > Marine > Intertidal...
GTCTTTAATACAAGTAGCGGAAGTGGCGATTTGGAAACCTCTGACTTTACAGCCAGTTTATCTGGAGGTGTTGCTACTAACCCAGTAATTGGAAACGTATCAAAGGTATCTAATACTGTATATGACGCAAGTCTAACATTCACTGGCGAAGCAACTGGAGACGAAGTTCTAACAATCGGTCCATCTACAAATACTGCCATCTTTGATGTTTCTGGAGCTGCTATGTCTACATTACACACGACAACTACAAATTTACAAATTACATGGATCACTACTCAATCTGCCAATTACCTAGATAGTACATATATTGACGGATTTGTAGACATTAGTGGAGGCAGTTTGAAACTTAAAAACACACAAGATGTACTTGACATTGGCGGTGATGTCAGTCTAAACGGTAATGTATATATTGGCGGTAAAGTCGGGTATGGTGTTGAAAATATCACATATGAATTAGACGTATCCAATGGTAATGTTGATATCAGTGGTGGATTTACAATTACCGGTGATGCAAGTATTAATGGAAACGTTGTTGTAGCTGGAAACGTTACTATTACTGGAACTGATAGTGCAGCAACCTATTCTAATAGTATTGTTGATTATTCAGACTCTGTTGATTTATCTATTAACCAAACGGTACAAGTACTAACAAATGATAATTCATTTAATGTTACACCTACTATACACAACGATTTGTCATCTAATGGCAACTTCGGTTCCAGTTTTTCATACGATGCCAGCTTATCGGTTGCCGGTAATGTACTTGTAGTAGATGCATCTAACACAAATTACGGATCCTATACTGTATATTCTGGTATTGACGCGTCTTATGCCTTTGTTGTAGGTAAAAGTAGATCCAATGTTTTTAATATCGTTAATTCTAGTAATGCTGGTGTTTACATGAATACTGGTTCTAATAGTTTCTCATCTGCATCCGATATTAATCTAAAGAAAAATATACAACCTTTAGAATCCTCTACTGACAAATTAATGTCATTACAACCAAAAACATTTAATTGGAAATCAGAAGACGATAGTGCAAACAAACACATCGGATTTATTGCACAAGAAGTTGAACAAGTATGTCCAGAAATGGTTGAAGAAAATGTGTATCCGGACGGATCTACATACAAAGGTGTTAATACTACACGATTAATCCCATACTTAATTAAAGAAATTCAAGACTTAAAACTTGAATTGGATTCCATGAAGTAATTACGAATCCTTTATAGACAATATTTTATGTTAAATTAAAATATTGTTGCATTATATATGCCATTGTATAATTTTTGTGCAGGACGTGGGTGTGGGGGTATAGATGCTTGGCAAGAGAATTCTGGCAGTAGTTATGTTAGTCCAAGTGATCAATTCCAATATAGTGGTGAGAATGACTATTCTGGAGCATTACGAGATTTTTTAGATGACAGTTTTGATGGTTGGTTTCCCGGAACAAACCCTGAATATGCTTTGAATGGATCATTACCGCGAGATGGTAAGAATAATGGAAAATCTAATTCAGGAGCTGCTGAAAGGTATAGAGATGTTAAATTACTATATGAGAAAGATTATTTGACCTCTTTTAATCTAATTACTGGGATTTTAATTTCCTTATTTATTATTTCAAAAAAAACTTAATGCTATAATATATAATGGATACTGGTATAACTCTACAAGATTTTGAAAATGAACATTTAAGAAAAAAACAAAATTATACAGATTTTCAACAATATTATAATAAGGCTTTTTTAGCAAATTTAAATGTATCTATTGGAATTCTATTTATTCTTTTCATGATAGCTAAAAATCGCAACTAAATATATATGAGTACTTCAACAGAAATTCAAGATGAATATATAGAATTAGGAAATACATATTCTGCTGATAGAAGTAAAATCAATATAATAAAGAATGCTACTACAGAACTCTATTTTGCATATTACATTCAACTTATTATCTATTATTTTCTGTTAGTTATTTTTACTTATTTGTTTTTTCCAAAACTTTTGAAAAGTACTTCTTTTATTTTAAAATCCATCTTTTTAGTTTTCCTTTATTTATTTCCTATACTTATTCAACCAATTCAATATTTAGTCTACTATCTACTTGAACAAACATTTAATAGTTTTTATACAAATATTTTTCTTTCAAAAGATTGGTAAATAATCTCATTATTATGTAACATAATAATGAAAACAGTTTTAGAAGGATTTGACTTTCAAACTGAACGAAATAATTCATATGCTGAAATCAACCAAAATTTAATAAAAAATAGAGAACTTATTCAATGTAATAATAAAAATGATATCTTATGTACAACTATTGAAAAAAACTTGAAAAAACAAGAACAAGTTCTCAATGACTCTAGAATACTTCGTAATGAGAAACAAATTTCTTTTAATGAATGCGATCTAAAACAGTCTACATGTCAATCTCTTTATGATAATATGCAATCTAAAATTACTGAATTTAAAGATGTCTTCAATGATATCAATGATATGGAAGAACAAATAAAAAAATGTAATACAAAACAAAATAATTGTCAACAAATAGAGAACTTGGCAGAGAAAATCCGCAAAAAACAGGAAAAATTGGAACGAGGAAAACGCGGATACAAACGTTTCGGTAGATTTTTATCTGAAAAGTTCTCAATACTTATTGAAAAAAACAAGTTACAACTTACAAAATTAGAAAACGAAAAAAAACAATGTTTTAGAGAACTTGAAGAACAATGTTCTCAAGAAAAGGATGATTTTTTAATCAATAAAAAACGTCTTCAAACAAATATTCATCAAAATATTGAGAACTTGAACTCCGCTTATCAACTTGAAGAATGTAATACCATAACTTCATGCGATAACTTACTCAAGGACGCTAATCTTGCAGCATCCGAATTCAAATTACATGATACTGAATATAAAATTATACAAAATGATCTTGAAACGTGTAAAGATCCATATAAGAATCAATGCAAAGATATATTTATTGATTTAGAAAAAAATACAGAAAAGATTAATGATGATATAGTGTATATGAAACACAAATTAGAGAACATGGCTAATTTAGAAGGAAATGTTCAGAAGAATAATGAACTTTCTAATTTACAGACTAAAAACACGACTATGAAAGCTAATTTTAAATTATATGAAGATCCTAATGTAGACAATTGCAAGACATATGAATCAGAAGTTTGTAAAAATATTGTTTTAACTACTATCACATCCGTACTATTATATTACTTCTTCTTTGAAATTTAATCAAATGATATACTATATTTATGAAATCATTACACTACTCTTTTTTTAACACAACAATTGAAGGATTTATAGAGAACATTGAGAATAATAGCCAAAGTAGTGGTTCCAGTCCAAGTACTACTGCTGGTACTGTTACAAGCAATACTCCCGCTTCCACTTCTAGTACTGCGTCTACAACCGCTTCCACTTCTAATACTGCTTCTACAGCCGCTTCCAGTACTATTAATAATAACAGAACGACCATTAACCGAATTAACCAAAATACGGTAAGTATTAACACTGGATTAGAAGAATTAAGAACACATCCAGGTGCAAGTATCCAATACAATGATCTACAAGAAAATAAAAAATTCAAGCAAATGGAAAATGATTATAAAAGTATGATTTTACAAGACAAATTTTTACTAGCTTTAGGTGGAATCACACTTGCTTCTTTAATTATTCTTCGCACACAATTATAATATACTATATTATATACTATATTACAATGAGCGTACGATCGTTTCCTAGCAATGCTACCACTGTTAATACACAAATAACTCAATTAAGACAAGCAGCAAATACCGATTTATCAAGCAATCAAGAATTATTACAACAACAAAATACATTAAAAGAATTAATTGAAAATGAAAAACAAAGTCTACAAAGAAAAGTTGATACCTACGATAAAATCAGTGAAACAAGCATAAGAGACGCTCTATTGAAGAAAAACAGCAGCCAACGTCTCAAACAGCATAATTATATCTTTTTTATCATCATATTTGCTATTGCATTACTAATTCTTATTGAAATCATTGAAAAATATTATTCATTCATACTACCTGAATGGATTTTAAATTTAGCACGTATCATCATTATTTCCGTAACTATCATATGGTGCTTCACACTTAATGAAATGATACAATATAGAGATAATCTCAACTATGACCGTATTGATCTAGAAAAACCGGTTATTGATACACCTGCTGAACAAGAACGAAAACGACAACTCGCTGCAAAAGAAGGAGACCTACTCGGTACTCTAGACAATACATGCAGAACCGGTGCAGAACTATGTGGAACTGGAACCACTTGGGACAGTGAACGCATGTTATGTATGCCATCCACCACAAGTTCATCCACTAGCAATACCGAAACATTTAATAACATCCTACCAAACGAACCTTGTTGTAATTATATCTCCGTATAAATATATACCATTATGGAAGAACCTAAATATGCTATGAAAGAACCAGAATATGATCAAAACGACGCTGAACTTAAAACCACAAAAGCCAATTATCAAGTCGTCAAAGTAGATGAATTACAATCTTTTAATTATTTCTTATTTGTTACCTATTATGTCGTCGCCACTTTAGCAATACTAATGATCATTTTCTTATTTCCATATAACAACTATCTTAAATCATTCATTATCATACTCTTGATAATATACCCATTCGCTATTTATCAACTTGAAACATTCTTTTATAATAATATCACCTATAGTTTATCATTCTTATATGAGCAACCCTACCAAAGATAATCCACTATTCAAATGCATAAACAATACATAAAAATCTACAAAATTGTTAGTATACATAATCACCATTATGTATATTAGTTATATGCAGTATTTATAAAATACAAACCAACGATTATTAAAAACAAACCAAACAAGAAACGATGTATTTCAAAATCACTAATTTTAAAAATATAGATGGATGCAAAAAATGTTATAAAAACACTAAAATAAACGATTAGATTTACTATAGTCGGGTTCTCAAAATATTCCATTGCTTTGTATATGAAATATTGCGATGCCACTATTGTAAAGATTACAAATACTAATAATGAATAAAAATATTTTTTATCTAATACCATTGCTTTGTATGATACCATTCTTAAACCTATCAAAATAGAAGCAAGTACCGGATATAAGTAATAAATCATATACTATAGTATCACAAATTTTTCTAATACTAATATAATGTTTGATATTATTATTATTGGCGGTGGTATCAGTGGACTACATACGTATTACAAATTAATACAGCAAAACAAATACAATAAAATATTATTATTAGAAAAAAACGATTATTTCGGAGGTAGAATATTACAAATACAAAAAAACATCAATAATACCCACTATTCATTCCCGGCAGGAGCTGCTCGTTTCAACAAAAATCACACACAAGTTATACAATTATTAAAAGAATTCCGTCTTCTTGATTTTAGAAAAGATAAACCCTTTAGTGCTGCTATACAATTCATTGATACATCACAACAATTCACAAACAAATTTAATAACAAAACTGGATACGAATTTATAAACAAGGTTCTCAAACTATCTTCAAAATTTTCAGACATACAATTAAAACAACTTACGTTTAGAGAACTCGCCATGCAAGTATTGCCACAAAAAGAGGCCGAGTTTTTAGTATATGCAAGTGGCTATTCCGGTCAAATAAAAAACATGAATGCTTTTGACGCCATACACTTGTTTCGTTCAGGTATACGTGTTGATATGCCATACTGGGGAGGTAAGTATCATATTCTTATTGAAAAACTTGTGCAGTATATTCATGAGAAAAATGGACATATGTTATTGAATTCAAATGTCACTAAAATAAAAAATAACAAAAATCACTATGAAATTCATTATAATTCTAACAAAGTTCTCTGTAACAAGATTATTTTTTGTATACCACAACAAAATTTATTACAGATGCCTTTATTAAAACCAATCCATTGTATTATAAAAGATTCCATTACATGTAAACCCTTATGTAGAACCTATGCTATTTTCAAAAAAGAGGACATATGGTTTCATAACTTAAACAAAAAAATCGTTACAAATAATCAATTGCGTTATATCATTCCGATAGATGCAACTACAGGAATCATTATGATTTCATACACGGATGATATGTATACCAATTATTGGAAAAAAATACAACAAAATCAATCCAAACTAAAAAACACTGTTGTCAAACTGGTCAATGAAACATTTAATATATCTATAAACCCACCTGAAAATGTTTTTGTATACCATTGGAACTGTGGTGTCGCATATTGGAATAAAAATCACGATAGTCAAAAAATATCACAATTCTTATTAAATCCAATGCCCAATATTTATTTGTGTGGAGAAAACTTCAGTCTACATCAAAGTTGGGTGGAAGGCGCACTAGATACCAGTAACAAGTGCATTCAATTATTAAAATAATCCATTCTAATCTAATCCAATAAAAATAGGTATATACTTATTTTTATTTACACAGTGATTAATAGATTTCTTCATATAATATCAAACTACCTAATAGAATCATTAAACCTGCGAAGATGATCTTTAACTGTTTACTGTCTAATGAACTACTATAATAAGAAGCAAAAGTACCCAATATAAAAAACAAAGAAATAGTCAATGCATAGTTCCAATGAATGCATTTTTTTGTACAATTTTGTGTACTGTAAAAATAAACAGCTACAATACCAATAGGTAATAATAATGATGCTAATGATGTAGCTATTGCTTCTTTATAATCAGATAAAACATTTAAATAAATTAATAAAGGTACGATCAGAATTTCTGCACCACCACCAACAAAAGAAGCTACAATACCTGTTACTAAACCAATAATTGAAACTTTTAAATAATCGTCCATTATATATTATATAAAGAATTTTTGTATAATGAATACTACATAAACCAACCAAAACATATTTAAAGTTTATTCACATTCTATTAATTTGTAATCTAAATCAAAACATCCCACTATACAATCATCATTACCATCACATCTATCCAATAAATTTTTATTTTCTAAAAAAAGATTTAAGGTTGTATTGAAAAATGTATTTTCATCAATATTGATTTGCTCCTGCATACAAGAACCATGTTTCTCCCATTCATGTTCCCATAATGTATCATCACATTTATGCCAATATGTATTCATATCTGTTAGTAATGACCCAGTTGGTTCGGTATATGATACTGTTTTACAATTTTCTGGATATGATGTGCTGTTTATCTGAGGCCATAATCCATGAATCATATACTCCGAACTACACCATTTTTGAACTGCTAATTCATAATAATTGTATATATTTTCTGAATTTATTAAAAATATATTTCCTAATAATACTATTACTTTTAAAAGCATCTATATATTCTAATAATAGTATTATTTCTTTGTTTTACCTTTTGTTTTCTTTGTTTTTCTTGTTTTCTTAGATTTCTTTGGTCTCTTTGTTTTCTTAGTTTTCTTATATTTCAGCCTTCTACCTCCTGCCATATAGCCGGTCAATTCTTCTTGCATCACATATATGTAGAAATTGTCCGGAAAAAGTGTTTGATTTAAACACGTCATCATAGCGGCATTTTGCCGCGCCGCACCGCCAAATGGAGGAACGAATCTAAAAGTGAGGTTACTATCTAGACCTTGTCGTATACGTCTGGGGTTAGCTCCACTAATAGCATCTGAATTAGGGTCATATTCGGTTCCATTTATTATTGCTCTTACTGTAAAATTTACCTGCTGATTATCTTGTTGGTGTGTTATAGGTTGTCTATGTACGGTATCATACTCAAATCTAGGATGTTGCACATGTAGTTGGTGTTGTCTGAAATGAACGCTTAAATAGAATGGTGTCATTGTTGGAACTCCATCATTTGTTCTAAATCTGAAAAATTCAATATATAGACCGGTTTGCCTCATATTTATATATACATTGACGCTATCGTCCTGTCTACTAAAGGCACTTCGAAGACACGCTTTAAGTTGATCACGAGCTTGCGTATAGGAATCATCCCATTCAAATGCAGTATTTATAGACCCATCATAATTTCTATCACAACGGTTACCCAGAGTTTGTCGTATGCGTTTACTAAATAACCAAAACAATAAATCACGATCCCTAGGTATTCCTCCCTCCATAGAAAAATTTCCATCTTTATTATTGCTATTCGATTCGATAGATTTTTTATTAAGAGCCAATGGTATATAAATTTCACCAATAAACTCGAGGTTATCTTCTTCATTGTCTACTTCATCAATACCCATATAATATATAATTACATAATAATATGTAACCTAATCTTTTTTTTTAATGTTGCTTCATCTTGAAAGACAAATACTTTGAACTTATATTTTTGATAATCGTCCATTATATATTATATAAAGAATTTTTGTATAATGAATACTACATAAACCAACCAAAACATATTTAAATAAATTCAAAATTCAATAAAAAACAATTGTATGAATTTAACTATACAAGAATGAATACAAATTACAAATCATCACTTGTTATATTGTCATCAGAATCTTTCTCAAATACATCATCATCATCATTATCTTGTTCATAACGAATACGCACACCATTCCATGCTTGATTGCGAATTCTACCATATTGTTTGTCCATATATTCATGTAAATCCTTTGGACTCGGACCTCTTCCGCCATAATTGGAAGCATACCATATTGAAAAGTCATTATTCAGTTCCGTCTTCTTTATTCTACCTTCACTATCCTTAATCACACGATCCTTGATAAACTCTGAAATATAATCTTGACTCTCTCTATATTCATTACTCTTTTCCAAAACTATACTACAATCCTCTACTACACCATCTGTCTTATACACTATATCTACTAACATAGAAGCCATCACCTCCTTCCATCTATCAAATTTCTCATCAATATATTTATCTATCTTAAATTGATAGGGCTTATCTTTGTCTCCACTAACCGGCTTTTCTGTAAATAATGATTTGAAGGGTACTGTACGAATACGTCTCCACGTACCATGATCATTTGATTTTATTCCCATTAGATTATTACAAGCCACTACCAATTTACATTGAGGTATAAACGAAATCACTTGCGCTTGATAAGGAGCTCTACCTGTTAATGGATCTTTACCCGATGTAATCTGTTTCATAATACCCTCATTGATCACCTCTTTCTTTGAAGGCTCTTGCATTACTGCATAACGAATACCTTTCAGTTGTACTATTTCCGGAGACAATCCACCTACATTCGCACGAACGCCTGTTATCAAAGAAACGGGAACATCTCCTTTGTAATCTCCCAACACCTTTTCCATTAGATTAATTAACACCGATTTACCATTCTGTCCATGACCGTGATACATATTAAACGTCTGATTCGCAGATGTACCTATTAATGTTGACGCCAAATGATGCCACATATATTTACATAACTCCGGTTCTGGAAATAATTGTTTCATAAAGTCCTTTATCTCATTCTGAATCTCTACATGACTCTCATTTAATTCCACATAATTTATATTTGTACAACGTGACACATAATCCTCCGGCGTTCCCTTACGAAACGTTTTCGCTTTAAAATCCACAATTCCATTTTTAAAACACAATAAATATGGATTTTCATCCAACTTTTGAAGGAAATGACTATTATAAAACAATTCCTTCGCCTCTGTCATAATCTTTATTTTATCTGTCGTACTTCCCAATCGTTGTATTATATTTAATATCTGAATTGATTTCGTTTTATTCGTATCATTCTCATTTTGCACATCATCATCCCCATCACTATTCGCTCTATCCATCAATAAATGCTTATTCGCCGAAAAACTCTGCATCAACTGCACCGATTTCTTATTATACAAATCACGAATCACTCCTGATATACCCTTTCTCAAATTCACTCCTGAATCATCCTCCTTCCAACGATTATCTTTAAAACGATGCCATGATGTATTCTTCAATCCCACACACACAAACTCATGCTTAAACCATTGATATAACACTTTCGCCAAATCATTATCCGGAGACTTATATTTAGAATTACTTGAACTTATTGTTTGATCTATATAATAATCTATCGTACTCATCTTTATCTTCTCATACTCCTCTTCACACTCCTTTTTCACCCAATGAATCAACGATAACTTTGACAATCCATCTTCCCCCTTCACTTCTTGATCATTCCATTTATCACATAAATCCGGTATTTCCGAAAACATAAATCCCTCCTTTCGTGCACTAAACGCTAACCATGTTATTAACAATCGTGGATGTGTATTCTTTAAACACCACAACACTCTTATCCATTTACTATACGAACCTTCACCATAATAAGACTCCGGTAATACCATCGCATATTCATGTATCGTTTTCAAATAATATTCATCATTATTATTCGTTACACTGTCCAAAAACATGTCTACTGCATGATTCAACTCATCTCTATTTTTTATCTTTGATAATAATGTATTATCATATCCATTTATATTCACCTGTTGAACAATCACATTCTTCGGTTTCTTCGTTTGTTTAAATTCATTGCCCATCTTCTCATACACCGAGATAAAATCATTTTTCATGAACAAACTCGTATTTCTCGTATTCCTAACCGATAATTTATAAAAATTCTTTTCTATATCAAATTTAGATAACGGAATCTCATTCAAACTCAACTCGTCGTCATCATCATCATACCCTATTTCAAATA
>Ga0181565_10004445_pt1 | contig 10732 bp, 8 predicted proteins | sample 101ome_16_FD_129661 | JGI IMG/M metagenome (GOLD analysis project Ga0181565, IMG submission 129661) | Coastal salt marsh microbial communities from the Groves Creek Marsh, Skidaway Island, Georgia - 101401AT metaG (megahit assembly) | ecosystem: Environmental > Aquatic > Marine > Intertidal zone...
AGGTTGGCAAAGCATCGCCTTCGACCAAAGCACGGCCGGACAAGAGAAAGCCTTACGCCTTGCTGCAAAAAACGATGTCTCCATAGAATACAGTGTATGTAGCGCATTATCTTTCACCCAAAGCGAGGCCTTTGACGCCATAGCTTTTTGTTATTTCCATACCCCACCGCAGCTTCTTAACTCCATCTATTCTCACCTGCTAGGTCAACTTAAACCAGGCGGAAACGTCCTTTTAGAAGGCTTTTCTGAGAAAAATCTTGGCTTAGGTAGTGGTGGCCCTCAAGAGTTATCCATGCTCTTCAGCACTGAAAAGATTACACATCTACTTAAAGGCCTGAAAAACTTGCGTGTATGGGAGGAGCAGGTAGTATTGAACGAAGGCAAATACCACCAAGGTAATGCGTGGGTAATTCGAGCCATCGCAGAAAAATAATCGTATCACGTTTATTTCCACTACCTTTGCACCTGAAAATTAGGGGGCGTCCATCTTTCCAACGGTAGGGAACTTAAAACTGGGAAGCGCTGACGTCCAATGGCGCACCTAGCGGATCTAGGTAATTTAACCAGGCTTTTAAGGCCTACTTTATGGAAACTTTTAAAGACAGCGGTCTTCACCCTCAGATTATAAAGGGTGTAGAAGCACTTGGGTTTACTGAACCCACCCCAATCCAAAAAATGAGCATTGAACATTTGCTCGAAGAAAACACGGATCTTATTGCATTTGCCCAAACTGGGACCGGTAAAACTGCAGCGTTCTCGTTGCCTATTTTGCACCAATTGGAAGAAGATGTACCGCACGTACAAGCCATTATCTTGGCTCCAACGCGCGAACTTTGTCTTCAAATTGCAAAAGACATCGAAGATTATTCGAAGTTCATGCCTGTTAAGGTATGTGCCGTATATGGTGGCGCACCTATCACCAAACAAATCAAAGAACTTCAAAGCAAACCTCAGATTGTCGTAGGTACTCCGGGACGTACGCTTGATCTCATTGACCGCAAAAAACTTCGCATTGATGATGTGCAGTTCTTGGTCCTTGATGAAGCAGACGAAATGCTCAGCATGGGCTTTCAAGATGAATTGGACGCCATTCTAGCGAACACACCTGAGCACAAACAGACACTTTGTTTTAGTGCTACCATGCCTGACGGCATGAAGAAACTTACAAAGAAGTATTTGAACGACCCCAAAGAAATTTCTGCGGGGAAACGTAATATCAGTGCTAGCAATGTAAGCCACGAGCTATACACAGTAAGTGCAAAGCACACCTACGAAGCAATGCGCCGCATCATGGACTTCAATCCAGACATGTACGGTATTGTTTTCTGTCGCACACGACGCGAAACGCAAAGTATTGCTGAGCAACTCATCAATGACGGTTACCGTGCAGAAGCCCTGCATGGTGATTTGAGCCAAGCGCAACGCGATGAGGTAATGAACAGGTTCAGAAAGAAAAACCTCAACGTGATGGTCGCGACGGATGTTGCAGCACGCGGTATTGATGTTACCGAGCTAACGCACGTAATCAACGTGAATATTCCAGATGATCCTGAGGTTTATGTACACCGTTCCGGTCGGACGGGTCGTGCGGGTTCTTCTGGTATTTCAATCGTCATTACTCACGGACGCAACATGCGCAAGGTGAAGAACCTCGAGCGCATCATTGGGAAGGAGTTTGCTTCAAAATTGGTCCCAAGTGGTGAAGCCATTTGCCAAGTGAAGATCGGCCAAGCTATTGATGAGCTTGTTGACTTTGAATACGCGAATGAATTGGATCCCGAAATTCTAGAACAAGCAATGGACAAGCTTGCACATTTGAGCAAAGCGGATCTTATTGAGCGATTCTTGGGACACGAAACCTCATTGATTCTAAGCCGTTACCGCGGTGCCCGTGATATCAATGAGCAACCTAAAAAATTCAAAGAGCACGGCCCTCGCAGAGAAGGCGGCGGCAGCGAAGCAGGTTTTAAGACAGTAGTCGTTGATCTTGGATACCGTCAAAACGTGAATCCATCAAGACTAATGGGTCTTATCAATGATTCCATGGAAGGCAAGAAAATCCGCGTTGGAAAGATTGATATGGATAAAACTTTCACACGTATCGATGTTGAAGAACGCTACGCCGTGGATGTTGCCATTAGTTTAAATGGTGCTAAAACAGGTTCATACGTTGTAAATGCCTACTTCGAAGAGGGAAGCGGCACACCCGCACCATCATACGACCGTCCAAAGCGTTCCAGCGCAGGAGCACCACCGCGTGCAAAACGCGAGCGTATCGGAGACCGCAGAGGATCAGATCATGGTGGACGCAAAAGACGTGACGATCGCAATGGCCGCGGCGAACGCAATGATCGTTTTGATCGCGGAAATAGATTTGAGCGTAGTGACCGATTTGAACGCAGCGACCGTCCCGAACGTGGTGAACGTAGTGAGCGCAGTGAAGGTGGTTTCAAAGGCCGCTCCTCTAGTAGCAAGCCGAGATTTGAGCGCAATTCAGATAGTGGATTCCGCAAAGGCGGGGACTTCGGTGGCCGCAAAAGAACCGGCGGTTCTGATTCACGTAGCGGAAGAGGATCAGCAGGAAAACCAGGCCCGAAAAGGAACAAGAGGTATTAATCTTTCCTTAAATTGGCAGTAAAATCGACTAGTTCATGAAAACGGTTTGGATTACTGGCAGCAGCAGCGGTATTGGCAAAGCCTTGGCACATGTTTTTAATGCCAAGGGCTACTTTACCATTCTGAGTGCACGTCGCACCAGCGTGCTGCAAGAAGTACAGACACAACTCCCTCATCCAGAACGAAGTGCTGTCCTAACCTTAGACTTGAATAACTACCGGGATGCCAATGCTTGGTACGATGCGGCCCTTACACATACTGGAGCGATTGACATTCTGATCAATAATGGCGGTATGGGCCACCTCGGTACTGTTTCTGATATGGATCTTTCCGTTGAAGAGCAAGTAATGAATACAAACTTGTGGGGAGCGGTGGCTTTAACTAAAGCTACACTCCCACACATGTTGGAACGTGACCAAGGCCAAATCTGGACCATCGCAAGCATTCTTGGCTATTTCGGCAGCCCAAAACTTGCGGCATATGCAGCAAGCAAGTTCGCGGTTGTCGGCTACTTCGAATCTCTTCAGTACGAGATGCGAAATGCACCGGTTCATATAGGCATCATCAGTCCTGGTTTTATCAATACAAATGTCACCTTGAGTAGTCTAGACCCAAAAGGTAAGCCTCTAGGAAAGAATAGTGTAGCACAAGAGAAAGGCATGGCCCCTGAAGTGTTGGCCAAGAAAATTTTTGCGAAAACACAGCAGTCAAATCCTCCGAAGCATGCAATTATTGGAGGTTATGAGAAACTCGCGGTACCGTTTAAACGGTTTTTACCGAATCTATTTTTTAAGATTTACGGAAAACTGACAGATATCACGAGAAGCAGAAAATAGTAGCCACTATATTTGACTATCAAATCACACGAAATGGTCGACGGAATCATCAACCCCAAATACCTAGACCCCGCTTTTTCGGCGGAGCTCAAAGCGAACTACGAAAATGCATCGCCATGCAAGCATTTAGTTCTCGAAAATTTCTTTTCGGAGGAAATTGCCTTGGACTTGTTCAACCACTTCCCTTCCATTGATCAACTCAATGTCAAGCGCAAGAGCCTCAATGAGGACAAAAGCGAAGATTACCATTTCGAGCGTTGGCACCCTTCGTTCTCTAAAGTTCGTGAGGCGGTAGCGTCAAAAGAATGGAGCGATCAACTTGAACGTATCACCGGTATACAAGGACTACATACGACTACAGATGCTCTAGGCTCTGGTGTGCATCAAGGAAAAAATGGTTCTTATGTGGATGTACACATCGACGTCAACATGAATGCCAAACTTGGATTATGGCGCCGATTGAATTTGTTGGTATACCTCAATAAAAATTGGCAACCGGAATACGGGGGCGATCTTGAACTCTGGAATAAGGAAATGACTGAATTGGTCACTAAAGTCCCTCCTACGTTCAATACAGCGGTGATTTTTTACACCGACGACAACAGTCCACATGGCTACGGTAAAATCAACATTCCCGAAGGAGAATCGAGAAAAAGCTTCTACACGTATTTCTACACGAAACCAGAAGACGGTGTTAGCTACCGCGATTCGAAGTTTGTTTCGCGTCCTGATGATGGAGCCGCAAGGAAGCTCGCTACAGGGATTAAGGAGACCTTGAAAATTAATGGAAAGCGTATTCTAAAGACACTCGGAATAAAAGACTTGGACTTCCAAGACAAGAATTAAGAGAAACGCCTTCGGGCGTTTTTTTATTACCCTACGTGAACGCTTCCTTTGGGATACTTGAAGGTATTTGCTTCAACTTTGCGATCACTCAAAGCGAACGCCAAGGTCAGAGTTCCTACACGACCAATGAGCATTGATAGCATAAGTACAATCTTACCGCCCAAGGAAATATTTGGCGTGATGCCCGTGCTTAGCCCTACGGTACAAAAGGCGCTTACCTGCTCAAACGCAAGATCTAAGAGGGCCATTTCAGGCTCGAAAATGGTCAACAAGAAGATGCCTATTAGTATGCTTACCGCGGAGAACAGGAAAATAGCAAAAGCTTTGTTCATCAGTTCCCAAGGGATCTGAGTCTTGTACAGATTTACATTTTTCTTTCCCTGAATGGTCGCCGCGGCACTCATAAACACCAAGGCGAAAGTGCTCGTCTTAATCCCCCCGGCTGTAGACCCCGAGCCACCTCCGATAAACATCAAGAAAATGAAGAATAACAGTGTCGGAGTAGCCATAGCTCCGAAGTTAACGGTGTTAAAACCTGCTGTCCGAGCGGTGATGCTTTGAAAAAGACTGTGGCTAAGCTGTGCGCCAATTGGCCCCTCGCCATATTCTAACAGGAAGACCATCACAGCACCAACGATGATGAGTACGCCAGAGACAATCAAACCAAGTTTTGTTCCAACGCGCAAGCCGCGCCATGATCTACTAAAGGATTGCTTACGCCAAGGCTGCTTCAAAATGTCCGAAATGGTCCCAAACCCGATACCACCAAGAATGATTAGTATTGCGATAATAGCATGTATGCCGTATTGCTGTCCTACTCCGTCTGTTGCTAAACTATTCGAGAACAATGAGAAACCGGCATTATTAAACGCTGAGATGCTATGAAAAACACTATAAAATATATTCTCTCCTAGGGTATCATAGTCTGACTTCCAAACCATCCCTAAAAGAAGAGCTCCAATAAGTTCTATGAATAGAGTTAACCTAAAAATAGCTCCGATTAGTGATCGGCTTCGTTTCAAATCTTCGCCCAAGTTCTCACTCATAAAATTCGCTTGGCGCATTCCGAAACCTCCACGTAAAATAGCAAATAGGGCAGCGAAAGAGATGATGTTCAAGCCTCCAAGTTGCATGAGGATCATCAGAACGAATTGGCCTTTTGAACTCAAGACTGCACTGATGTCGATCAAACTTAAACCTGTAACACAACTTGCCGATATACTCGTAAATAACGCCGTGGAAAAATCAAGCCCGGGCAAGCTTTTTACGGTCATTTCAGGTAACATAAGCAGCCCCGTCCCCATGATGATGAGCACAATAAAACTCATGATAAGCAAGGTTGGAGGGCTCAGCTTACTGTTGGGTAAAAAATCCCCTACTTTGCCAAACTCAAGACCTACAATCACCAGAAAATAAGCCTGCAAGAATAACAAGAAGCTTTCTTGAAGCCCGGGAATACCTAGCGCGCGGCCTAGTTGGTTTAATATCTCGAATCCAAAAGCATTGATGCTTACGATATCAATGATGAGAAAGAGCATTAAGAAGCCTTCCCATTTTCGATCCTTAAGGAATTGCAGTGGGTTGAAATTGTAAAACAATTCCAAGAAATACTTCAGTAGATAGAAAGCTATCGAACCACGAACCACATATCCAACAATGGCTTTTTTAGATGCATCCAACTCATAGCCGTGGTAAAAAACGAGAACCATCAAGGTAAATGTGGCCACAAACAAACTGCCCGTAGCGAGCGAAGACATTACCCAATTCCGACTGTCATAAATACGGATATTGATGAATTCGCGAATTGCATTTATGCGTTGTTGTAGGCTCACAATTGCTCTTTAACGTTTAACGAATGTAGGCCGAATCTCTGAGAATCAGATAATCAACGGTAGTCCTTATAAGACTTTTCTTCAACAAGCGCAGATCCAGTAAGCTGGTTAATAGACTTCTTAATAGCAGCACGCTTGTCATTAGTGAAGTAAACTTCTCGGGCGAGAGCTACAAACTCATCACCAAAGTCCTTTGCTCGCTCGAACTCTCGAAGTGCATCTTCAACCTCCCATAGTTTGGTATTTGCAGCAGTTAACGCCGAAACGCACTCCTGCAATTCCTCAACTTTGGAACAATGCTCTAAAATTGAAGAAACTGCCGAACTTAGGGCATCCAACTCCCTTTTGACATTCTCCACAGCATTCGCATCACGAAGCTTTTCGGCTTTTATAAGCAGAATGGTGTGTTTATCGAGAATCTCCCCGTTGGATACTTCTATCTTCATTCGTTAGTCTTCCAATTTTTCGATGGCTACTTTCACCCTGCGAACTGCTTCTTCTAATTCTGCCTCTGAAGCCGCATAGGAGAATCGAACATAGCCTGGCAAACCAAATGCATCTCCCGGTACGGTGCTTACTAAGCCTTCCTCTAATAGGTACATGCTCAAATCTAGTGCTGTTTCGATGACCTTCCCATTGAACTTCTTACCAAGAATTTGTTCAACGCGAGGGAAAACATAAAATGCTCCAGGAGGCGTCTCAAGTTCAAATCCGGGGATTTCATTCATCCAGCTTACCATTTTCTCGCGACGACCTGCAAATGTGTCCACCATGTATTGAACAGTTGATGGATCTGCTTCTACAGCGGCTTTACAAGCGCGTTGTGCAATGGAACAAGTCCCAGAGGTAAAGTTGCTCTGGAACTTCGTACATGCCTTAGCAATCCATTCCGGTGCGCCAATATATCCGATGCGCCAACCGGTCATTGCAAACCCTTTAGAAAGACCATTCACTGTAATGGTTTGATCATATACCTCTGGGAAACTCGCTATACTTACGTGTTTCACTTCACCATAATTCAACAACTCATAGATCTCATCTGAGATGATGTACAAGTTGGGATGCTTGGCAACAACCGCTGCGATAGCGGCTAAATCTGATTCACTATAGATAGCACCACAAGGGTTATTAGGCGAAGAGAAAATAAGCACCTTAGACTTCGGGGTAATGGCAGCTTCAAGTTGCTCAGCGGTGATTTTAAAACCGCTCTCCATTGTTGTTGGCAAAACCTTGACATCACCGCCACAATATTTGGCTTGATCCATGTAGCTCACCCAATACGGTGCTGGAATGATTACTTCGTCGCCAGGATTAACTAGAGCCAAGAAGACGTTGAGCAAACTTTGTTTTGCACCAGTGCTCACTACAATCTGGCTTGCAGTGTAATCTAGATTATTGTCGCGCTTAAATTTCGCTGCAATACTTTCTTGAAGATCACTAAAACCCGGAACTGGCATATAGTGGGTGTAATTTTGATCCATCGCCTCTGCGGCGGCCGATTTAATAAAATCTGGAGTATCAAAATCAGGCTCACCTAGAGATAGACTGATCACCTGTTTCCCCGTCGCACTCAATTCTCTGGCTTTTTTTGCCATCTCGATTGTCATGGATAGTCCCATCTCTTGTGCGCGTTGTGAAAGTGCTTGCATTATAGAAGTGTGTGTTGTGTTGTAATACGGCGACAAATTTAACGATATTTGTATGCCTCAACACAGAATTATGGAAGCATTTATTGAAATCCTCAAGTATACTTTTCCTGCAGCTTTGATGCTGTTGCTCACGTATTTACTCTTGTCAAACTTTGTTGATAATGAAGAAAAACGCAGACAGTTTTACTTGCGCAAGGATTTGAATAAAAAAGCGCTTCCGCTCCGTTTTCAGGCTTTTGAGCGCCTCACAGTATTCCTTGAAAGAATTACCCCGAACCAATTGGTCACTCGCGTCAAGCCCGGCAACCTACCCCTTGGCGTGTACCGCAAAACGCTCGTGGACGCCATTCGTCAAGAATATGAATACAACATCTCGCAACAAGTTTATATTTCGGATAAATGCTGGAATAGCATCGTAAGTGCCAAGAGTCAAGTTGTGAGCATGATCAACAAGGTCAGTGCAGAACTTGGCGAGGAGGCAACTGCCGCAGATCTAAGCCGCCGATTAATTGAGCTCGAAATGACGGGAGATATTTTCCCTACGAAGGCAGCGATTCTATTGCTCAAGCACGAAGCTGCACGCAACTTCTAAGCCATTCCTTTTTTCAGCTCCTCCAGCAAGGTCCTTGTCGCCACAAATGGACTCAAGTCTCCTTTGGAAACAGACTCCTTAAGCCCGTCATAGGTCAACTTCCACTTCGGATTTGCGAGTAAAAGTTCATGAAGTCCATTTTGAACGCCTTGCTCAAACCAGTACAATTCTTGGCGTTTGCGCTTTTCCTCAAGCCAACCTTGAGATTTGGCGTGCCTAAAATATTGATCAAGGGAAAGTGCCAACTCTTCAAATCCTTCTTTGGCCAAGGCTGAGATTAGTGTTATGGGCGGAGTCCAATCAAAATCATGATCGCCAACCAACTGCAACGCTCTACTTAAATCTTGTTTTGTTCGCTTTGCAGCAGGCGAATTTTCACCTTCACTTTTGTTAATAGCAATAAGATCTGCCATTTCCATGATGCCCTTCTTGATGCCTTGAAGCTCGTCACCAGTGCCGGGCATGGCGAGGAATAAGAAGACATCAACCAGTTGCGCAACCGTAGTCTCACTTTGACCAACACCGACAGTCTCCACAAAGACATGGGTGAACCCTGCACTTTCACATAAGAGCAAGGCTTCTTTAGTGGCGCGCGCAACACCACCAAGTGACCCGCCGGATGCGGAAGGTCGAATGAATGCGCGAGGATGGTGCGACAATGTCACCATGCGGGTTTTATCTCCTAAAATGGAGCCACCCGTTTTCGTTGAAGAAGGATCGATTGCAAGGACGGCAATCTTAGCCTCAGGGTCTGATTCCAAAATGTACATCCCAAAGTTTTCTAAGAATGTACTCTTACCGACACCCGGCACACCAGTTACTCCAATACGCTGGGCCACTGTTCCATCTTTTCGAACACGACTAATCAATTCTTGTCCTTTCGCAATATCATCAGCAACCGTACTCTCTACAAGTGTAATAGCCATGGATAAAGCCTTCATATCCCCTTCTCCTATACCTGAAGCGAGCTCCTCGGTCGTTAACTGCGGGCGGCGACCAGCTTTGAACTTTGGGTTCAATGATGGGCCATCAGTTGCTGACTTCTGTGTATTTAGGGTAGTTTTTGACATTATGCCTGATCGATGTAACCTTGAAGGTACGCGAATTTATCAGTCAATGCACCCTCCTCACATTCCGTAGCGCGTTCCAGCACACCTTCTTCATCTCCATTAAAAAGCGCTGGAATGACATGGGTTATCAAATCACTACCGAAACTTAGCGATGCATCTCGCGGCAATTCACATGGCAGGTTATCCACCGCCATCACCCCAATAGCATCAGGATGGTCGTGGCTGACCTCTTTTTCCTGTCTGGCTAGGTACCCGTAAAAAGGTTCAGCGATCGTTGACGGACGCAGCGTTGACGCTACCGGTCCATCGATATCACAGCTAATATCCGCAACATAGGAGATGGCGAAGTCGAGCCGCTTCGCATCCTCTCTCGTGAAAATGAAAGGCGCCCGGCTATCATAATAATGCCCGGCGATATAAAGTTTGCCAAATGGCGCATACCGCATGAAATCACTTACATAGCCACTTGGATCTGCAAAAAGTTCCTTGCGATCAAAGGCTGTACCATCGGCTTTTTTGTAATAATCTTCTACGTCCAATTGGCTCCAATAACAACCCTCATATCTAGAAACTTCTTCAGGCGCAATTTGAGGAATACCTGAAGCTTGAAGGGTCTCTACAGCTCCTCCTGCTACGCGACCCTTACCAGTAAGTAGAATACGAAGGTCCGCGGGCCACTGCACCCCCTGTAGCTGTGCAAACATTTCTTCCATGTCCTTGCATTCATGAGCCGGCTTCAATGTGTATTGACCGTATTTCTCGCCCCAACCGCGTAAACCATTGTACGCGCCAACGAGCCCTGCGAATCGGCCAAATGCTACTACACGAGCTCCATTTTTTGTAAGCAACTCGTAATCAATCAATCGAATATTGCGCTCCACACACGCCTTCAACAGCTTAGCATTATAGGGTTGCTTCTTATAGGTGTGTGAGAAGAAAAAATATGTCTTGTTCGGGATGAGCTGATCAATGGGCACCTCTTTGACTCCAAAGAGCACATCACAATCGCTCAAGTCCTCTTGCAGCAAAATACCTGCCGCCACATATTCTTCATCTGTAATCGCACGGATGGGCGATGGTTGTGCCACCACCGTACAAGAAAATGTTTGTTGTAATGCCGAGGCGTGCTGCGGGGTCAATGCTACACGCTTGTCTATAGGGACTTTACCCTCTCTAAGAATGCCGATTTTCATACCCTTAAAGGTAGTACAACTGTGCACAATTTTGGCATAGAAATAGCGTATCTTTGCCCTCCACATCAGGGGCTGACTGGTTTTGACAGCAAGCCGAA
>Ga0181565_10004468_pt1 | contig 10689 bp, 8 predicted proteins | sample 101ome_16_FD_129661 | JGI IMG/M metagenome (GOLD analysis project Ga0181565, IMG submission 129661) | Coastal salt marsh microbial communities from the Groves Creek Marsh, Skidaway Island, Georgia - 101401AT metaG (megahit assembly) | ecosystem: Environmental > Aquatic > Marine > Intertidal zone...
ATCATAATAATAGAATGCCTGCCCCAAACGGTCTTGACCGGCATGACAGCCGACGCAAAAATTAAGATAAGTTTTTATATCACCATTTGGAAAGCGATCGACATCTCGTCGCACATATTGAGTGTCAATAGTCGTATCTGCCAATTCATTAAACTCCATGCAAAGAAAATTTTTAAAAAGGTATTGAGTAGCTCTTCTGTTTGTACCTGCATTAAAAAATTCAGATGCGAAGTGATCAGTTGTTATGACGCCTGCAAGTTTTTCTTTTGCGTACAAACGATCACTAGCATCAACCAAAGTGAACGTAATATTATCATTAGTCACAAAATCACCATGTTTCACAATACGCTTTCCAGAAGTAAGAAATTCATCTAGATTAAGAAGGCTATTGTCCGCATTAACATAAACTATTTCTTCGTAACTACCTACACGATTATAAGACAATTTGTTTTGAAAAATATTATAAGAACCAACAGATTCAAAATCAAAGTAAGATAAAAATGGTGAGACTGCTCCTGGCACTCTTGAGATTTCACCATTAGGAGGAAACGTGTATTTCAGTCCATCTAAGGTTAACTTGTATACATCATCCGTCGTTAATACTTCTCTAAAATCTCTTCCATCTCTAATTAATCCTAACATCAAGTAGAGCATGTCATTTGTATTAACATTTTTGTTAACAGCTCGATTAGTCCAATCTTTGAGGAAGTTTTTTAATTTAATATTAATAAGATTTTTACTTTCAGTAACTTTAAGAGCTGCAGCATATTCATCACCCGCTTCAATTAAATTCCAAACCTCTTCAAACTCACTACTTGAAACATCTGGTGGAGTGCCAGTGATTCTTTGGTAGAAAAAATAAGCTCGCTGTTTGGCCTCTGAGTTAGAGATAAAATCAGCCTTGATTACTACCGGAAGAAGAATAAATAATAAAAACAAGTACTTCATTAACCATGATATCGGGCTAAACTCGTATAAAATTAATAGCTTAATTAAAGATTATTATTATATTCAAAGTGGATAGATGACTTGTGATTACCACCACTTACCTAATTGTAAGAATTACACCAAACAGGAGAATTATTTTAGACTAGTGTATATAAGTCTTATGAAGCCTTATCTAATTTTATTATTTTTATTTACATCTTTTCACGCGCAAAGTGCGACCAAACAATCGATGTTTAAAAACACAAGAGAAGGAATAAGCAGGCATCTTGGACTTTGGAATAAATTTTGGTTAGATAAAAAAAATATTAAGTTGGGTGAAGACTTTTTCACCACTCTCAGCTCCCAAGAGCAACTTTGCGAAGAAAACTACATTAAAAATATTGTCCACCATCATAATAGTGATGAAATAAAATATTCTATTTTAAGCCTAAGAAAAAATAATTTACTAGATGATATCGCAACTGCACTCATTTTTGACTTCAAAAAAGTTCCATTTGAAATAAACATCGACGATCTAGATATTGAAAAAATTAAGCAGATTAAGAACTTAAATCATACCCAAGTTTATCAGGCTCTTAAACAATTTTCTACCTATCAAAAGAAAAAACAATGTATCGGAGAAAGCTTTACTCAGCTATATAGTTCCTTAACGAACAGCATACTCAAAAAGTCGAAAAGGAATAAAAGTATAAAACAAACTGATAAAATTTTTAAAAGAATAATTAAAAAACTGTACAAAAAAAACGTCATTACAAAAAAAACGAGGAAAAACTTAAGCAAATTATTAAAAAATAAAATTCATCAGCGAAAAAATAATTTAAAAAACTACTTTCAAGTAAAATCATTTATTGAAAAAAACATAAAAAAAGAAAATCTGGAAGACGAAATAAAAAGTGGCACAAGTGATTTTATTTCAAAAAAAGATAAAATTAATAAGGTTTATCCAAGAAGCAGGCTCTACGAAAAATATAACCAATTTCAAATAATTTATATGGCACAAATTCTAGATCGTTTTTTAAAGCGCCTAGAGATGACAGCAATGCTTGGAATAAACTTAATAGATGAAAACCAAGAAACATTTGAAACCATCTATATTGAATCTCCCATGGAAATATATCGTTTTCTATTAAAGTACATGAGACATGAAATGAGAACGCTAAAGGAAAATCACCTTTTTTCAAACGCTCAAGTAATCTATACGGACCTGATTGCAGCAAGCTTTGAGTTATATCAAATTCCTCCATCATCATTGGAAGAGTTATTAAAAGTGGAAGAGCTATGGAATCCTCAAAAATCAAAACATGACAAGATTATCATGTGGGGAAAATTATTTACTCAAACAGGAATCATTTTTGTTCCACCACCTTATAATTATTTAGCAACTCTATCGATCTGGGTAATTGAGAGCTTTTTTCAAGGAAATAAAGAGGAAGAAGCATCCTTCAATCACAGTATATTTGGAGAGGTACAATAATGAAAAGAATCATTTTAGCGATCATCTCTCTTTTGAGTATATCTAAGGCTTATGCATCTTACAGCGTAGAAATGGATGTGATGTCCAGAAATAAAAGATTCCGACTAAAAAAACAAAAGATGCTGCTTTCAAACCTAATATCAAATAATAGCTTTGAGGGAAAAAACTTTAAAATCGTCAAAGGTAAAAGCGAAGACGCTATTCTCTTCACAAACAAAGAGCTAAGATTGAAGGCAGCAACAGTTTATTTTCATTTGGAAAAGGCGAGAAACTACTTCATTAAAAATTTAAACAGCTCATTTGTCCAATCAATCCCAACAACAATTATTAGAATAGAGCACTTTAACAAGTTTAATGAATTAGGGCATTTCGCCAATGATAACTTGGAGCCTCAATTTAACAATGCACTTACAATTCCTGAAGGTGCTGGCTATGAACCTGCAGGAATAAAACCATGGAATACAGAAATTTGGTTTAGGCCATCAAAAAAAATTCACATTAGTGAAATTGAAAATTCTCAAATTCCAATAGATGCAAAAAAAATGCTCAGAACTTTTAGAAATGGCGTTCACATGAGCTCACTACAAAAATTTCTAATGGATTATTTTGTCATTAAAATTTATGGCCAATTGGATCGAAAAGCGTCAATCGAGCAATTCATACGGACAACAGGTACATCGATCATGCTAGAGCTAGCATTATCTCAAGCAAGCTTAATTCAACGACTGATCACGAAAAGATGGTACCTATTAGAATCGGCCCTTATTCCTGAAATCATCTATCACGAATATTCTCACCTGGCCTTGTCTGACGGATTAAAGCTTAATCAATCCACCGCCGTTATTGAGGGAATGGCGGACTTCTTTGCAGGTAAAATTTCAAATTCAAAAGAACTCGCCACCAAGGTTTCTAAATATAATAGCTTTAATGGAAAGCGAGTTAGTTCCACGAAACTATATCAACAAGAATTTGAGTCCACATCAATGGCCAATACGGACTTTCTATTTGGGTTATTATGGCAGGTCAATGAGATCGTTCAAGATGAATCTCTTATCTATGACTTGAGAAATAAAATTACGACTGATTCAAACATTAGAGATAACCTCATCAAAGGCATCTTTGAGCTGATTGATGAGAATCCAAAATACACACAAGAGATCAAATTAAAGCTATACAGAATTTTTTATTTACGAGGGATTTAAAATTAGTGCCATATTGGCCTTACCCCTTAACCAACAGCTGTAAGAAAACATCCTAAGTAATTAAAATAACAAGTTTAACAACGTTACCTCTATATTGATCAAATATATTTTTCAAACAAACTTTACACATTGGGTCAGTATTTCTAAGATGCCTCAACTATCGACCTTGGGGAGGAGTAAATAAATGAAATCTTTAAAAAAATTCATGGCAATTTTCATCTTAGCACTAAGCTTTCAAACAATGGCATCAACGCCAATTAACCACTTAAATGAGCTTAAAGTCGCATTTGACCGGTTAAATTTTTCTATTCAAGTAGAATGGGACCAAAAAGACAAAATGTTCTATAACGCAAAAGTGAACGAATTTAAAAAGACAGTTGAAGCGCTTCAAGAAAAAGGTCTAACAAACGAAGAACTAATCGAATTCGTTAAAAGAAACATTAAAGACGATAATATTGCTCAAGATGTTGATAAACTATTTGAGACGATCAAAACATCATCGATGACAAAAGCAGAAGCGAGAAAATTCATCATTGATTATGTTGGTAAAAATTACTCTCAGGGTGCTAGTTGGATGGGTTCAACAAGTGCAGCAATTTTATTAGTAGGTCTTTTAATCGCTCTGGCGGTTATAGCGACTGCAGGCACAACTGTTTATTACGAAGACCCATACAGATATTATGACTGCTGGGAAGAGTATGAGTGTTATGATTACTACGATTCTTATTATGATTACTGGTACACAGATTGTGACTGGTATGAGTATTGTTATTAATAATTTAATTTAACCAATTAAAGAAAAACCGCCCTCCTGAATAGGAGGGCTTTTTTATGCCTTAAAGTAAAAATCGACTCGAATAAACAGCAATAAAAGCAAATAGATAAAAACCAACGCCTCGAATAGCGATCCACCACCAACTAGATAAGAAGACGGCCGCGATCCAAGTGACAATACCATGACAAAAAATACCAATTCCCATGGTTAAAGTACTCAATCTCAAAATATTTTGAAAGTAAGGAGCGGAAAGCATTCTTTGGTTCGCCTCTGGCAAGAGATGAGAATACTTGACAGCAAACTCTAGTAACAATGGTGCATCAACAAGATAACTATAAATTAAACTTGCTCCAAAGATAAAACTCATGATCACTGGCTGGAGCTTGATAAAAATTCCTTTATTAAAATAATAGCTGACAGCAGAAAATAGAACAATTGTCACAATTGTAATAATAGAAAACTGATCGATTTCGCCGAAAAAATAAAGAGAATAACCAACTTCTAATAAACCAGCGAGAATAGTAATAACAGCAGCTTTCTTAATCCCAAAAAATGTATCAACAATGACAAAAATGAGGAGGGGTAAAACGCCCATCAAGAAAAAATTAGTGTTCATCTAAAATATCCAATTGAATCCGTTATTCCAAGAAAGTGTTCCACTACTAATATATCCTCCAACTGAACTGAAGAAGTATAAACTATTTAATAATTTAAAATGGTAATCCAAACTACCGCCAATATTTAGATAAGTAGTTCCATTTAACTCACTTCGCGCCGGAACGTTAAAATCACTACTTCGATAAAGAAGGTTTATAGTTGTACCAATTCGAGAGCGTTCCCCTAAGAAATAGCTATAACCGAGGCGAGTCTTCAAATAAGTTGTTTTAACTCCAGACTCTAAATCAGTATTTGAAAACACCGCAAGAAAACCGAGACATAAATCTAAAGAGATTCGATAAAAGGAATTTCCATACTCTGCTCCTCCACCAAAGCAAGGGCCACGGTTTAAACCATTTTTTCTGGACTCGATATTTGAATCCAAGTTTTTAAGGGTGAAATGATCTTGCCAAGAATTATATTGAGCAGTAACTAGGGGGAAAAATGAACTTTTAGATTTTTCAAAATAGTCTAAACGATCATTCACCTTCGTTAGAATTTCATCTACGACATCTAACACATCATCATTTTCAATCTCTTCTGATAAAAGATTAAGTAACCCCTTAAACCTTTTTAAATTATCAGGTTTATTTTTTATTATTTTAGATGCATGCATTTTTTTAAGTGCAGAAATGGTTCTATCGCTTTCAAACGTTGCAATTTTTTCAATGATATCTTTTGAGTCATCGCCACTTAAGTATTCTTTAAAAGGTTTAAATGAAAATGCATGGGCATTTAAGCAGCAAATTGTCAGCAAATTTAAAAAAAATAATTTTATAGCCATAAATGAACCTGTGAAATGAATTCCCAATTATCATTATAAGTTGAACTGCCTCCGGAAGCAGCACTTGAGACTGACCGATCATTTAGTAGGTCAAATCTAAACTCTAATCCTTGATCAACAAACCATTGAAGCCCAGGACCTAATCGCATGGTATAGTTTTCTGAACTTGTGTCTCTTTTTATATATTCAAGAGTCTGATAAAGGTAAAGACCTCGCGTTGGCCGAAGCGTTGCTTGCAAAAGAAAGTATCTACCGCTTGTATCAGTATTTGATGAAACAACAGTATCTGAAGTTAAGCCAAATTCACCAATAACACTCGCTCCGTGACCTAGGCCATATTCACTATGAAAAGCTAAATAAGTTTTTTCCTTAAATGGTGAACTTGAATTTAAAATACTTACACCAAAACGGGAAAAAGAATTGGGTTTATACACTGCCTTTGCAGAAAAACCACTTTGCTCAGTCTCTCCTTCGATATGAATATTTCCAATGAAGTATTGGCCAGTCAATTCAAATTGATCACTTTGGTACACACCAGTGATTCCATGAGACTGATCATCTTGAGAAAGTCCAAGAGATGACTTTGAAAAAAGGTAATGATTTTCAAAACGCACACCAAAAACCTTATCCGTTAAACCAACATATCCGACAAAGTTTCGATTTGGCATAAACCTAAAATAGTATTCTCTTGAACGAAGAACATTTTCCGTATCCGACTTATCATCCGGGTTGTAGCTTAATTCACCGACTACTGTAAATTTATCTTTTTCATCAAGCTTAATTGCAACATTAGCAGAAACCTGCATATTGATATAATCAGCCTCACTCCACATGTCATTAATGACATCACCGTCACCAACATTTCGTGAAAATAGAATCCCCCGATAATTTATACTGGGCCTTATACCAAACGGAAGAGGGGCATTCATCCAAAGGAAATTTGAAGACTTTCCAACCTCTTCATTTGTTTTATTTGGACGAAAAACCTTACCAGCAACCTCAGTTGCCCCAAGGGCTCGACCGTAGTCTGTTAAAGGCCCATTGCCTTGGGAATTATAATGGCACGTCATACAATTGTTATAACCGTGTCCGATAAATTTAGGATAAGAATAAAGAAGATTTGGAAACGCCAAAGTAAAAAAAAGTAAAAGCTTCATAAAATAATTATGAAGCAATTCAATTATCTTTCAAGGGTTTATTTTACTTTATAAAGTATATAAGAGCTCTTAAGCGCTGAGAGATCTCTCGTAAAAAAAGCGTTGATAACATCATTGCGTTGAGCTTTACGCTTCCATTTCCCCCAGGAATAAATTTTCTCTACCCTATTAATATCAATGATACTTTTTTTATTTTTTGGCGTTAAAATATAATCACCAGAATGTAGTTTGGCTTGATCATACAATTCTACTTTACGGCCAAGACGCTCTTCAAGAAAAAATGGTCGTCGGTCATTGTAAAAAACCTGAACATTTTGGTTCTTCAATAGCATTTCAACGCCTCGATTTGGAATTAATGGTAGATAGAACCTTGAAACAAGAACTGTAAACAAAGCAACAAAGCTAATACCAATCCCAAGACTACTGACTTTTAAATTTATACAAAAAAGAATAGAGAGAATTGGTAACAAAGCGAATGCAACCTCAAGTAGACTATTGGAAAAGTAAAGAAATGTAATGGAGACAAACAATAGCAATGACACCTGTCCCCAAAATAAAAATCGAGACATCCGATTTCGCACAAATGATTTTGAATTGTTTAATAAAAACATCATCCAGAAAACAAAGCCAGGCATAGCATAGTGATGAGATTTTTGAGACGGAATAAACCAAATAAAAAAGAATACAATAAAATGAAAACCTAAGAAAATATAAAGTGGGTTTTCTAGCTTTTTACGTATTTGCCTAAAACTTATTAAATGAAACCATGGAAATGTATAGAGAAAGAGACCTTGAATAATTTTAATCGCACTCATCGATTTTTGTTGGCCAAACTTACCAAGATTTTCACGAAGGAAAAAATAGTTAACAAACTCCATACCATATTTCTGATAGCACAAAACATACCATAGAGATGAAATAATGAATGCAGCAAAAGAGACAATAAAAAACTCTTTGAGAATGTTTTTTCTATCTACAAAATAAAGATAAGCCACGTACAAAAACATACTGGCAAACCCCATGGCAAGGCTAACAGGGCCTTTTACAAGTCCACCGAGACCAATACAAACCACAGAAAGTAGCCAAGTTATTTTAGAGCGGCTTTGTAAATAATCATAAAAACATAGAGCGCCAATTAATGGAAAAAGAGATAAAGGAATCTCCATCATGAATATTCTAGAGAATTTTAGCATTCCAAAACTCGAGAGAAATATCGCCCCAAATTTAATAAAATTAAGTTCGATCTTTTGTCGCCTCAAAAGCCAAAACACACCACCGACGGTTGAAAAAGAGAGAAGTGCCATACTTAGCCGGGCAAGAGTTAATGAAAAACCACCAAAAAGGGCATACAAAGGCATCGGGAGCCAATATTGTAACGGAGGCTTTGACCAATGTGCCTCTCCTCGATACACAGGCGTAAGCCAGGAACTTGTTTCATACATTTCTTTTGATATTTGAACGTAAAGAGACTCAGTGCCTTGCCTTGGAGCCAGGATGTTTCCAATATCCCATAAGTAGAAAGCGATAAAAATGGCGGTAAAAAAGAAGCCCCAATATGTTGATTTTACGCCCCAATAATGATTTTTACTGTTAATTTCTGAATACATCCTACGTCCTATAGACTTGTTTTTGGCCCATTGGCAAATTTATGACATAAATCATTAATATGAATTCTTATTTTAACTTGAAATATTTACTCAGTCCCTATAAAAAGCCCGTGAAAATTGATTAATTCACCTAGTGTTTAAAAATGGGGATTTCATGAAAAGACAGGTGCCTACGCTTAATTTGACTGATTATACTGGTTCAGACCAAATCAAAAAAGAACAATTTATTAATGATTTAAAAAATGGACTAGTTGAATATGGCTTCATTATCCTAGAAGGCCATCTCGTTGATCAATCTAAAATTGATGATGCTTATGAAAAATTCAAAACCTTTTTTCACTTACCACTTGAAACGAAACAAAAATACGCAAAACCAGAATACAAAAAACAACGCGGCTATATACCATTTGGTCTAGAACAAGCGGTTGGATATGATCATCCCGACCTAAAAGAGTTTTGGCATGTTGGTAGAGAAATTAAAGCGGATCATAAATTTTCAAAATATTACCCTGAAAATGTATACCCAGAAGAAATTGAAAACTTCAAAGAAGTCACAAGAGAAATTTATGAAAAGATGGATGAAACTTCAAAGCTTTTACTTGAAGCAATTTCGATTGCCTTAGAGCTTGATCCAAATTTCCTTCCTGAAATGGCGAAAGATGGAAACTCTATTTTACGCTGCATTCATTATCCACCGACAAAAGGCGAAGATACAAAAAATAGAGTTCGTGCTGCCGCTCATGGAGATATTAACTTAATCACACTTCTTGTTGGTGCAACTGATAGTGGATTAGAATTACTTGATCGAGATGGTTCATGGCTTCCAGTTAATTCTAATCCAGGACAAATTGTTGTTGATACGGGCGACATGATGAGCAGAATCACAAATGAAGTTTTACCAGCAACCATTCACCGAGTCGTCAATCCTGACACTGACTCCAGTGCAAGATTTTCCATGCCATTTTTTGTTCACCCCCACCCAGAAGCAACGCTTGAGTGTTTAGAAAGCTGTATTGGTGAAGGAGCAAAATACCCACCGATCAACGCGCAAGAATTTCTTTTTGAACGTCTAAAACAAATCGGTTTAAAACCAGAATAAAAGTTATTCAAAGGTATAACTTGCTGGGACTTTAGAGCACGGAGACTCCACGCCATCTGCAGTAATTTTAACATAGAGGTGGTATTGACCAGCTTTAGTTATACTAGTTTGAAGAGTAGTTAATTCAACCTCACCTAGATTATCGTACACACTATTATCGATCCTTGATGGGTACAATACATAATTACTGTATTTCTCATCAGCTTTGTAAAACACAGTCGCCTTGTCTATACACCCCTTAATTAAGTCTGCTAGCCCAAAATAAAAGTTCACCGTCGCCGCATTTTGTGTAAAGTTTTTTTGAACAATGCCGTCTGCCATAAATGTAGGATTAAGACTTGCTCCAACATAAAATTTACCAGCCTCATCAAAGTTCACCTTAAGGTCTGTTCCAGCAAGTTTGTTGTCTAGAAATCCTGGAACTGGTGGTTTCATATAAAAGAAGCTTGTTGTTTGACGACAATCACTTGTGTCTTCACCGGGACTTGTTTGAGAGACACTAAAAACATAGCTCTTTTCTTCTCCTGAATGTTGATAGTTAACTGACCTCGTACTCGACTGACTAGCTGTACCACTCGCAATTAGCGTACCAGTACTACAACTACCAACAAAAACCTCGTAATCTGCACCAATAACAATGCTGGACACACTTAAAGTGACAGATGATTCAGTGACATTACTATATGAAATAGATGCGGGAGAAGTCTGAACTGTCTGGGCCGGAGTATAACTATAGCTCACATCCGCGCATACATAATCAACACTCGTGTACGCGTACACCGAGTACTCATTTAAACCCTCTGATGGACTTATATTTGAGACCGAACTTATCCTCTTTCCTACTATTGCATCTAACTCCGACAGACTCCCCGTTCCCGCTAAACACGCTCCAGAGTAATACGCCTTACTAAAACTGCTTAAACTTGTTCCCGACGATGACAGCGTCACCTTGTCCGCATCACCATTTGCAACCGACGTTCCCGCCA
>Ga0181565_10004472_pt1 | contig 10685 bp, 7 predicted proteins | sample 101ome_16_FD_129661 | JGI IMG/M metagenome (GOLD analysis project Ga0181565, IMG submission 129661) | Coastal salt marsh microbial communities from the Groves Creek Marsh, Skidaway Island, Georgia - 101401AT metaG (megahit assembly) | ecosystem: Environmental > Aquatic > Marine > Intertidal zone...
GGTCATGTCCTTATCAAACATGGTGAGATCGTCATTCTCGTAATACACGCCCAAGTCGACGGCGATGGTTCGACCTGGCTTCGAATTAGCTCCACCCACGGTCTGACCTCCGGTCAAGTTCGAGGTAACGAATTTCGCAGAAAGACCACCTGAAAAACGCTCTCCAAGTCGGCGTGAATAACCGGCGTTGAGGGCGAACTCATTAGGCGTAAACTGTATGGTACTGTTTCCGAATTGGTCAGTGAACTGAATATTTCCCAGAGAGAAATAGCGCATAGACACTGCCGCAGTGCTCATGCGATCGATCTTGTAGTATCCCGACAAATAAGAAAGCGAGATGTCTGGAACTAGGGCTCGCAACCAAGGAGTGTAAGAGATCTGAACGCCGGACTTCTCTTGAATGAAACTATACTTGGCTACGTTCCAATGCAAACTGGCCGCATCGGCGCTCGTCGCCACACCTACATCTCCCATACCACCACCTCGTGTTTCCGGATTGATGATCAGGAATGGAACAGCAGTAGTAATCGTGTTCAACTGAAGCGTATTGCTTCGTAGGTTATTGTCTTGTGCTACGGAATGTCCCGCCACTCCTAACAAGATGGCAAATCCTATAACTCTGTTTGTGATCATTTGATGCTTCAACCTTCTGTCTTTAGAAGTAGATATCTACGTAAGGCGTGCAAATAAGACGACAAATATAGCCATTCGGTAAGGGATTATCTCAGTATTACTAGACGTTCGAATTTTTCAATGGATTCCCCTACAGGAGTTTTTACCGCAATCTTGTAGAGGTATACACCTTTAGCCAGCGGGTCCCCAAATTCATCTCGTCCGTTCCACGCGATTGGACCTACACGGTAGCCGTTTGAAAAATATCTACCATCCAATGTCTTCACCAACTTTCCGGCAACGGTGAATACATCGATCTTAACATCTAATTCTTGTCCTGGTTTATTATGCTCAAAGAAAAACTGAGTGCTAGTGGTGAATGGATTCGGATAATTCAACACATGTTCGAGCGCCAGATCCTCGGAACTCGCAACCACAAATTCCGTATATGCCTCTCCCGGATTGTTATTGACATCCCAGACCTGGAATTTCAGTGAGTGACGACCTTCCTCTAAGTCAGCAAAAGGATATCGGATCACGCCTTCGGTATAAGAGTCGACCTTGGCCTCATAAAAATCATTCAGGATCAAAGTATTGGATGTAACGTTATCCAAGACGGCGGTGATGTCGTGGCCAATTCCACTACCTGCCATATTGATACCGTTGTCATCTCTTACCTCGGCGTAGAGGTCAGGATTCTCATCAGTAAGTCCACCGAAAACAAACTCCGTGTTATTCATGTACAGATCGACTTTCGGTCCTTCATCGTCGGCGATCGGGTTCTTAGACAATCCTCCGATCACAAAGTCACGATGATCGCCACTGGCGTCTTGGTCAGAAGACTCTGCGTAGAGATTGATCCGACCGATACCGAATGACCGATCGATATCCTTCGGAACGACGAATTCAAAACTGAATTCTCCTTTTTTCACGCTCACTTTTCCTCGGAAGATCACATTCTTCCATTCCTTGTAGAAGTACGGCCCAAGTCCATCATTCACAATGGTCTGAACTTCCGTTTCCTTGTCGAATACCGAAGGATAAAGTATACCGTTAAACGCGTCGATCTTAGTGCCGTTGGTATCAGCAATGAAACCTGCGATCTTGACCTTCTCGAGGGCTCGTATTGTATCGGGCATCTCAGAGATGATCACATCCAATACCGGTTGGGCCAGGCGCAGGGCAGGATCACCAAGCAGCGCAAAGCTTCGGCTATTGTAGTGTGAGAACTGACCTACATCCAAGGTCTGGATCTTAGTCTGAAGCACTAAATCACCCAAGCGTGGAATCAGACGGCGCTGATCATTGAAGGCTTCTTCTGTAAACTGTTTGGTGAGCGTCAGATTCGGCCCTGCGTAGACGGCTCTGGTTGTGGACAACAAGGCTACTCCACCACCACTAGGATTCAGCAAGGTATACTCGCCACCTGAAGTTCTACGAGGATCATCGAAGCGAGAGAATTCGCAGGTGGCTGTCACGAAAAGAGGTAGTCTCGGTGAATTATCCCATTTATTAATGGTTGGCACTTCCAGGAATCGTTCGTGTCCCCAACCTAGTTCGCCACCGTGACCTATATAATAGAGCATCAAAGCCCCTTTTCTGACCTGATCATTGATCCCTTCTGCGCCTTCGGGATATCGATCTCCTCCTGATCCCGCCTGCTGCTTGAAGGCATCCATGTACAACTTTCGAATGAGGATATCACGGGTACTCGTATCGACCCGCTGTCCGATCTTACCATTCTGTTCATAGTCGCGTAAGAACACCAGTCCAGGTTCCGCATCATCCGCCACAAAGGCAATCCTATTCCTCCATTCTCCGAATGAGCTTTTGCTGTTAGAATAGGTAATGATCTTAGCCACTACATCGTCAGCCTCCTTACGTGTTCGGACCGGCAGTCGACCTACACCCACATCGAGGTAATCAGCCGCCGCTTCTCCTTCATTGTCATCCAGTAGACCGAAGTAGTCATCACTGGCAATTGAGTAGGTTGGCGATAGACTATTGGACATTTGGTGTGTTGGAACGAAGTTGGAATTACCTGATACTCTATCCTTATAATCAAAGGACGCATCACCAAACAAGAGAATATATCGAACGGGACGACCACCACTTTCCATCCCCTCGAAATAGAGCATTCGAATAAACTCCTTGATCGCGGTAATGTCCTGAGCACCTCCTGAAAATTCGTTGTATATCTGCTGCGGAGTAACTACGGCTGTTGTAAATCCATCAATGGCTTCGTGAAGAGCAGCCAACTGTTGCGCCTGACTCAAGAAAGAGGGGTGTGCTACGATGAGGTAATCAATATCCTGAAGAGCGTGGACATTCTGATTCGCAACCCGCTGTGAGAACCTCGGCTTCTTGAATGCATCCTCAGTAAACGCAATGAATCGGCGCAGTTCTGTAGAGGATCGGGTAAACCTGAATTCATTCTGAACACCACCTGAAAAGGTCATTTCCTTAACGTCGTGCGGATCAGTAACATCCCAGATCCTGATCGGCTCGTTAGACTGTACTACGTATTCAGTAACATTCCCTGTACCTACGGATTCCAGATCTCGGAATTCCATGTATGGATCTAAGAATGTCAAGGAGCGTCTTGCATTGATCTCAATGAAATCGATCCAAGCAACCGCCAATGGATTCCTCGCATTATCGATCTCCATCTTAGTGAGAAGGTTGCCATCCTTTGGACTTGTTGAAACGCTCAGTGTGCCGTTGTCAGCGTAGAGAGCACCGTAGGCATCGGCAACCGGGTTGACAAACCTGGTATCGGCTGCTCCTCCTTGATTCGGCAAGGCCATCCTCATAGTGACACCAGAGATACCGACGGAGCGTGCCGCATAACTCGAACGCACCCAAATATTCTTCGTACGATCGATCTGAGGCACGGAGAACCCGAAGTCCATTTCAACTACTGTACCGAGCTGCTCACCGTACCAGGTCCGACCAGATTTGATCAAATTCGACTGATCAGACTCGTGGAAATCGAGGAAGTCATAGGTTGTAGAGGTACGCGTGGGCGACTCAGTGCCATTTACAGTTTGCACGACACTCAATACGCCAGATCCGTCGATGTTCAGGAAGTAATAGGAAGAATCGGCAAATGGGTTTGAAACATGGTTGAAGCGCGAATCTGCCACTTCCCATATCACTTGATCTTCACCATGAAAGAGGAAGAAATCACCAGGATCGAAGCTTCCATCTCCTCCGTCTTCGAGCCAAATGGAGATCGGTTCGAGATCATCGGGCCGATCAGCATTGTTATCCATGTCGAGCATTCCTGCCTCGGTGCCGTATAAACGAATAAGCGAAGAAGAAAAAGGAGTGAGATTTGGCCAATAATCACGAAGATCGGCATAGGTCAACCTATAAATACCATCCTCACCGGTTGAAAGCCGCAACCATTCCCCTGAAGCGAGCACGCTATTATCTTTCCACAAGTGATCACTTCGCCCACCGCGTTCGGATGAACGTTGTTCAGTGATCTCGAGATCAAAAGCGACCAGCTTCTCATATCGGCCGCCTTGATTACGAATGGGATCCACTTCGACCACCGCAAATCGTTCTCCACGCGCAGTTCCAACTTGGGTTGAAATTTGAAATTCTTCAGACACCTCCAACTGAAGCAGTAATTCTGTTTCCACCTGAGGCATAGTTTCGGTGACCACATTCTTCAAACGAGCCACAATGCCGTCGGTAGAGCTCGAGACCTTGATATGCTTGGCCCAGTAAGGTCGAATACCATCACCTTGCCTTCGGCATTGGGCGCATTCGACGGCCTTCATCGTTCTCAAATCTGTGGTGTTATAGGTATAGACACCCAACCAATTCAATACATACTCTTGGGTATAATCATCGTTTGGTGAGTCCTGAAGAATCTGTTCGGAATCACCGTTCGGCTTCGCCTGACGAGGGGGCAGCACCTGAGTGAAAGCCTCACGCCATACGAACATGAGAACAACACCGACCGCTATACACCTTATACTAACCCTCATCTTTATTCGACCAATCAATGGTTTATGTAGTTATATTTGGCATTCTTTTTTCAGAAACGGCAAACGTACCTGAGAAAAAGATATTGCCAGAAGGATAACGATTGTTTGAAGTGAAAGGTTTGCGGGGTAAATATATTCGTATAATTGCGGAGTCCGCAAGGAATGCTTACATGAAAAAGTTTGGTTTACTGCTTACGATTCTGATCGGAGTGATCAGCATGGATGTTCAAGCGCAAGATCCTGCGTTCAGTCAATTCTATGCGAATCAACTCTACTTGAATCCTGCTCTTGCAGGTTCGGCACGTTGTCCACGTGTAATTCTGAATTATCGCAATCAATGGCCTGGAATTCCATCAACCTATGTGACCTATGCCGCATCGTACGATCAGTACGTGAATGCGCTTAGTGGTGGAATCGGTTTCCAAGCTTATAGAGATCAAGCTGGTTCCGGCATTATCGCCACCAACTCTTTTAGCGGCATGTACGCTTATCAGTTGCCTTTGGACCGCAACTTGAGCTTAAAGGTTGGTTTCCAGACCACCTTTTATAACAAGGCTATTGACTGGAGTAGGTTGACCTTTGGCGACATGATTGATGCTCGTTATGGATTCATTTATCCTACGGGTGAAATTCCAATCGAATCGCCGGTCAACAAGTTAGACTTCTCTGCTGGCGGACTTCTGTTTACAGACAAGTTCTACTTGGGTTTTGCAACGCATCACCTCACGCAGCCTAACGAATCTTTCTTCAAGGGTTCCGAAAGTGTTCTTCCTCGAAAGTACACGGCCCACGCGGGAGCATTGATTCCATTGGACGAACAGCGTCCGGAGGACGGAGGTATTTCTCCAAACATCATTTACCAGCGTCAAGGTGAATTCAACCAATTGAATTTGGGACTCTATTTGAACAAAGGACCTATTACAGGAGGTGTTTGGTATCGTTGGAATGACGCATTGATCTTCTTGGTAGGATTGTACATGGATCAATTCCGTTTCGGGTACAGTTATGATGTGACTGTATCGGCGCTCGGAACTCAAACTCTTGGATCTCACGAGATTAGCATTACTATGCTTTTCCCATGTAAAGAGCCTAGAAGGAAGTTCCGCCAGATGAAGTGCCCACAGTTTTAATTGCGCGGTAATAAAAACTCCGTTATCTTCGTTTTCCTTTAAAACCAGCGTCATCGCTATAAAATTTCACGCTATGAAGGCAAAAAGCATTTTTGCTCTATTAGTTGCGCCCCTATTCTTTGCTTCGTGTGGTTACGAAAAGTCCGCCATTACTGGCTGGAACTACAACGACCCTGACAATGGTGGTTTTCAGAAATACCCATTCGAGGAGCAAGAGACTGGACCAAACCTCGTATTGATCGAAGGTGGAACATTCACCATGGGACGAGTAGAACAGGACTTCATGTATGACTGGAATAACATTCCACGTCGTGCCACTGTATCTTCTTTCTACATGGATCAGACTGAGATCAGCAACTTCCACTGGTTGGAATACCTATACTGGACGCGTCGAGTCTATGGTGTTGACTATCCTGAATTGTACAAGAAGGCTTTGCCGGACACCTTGGTTTGGCGTTCGAAGCTTGCGTATAACGAACCTTACGTAGACTATTATCTACGTCACCCAGCCTATCGCGACTATCCTGTGGTAGGTGTGAACTGGTTGCAGGCAAGTGACTTCTGTAGTTGGAGAACAGACCGTGTGAACGAGTACATTTTGATTCGTGAAGGTCTGTTGAACCACTACCCTGATCAGATCGGTGAAGACAACTTCAACACTGATGCTTATTTGGCTAATCAGTACAATTCTGGTAAGCGCATTGAGGGTCTGCCTGATCTAAACCCTAATTCGTCTGGTTATAGAAACGTGCGTATGGAGGATGGAATTCTTCTTCCAAAGTATCGACTCCCAACGGAAGCTGAGTGGGAATTTGCTGCCTTCGGCCTTATTGGAAATAGCGTTGGTGAGCGTATTGTAGAGCGTCGTCTCTATCCATGGAATGGTCACGCTGTTCGCAATCCAGATGAAGCATACATCGGTATGATGCTCGCTAACTTCAAACGCGGACGCGGTGATAACATGGGTGTTGCGAGTAAGTTGAATGACAATGCAGACATCACTGCACCTGTTTTCTCCTACTGGCCAAATGACTACGGTCTATACAATATGGCCGGTAACGTTAGCGAATGGGTTATGGATGTTTATCGTCCTCTTTCCTTCGAAGACATGGATGACTTCCGTCCGTTCCGAGGAAACGTTTTCCAGACGAAAGAACGAGACAATGAAGGCCTGCTATTGGATAAGTTCGATATTCCAATCTATGATATCCCAGGTCTTATCAAGTACTTGGAGGACTTCGAAAATGAAGCCGGAGCTACATTCAACGATCCTGAAGCGGAATTGATGTCAGAGCTCAACGAACAGATTCAGCGTGCGAACGATCTTCTTTTAGAGGATCAACGCTATGAAGCAAACATCATCATCGTTGAAGAGTCGATTGAAGCCATCAAGGGTTCTGACGAAATGGTCAAGATCGCTCCTACCCTTTTGAAGGATTACAGTACATACATCACGCACCGTCCTGGAGCACTTCGTTACCGCGATGCCAAGGTGGAAGAGAACATCGACCGCAGAAACTACAAGCGTGCGGACAACATCAACTTCTTGGATGGAGATCCTAAGTCTCACGTTGACTCTCCGAACTGGACAAACTTCGAAGATGAGCGCACCGAGTCCGGTTTTATGTACGCTTATCCAGGACAAGGTGAATCATCGAGTGACTTTACATCCTTGATCAACGACCAAGCTCGCGTTTACAAAGGAGCTTCGTGGAACGACCGTGCGTATTGGATGGTACCAGGCACTCGTCGATTCCTAGATGAAAGACAATCACTTTCAACCTTAGGTTTCCGATGCGCTATGGATCGTGTTGGAAGTCCGGTTGGACTTGGAGGTTCTCGATAATAAGAACCGACTGTTAACATTTTTGACAAGACTAAGGAAGGCCTCATATGAGGCCTTCTTTATTTTAGGGTCGTGCAATATTCAACCCTTTACCATCTCTTTGAGGAAACTGGAACCGTCTGTACGGATTCCCGTCATATCATACCGGGCTGCCTTTTCGTAGCGCTTAAAGGAGATAGTTTCAATGGAAATGACTTTGTGCTCTCAAGTCTTGACAAGGGAGCCTCTATCGCGATCGCCGACGAAGAACGAGAAGAGTTCAAGGGAAATGATCGTGTTATTGTGGTTCGAGATGGCCTGACCGAACTTCAAAACCTCGCTCGAGAACACCGACACAAGTTGAAGATCCCGGTGATCGGACTGACGGGCAGCAATGGAAAGACTACCTCGAAAGAACTACTCAAAGCGGCCCTCGAACGCACATACCTCGTCTACGCCACGGAAGGAAATCTAAACAACCACATAGGAGTTCCTCTTTCCATCCTTCGCATTAAGACAGAGCATGAGATCGCGATCATCGAGATGGGAGCGAATCATCAAAAGGAGATCCAGTTTCTCTGCACTATATCCGATCCGGATGTTGGGTTCATCACGAATATCGGCCTAGCACATCTCGAAGGATTTGGCGGTGAAGAGGGTGTTTACATTGGCAAAAAGGAGCTTTTCGACTATCTGCGCCAGGAAGGTGGCAAGATCTTCATCAATCAGGACGACCCGAAGGTTGTAAGAGCTACAGAAGGGGAAGATGGCACACACTATGGGCGAAGTGAAGAATGTCATTTCCAAGGCTCATGCGCGATTGAGAATAACCGACTAGTGGTGAAATGGTGGAGGGATATCGATCCTTACAAGCGCATTATTCGAACTCAATTGACCGGTGACTACAACTTTTCGAATGTCATGGCAGCGATCACGCTGGCTAGATACTACGGAGTGCCTGATGACGAGGTGCGAAAGGGAATCGAAGCCTATAGACCAGACAACAATCGATCTCAGGTGGAGGAAAGCGATCGAGGCAACACGCTGATCGTAGATTGCTACAACGCGAATCCAAGCAGCATGTCTGCGGCGATTGAGAACCTCAGTTTAGAATCACGGGAACGCAAGATCGCCTTGGTCGGGGATATGCTGGAGTTAGGTGACGCGAGTGCGGAGAAGCACCAGGAGACCGTGGTCCAGCTTCGAGCGAAAGGAATCGAGGCTTACTTAGTGGGCGAGTTCTTCGGCAGGACCGAACACGAAGGGTTCATGCATTTTCCTGCTACTTCCGATCTTGCCGATCACCTAAGAATAACGGCCCCATCTGAGGCCGTTATTCTATTAAAAGGTTCTAGAAGAATGAAGCTCGAGCAGTTGCTCGAACTTCTTTAGATCCCATGATTATTCGTCCAGTACTGCGCGGCTGATCACAATGCGCTGAACCTCACTGGTTCCTTCATAGATCTGAGTGATCTTGGCATCGCGCATCAATCGTTCAACGTGGTATTCTTTCACGTAGCCGTATCCACCGTGCACTTGCACCGCTTCCACAGACGCCTTCATAGCGGCTTCTGAAGCATAAAGCTTAGCCATGGCGCTGAACTTGCCAAATGGAAGTCCTTGATCCTTCAACCAAGCTGCCTTCAAACAAAGCAAACGAGCTGCTTCAACTTCTGTCGCCATATCGGCAATTTTGAACGCTACCGCTTGATGCTGGCTGATCGGCTTACCGAAAGCCTTTCGCTCTTTGGAATAGGCTGTCGCCAACTCCATGGAGCCTGAGGCGATACCCAATGCTTGAGCGGCGATACCAATGCGACCACCTTCGAGCGTCTTCATGGCGAACTTGAAACCGAAGCCATCTTCTCCGATACGATTCTCCTTAGGCACCTTCACGTCATTGAACATCAACGTATGTGTATCTGAACCGCGGATACCCAACTTATTCTCTTTTGGACCAGCCACGAATCCTTCCATGTCGCGCTCAACGATCAATCAATTGATTCCTGTGTGGCCTTTCTCAACATCAGTCTGAGCCATCACCAAGTAGATAGAAGCATTACTTCCATTGGTGATCCAGTTCTTGGTACCGTTCAAAAGGTAGTGATCGCCCATATCGACAGCTGTCGTGCGCTGACTTGTAGCATCAGAACCCGCTTCAGGTTCACTCAGGCAGAACGCCCCGATCTTTTCTCCTGTAGCCAGTGGAACGAGATATTTCTGCTTCTGCTCCTCGGTCCCAAACTTCTCAAGACCCCAGCACACCAAACTATTGTTGACCGACATACATACCGAAGCGCTTGCATCGACCTTTGAGATCTCCTCCATGGCCAATACATAAGAAACAGTATCCATTCCTCCTCCACCGTATTCCAGTGAAACCATCATCCCCATAAATCCTAGCTCTCCCAACTGCTTGATCTCCGCCTTAGGGAAGGTTTGGGTTTCATCGCGTTCGATGACACCAGGTTTCAAAACATTCTGGGCAAAATCACGAGCTGCGTCTCTGACGGCCTTCTGCTCTTCGGTTAGTTCGAAAATCATGTAAATTCCAGTTTTCCTGTTAAACTTTGTGGTGGCCGACAAAAGTAACTTTTGCAGTGAAATCAATAGTGTATCGAGGGATAGGTTTAATGTGTGGGACATCCCAAGATGGGTTGGATGTGGCGGATGTTCGATTTACGCATGACCAGAATGGCAATTGGACCTTTGACCTTCTTCACGGCACCACTATTCCTCTACCAACGAACATCAAGTCAAGCCTGACTAGAGCAAGGGAAATGACGGGAGAAGAACTTTCACATCTCCACGTTCAATTCGGGAAATGGAGTGGACAGGTCGTGAGGGCCTTCCTTCAAGAACATCAAAGCAAAGCCACGTTCGTCGCTTCTCACGGAGTCACTGTATTCCATCAGCCCCACCGTGGATTCACCACCCAGATCGGCAGCGGCGCGGCCATTGCGACAGAGTCCGGACTTCCAGTGATCTGCGATTTTCGTCAATCTGATGTAAGCAAGGGTGGAGCCGGGGCCCCACTGGTTCCTTCATGTGATCGATTCTTGTTCTCGGATATCGAAGCCACGTAGATCGTCTCCAAGAACCGAAAAATTGGCAAAC
>Ga0181565_10004474_pt1 | contig 10681 bp, 9 predicted proteins | sample 101ome_16_FD_129661 | JGI IMG/M metagenome (GOLD analysis project Ga0181565, IMG submission 129661) | Coastal salt marsh microbial communities from the Groves Creek Marsh, Skidaway Island, Georgia - 101401AT metaG (megahit assembly) | ecosystem: Environmental > Aquatic > Marine > Intertidal zone...
AATCGCGAATGCCAGATCGGGGTTGTCCTCGGCGTCGTCTACCGCGGTATAGGCGGCGGCATTGATAACTATTTGGGGGTTCAGTTGATTTAAGCAGCCTGCGACGGCCTCACGATTCGCGATGTCACATTCAGCTCTGGTCAGCCCTGTCACCGAAATGTTTGCGGGAGCAGCGTCAATCAAGGCGCGCCCTAGCTGACCGCCAGCCCCGAGGACCAGCGCTCGCGAAAATTTCACAAACGAGACTCCAGCCATGTCACGTAACGCGCCATGACCTCTTCTGACTCCGGCTCGTGAAAAATTTCGTGGTACAGCCCAGGCCAAAAATCCAGAGACTTGTCCACACTCCCAAGAGACTCGAAGAAGACGCTGGAGCCCTCCGGCCCTGCCATCACATCAGCGTCACCATGGGCAATATAAACCGGCAGCGTGATCTCCCCTGCTCGCGCAATCGCAGCCTCCATGGCATCAAGAATCTCGAGTCCCAGAGACGTGGTGATCTTGCCGTTATAGACAAGCGGGTCGGCAATGTAATCTGCCACCACAGCGGGATCTCTGCTGACTTCGTCGGCATTGAGCGCCAGCATGCCCATCTTGGGCAACACGTAACGCAACAGCCGCCCTATCCAGATAACAAGCGCTGACACGGGGTTAACCGCCGTAAACGCCGGGCCCGAGAACATCGCCCCTCGGTACAGTTGTTGCGCGTCCAGCAGTGCATGAGCGGAAATCAATCCGCCCATACTGTGACCCAACAAAAACACTGGGGTCCCCGGATACCACTCCTCGATGAGCGTGCGTAACGCCGTCAGCGGTTCAAGATACTCCGAGAACCGGCGAACATGGGCTCTTACACCGGGAGAGGCACCGTGGCCAATATGATCAGGGCCTACTACTGCAATACCGGCGTCATTAAACCGCGACGCCAACCGATGATAGCGTCCGGTGTGTTCGGCCAAGCCATGCACCAACAACACGCACGCCTTGGCGTCTGTCACCGGCCAGTGCCGGTACTGAATGCCACTGGGGAGACTTTCCATTTGCATCACTCCTATGCCGATGTGGCGCCCATCGGAGGGCTTACCCAAAATGAACGGGAGACGGTGACACCATCACCCGCCCTTCGCCAACGCCCGACAAAACGCCGGCTTAAAGCAACATCAATTTATGGTGCGACGGGTGCCAACCAGTCAGCGTACCCGGACTGAGCACCCCGGACTGCCTCAAAATAAATCCGCTGCAGGGTCTCGGTCACCGGGCCACGGGCGCCACTTCCGATCGTGCGGTTGTCCAGTTCACGAATCGGCACCACTTCTGCTGCGGTACCCGTGAAAAATGCCTCATCCGCTACATAAACCTCATCGCGCGTGATCCGTTTTTCCCTCACCGTAAGACCCTGATCAGCCGCTATGCGCAGAATACTGTCCCTGGTGATGCCCTCAAGACAGGAGGTAAGCTCGGGGGTGTAGAGCACGCCATCGCGAACCAAAAAGAAATTCTCGCCACTCCCCTCGGCCACATAACCCTCATTATCAAGTAGTAGTGCTTCCTCAAAGCCCGCATCCATTGCCTCGCGCAACGCGAGAATGGAGTTGATGTAATTGCCATTGGCTTTGGCCTTGCACATGGTGATGTTGACGTGGTGACGGGTATAGCTGGAGGTGGCTATGCGAATGCCACGATCTCTTGCCTCAGGATCCATGTAAGACGGCCAAGGCCACGAAGCGACCATAACGTGAGTTTTTAAATTATCAGCACGCAATCCCATCCCCTCGGAACCCAAAAAACACATGGGCCGGATATAAGCCTCATCCAATGCGTTTTCGCGAACGACAGCGCGCTGCGCAGCGTTGAGGGTGTCTTTATCAAAGGGCATCGCCATTCTCAGGATATGAGCAGACCGAAAGAGTCGGTCCGTGTGCTCTTTAAGCCGAAAAATGCTCGTACCGTCAGGGGTCTTATAGGCGCGAACCCCTTCAAAAACGCCTAAGCCGTAATGAAACGTGTGGGTAAGAACATGAACCCGCGCTTCTTGCCAGGGCACCATTTCGCCGTCTAGCCAAATGTGACCTGAGAGTTTAGAGAGATTCATAGGGATTCCTTTGCTGCGTCTGTCTTGATCGTTGACTCGAAGTGTTCGAATTCTACCTTGCTTGACGCCTCGGCAATACGGCCTCTGTTTTGCTACCACTTGCTGTCGCCCGTTAGCGTCGGCGGCCTATTCGACGTCAGGGGCAACCTCTCTCAGCGCCCCGCCTGCGGTTCGAACCACAATAAGCGAGCTCAGTCTAAGCCAAGGCTCCACTGCCCCCGCTGATATCAACGGGTGTTGCCCAAGCCTTGTTAGCGGGCACCCACCAGCTGACCACTCTACCAGCGTCAGGAGCACCCGGGCCTGAGCGAGCGCGAGGTATTGCACCACAAATGCAATATCGACCATACCGCCCGAGTCCAGTTTTGGGGCGGGCTGCACCAATGGCAAGAATAGGGCTTCATGCTCAGTGAGCTGGATGAGGCGTATAACCGATGCGACGACGGCCCTTACCCGTTAGCTGGCAAATGGGCGAATTTCAATGCCCATACACCATCTCGTCATGGCAGCGCACCCGGCGCATCGGCATCAGGCCCTGCTCGCTATGGACGACCAAAACCCGTGTACCGCTGTCATTTTTTTCCCTTTTTCATCGGGTCATCTCTCAGGTAGGATGCGCGACCCCGGCATGGTTCGCCATGTATACAGCGCCACTGACAGAGATCAAGACGCCCCATGACAGCCACCCAGCACAACATCGAGTGGTTTCGCTACACGGCCCCCTACATCAAGGCACACCGTGGCTGCACCTTTGTGGTTTATCTGGGCAACGGGTGTCTGAACGCATCGACGCTTACTTCGCTGATCCATGATTTGGCGCTACTGCATTCCCTTGGGGTACGGCTAGTATTGGTTCACGCCACCAGAGCAGCAATAGACGAGGCCCTGAAGATACGGGGTCAGCCCGAGTCATTTCACAATGGGATTCGGATTACGGACGACGCGACCCTTGCCTTGGCCGGCGAAGTAGCCTCGCAACATCGCCTTAAACTTGAACAGCTCATTTCAATGGGGCTGCCCAACACACCGCTCCGCGGCGCCAGAATTCGGGTAATGAGCGGCAATCTGGTGACCGCCCGGCCGCTGGGCATTTGCGAGGGCGTGGACTACCTCCATAGCGGCAAAGTGAGGCGCATTGACTCCAGCGCGATCAACGGGATTTTGGATCATGACGCCATTGCCCTTATCTCCCCCCTGGGGTACTCCCCTGCTGGCGAGCTGTTCAGCGTCAGTGCGAGCGAGATCGCTGAAGCTGTGGCGGTGGCGATTGGCGCGGACAAGTTAATTTTTCTCGACTACCAGGCGGGCCTGACGGATGCCGACGGCGGCTTAATCAGACAATCCACCGTTGCCGATGCAGCGCTGTTAGACATCACCGAGCCGGAACAAAGACGGCTGCGCGACACCGCCTGTCGTGCCTGCAGTCAAGGGGTAAAGCGTAGCCACCTGATCAGCTTTGAACGGGAGGGTGCGCTGCTGGAGGAGCTGTTCACCCACGATGGCGCGGGCACGCTGATTGCGCAAAATCCCTATGAGCAGGCGCGATCGGCAGATATCGACGATATCGCCAGTATTGTTGAATTGATCCGCCCCCTAGAAGACAGTGGCGCCTTGGTGAAGCGCTCCAGGGAGCGTTTGGAAGAGGAAATTCATCATTTCACGATTCTGGAGCGCGACGGGCGCGTTATCGCTTGCGCGGCGCTATACCCCCATCACGACGCAAACATCGGTGAAATCGCCTGCGTCGCGACTCACCCAGACTACCGCGGTGCCGGACGCGCTGAGCAGCTTTTGCAGGAATTACTCGCGCAAGCCAGCGCTGAGGCGTTGACCCATGTTTTTGCGCTAACGACTCAAAGCACCCACTGGTTCCTCGAGCAGGGCTTCACCGCCGGCACTCAGGAACAACTCCCTGAAGAAAAACAGCGTTTGTATAATTGGCAACGCAACGCAGCGGTGCTGTTAAAGGCAGTCTGACCCCCAAGGCCAGCCAGTGTTAAGCTAGCGCCCCTTTGCTCACGCCGCCCGGAGAGTTCGATGCCTGACTATCGATCCCGCACTTCTACCGCTGGACGCAATATGGCCGGGGCTCGCGCGCTCTGGCGCGCCACAGGCATGCAAGATGAGGATTTCGAAAAACCGATTATTGCGGTGGTAAATTCTTTCACGCAGTTTGTTCCCGGTCACGTGCATCTCAAGGACTTGGGTCAACTCGTAGCCCGAGAGATCGAAGCCGCCGGTGGCGTCGCCAAAGAATTCAATACCATTGCCGTAGATGATGGAATCGCCATGGGCCACGACGGCATGCTCTACAGCTTGCCCTCCCGCGACCTCATCGCCGACTCCGTTGAATACATGGTGAATGCACACTGCGCCGATGCGATGGTGTGTATTTCTAACTGCGACAAGATCACACCGGGCATGCTGAATGCCGCCATGCGCCTCAACATTCCCGTCGTCTTCGTCTCGGGTGGGCCCATGGAGGCGGGCAAGACCGCACTCTCGGAACACAAGCTCGATCTGGTCGACGCGATGGTCATTGCAGCGGACAGCAATGCCGACGATGCCACGGTTGAAGCCTATGAGCGCTCAGCCTGCCCCACCTGTGGTTCCTGCTCGGGCATGTTCACGGCCAACTCAATGAACTGCCTCACTGAAGCACTGGGCCTCAGTCTTCCGGGTAATGGCTCGCTGTTGGCGACGCACGCGGACCGCGAGCAGTTATTCTTGAGAGCGGGCCGCCTGATAGTGGATCTTGCCCGACGTTGGTACGAGCAGGAAGATGCCACTGCGCTACCGCGTGAAATTGCCAGTCGCCGCGCCTTCGAAAATGCCATGAGCCTCGATATTGCAATGGGGGGCTCTACTAATACGATTCTGCATTTGTTGGCGGCCGCGCAAGAGGCGGGCGTTGACTTTGACATGGCAGCCATCGATGAGCTATCGCGCAAGGTGCCACAATTGTGCAAGGTCGCACCCAGCACGCCCCTTTACCACATGGAGGACGTGCACCGGGCCGGCGGCGTCATGGCCATCTTGGGTGAGCTCGGCAGAGGTGGTCTGTTACACCTCGACTGCCCGACGGTGCACTGCGCCAGCCTGGGGGAAGCTTTGTCCCTCTGGGACATCATACAAACGGAGGACGAGGCAGTGCGGACGCTTTATGCCGCAGGGCCGGCCGGCATCCCTACCCAACAGGCATTCAGCCAAAACCTGCGGTGGCCCAGTCTCGATACCGACCGCGAAGGCGGCTGTGTGCGAGAAATGGCGCATGCTTACTCCCAAGAGGGTGGGCTGGCCGTCCTGTTCGGTAACATCGCGGAGCAAGGCTGTGTGGTTAAGACCGCCGGTGTCGACGACGAGTCGTTGTGCTTTACTGGACCGGCCCATATTTGTGAGAGTCAGGAGGCGGCGGTTGCCGATATTCTGGAAGACAGAGTGCAGGCTGGGGATGTAGTTGTTGTTCGCTACGAGGGTCCCCGTGGTGGACCCGGCATGCAGGAGATGCTTTATCCCACCAGCTACCTGAAATCAAAGGGGCTCGGTAAAGCCTGTGCCTTGATTACCGATGGCCGATTCTCAGGAGGCACCTCCGGTTTGTCCATTGGCCATGTCTCCCCGGAAGCCGCAGGCGGCGGCGCTATTGCATTGATTGAGTCGGGCGATCTTATCGAGATTGATATCCCCGCCAGAACCATCAATGTGAAAGTCGACGACGCGACGCTGGACCAGCGCCGTGCGGCAATGGAGCAACGTGACCGCGCGTGGCAACCAGCGGAGGATCGACCCCGACAGGTCTCTACCGCACTCAAGGTTTACGCCAGCATGGTAACCAGCGCTGACAAAGGCGCCATTCGCGACCGAGCGTTGATCGAGGGGTAACGGGCTTGCCGCTCACCCGCTAACGGGTGGCGCTACCTTGTCAGGGCCCGACTCCCCCGGTACCACCGCACCCTGCTCTGTGAGCGCGGCAAGGTCATCGCGCAAAGACTGCAGCTTGCCGCGTAATTTAAGGTCTTGTTTGTCAGTGCGCGCCAGCAGAACATCCCGGGAAAGCTGCAAAATAACTTCGCCGTTGTGATCAATCCCTTCACGGTAGGCCGGCAGCAATGCCTCGTCACGCTGAGCGATCAGCTGGCGCACCTGCTCAGGCCAATTCGGGTCAGCCGTAAGAAGAATATCGGATAGCGCCTCAATCCAGACGCGGCGATCCTCCAACCAAAATCGATCCAGACGTGTCATGGCATTCACGCCAAGCGCGATGCGGTCCGTTTGCTCATTGGCCAGTGGGCCCATATAACGACTGAGCTGTTTATCAAACCGCGCTTCCAGATCCTCGCGGTATTCAGCATCGCTACGCGCTAATCGATCGGCCTCGAACTCCTCCTGTCTGGCCATCAGATTCTCAACGAACTCAGCGCGCTGCTCGGGACGCAGGTCCTCACCGGTGCTGAGCAACAGCTCTAGAAAGGGGTCTTGAAAACGGATAGCGGCTGATTCAATGCGTTCGGCCATGTGACGTGTGGCATCAAGGGGCACGCCATCGTCAAGAATCTGCAATGCGTCATCGAGAAGTTCAACATAAGCCGGGAGCTCTTCTCGACGGTGCCATTCCAGAAATGCGTCCAACCTCACGTCAAAACGCTGGCGCTGATCGCGATCGAGCGTTACATAGTCATCGAGGTACCAGCGTACGAGGATGTCCACGCGGTTGTAGATAAATTGCGTGGCGGAGCATCCGCCGAGTGCAAGCAACAGGACACACCATGCCAATACCCGGCCTGCCCGCGAGCCCACCGTGACAGAGCGCTCACCCCCAATACGTTGTCCCACTGTGGTTGAGCCACAACTGTGGCGCCCGAGCATCATAAGGCGACACCCCTCAACGCACGAGCATTAAAAAGCGTAATCAGGCGGCCTCGGCCAGGACCAGTCCGCGCCCATCGAGTGCTGAAAGAATCGCCGCGAGCGAGGCCTGCACAATATCGTGGCTGCGGCCGACACCGCAGGGCCGCTCGCCATCGATGTTCAATTGCACGTAACACACAGCCTCCGCGTCAGCACTCTGCCCCAGGGTATGCTCAGAATACTCCACCAGAACAATGTGCCGTCCGGTGAAAGCCTCCATCGCCTGTACAAAGGCGTCGACCACTCCATTTCCCTGCCCCTTCAACGCCACTTCACCCTGTGGACCGTGCAGGGTGACCTCCAGACCGTCGGATTCATCCTGCCGCGACAGCTGATAGTTCCCCAGCCGCCACCGCTCAGCGGTACTCAGATAGGTATCACTAAAGAGCTGAAAAATGTCATCGCTGGATACCTCAGCCTCGCTGTCCTCAGCCAACCCCTGAACCGCGGCACCGAAGTCCACCTGCAGCCACCGCGGCAACTCCAGCCCATAATCACGCCGCAGCACATGGGCGACACCCCCTTTACCCGACTGGCTATTAATACGAATCACTTCCTGATACGTGCGGCCGATATCAGCAGGATCAATGGGCAGATAGGCCACATCCCACGCCGAACCCTCATCACGCTTGGACAAACACTTGTGTATAGCATCCTGATGACTGCCCGAAAACGCAGTGAAAACCAGCTCACCCGCATAAGGGTGTCTGGGGTGGACCGGAAGCTGCGTGCACTCACGGGCAACCGTACAGATTTCGTCCATGTGCGTGAAATTGAGCCTGGGGTCTACGCCCTGGCTGTAGAGATTCATGGCCATGGTCATGATGTCCATATTGCCGGTGCGCTCACCATTGCCAAGCAAAGTACCCTCGACGCGGTCTGCGCCGGCCATTACACCCAGCTCTGCCGCTGCGACAGCACATCCGCGATCGTTGTGGGTATGCAGCGAGATAATGAGCGCGTCACGGTTTTTAACATGGTCACAAAACCACTCAATCTGATCGGCATAAATGTTGGGCGTGCTCATTTCCACCGTTGCCGGTAAATTGATGATGACCGGTTGTTCCGGTGTCGGGGCCAGCACCTCATTCACAGCATCACAAACGGAGACGGCGAAATCCAACTCGGTGCCGGTGAAGCTCTCGGGGCTGTACTCAAACACCCACTCGGTCTCGGGCCGGGCATCCGCCGCCTCCTTGATCAGGCGAGCCCCGTTCACCGCTATATCGCGAATACCCTCGCGATCGAGACCAAAGACATACTCTCGTTGCACCGTCGAAGTACTGTTATAAAAGTGCACCACGGCGCGCTTCACGCCTTCCAGTGCCGCGAAGGTCTTCTCGATCAGGTCCGGCCTGGCCTGTGTCAGCACCTGAACGGTGACGCCCTCAGGAATACGCTTCTCTTCGATCAACTTGCGCAAAAATGCAAAGTCGTGGCTGGAGGCGGAGGGGAACCCCACCTCAATCTGCGTGAAGCCGATAGACAGTAGCAACTCCCACAACCGCAGCTTTTGCTCCGCATTCATGGGCTCCACCAGTGCCTGGTTCCCATCCCTGAGATCGACCGAACACCACTGGGGTGATTGTCTGATAAGGGCGTCTGGCCAGCGCCGATCCTGCTTGGCGATGGGCTGGAAAGCACGGTATTTGCGATGGTCAAAGCGAATATCTGTCACGGCGAGGGTCCTACATCCGGTCTGCGGCGCTCAGTGTACCTACGGCGGGCGGGGGTTAATCACCTTTTTTCAGCTTAATTGGCATTAAATGAGTTTTTTTCACTAATTTTTGATATTTTATTGCCATGTTTTGCTAATAATTTCCGATTCTATGAATAATTCACACTCTAGTTTGGATCGCATGGACCATCGGATCCTACAGGTCCTGCAGGAAGATGCCGGTCTTAGCAACCTGGAACTGGCAGAGCGTGTTGGGCTATCGGCCACCCCCTGCGCAAGGCGGGTGAAACGGCTTATCGCAGAGGGCGTGATTACACATCAGGTGGCGATGGTTGATCCGAAAAAGTTGGGGCTAAACCTCACCGCCCATATCAGCGTGACGATGGATCGACACACACCCGACCGCTTCACGCTCTTTGAGCAGACGATCTCGCAACTGCCAGAGGTGGTGGATTGCTGCGTGGTAACGGGCCAGAGCGCCGACTACCTGCTGAAAGCGGTAGTCAGAGATATGGCGCACTACGAACAGTTTCTATTAGGTAAACTCACCCGGATTGAGGGTGTGACAGGGGTTCACTCCAGCTTTGAACTGCGGCGCGTGGTAACGCGCACCGCCGTCTCTGCCCCTGAACCGGGGCGCTAGCGCGCCGCGAGCTCTCTCTCTACCAAATGTTGGGCAATCTCGAGCATATTGGTCTGGTTGCCCGCACCCCGCGTCTCGATCAGGTACTTGCCTGCGACCATCAATGTGGGCGTACCCGACACCTTGGCCGAGCGGGCTCTGGCATCAGCCTGCCTCACCTGTGAATCAACGCCAAAGGAGTCAAAGGCTTTATCAAACTTAGTGGGGTCGACGCCATTGTCTTCGAACAGATCACGCAACTCCAATCGAGAGACGAGTCGTTTGCGCTGCACATGCATCGCATCAAAAATAACCGGATGCATCACCGTTTTCACACCGAGCACCTCCGCAATATAGAACGCTTTGGCATGCATGCGCATGGGCTCGTTCCACACCGCAGGGGACGGCTTCACCACTGCGCCATCAGGCAGCTGCTTTCCCCACGCGGTCAGCATTGGCTCGAAGGTATAGCAATGGCCACAGCCGTACCAAAAAAACTCAGTGACCACGACGTCGTCTGACGCACCCACCGCAACAGGAGGCGAAATCACTTGGTAATGCTGGCCCTCCACCCACTCGCCTTCCGCCATCAGGCGAGGGCTGAAGGTGGCACTGAGAAACATCGCTACCACCAGCAGTGGAGATGTAGTACTACGCAGATGGATAAATGACATGGGCTATCCCTCCTTGGACGTCATTCTTGGGCTACCCGGTTACGCTCAGAAAGCGGATCAGGAATTGGGTTGCAAGCCAGCAATATAACTCGCGACCGCTTCGATCTCCATATCGCTCATGCGGAAGGCTGTGGTGCGCATGATCTTAGCCTCGCCCCCGTTGGTGCGGCCCGTGGGATCCTCATAGCCCTTACGGAACATCTTCAGCTGCGCGGCAATATAATCCGCATGCTGGCCTCCCAATGCCGGGTATCCCGCAGGGCCATTACCGTTACCGGTAGGGCTGTGGCAACCCGAGCACGCCGGGACTTGTCGCTCCGCGATACCGGCCAGATAGACCTTGCGGCCCAGCGCAACTTTGTCGGGATCTGCCTCACTGCCCGTACGCGGCTGCGCATCATAAAAAGCGGCGATGTCTGACAGGTCCTGATCTGACATGTTGTCAACCTGGCCCGCCATCAGCGCCACGGGGCGACGCCCATCACGAATATCCTTCATTTGTTTCAGCAAATACTTGTGGCCAAGGCCTGCAAGCTTCGGAAAAGTGGGTACGGCGCTATTCCCATCCACGCTGTGACAAGCAGCGCAGGTGGCAGCTTTCGCCTGACCCGCGGCGACATCCCCGCTAGCGGCGAGTGTCGTTGGGGACACGAGCATCGACAGCAAAGCCGCGAAGCCGAAGGTCGTTGGTATCACTAACTGGCGCA
>Ga0181565_10004498_pt1 | contig 10665 bp, 8 predicted proteins | sample 101ome_16_FD_129661 | JGI IMG/M metagenome (GOLD analysis project Ga0181565, IMG submission 129661) | Coastal salt marsh microbial communities from the Groves Creek Marsh, Skidaway Island, Georgia - 101401AT metaG (megahit assembly) | ecosystem: Environmental > Aquatic > Marine > Intertidal zone...
CAAAAGATGCCGAGGTGAAGGGATTAAGTGAACTCGAGTCAAAGGGTGTCAAAAGTTTATTTATAGAAAAGAAACTTCGTCTTCAATTTACTAACGATCTTGTTTCTCAAGTTGCAAGAGGAATGAATATCGACTTTAATGATCTCCAGGAGGCAATGGAATCATCTGAGTCCGTTTACCGTTTAGCAAGGAAGTTATTATCTATTCAAGGGACAAATGAGATTAGTTACCGCTTAATTAATTGTCTTGCCGAGGAAATGATTGGAAATTTAAAAAAGTCTGAGTCCGAACTTGGAAATTACATTCTCTCAACGATAGAGCATACGACAAGCTACAGTTTTAAACATTTAAATTTGATTAGTGCTTTTGTTTTTATGTCCCTTCCTCATTTGGATATCATGGAGGAAAAGAAAAATATCTATCTAGAAAATTTTGTTTATGCGGCATGTTTCCATGACATTATTTTGGAAAAAGAAGGGATGGCGGAAATTCACACAAAGAAAGATTGGCTTGAATGTCAATTTGATGACTCGGACAAAAACTTAATCCGTGACCATGCAAAACTTGCTAGTGAACTTTTAGAAAAGTTTCCTGGTGCGAAAAAAGAAGTTATTAAAATCGTCAAGGAGCATCACGGTGTACCTAGTGGAGTTGGATTTACTGACCGAAAAGTGGGCTCATTAACCGGAGCATCAGTTTTTTTTGATGTTATTCATGACTTTGTGGAGCTTTTTTTAAATTTTCCACCAGACGGTTCTTTAGATACTATGCTAAAAAACTTAGAAGAAAGTTATCAACTATCCATATATAAGGATTATGTTGGTATTTTAAAAATGGGAATTGTTGACGCTTTTAAGGCTTAGTTAATTCCTGGTAAATTCAAATAGAGAGATTTAGTTGCTGGATATTGAGTCATTAAAAAAAACATTTAATATCGAAAAATTTCGAGGTCAGCAGGAGATGATTATTTCTCATGCGTTGGCGGGGAAAAATTCTTTAGTTCTAATGCCTACAGGTGGCGGTAAAAGTTTGTGCTATCAAGCTCCAATTTTTTTAATGAACAAATTAGGTATTATTATTTCTCCATTGATTAGTTTAATGAAAGACCAAGTTGATTTTTTGCGCTCTATTGGTCTTGGCGCTCACTACTTAAATAGCTCTCTTGAGTATGACGAAAAAAAAATAGTGATGAATGACCTCCTTTCAGGGGAGTGTAAGTATTTGTATGTTGCTCCTGAAACAGCTGTTAAAAGTAGTTTTATCAATTTTATTAAAAGACTTGATATTGGTCTCGTTGCGATTGATGAGTCCCACTGTATTTCAAAATGGGGGCATCAATTTCGTCCTGAATACCAAGTGATAAGTAAATTAATCACAGATCTTCCAAAAGTTCCGGTAATGGCCTTAACAGCGACGGCAGGTATAGAAACTAGAAAAGATATTGTTACTAGTCTTGGAATTAAAGATGCAAAGGTATTTTTAAATAGTTTTAATCGACCTAATATTTATCTTGAATGTGAGCAAAAACAAAATGAATCAACTCAGCTATTAGATTATGTAAATAATAATTTTGATGAGGAGGGGAGAGCAGTTGTTTATTGCCTTTCAAGAAAAAGGGTGGAAATGTTTGCTGACTTTTTAAATAGTCATGGCCATCCTGCAAGACCTTATCACGCAGGAATGTCAAATCTGAAACGCGATCAAGTTCAAAGTTGGTTTGCCGATCAGCCTGGAAGAATTGTCGTTGCCACCGTTGCTTTTGGGATGGGGATAGACGTATCAGATATTCGGTTTGTGGTTCACATGGACCTGCCCAAAAATTTAGAATCTTATTATCAAGAAATAGGGCGAGCGGGCAGAGATGGAAAACCATCTCGCACCATGATGTTTTATTCTAGGCGTGATCGAGCGCTATTGATGAACATGGCCTCAACCGGTGATAATCAAATTTATCAACGTGAAATTTTTGGGGTTAATTCTCTTTATGGCTATGCTCAAAGTCGTAATTGTCGAAGAAAGTTACTACTTCTAGGTTTCGATGAAGACTGGGATAAGAAGTCTTCTGTTTGTTGTGATAATTGTGATCGGGGAAAAGATGAATTTTTTGTTGATAGAACAGAAGATGCGCTTTTATTTCTTAACCTCGTGATGAAGTCGCCTCAACTGAGGAGCTATAAAGAGTGGAGAGAGTACCTTACTGAAAAAAAATTATTTTCAAATCTTCAAATTTATTACTCAACGAAGGGCCATGGAATTGAAGAATTAATTTTTCAACTGATGACAAATGGGCATCTCATTGTTGATGACTATGGGAAGCTTCAGGTGAGTAATAAAATAAACGGTTTAAGTAATGTGGAAATCTTTTTAAAAGTTCAACAAAGTAGAGTGGAGATAATTAAACCTGAGAAAAAGAAAAAAGCCAAAAAAGTTGCGGTCAATATTTCTGTCGAATCAGGTGACTATCCTCTTCAAAATTACGACGATGATGAACTTCGAGATTTACTCAGGGATTTTCGCTCTAAACAATCAAAAAAAAGCCGAGTGCCTGCCTATAAGGTTTTTTCTGACAAAACAATCGAATCTATATTAGAAATTAGGCCAAATTCAGAGGCTGAATTCCTGTCTGTTTTTGGCTTTGGTGAAAAGAAAGTCAAAAAATATGCCCACGCAATATTATCTATTTAGTTTTAAAAAACTTACATAAGTATATGCTTTTACTGAATGTTTAAATTTTTAGGTAAACATCCCGATAAATAGATAATATCGAAAATGTTAGGATGGGTTTGATGAAGATTAAAAAATCAAAAATAATTGCCTCTGTTGTTGGTTTAGGGGTTTTGTCACTAACCGCATTTTATTTTAATGGAACAGTTAATTTCTCAGACGATCTTAATAGTAACATTAATGACCTTGATAGAGATATCATCAGTTCAGGTGATAATGATGGTGTCGAGGGAATTGATGGATCTACTCAAATGATGGGAGTTGACACAAATGACACTATTTACGCTGATCATAGCGATGATGAAGCGCCTTCAGAACTACCTCCTCTTGACCTACAAGACTTAAGGTCTAAAAGAACTGAACACCAAGACTCAGGTGAGTCAATTGACACAGGGTTAAACTTTAGACCTTCAGAGAGAGGGTACTCAGTTTTAGTTAACGGGAAAGAAATGAATTGGCATCTTCAAGATGGCCAGGGGAGATTGTTGAAGCAAAGAATTCCTTTTTCAAATTCCCGTCTTCAAAATATGGGAAATATTGTTTCTAGTGAAATTGGACGTCGATTCTCTGGGCCTGATGAGTATGTTGATTACCCCGTAATGGGAAAAGATGGAGTAGAGACGACAAAGCGAATGAAAAAAAGTGAATTGATTGAGTCTCTGACCTTACTCGAAAAAATGTGGGAAAAAAATGGTGGGGATGATTACGGAACAATTATTGACCGTAATGGTGATCCAATGAAGGTATTTTCTCCAGATGTTGAGCAAGAGCTTGATAATCAACGACGTATTGAGTTTGGAGACCTTCAACCATTCAATGAGGAGGTCAGCAGTTTCAGGCAAGATATTCAAGATTTTTTTATTAACACTGCAAGAGCTGCAGACTCTTATGCGATTCCCTTTACCATTTTTGATCGTACGTGGGGTAATACTAACTTATTTGGTTTTCAAGGAAAATTAACGGGGTCAATTGGATTATGGGGGAATGCTGAGGATGGAGGCACGTACTTGCTCTCTGCAGATGTGGATCTATCTGCTTATATTTTTGGAAACAGAAAGAATTTTATGAGTGGATTCGCCAAAGCAACCACTAATTGTGATATTCCTGCTGACACGTCAAGTTTGAGGGCGCAATACAATATTAAAAAATGGGGTAATACAATTAATAGCCTCGATGACACCTCAACAGGAAGGTGCGAGCGGTTTGGATTTGGTGGGTCATTTAATGAGCCCCACAATGGCTTCAACAACATCGATTTTGATGGGTTTGAGGCATGTCTAAACTTTACTGTTTTTGCCGGGTTAAGAGTTCGAGGGTGTGCCGGGGTTAGAGGAAGCTCCGAGTTTAACTTTACGGCCAGTGGAAATGGTGCACATAATCGGACCTACATTAACACCAAACAAGTCCTGCCTTATTATGGAAGAGCCTCCTTGGCGCTCTCGCCTGCGGGGTTTGATTTAGCTGAACTAAGCATGAATATTCAAGGGAAGTTATTAGATATGGAGCACACCTTTGATGCAGATATTCAGGCGCTGCTAGGAGTGGATTCAAGCGCTCAAAAAGCAAACTTGATCTATCAGCAAAAAGTTTTAGGCGGAAGAATTTATTTAGAGCTTCGTTGGTTTTCGGTTCTCTCATGGGGATATAAAACCTGGAGAAAAGAAATTAAGTCAAATGGATGGGTACGGGACGTGAGTGACACTACAAACTTATTGCAAAGCTTGTAGTGATTTTGTTAGACGCGTTTAGCGTCTAACAGTTGAGCGAAGGTTTTTTTGTAGTTCTTTTTTTCGAACACGAACATTTGTCGGGGTGATTAACACCCATTCATCATCATCGATCCAGTTCATCGCAAAATCTACAGTCATGTCTTGAATTGGTGGAAGTTGAATGTTTTCATCTTTTCCAGCGGTTCGAACAGAACTTAAATGCTTTTCACGAACACAATTAACATTGATATCATTTTGCTTCGCGTGCTCTCCAATAACTTGTCCCTCAAAAACAACTTCAGTCGGTCTGATAAATTGGCGACCGGTTGAAAGTAGATTATAGAGAGCGTACGGGGTTGATTTTCCTCCGCGATCAGAAATAATTGCTCCATTAATTCGACTTAGCATATCTCCAGCGTATGGCTCATACCCAAGAAAGCGTGAACTCATAATGCCTTCACCACGAGTATCTGTTAGAAATTGTCCTCGGTAACCAATAAGTCCACGTGATGGTATTTTAAATTCAAGTCTCGATCTTCCTTCTCCAAGTGGGCCTAAACTTTCCATGACACCTTTTCTTTTTGATAGCGACTCGGTGATCGTACCAACATCATTTTCAGGAATATCTAAAACGACCATTTCAAATGGTTCGTGTTTTTGGCCTTCAATTTCTTTAAATAAAACTCGAGGTCTTGCCACCATTAACTCATATCCAGCACGTCTGATTTCTTCAAAAACGATTGCTAGTTGTAGTTCACCCCGTCCCATTAATTTAAACTCTTTTGGGTCTTCTGTTTCTTCATATTTAAGGGCAACGTTATGGCGACAAGCATTTTGAAGAAATTCTTCAAGTTTTCTTGAAGTTAGATATTCACCCTCTTGTCCAGAGTTTGGAGAAGTATTTACGGAAACTGTTACCGATACTGTTGGAGGATCAACGGTGATTCTTTTAAGCGGAGAAATATCTTCTGGAGAGACAATAGAGTCCCCAATTTTTGCATCACTTAAGCCAGAAACGATAACGATCTCTCCAGCGCTTGCTTCTTCAACTTCTTTTGTCCCAATGGCATCAAAAACTTGAATATTTGTCACTTTAAACTTTTTATTTTTTTCATCAATATCACAATGAACAAACTGGCCATTACGAGTAATTTTACCTCTGGTAATACGCCCAATAACTTGCTGACCTAAATAAGTGGAATATGTCAGGTTTGTAACAAGCAATTGCAAGTTTTCACCGTCAGCAATTTTAGGTTCAGGTAAATAGTCAGTCGTAAAAAAATCAAGAAGAGGGGTTAAATCTTTTGGTTCCTCATCCATTGTCGTCATTGCATAGCCATTTTTTGCCGAGGCGAAAAAAATAGGAATATCACAATCGAAATCTTCGATATCTAGTTCTGTTGCAAGAGTGAGGAGAAGATCTTCAACTTCATTAATAACCTCATCAATTCGTCTATCTGGGCGGTCTACTTTATTAATAACGACAGCAATTTTACAACCTTGCTCCATTGCTTTGGTGAGAACAAATCTTGTTTGTGGAAGCGGTCCTTCTGATGCGTCAACGAGTAGAATGACAGAATCAACCATTAATAGAGATCGCTCAACTTCACCACCAAAGTCCGCGTGCCCTGGAGTATCAAGTAGGTTAAATTTTGTTCCCTTATAAATGAATGAACAGTTTTTAGCGGAAATCGTAATTCCTCGCTCTTTTTCAATGTCACCACTGTCCATCACGCGGTCTTGAACTTCTTCTCTCTCTCCAAATGTATTTGATTGTTTTAAAATCTCATCGACGAGGGTAGTTTTTCCATGGTCAACGTGGGCGACGATCGCCAAGTTTTTAAGTGGCATTGTGTTCATAATATTATCTCAGTGAAAAGTTAATAGGTTGATATAGCAGAAGTTTCCATCACTTGGAAACTAAATAGTGATTTGTGCACTGCTTGTAATTTTATTTACAACTGCTGAATGTAATCAATGGCAACTTGATTTTTGTTTTCTTCAGCAATTTCAAGAGCACTTTGACCGTTTGAATCATAGGTAAGTAGGTCTTTACCTAGTCCTTTTGTGTAGCAATTAAGGCGCTTTATTGTCTCTTTATTTTCTATTGTTAGAGCACGTTTCATCATTTTTTCAACATTTGTTGATAATTTAAAACAGTGCTTCATTACTCTTATATAAGATTCTGAGTAGACCATACTAAAACCAGAGGGTGCCATCGATTCACCATAAAATGTTTCATCCGTAGATGTTGCCGGAACCGCAGCTCGCATGAATGGTTTGGTCGTTTTCGTACTATTGACGTAATAGTAACCGGCTCCAAAAGCTTTTAGACTCAAGAGAAAGGTCAAAAGTAAGGCACTTTTCATGTTAAATTCCTTTGTTCAGATAAAAAAAATTTAACATATATTTTAGTGCTGATGGGCAGTGTTGAAATATTTACGGCCTGGGATTAGGTGTTTGGTAAAAGAGGGTCGACTACTTTTCTCCACAGAGGAGGTATTAAAGCCAAAATAACAGCCGTTGAGTAACCAAAAGGGTAATTGTGGGCACCTTCAGTATTAATTAAACTTTGGTAGCTTAGAGATGCTGATTGATGGTGATGAGCGTGTTTTCCAAGGTTGTACAAACTCGTATTCGTGAGTAAAAAATTTGTGTCCCAGGAATGCTCTGGGCCCACGGGTTCGTACTTGCCATTTTCTTTTATTTTTCGTTGTAGTCCGTAATGTTCGATGAAGTCGACCATCTCTAATAAAGAGATTGCCACGAAGCTTTGTAAAAGAAAAATATAAACGCCCTTGAGATTAAATAAAAAATAAAAGCCGGCAATAAGTAAAATGGAACTCAAATGATACTGGTAGCAACGGTGAAAAATATATTTCAACGGGCCGGCAATTTTTAATTTCGCGATTCGTTTATCTTCGATTTTCTTTGCCCCCTTAAAAACACCAACAATAGCTTTGGGGATAAAAAAGTAAATATTTTCACCTTTTTTGGCGGAAGCAGGATCATCTGGAGTGGCAACGTGACGATGATGGCCATGAACATGTTCAATTCTAAAAACAGCATAATTAACCGTGGCCAAAATCCAAACCCCGAGTCCTCGTTGCCATTTCGATGGACGATGAACAAGTTCATGGGCAATAGTTATTCCAAATCCTCCAGTGATAATTCCTAAAGATATAGTACCAGTGGTTAAGATAAGGAAGTTTGTTTCTTGAGATAGAGTTTGTACTGAGTAAAAAAGAAGTATCGTTTGAAAGAGTGGCCACAAATAAAGAGATAGGTTTGAGGAGTTCTCAGAAGTTGATTTTTCGTCTCCAAATATTTTAGTCAAAAGGTGATCTAAAAGAGGGTGGATGATAAAAATAATAATAATTCCAGCTGCACTAAAGTATCCTCCGAAATAAATTCCTAGAACTGAAACGCTTGATAAGAAGTATGGCCAAAAATGATATGCTAATTTTCTCATTTTTTTATTATATCAGAATGGTGAGTTCATTTAGGCTTAATTTTTGAATGACATTTCTCTAATTAGCTGAAATGTCGAGAGTGTCTAAAACTGTTTTTACTATTTTGTTGTTTATTTGATGGCCGGTCTCTGAAAGTAAGATGAATTCACCAGTATTGCCCTGCTTAATCATCATTTTGTGGCTGTTTTGGCAGTTTTTTGGATCCACTATTTCGTCATCTTCTCCACAGATATTGCTTATGACAAATGGTAATTTTTCAGGCAGCATAAGGTGTTTGTACTCACCGTTAATACTGATACAGGTGTTCACGTTTTTTAGGTTTTTTCCTAAAAAGGGTGCGAGGTAACCTCCTTGTGAAAAGCCAATAATTTTTTTTTCAATTTCACCCAAACTTAAATCATTAATCAAATTAGTGAGAACTTCCGCAGGAAAGCGTTGATCAATAAAATATTGTTTTTTGGCACTATCATAAAAATACCAACAAAAACGAAGCTTCCATTCAGGGGAGTTAAATTTTTTTTGTGGTAAGGGAAATGGGCCATTTGGCGCAAGTATTCCATATTGATCTGGAATGTACTTTTCAAAATGCCGCCATAGGTGTCCAAAAGTTTCACCAAAGCCATGAAGGAAAATAAGCAGTGGGAATCCCTCATGTGGAAGCCTTAAATAATAATCTATCTCACAATGTGCTGCTACTTGAGCGCGGCTAGATTCATACAATTGTTAAGCCAGTTGTTGCGGCCAATATCCAAAGAATGGTGGCCGTAAATAATGGGATGGTTAAATTGTCATCAAGTTTAAGTGGTATCATTTCAAAAGCAGCACCGAATAGGCCTAGAAAAAATGCGTTCGCTAATACTGGCCAAAAAGTATTTTCAGGTAATGCAATGAAAATGAGAAAACACACAGTCATGGTACTTAGTAAAAATGCAGCTGATCCTTCTAAGCTTTTACCCTCGACAATTTTGTGTTTACCAAATTTGATTCCGATAATAGCGCTAAGCGGGTCAGCAATCGCTAGGGTAAATATTGCTGTCAACGCAATAGATTTAGGAAATGTAATAATGGTCAACAAAAGCGCCATAATGTAGGGAATTGCCGCCGATTCTTTTAAATGCTCTTCCGCTCTTAGGAAGTATTTATTAATAATATTTAAGCCTGGCTGATTGGGGTAGTTGATTCTAATTTGCTCTAAAATGTAGATAACAGATGCCAAGCCTCCAAGAATATAGATAGCCTGCTGATGAGTTAAAAAAAGCATGTAAATCGTGCCTGAAATTAATCCAGATATACAATGAAAAAATCTTCTTGGTAACTGTAAGCTTTTTCGAGTGCTTGTTGGAGCAGCCTGTTTCTTTTTAGAAGTATTTGCTTGCTCATTTTCATTGGGCGCTTCAGTTGAATTCAATTCTTCAGTGCTAGAATTATCTAACTCATCGCCTAATTCACTATGCTCAATCGTTGTTTTTTTGCTCATGCCGTTTTCTAGGTTTATTTCATTAGAGCGCATCGTCACCACCACGGTTAAAACTTACATTAAATAAAATTTGTTAATGTTATAACAAATGCTTTATTTCTTGAAGAATCTTATCAGGGGTGTCTGTAGGGGCGTATCTTTTGTGAGGTGAGCCATCTTTTGTAATGAAAAACTTAGTAAAATTCCACTTAATTGCTTTAGACCCCATTAAACCGGGCATTTCTTTTTTTAGAAACTCATAAAGTGGGTGAGTTTCATTTCCGTTTACATCAATTTTCTTAAACATTGGAAATGAGACATTGTAGGTAAGTGAGCAAAAGTTTTTGATCTCTTCCTCGTCTCCTGGCTCTTGTTTGCCAAATTGGTTACAGGGAAAGCCTAGAACCACTAGTCCATTGTCTTTATTTTCTTGATAGATTTTTTCAAGACCTTCATATTGCGGAGTAAAGCCACACTTACTTGCTACGTTGACAATCAACAGAGATTTCCCCTTGAAAGATTCAAGTTGCACAGGGTTATTGTCTATATCTAAAACTTCAAAATTATATATTGTACTCATTAGTAAATCTTATTCTTCCAGACACTAAAGATCAATTAATTTGAACAGATGCTCAAATATGTCTACCTATTAATTAAAGAAGTCTCTAGTAAGTCCACCTTTATGGTGAAGTGTATCAATAATTTTGGGGGTAACACCCGTGGTGTGAAGACCACCATCTTCAAATTTCGCGATACTCGATGTTAGGATAGTATCTCCCTCCATTCCATTAACTTCAAAAATTTCATCAAGGATTCTTTTGCCTTCCGAATCTCGCTTTATTTGAAAGATGAAGTTAACGCCACTACTGATTTGGCCTCTGATGGCCATATTAGGTATGTCAAATCCTGCAAGGTGAAAAAGAGTTTCCATTCGTTGCAAACATTCTCCGGCAGAATTTGAATGAATAGAGCACATAGAACCGTCATGGCCAGTATTCATCGCAGAAAGCAGGTCAAAGAATTCGCCGCCTCGAACTTCGCCGATGATAATGCGATCGGGCCTCATTCGAAGTGAATTAATAACTAAATCTCTGATACTCAGTTCATGTTGTCTGGCCGAAAAGCTTTCAAGTCGCACTAAGTTTTTATGATTAAAATTTAGCTCTAATGTGTCTTCAATTGTGACCACTCGTTCATCAACTGGTAGCTCTTGCAAAAGAAGGTTCATGAGCGTGGTTTTACCGCTACCTGTGCCTCCCGATACAATTATGTTTACTCTCGCCTGAACACAGGCCTTTAAAAA
>Ga0181565_10004501_pt1 | contig 10664 bp, 8 predicted proteins | sample 101ome_16_FD_129661 | JGI IMG/M metagenome (GOLD analysis project Ga0181565, IMG submission 129661) | Coastal salt marsh microbial communities from the Groves Creek Marsh, Skidaway Island, Georgia - 101401AT metaG (megahit assembly) | ecosystem: Environmental > Aquatic > Marine > Intertidal zone...
CAAAATGATATACAATAAATAATGGAATAATATATGCAAAAACCGTTCCAATATAACCAATTAATAAAGATGTCATCTATACATAAAAAGCATATATTTTGACTTCCGTAAATACGCTGTTTGAAAAAGCAATTTTTCTAAGAGTCAATATATTATGTCAGAAATAGCAAGTGGACCTAAATTAATCGAACCCAATGTATTTTTCAATTTACAAAACAATTTGAAAATTTGCCATGACAATCGCGTCGAATATTATTCATATGCCTTTAATCTCGTTATTTTAATTGCTTTTGTGATCGTCGTGTTTCTTTCTTTGTATTTTAGTTATCGCAAAAAGCCGACACAATACGAAAAAGAGAAGAAATTGTATATGGACCAACAAGCTGTTTTATCTAAAATACGATATTACCAAGACCAGCAAAAAAACATTTTGACGTCGTCACCTATAAACAATTTATAATATGATTTTAATTTATATTATGAGTTCGAGTGATGATGATGAAACAATAAATTTCAATGAATCAAATATGAATAATGCGCAAATCAATTTGGAAACGTATTTAGACTCTTTGGACCCAAGAGAAACGGATTCTTTGGAATTCGACATGGAACTATACGGATCGATTGATTTTTCCATTTTACAAGACAAGGGTTTCAAAAACGTGCATACAATTGTGTTTTTAGAAAACGGCGGTGTAAGTGAACTCCGAAATATTCCCGAAGGAGTGACCTATTTAGAATGTTCGAACCAAAATCTCAGTAGTTTAGAAAATTTGCCGTCTTCTATTCGAGAAGTCAAAGTAAATAATAACCACATCGAGAAATTTAGTGGAAAAGGTTACAAGAACCTAAATGTCCTAAATATATCGAATAACGATTTGAAGGAATTGACCGATTTACCGGAAAGTTTAGAAACATTGGAAGCTCAAAACAATACATTACGCAAATTGAATCTGAAAAACAGCCAGTTATTAAAGAAACTAAATGTTAGTAACAATCCTCTTATGGTGGTCGAATATGTGCCACCGAGTTTAGAAGACATTCAAATGGAAAATAACCCTTTTACCGAAATTGTCCGCACGGGTGAAGAAAACAAAAAAGGAACACAAAAGAAAGTGGACTTTTTGGATGCATTGTATACTTATTTCAAACTGAAAACGAATTATGAGCGTAAATCATTGGAAAAGAAACGCAATGCATTTCGCAAAGGAAATACGAAAAAGGAGGGCAAGCGATTCGCACAACAAGTAGGTGAACCATGTATTCACTGCAAGCATAAAGACGGGACTCTTTTTTATACGAAAAATAACACGTATTATGCGAAGTGCGGTGCAAAGACGAATACATGTGACTTGGATATACAGATCTTTAAAGGGGATTATTATCAATTAGATGAAGTAATGGAAATGGAAAAAGAGGCAATTGAGCTAAAGAAGGAAAACATTATTCAGCTTAAAATGAGTAACTTGTTTAAATATATTGATGAACAAGAAACGAATATTCGATTTAAAAAGGATTTAGAAGAATTTCACCAAGAACGCGATTTTCATAAAGAAACATTGAAGTCCTATGACCAGGTATATAATAATATTGAGCGATATGCTGATACACAGAAGAAGCAAGAAAAGGTTTATGAAATTCAACAAGAAATCGGCAACTTGATGACGGAATATAAGGAAACGCAAAACCGCGAAGTATTAATTGCGGCAATGGAAATTCAGAAAAACGATTTATTACCGGCTTTGCAGAATTTACGCTGGTTAAAATACGATGTAATGGACATGGAAGAAGATTTCAAAACAAAAGAATCGTTATTGGTCCAACACGAAGTATCTTTGCAACATAAAGATATTGTTTTAGGAAAAGATCCTAAAGTTATTAAATTTCTATACGAATCTACACATAAAAAGAAATCCTCTAAAGTAAAGGCCGAAAAGACATTGGAAGAAGAAAAGGAGGAAGAAGAAGAAAAAGAAGAAGAGAGTGTATTATATGAACCGTATACGCCACCCGATAGTATATAAGCAAGGGTTTAATATACATTTCACTAAAAATGTATATTTAGCAAGTTGCATCACTACAACTATTATAATTGCTTACTCCGTCCCAAACAATATTGAAATTGTTTGCCCAGCATTTTTTCTCGCAAATCCCATTATATTTGTCTAAAAGAATGTAATCACCTGCAGGGTCAGGAACATAAGCATTTGGTTTACTATACTGTGTGAATTTCTTTGTTAAAGGTTGTCCTTCTCCAGGAAGATTTCCAGGAAGATTTCCGTAGATAGTTCCAATATTTAGGGAATTTGAACCTAAATTACCTGGGACCATACATTTTTTTCCGTCATCACTTACTAACCAATAGTTTGGACAAGAATTAAAGGACGGAGGCCATGTTTGATTTGTATTGCCTTTTGATAATAAGATTCCAATAAATACAAGTAACAATATTAATACAATAGCCGCAACCGTTAATACAATAATGCGAAACCAATCCATATACATTATTCTAACAAATAAAAATAAATGTGCACATCTTTTTCTCTCCTTTTAAATTATAGATGTCCAAGCAATATTCAGATTATAATAGTTCTCAAACAAGTATGTTAAATAATTCCATTCAATACAATGGACGTGTAAATACATTAGAATTAAGTGAAGATCCAGATGCACGTTTTAAGATGTTTGAAAAAATTGCCATTAAAAACAAAGCGACCGAATACAGAGAGCCTTTGAAAAATGATTTCGAAGAAAATGCTCTTTCGCAAGCGTTTTTCTGCAAGGAAAATGTTCAAATTGTTCAAAACGGTCTACGTGCAGGTGTCTACAAAATGTCTGGCGAAAAACAATTAGTCGTTGCTCCTCAAAACATTGATGTGTTGAAAACGATTATGCGTCATATGTTTATTCAATATGCTCAGTTTCATCCTGATAACATAGCCGCGCAAATTGAACGTTTGAACCAGGCGGTTTGGGAATATGCGGTTCCAAATGTATATTCTGAAGCCATGGGATATTTGAAATATTTGCAAGATACGAGCACGTTGGTTGTTCCAATTGATCGTCCTAAACAAGTCGATCGTTGCTTCAAGTCTTTGTTACCCTCTCCTTTTGTATAAATGTATACTTCGTATGTTATACATTTATTTAGTCGAAAACCACGTTGGTTGTTTGTTCGAATTGTTGGTTCGTGGCTTCACTGTTCAATAATCCGACTACGCCATAGGGAATACCTTGTGCAAATGAACCATAATAAGGGTCATTAGTTGGAACGAGTTGACTAATCTGGAGTTTTTGATTCTTATAAAAGGGGAATGTGGCTGGCAATGTAAATGTGAGAGAACCACTTTGTAGTCGGCTCTGTAGTTCTGTGTAAAGTGCTTTTTGTTGTGATTCACTGTTCATGTAAAATGCAACGGGGTATACGTATTGATTGTTTGTATAATTATACGTTCCTCCGATCAGAACCATGTTTGCGGTTATTGAATAACTACCGCTTGGAGCAGGCGGTTTAGCAATAATAACTGGAGCAGGTGCAGGCGCAGGACTGATTATTTGTTTACTTGTTGGAGACACCGATTTCTCTTTGCCAATTGTAAACGTTACAATTACGTTTTGACCTGGAATTTGTGAACTATATTGTTTGTCCAAGACGCCAATAAATGAATTCGAGGAGGTTGTCACAGTTTCCACAATACTTTGTTGTGTAATAATACTTGTTAATTCAAATGTTTGTCCTCCGTATGTGCTAAAACTCGACGGCAATGTCATAGATAATGTTTTATTATTCGACAACGGGGTTTGTAGTTTCTTCGCCAAGTTCATTGCATCGCTATTGGTACTCATGTTGAAAAGAACAATACTCATATAGGTTCCGTTAATTGTATAATCACCGCCTATCATAAGTGTATTGACTGTATCGCTAAATACATTGGGATTTACATATGCAGGAGCCGGTGCGATTACAGGTGAATAACTCTGACCACTGGGCGCATAAGACGGTGTAAAGCTCTGACCGCTCGGCGCAGGTGCAGGGTTTAGAGGACCACTGGGCGCATAAGACGGTGTAAAGCTCTGACCGCTCGGGGCAGGAACAGGAACAGGAACAGGAGGACGTGTTTTACCTATAGTAAACGTAACATCCATATTGCTTTTGATTCCGGTTCCTCCAAACCCAGGGTGAATTGTGTTTAATACAACGACGAATGTATTTGTGGGAGGCGTTTTTACATAACTTACAGTTGTCCTATCTGTAATGACCTTATTGATCAAGTAGTTTGTAGGATCATTCTCTAAAGTCATTGTTAAAAATTTGTTTTCGCCTAAAGGTTTTTGGATTTTTTCGACCAAGGAATTTACATCACTGTTGCTGGTCATAGTGAGAGTAAAATAACTCGCACTCGTGCTTATTTGCGGAATCGTTCCTAGACCAACTTGATATATGGTCTCTTTAAACGTATTTGTATCGGCACCTTTCGGTGAAGGAGCAATCGACGCTTCTTTTTTCATCGTAAAAGATAAATTCACATTATTTTTTGTAAGTGTTTCGCTGTAATTACCGTCTACGACCAATAAAAAACGATTTGTTGTAGGAGTGACATATTGACTTATTTGGGTTGGGTCAGTGATCATTTGGTTTACGTTATAAGTTTTGTCTTGGAAAGTGAATGATAGTTTTCGATTGTTGGATAGAATCACGCCGAGTCTGTAAGTAATATTATCGAAATCATTGCTATTGTTTGATGTACATATTATTGTCGTAGTGTTGAAATTCACGTATCCTCCCAAAACAACTGTTTTAAGCACATGTGAAAAGGAATCGATAGTTAATATTTGTTCTTTTGTTAGTTTGACTGCACTAGGAGCTGGGGCGGGGGATTTATTTGGAATATTGGATTTTTGACTAGAAGAGGATGATGGTGTTTTACCAAAACCCATTTCGGTTAATGTTATTGAAGCCCTGTTGTTGTTTTGAGAACTATTCACAGAGTCACCTAATTGAATATATTCTTTATTCGTCAACTCAAATTGGTATGTCTTATTTGTTAATGAATGGGTTAATGTAAATATAAAGGGGCCTTTTGCTAACGGATAAAGATTATTTACGAGTGGTAGTTTAACACCGAAACATTGAAATGCGGTTAAAAATTCGGCAATTGGTTTATCTGAGGCTGGAGTATTTGGTTGTACAGCGGAATTTGTATATGGGTTTGTAACAGATATTTCGTCCAAACGCTTTGGTTTCTCTTGGAGAACGACATTTTGACGCGTGCTTGAATATGTATTCTGAGATATACTAGGGTAAAAACTCATATTCATTGTATATAAATCATTTACACCATTCGGTAATTTTGTACTAGAAAACGTCAATGGTGCTATCGGAACATCTTGAGGACGGGTATTATCATTCGCAATTGAGCTGCAATAAACGTTTAATGTTAGATCCATAATTACCGTTTTAACTGGACTCGCTGGTGCAGGGCTTACCGTTTTAACTGTACTCGCCGGTGCGGGGCTTACCGTTTTAACTGGACTCGCTGGTGCGGGGCTTAAAACTACTGGCTTTGTAATTAATGAAAAGGTGATATCGAGATTTGTTCCATTTTCTACATTTGGATAGGTTTTGCTTAAAACACCGAGTAGTGTGTTTGTCGTGTTATTTGTGAATTTTTTAATAATAGGGTTGTCCGATTTCACTATATTTGTTAATGTATATTGACCATCAGCATATTTGTATTGATTCGGCTTTTGAGGATAATTACTAGGTAATGTGAATACAATTGGATGGTTTGTTTGAAGGGAATTTTCGATATTGTATACTGCGGAACGGTAATCATATTCGTTTTTTGTTGTTAATATGACGACACATACATTTGCACCTTCCGTGCTCGACAATGTTTTTCCGGTGATTTCTTTGTATTCGCTTAAATTATTATAAGCAGCAGAATATCCTTTACAATTTCCCATGGATACTGTTGAAAAAGTCAATTCATAAGGAAAAGTTGGAATAGGAGCAGGAGCAGGAGCAACTGCTTTATTCGCGTGCGTTTTTTTTTGCGCATGGTGTCGATGATGATGGCGATCACGGTAGTGATGCACATGAAATCCAGGATGATCCTCCCTCCATTTCTTTTCTCTTTGTTCTTTGCGATATTCACGTATTTGCTCCTTGTTTTCTTTCCATTGTTCATACGTTAATCCTTCTCTTATATTCATTAAATTCGATAGTAACCACATGATCAATGTAAATAAAATACTATGAACAAGAGCAACCATTACTACTTTTCCGTTTTGAGGTAAATGTAGAAATACCCCCGGTGTAAAAAGGAAAAATAGTAAAAATGCCACTAAAAATTTTACTATCATTCTATAGTATTAAATCCTATATTTTTCTTTATCTTTACTAAAATAAGAAAACATACGATAATCTGTTTGAAAACTATTCCATTTGGATGCTTCTAAAATGTCTTGGAAAAATGGTGATTCAATAACCTCTTTCCATTGTTCTCCTTCATGTTTCGTTGCAATGGGTATACCAAATGTAAGTTGACTCATTCCATATTTTCCAAGAGCATCAATTACAGGATACTGTTTTTCATTGAAATTTAACAATAATTTGGGCTTATGTAAATGCACACATTTTTTATTACCATAATACACCCCCAAACCCTTGCGTGTAATGTTATGCACAACCGGAACACTATTCTTCTTGGACTTTCGCTTTTTCAATTTCCGGGCATCATAACACGAAGAATCAAACAATATGTCCAAGCCATCTTCCTTGGGAACCATTATTTTGCGAAAAGAATCATAATGAGAATTCGGTAAAAATGGCCATTGAATCATGGAAAAAGAATGATGTACTCCCTTTTCATCCACAATTACAGATTTACGTTTTGAGGGATTTTCTTTTTGAATCACATAAACATCAAACCGGGTTTGCACACCTAACACTTTCATACCGTCTTTTTTACTGTAAATATGCAAGTAACGTAAATAGTTCTCTTGGACCATGGGTTTATAAAGGGCATGTTCAGGACGTCTCCACGAACTTGGTGTTATGAATCCTAAATATCCTTTGGGTTTTAATAATTGATTTTCCAAGACATTCTTAATAAAAAGTGTCCATAATACACGATTTCCGACACTTCCTTTGTAAACCTCGCTCTTGGAAACTTGGAAAGGAGGATTGCCTAAAATTCCTTCAAACGTAGTATTTCGAAAGTCATGTGTTAAGAAATCTCCGTGATAAATATGGCATTTTTCACCAAATCGTTTTTTCAATGTGGTTACGTTTTTTCCGTTCAATTCCACCATATACAACATGTTTTCTAAGATATGGGCTTTGCGTTTGGCTTCATCCGGAATTTGTTTGACCAATCCCTTTAGCAATCGCAAATAAAGGATCAGGAAAAAATGTCCGGTTCCGGCGGCCGGGTCGAGCCATTTCCAATTTGGATGACTATATGCGCTATATGGAATCTGATCCAATATTTCTTCTACTAAAAAAAGCGGTGTCATTACTTCGGCGTATTTATTTTTCCTTCCATCATCCAAAATAGATGTTTGAAGGAGACTTTCGATCTCGTCATTTGACATGTTTCGTATACTCATTTCTTTATAATCCGGGCTATATTATAAAGAGATTTTAACGCCTTTTAGAATTCATTATCCATCGCTTTTAGTAATAAATCGATGATTGCCATACGTACATAAACACCGTTTTCAATTTGGTCGAAAAAAAAGGACCGATGATCATAGTCTATTTCTGTCGACAATTCTTCGTTTCTAGGAAATGGATGCAACACAATACAATCATGCGACATTTGATCATAAACAGATTCGTCTATTACCACACTCGGTATTTTCGCAATTTTATGCCGTTCTGTTTGAAACCGTGTAACGTAGATTACATTGAACTTCGACCAATTTACACTATATTTGGATAAAAGAACTGGGTCATAACCTCTATTATGGTTGTTGGCTCGAATAAACGCCACCATGTTTTCACTCGGTTCACAACCTTCATACGGCAAAAGATAAATGTTTATAGGAGGAAACATCACAAGTAAATGCAGTAAAGAATGTATGGTACGCGAATATCGAACATCACCTACAAACAAAAAATTATAACAATCGTAGTTCTGTTCAATGTGATTGTTGTGCAAATACGTGAGAGGATGATGAAACGCACTATACAGTAAATATTCGTGAATACTATATAAATCCACTAGACCTTGTGTGGGATGTTCTCCGCTTCCGTCACCTGCATTAATAACGGGAATGTCCGAAAAGTCACTCGCATAGCGAACAATGCCTCTTTCTGGATGTCGCAATACCATAATATCGCCATATTTACTCAATGTCCGAATTGTATCTTTGAAGGATTCTCCTTTCTGTATACTCGATACTGATTTATTAAATGTAATGACATTTCCCCCTAGTCGATATACGGCGGATTCAAATGACATCGACGTTCGCGTACTAGGTTCGAAAAAAGCGTTTATTAATATGAAATGCCTGGGTTCGAATTGTCCTTTAATAATTTGACTCGTCCGTTTCAATATATTTCGAATCATCCCTAAAGATAAATTACGACATGAAATCATTGTTACTTACTATTAATGACTTCGTTTATTTCATTTTTAATGAAAAGAAATTCACAACAAAATATATAATGGAACAATGGGTCAATACAAGTGGAATCATTTCTTTAGTCATACAGGTAATTATCTTTATTTTATCGCTTTATACGATTCAATATAACCTGTCTCCGAAACACCAAATTGTTAATAAAATCTTAATGGTGGAAAACGTGGTCCAATTGATTGAAATCGTTTTCTATAGCTGGCTTCTTTTTTCCACTATCAAACCACAAGGCGAAATTACATGGGTCCGGTATTTCGACTGGGTATTTACCACTCCCGCCATGTTATTTTCACTGGTGTGTTTCATGGTATACATGGAAAACCCCGATCAAATAGTAAGTTTAGAGGGAATCTGGGAAAAAAATGCGCAGTCATTACTAACCATTTTCATTGCCAATTTCTTGATGCTCCTTTTTGGATTTTTAGGAGAATTGAAAATCGGAAATAAGAATTTGAATATAGGTCTGGGATTCATTGCATTTTTCGTGTCCTTTTGGACCATTATGAAAGATTTCATGGGAACACATTGGATAAACAAAGCCCTTTTCTATTTCACCTTTGTATTATGGTTCCTTTATGGTGTCGCAGCACTCATGTCTTACAACAGCAAAAACATTTTTTACAATATTTTGGACGTGTTTTCGAAAAACATTACTTCCTTGGCATTAGTGATTTACATTCACTATTTAGTATACAATTAAATTTACTTTGCCTTTCGAACAACCTTCTTTTTAGCAACTTTCTTGACCATTTTTTCACCTTGTCCATTTTGGATTTGAATACGCTTCCTTTGATAAGAATCATATTCACCTTCTAATATTGCTAATTCATTTAGCCACATTTGTTCTAACGATGTTTTCCTCAAAACATCCAATTCCTCTTCGGCTTCGCCTTTTTCCTTCATGATTTTATCTACATTTTCCTGTGTTACGGAATCCATCGGCATTTTGATCAAATACTTGAAATCACCGTCAATGACTTTGTAGTCCTTTTCCAGTAACATTTGCGTGACTTCTTCCGAACGCTTGCGACGCAAGTCGATCGTTCCTTTCAGATTTTCATTAATATAACGCGCTTTATTTGACAATTTCACCAATTTCTTTTCTAAATCTGCCAACAAATATTCCTTGCGCTTTTCATAAACCTTTAGGCGAACTCCGTAAAATGCGTCGATGATCTCGCCTACATCCTTGTATTTATGCAGCTTACATTGATCGTCGAACATATGCATGTTTGTAGTGGAAACAGTAGTCGTCAGTTTCAAGAGTTTTTCTAAACCATTTACACCCGTCACACTATCAACCACGCTTTCCAATTCTTCTATCCTCCCTTGTGGGAACGTTACGTCAATGTGGACATTGACTTCCGTGGAAAGGGAACTGTAATCGCGCAAAGTCGGTTGGATCTTTTTACCGTTTTTATCAATGCCTCCCTCAACCAATCCTTCAATGAAACTCGTATAAGGCATTGTCCATGAACCAACGGGTAATTCGGTAATGCATATGCTATTGACACCGGTCTTTTCATAACATCCTTTAATCAAATATTTGTGATCTTCTAATTGCGAAACGCTACCCTTGAAACCCTCGTAATAAGGAACGAATTCAATGGAAGGCACGTCATTCGCCAATTTACCCTTTAAATAGTGAATCAACTGTTTTGGATGGAAAGGTGGGATCGAACAAGAGAATCCAGTTCCAATACCCGAAATGCCGTTTACTAATGCAAAGGGAATAATGGGTGCATAGAATTCGGGTTCTACCAATGTGCCATCATCGTCCAAATAAGTGAGCACATGATCATCGGCTTCTGGGAAAATGAAACGCGTTAATGGATTCAACAAAGTAAAGATATATCTCTCCGATGCACTGTCATCACCACCATGTAATCGCGTTCCAAACTGACCATTTGGTTCCAACAAGTTGATAGCGTTGGATCCCCCGAAGGACGGCGCCGTATGCACAGTGGCGGCATTTAGCGTCGCCTCACCGGGATGATAAGCACTGTGTTCCGATA
>Ga0181565_10004512_pt1 | contig 10649 bp, 9 predicted proteins | sample 101ome_16_FD_129661 | JGI IMG/M metagenome (GOLD analysis project Ga0181565, IMG submission 129661) | Coastal salt marsh microbial communities from the Groves Creek Marsh, Skidaway Island, Georgia - 101401AT metaG (megahit assembly) | ecosystem: Environmental > Aquatic > Marine > Intertidal zone...
AAATAAAGTGCTTGATTCTGCCCGTAACCACTAGTCTATATGGTTTTAGAGATACAAAACGTACCGTATCGCCAATATTGTATGCCCACAGCCCTGCCGAGGTGGAAATGATCAGAACATAATTGACCCCCAATACTACCTCTCCCAAAGTATATCTTTTAGGGTTTTTCTCCCCAAACTCATCGGCTTTTATGAATTCATAAAATATTTCATTGTTCAACAATAGTAACAATCCCTTGTCATCTCTTTGATCCTGATAAGCAAAAAACCCTTCGGATGCAGGAAACAATTCAATACTATCCACCCTCCTTCCAATGAGTTTTTCGAACATGGGGCGGTAGGGCTCATAATTGACCCCTCCGTAGACAAATAATGAAAAGTTTGGGAATATTTTACCTACGCCTTTACCCGTTTTCGCTATCATTTTCTCAAAATACATTTGTACCCAAGAGGGAATCCCAGCGATTAAACTCATGTTTTCAGGTAAAGTTTCCTCCACGATAGCATCCACTTTACTTTCCCAGTCCTCTATACAATTCGTATCCCAAGAGGGCATCCTGTTTTTTTGTAAATAATTGGGCACATAATGGGCAACAATACCTGACAGTCTCCCTATGATATTGCCTTCTTTTTTTTTGAGAACAGGACTTCCCTGAAGAAAAATTTGTTTGCCGTCGACAAAATCGGCTTTCCCTGTTTGGTATATGTAATTCAGCAGTGCATCCCTCGCTGCGGAGATATGGGTCGGCATAGATTCTTTGGTGAGAGGGATAAATTTGGCCCCAGAGGTCGTTCCACTGGTTTTAGCGTAATAAATTGGTTTTCCAGGCCACAATACAGAAGCCTTACCATTTAGCATTTTGTCTATATAAGGTTTGTGACCTTCGTAATCGCGAATCGGAACAGCGGTTTGGAAATCTTTATAGTCCTTGATCTTATCAAAACCGTGGTCTTGCCCAAAATCAGTTTCTTTGGCTTTTTGGGTCAGATAATCAAATGTTTTTTGTTGTGCCAAAAGGGGGTTTTTAATCCACTTTTGGTTTTTATTATGAATGAATTTGGCGAAAATTTTCGCTCCAACTTTTTTTATCATAAGGTCTTTGAAAAGTCAATAAAAAAAGCTGGATCAACAGAATATCCATTGATCCAAAGTTCAAAATGAAGGTGCCAACCCGTTGACAATTCTCCTGTATTACCAGCCTTTGCAATGACTTCTCCTGCTTTGACTATATCCCCTTGCACTTTTTCTAGGGAGGAATTGTGTTTGTATACTGATAACAATCCATAATCGTGTTTGATGATGATCACATGTCCTGTTTCTGCAGTCCACTCTGAAAATATAACGGTTCCGTGAGCTACAGCCATAATGGGAGCATTTTCTTCCAATGCTATATCAACGGCAAAGTGCTTTTTATCCGCATCATACTTTTGAGAAATAGGGCCTAAAGCAGGCTGATAGAGCAAGTACTTTACACCGCTAAGGTTGTTTGGAATGACATTATATTTGTCTTCTTGAATGACTTCTAATCGGAGAATAGAGTCTGCCTTTGACATTGGGTTGTCTGAATTGAGTGCTTTGGGCACCTTGCTTTTGTCATCGAGTAAAGAGTTTTCTTTAGAATTAATCTCCCCTATTAGGGCACTCTTAATAGACGTTATAAAACGGTCTTTTTTTTGAAATTCAATGCTGAGAGAGTCTAGTAAAAAGCTGTTTCTAATTGCCTCTTTTCTTATAGATAAGCTTGTGTATCCAGGGATAAATTCTTTCAAGGGTGTGAAAGCAATCAAAAAGAAGGAGCCTATAGCGACAAAGGTTGCAAAAAGGAAAATAAATATAATTATGTTGAACTGAGAGATTCTTAGGAAAAATTTTTCCTCAAAAGTGATTTCGTTTATAGCAACAATACGATATCGGTTCAATAAGTTTTGAACCCAAAGACGTTTCTTTTTTATCTCTTTTGCCATAAAAACAAAGATAGTGTTTACACCTAAAAATAAATTGTTGGCTTAGTAAAGAAATTTAGATTACATTGAATAATTATTTAAATTTGATTAAAATTAGAAAAAATGTATTCATTGATCTATTCTTTAGGCATGATTGGTGCGCCACAAATCATTCTGATCGTCGTTGTTGTTCTTTTGTTATTCGGGGGTAGAAAAATTCCCGAGTTGATGAGGGGATTAGGAAGCGGGATTAAAGAATTTAAGAACGCGACCAAAGAAGATGGAAATAAGTCCGATACAAAAATAGACAAATAGTCCTTTACTCAAAAACGACGGCGTCTAAAATGGTATTGAGTTCAAACATCTGATCCCTTTTATTCGATGCAGGTGCAAAAACAAACCCTTCGATCACCATCCATCTCTTTCTCAAGGTGTCTTTTATCATATAATTTATAAAGGGCCCTGCCATGAAATCATTGGCAACCTCCCAAGTACCTTTAGTCAAATAAGTTAGTCTTCCCAACTTTTGCGTCTTGTAATAAAAGGGACGATAAGCCTTTTCGGTGATCATATAAGAGCCTTTTAGTCTGCCAGGGATATGTGTTTTTCCGATGGAGTCTCTAATTTCAGGAATGCGTTTCTTTATATTCCCCCTTAATCCTGAAAGTGAGAGGCTATAAGCGATCAAATTCATGTGTCCCTTAGGGATCTCTTTTTGAATCCAAATAAAATTAGTTGTATCCTTTACGGTACTATATGCTGTTGGATAAAGCAATGAGATTTTAAATCGGTCTTGTAAATGACGGTCTTTGGTAGAAGATTTCTTGATTCTTCTTATCTTCTCTTTTCTTTCTTTTTCAGTTAAAACAGCTTTTAAAAGATTAATGTTTTCCTCCAAAAAATGTGCTTGTACGTCATCATCCTCTCCCTTTACTTTTGCTACAAACTGAGGTTGAGCCATCAAGTCCTCTATCAGCTGAAACCCAGGCAAGGAATCTTTGATAAACCACAGGATATTACGGCTGTTTCTGGCAAAGCCCGTGAAGACTTCAGGGGGTAAATAGTTTAGTGTAAATTGAGGTTCATCGAAAGGCAGACCTTCATAGGGGGTTTCCAGTAGTGAGCGGGTTTTGTTGCCCAAAACTCCCTTCCAAGACTTTTCGGGCATCACCACAGTCAAGTGATTGATATTGGCATTGGAGTCGGGCAAATACCTCAACTTGTTTTTTTGTTCCTTACAGGATATAATTAGAATAACAAAAACATAAAAGATCACTTTTTTCATGATGTTGTGGCTTATTCCATTAAGGCAGCGATTCCTGGTAAAGCCTTACCTTCAAGACTTTCCAACATGGCGCCGCCACCAGTAGAGATATAGCTCATTTTTTCTTCAAGTCCAAACTGCTTAACTGCTGCCACTGAATCTCCTCCTCCTACCAAAGAAAAAGCTCCTGATGCAGTGCTCTTGGCGATATGCTCGCCCAAGGTAACAGTTCCAGATGAGAAGTTTTTAAATTCAAAAACACCAAGTGGGCCATTCCACAGAATGGTCTTAGATTGCATTACAACATCCTCGAAGTTCTTAAGGGTTTGAGGACCTGCATCCAACCCTTCCCAATCGTTCGGGATTTCGTCTACTTTACACACTTTTTGGTTAGCATTATTTGAAAAATTGTCTGCAACAATTAAATCAACAGGGAGGTGTAACTGCACCCCTTTTATTTTTGCTTTTTCCAAAAGCTCAAGAGCGTAATCGCAATATTCATCCTCGCAGATAGACCGGCCAACACTCCCTCCTTGTGCTTTGACAAAAGTATATACCATTCCTCCTCCTATGATCAAATGATCAATTTTGTCCAATAGGTTTTCGATAATGGTTATTTTGGAAGAAACCTTGGCTCCACCAAGAATGGCAAGAACAGGTTTTTCTCCGGATTTCATGACTTTTTCTATGGCATTGACTTCCTTTTCGAGCAGTCGCCCAAAAAATTTCTCTTTATTGAAAAATTTAGATATTATAGTGGTAGAGGCATGTGCCCTGTGAGCTGTTCCGAAAGCATCATTGACATAACAGTCCCCTAATTTTGAAAGGCCCTCTGCAAAATGTATATCTCCAGCAGTTTCTTCTTTATAGAAACGGAGGTTTTCCATTAGAATTACGGTACCTGGAGAAATAGAGGCTGCGGCATGTTCTGCACCAGCGCCAACACAGTCATCAAAAAAATTGACAGGGACTTCAAGGATTTCTTCTACTTTGCTGACAATGTGAGATAATGATAGTTTTGGGTCTTTACCCTTGGGTCTACCCAAGTGGGAAATCAAGACACAACTTCCTCCTTGATTAAGAATGTAATCTATGGTTTCTTTGGCTGCTTTAATTCTAGTGGAATCAGTAACTTGAAATTGGTCGTTAATAGGTACATTAAAATCAACTCTGACAATGGCTCTTAAATTTGAAAAGTCTTGATTTGTTATAGTTCGCATGCTAAAATTTTTTCAAAAATACTTTTTTTGCACGTTAGGGCAAAAGGTTTTAACGGTATTGAAAACATAATTTTTTAGAAGGAAAATAAAATCCAAATTGATTGTTTATTTTTATGTCTCCTTAAGGTTAAAAAGGCATGTATTCAAGTGAAATCATAGGACAAAACCGATTGAAACATCAGTTAAAAGATGCGATCCTAAGGAGTCAAGTTCCTCATTGTCAAATGTTTATAGATTCTTTGGGCTTTGGCGGCCTCCCATTAGCACTTCATAGTGCTTTGTATTTACTATATAGTTTTAATACTATTGAAAATGCTGAAAAAAATGGTACTCCGTCCCAAAAATTATTGGAGCATCCCGACTTACATTTTGTCTATCCTGTAATCAATAAAGTTTCGGGCAGCTCGAAATCTGTTTCTGATGATTACAAATCCACTTGGGATGATTTTGTTGTCCATAATCCGTATGGGTCCACTCAGGATTGGATTCGTCAGTTGGAAGGAGGAAATAAACAAGGTATTATAGGGGTTGAGGAAGTTTCCAAAATGCATCACAAAATGCATCTAAAGTCACTTCGTGGAGGAAATAAGGTTATGGTTCTATTTGGTGCTGAAAAATTATCCGAGTACGCTTCGAATAAATTATTAAAACTTTTTGAGGAGCCTCCAAAGAACAGCTTTTTTCTATTGGTGTGTGATCAAACAGATGGAATGTTGTCTACTTTGGTATCTCGCTGTCAGAGGATGAAATTGAACCCTTTGACTCAGGATGAAATCAAGTCTGGAATTAAAAAGCTAAAGGATATATCAGGTTCTGCCCAAAGTTTATCATCAAGAAGAGGTAGTTGGCGGAATATTTTAAATGAACTAAACACTCCGGATCATAGCATTAATTTTGAAAAACTATGGATTCAATGTCTAAGGGCTGCATTCAAAGCTCGTTCGAATAAAGCCATTATTCTTGAGTTGATTCAATGGGCTGATCGGGTTGCTGATCTTGAAAGAGAGCAACAAAAAGCTTTTTTGGTTTACGCTTTAGAGTTTATACGTCAAGCCATGTTAATCTCCTATAAGGCTGAGTCAATACATGACTTCAAAATTCACTCTAATTTCGAAATGCGAAATTTTGCTCCTTATATCCATAGCGCCAACTTGCTTCCCTTGGTAAGGTTACTGGAAGACACCTCCTATCATTTGGAACGTAATGCTAATCCTAAAATTCTCTTCAGTCACTTTGCTTTGGCAATTACGCGCAATTTAAACTCTAAAGAGCCCGTTTCCTAAATACGAAAACCCAGGAGGAATGTTTGCTTGTAAAGATAGCTTTTAGGGAAAACAAAGTGCCCTTAATAAGCCCCCTAATAAGAGCTAATGACTTCCCCTTATTTTTTTCTGAAAGATAGCTGATATAAAAAACATCGGGTCTCAGGGGTCTTTTTTTTATGAGATCAAAACCTAATTCATTCAACATTTTTATTAAGCCTTTTGGTGTAAAATGCCACAGGTGTCTCGGAGCATCCAAAGCCGCCCAATCTTTTTGATAGTACATGCGGTCGTGACTTTCAAAATTAGGAACGGCAATAACCAAGGCACCCTCCTTTTTGAGCAACTCTCTGTAGGCTGCTATAGATATTTCGGGTTTGGGCAGATGTTCAAGGACGTGCCAAAGTGAGATAACGTCAAAGCTATTAGGTGAAAACCCTTGTTCTGTCTCCATAACCTCTATGTTTTTTTTATGACATATATCTCTTGCTTTGGAGTTGATTTCAACACCATAAACTTGAACCCCCATTTTTTTCATAAAAGCCAAAAAAGACCCTACACCGCAGCCTATGTCAAGCAATCGTGTTTTATGCTTAAGTAGCTTTTTGAGAAGTGCATATTTGTAGATCAGCATCACCCTTCTCGAAAGAACATATAACATTGAAATGAATGAAGAGGGTTTTATGTGGTGGGAAATATAATCTGGTGACTTGTAATAGGGGTCGAGCGAGTCCAAATGCTCAACATCTGTCCAAGCCCTTTGGCGGATAGAGTCCCAGTGGATTGAAAAGGATTCTCCGCTCACCAGATGATCAGTAGTCTCTAAAATTTTATTTTTTTCTTTACTCATAGGTTCCACGTGGAACATTTATCTTCCAAGTTTAACCAGTAGCACGCTAATGTCGCTAGGGTTGATCCCGCTGATCCTTGAGGCTTGAGACAGATTAGTCGGTTTGATGTAATTCAATTTTTCTTTCGCTTCGAAAGAAAGAGAGGCGAGTCCGTCATAATCAAAGTCATCAGGTATTTTAATATGATCCAAGCGATTGAGCTTCTCTGCATTGGCCATTTCTTTCTCAATATAACCAGAATATTTTATCTGAATTTCCGCTTGCTCATAAACCTCGTCTGTAATCTCTTGATCATTGATATATGTTTGAACCGAGTGGATCTCTGCTAAGTCTTTTCGGTTCAATCTAGGGCGCGACAAGACTTTGCTGAGTTTGTCAGATTGTTTAACTAAGGCAGATCCCCTTTTTTCAAGTATTGGATTTACTTCTTCTGGAAGGAAACTTTGTGTTCTAAAAAAATTTACTAATTTTTCTGTCTTGGAGGCCTTTTCCTCAACTGCTTGCATTCGGTTTTTTTTGGCCAGCCCCAAATTGAAAGACAGCGGAGTAAGCCTTAAATCAGCGTTGTCCTGGCGCAATAAAGTTCTGTATTCTGCCCTGGAAGTAAACATTCTGTAGGGCTCTTCAGTACCTTTGGTAATAAGATCATCAATCAATACTCCGATATATGCTTGATTTCTTTTGAGAATAAAGGGATCCTTTTCGTTGATCTTGAGGTGGGCATTGATGCCCGCCATTAAACCTTGCGAGGCCGCTTCTTCATAACCTGTCGTACCGTTGATTTGTCCAGCAAAAAACAATCCTGAAACTAATTTAGTTTCTAGGCTGTTTTTAAGCTGCGTAGGCGGAAAATAGTCATATTCTATTGCATAGCCAGGGCGGAAGAATTTTACATTCTCAAATCCCCTGACAGAACGAAGTGCTTGGTACTGAATATCCTCGGGAAGAGAGGTTGAAAACCCATTAACATAAACCTCTACGGTATCCCAACCTTCGGGCTCAACAAAGATTTGATGTCTTGGTTTGTCTACAAAACGGTTAATCTTGTCTTCAATGGAGGGACAATATCTTGGTCCTGTGCTCTTAATATTACCATTGAACATTGGAGAGCGATCAAAACCCTTTCTAAGTAGATCATGGACTTGTGCGCTAGTATGAGTAATATAACAACTTCGCTGAAGCTTTAGTGGTGTGGTAGAGGTATAACTAAATTTTGCAGGGTTTTCGTCCCCGACCTGTTCCTCCATTACATCGTAATTCAAAGATCTACCATCCACTCTTGGGGGTGTTCCGGTTTTCATTCGCCCTGATTCAAAGCCAAGTTTTTCCAAACTAAAGGTTAAACCGGTAGAGGCTTTTTCACCTGCGCGTCCTCCTCCATAATTTTTTTCTCCTATATGGATAAGTCCATTCAAAAAGGTGCCATTTGTCAAGACCACGCTTTTTGAGCAAATAGTAATACCCAAAGAGGTAACCACGCCTTCAATCTTACCGTCGTTTACAATAATGTCTTCGATCGTGTCTTGATAAAAATCAAGGTTCTGGGTTTGCTCCAACAGGTCTCTCCACTTTTTAGCAAACAACATTCTATCGGACTGAACCCTTGGACTCCACATAGCGGGGCCTTTAGACTGATTTAGCATTTTGAATTGAATAGCCGATTCATCTGAGACGATACCGCTATAACCTCCCAAAGCATCTATTTCTCTAACGATTTGCCCTTTTGCAATTCCACCCATGGCAGGGTTACAAGACATTTGCCCAATGGTTTGTAAATTCATAGTAACCAAAAGGGTTCTTGATCCCATATTGGCGGCGGCAGCAGCAGCTTCTGCCCCGGCATGGCCACCTCCCACAACCACTACGTCGTATACTCCTTCAAACATATCAGTGTTTCACGTGGAACAAATTTATGTAGGCTTCCTCTTTAGATCGCATTTGTTCTTTTTGCTCTCTAGACTTATCATTAAAGCCAAAACAGTGAAGAAGAGCGTGACACAAAAGCCTAAGGCACTCGTTATCAATGGTTTGAGCATATTTTTTAGCATTTTTTCTCAAAGCATAACAAGAAATATAAGCTTCTGCCATAATTTCCTTAGTTTCTGAATAATCAAAGGTGATGATGTCGGTATGAGTATTGTGATTTAATTGTTTTTGGTTAAGTGCTAGCATAGTGTCCTTATCAACAAAATTATATTCGAGTTCTTTGACGGTATAACCTTCTTTGGCGGCAATCTGGTTAAGCCATTGCGCCAAGTCCGCCTCCGAAAGCGTTAGAAAGTTGTTGTGTACAAAACGAATCAAGCTTTTTTTTGCAAATATAGAACAAAGAAAAAACAAATAATTTCATTAGAGTAGAGCTTGGTGTTATCTTTGGGGAAAAAAAGAATGAGTGTTCGTGTTAGGTTTGCGCCAAGCCCTACAGGCGCCCTTCACATTGGGGGGTTAAGAACGGCATTGTATAACTACCTCTTTGCCAAAAAAAATGGGGGTAAATTTGTACTTAGAATTGAAGATACTGATCAAAACCGTATAGTAGGGGGGGCAGAAGATTATATACTAAAGGCCATGAGCTGGAGTGGTCTTATACCGGATGAAAGCCCTTTAAAACCCGGAGAATATGGGCCTTACCGACAAAGTGAAAGGAAAGGGATTTATCAAAAATATATTAAGGAGTTGATTGACAAAGGAAAAGCTTATTATGCTTTTGATACCCCTGAGGAGCTCTCCAAAATAAGAGCGGATCACGAGCAACAAAAGAAAAACTTTAAGTATGGTGCGCACAACCGCATGCAGCTGAAAAACGCGCTGAGTCAACCTGAAAATGTTACTAAAGAGTTACTAAAAAATGGCCCCTATGTAGTTAGACTTAAGGTTAATGCCGGAAAAAACATTAAACTTAGGGATGGTGTAAGAGGGTTAATAACGGTTCAAAGTGAAGAAATTGATGACAAGATATTGATGAAATCAGATGGTATGCCGACATATCACTTTGCCAATATTGTAGACGATCATTTAATGAAGATCACTCATGTGATACGTGGAGAGGAATGGTTGCCTTCTCTTGCCTTGCATCATTTGATTTATGAGGCTTTTGATTGGAATGCCCCAGAGTTTATGCATATACCTTTGATATTAAAGCCTATCGGTAAAGGTAAGTTGTCAAAACGAGATGGTGAGAAAATGGGTTTTCCTGTATTTCCTTTGGCGTGGGAAGACTTAAAAGGGTTTAGGGAAAGGGGGTTTTTGCCGGAAGCACTGATGAACTATCTTGCCCTTTTGGGATGGAACCCCGGAACTAGTGAGGAGATCTTTAGAATGGATCGCTTGGTAAAAATTTTTAACCCAAAAAAAATTCAAAAGGCAGGAGCAAAGTTCGATTTTGAAAAAGCAAGATGGATAAATCACAAATTTTTGGGGTTTATGGACCAAAAAACGATTTTCGAGCAGTTTAAGGATTTTTTTGCTTGCTTTCCAGATACTTGGTCGCAAAAAACGAAAAACGACATCTACGCGCTTCTGAGAGATCGATTGTTTTTGCTGGAGGACTTAAAAATAGAGTCTGCACTATTTTTAGAGGATCCGATAAGCTACGATTTAAATGTGTTGGATAAAATTCAAAAACACAATCCTAGGAAAATTGTAAGTCAATTTTGCAAATTGATAAAAGAAGGTATACCTGTAAAAAGCTGGAGGCAACAAATTATGGATTGGAATGAAAAAGAGGGGTTGCCATTTGGGGCAATAATGCAAAGTTTAAGGTTAGCTATTGTTGGAAATTTAAATGGTCCTGACATTTTTAGTATTTGCGAAATACTTGGAAATGAAATATCTTTAAGAAGACTAGAAAAATTTTTAATGACGAACATAAATCAATCATGAGCTTAACAACCTATATATTTATTTTTATTACACTACTCATATTAATCTCGAGTATTTTTGTTGTCAAACAACAGACCTCTGCAGTTATAGAGCGGTTTGGAAAGTTCATTGCCATTCGTAAATCGGGTTTACACTTTAAAATCCCCATAATTGACAAAATTGCCGGAAGGGTTAGCTTGAGAATCCTTCAATTGGATGTCATAGTTGAAACGAAAACCAAAGATGA
>Ga0181565_10004520_pt1 | contig 10643 bp, 8 predicted proteins | sample 101ome_16_FD_129661 | JGI IMG/M metagenome (GOLD analysis project Ga0181565, IMG submission 129661) | Coastal salt marsh microbial communities from the Groves Creek Marsh, Skidaway Island, Georgia - 101401AT metaG (megahit assembly) | ecosystem: Environmental > Aquatic > Marine > Intertidal zone...
ATCCTTTCCACCCGTTTGCGCCAAGCCGTGGTGCAAGCTCCCGAGCAACTTCACCAGCAGTCGGTAGGGCTTTCTGTGGACGGACGAGTGGTGCCCGCCGTGGTGGTGGGGTCGGTCATTCAAGTCCCCAACGCTGGCTCCTACGAGCTGTATTTGATCTATGACTTTTCCGACGTGCAGTCAACGCTGAATCTGGTGCAACAAACGCTCGTCTTGGGCTCCATCCTGCTGGTGTTCGTCATCGCCATGGTCACCTGGCTCGTCGTGAGGCTCGCCATTGGACCGGTGAAACGCGCAGCGCAAACGGCTGAGCGTTTTGCTCAAGGCTTCTTAGAAGAGCGCCTAGATGTGCGAGGCCACGACGTGATCGCCACGCTGGCGCGGTCGTTCAACGAAATGGCGCACAGCATCGAGTCGCAGCTGGTGAGACTGGGGAAGCTCTCCCGCCTGCAACAGCGTTTTGTGTCCGACGTCTCCCACGAGCTTCGCACCCCGCTCACCACGATTCGTCTGGCCGCGGATGTGTTGAATGAGCGACGCAGTCAGTTGGATGCGGAATCCGCAAGGTCGTTGGAGCTTCTGCTCACCCAAATCGAACGGTTCGAGTCGATGCTCACCGACCTGCTGGAGATGAGTCGATACGACGCGGGCGCGGTGAACATCGACTATGAACCGGTGAATGTGGTCGAGATTGTTCAAGACTGCCTCGACCAGCTCGACCCGCTGGCGGAGCAGAAGGGCTCACCGCTGCTGCTCGAGGTCTACGGCGGATACGGCGAGGTGGAGGCTGACCCGAGGCGTCTTCGCCGAATCGTACTGAACTTCGTGGGTAACGCCATCGACCATGGTGAGTCCAAACCGATTGTGGCCTTCGTCGATTCCAATGAACAGGCTGTCGCTATTGCGGTACGCGACTGGGGTGTGGGAATGGACGAGAAAGAGGTGGCTCGGGTGTTCGACCGGTTCTGGCGGGCTGATCCCTCGCGCCAGCGCAGCACGGGCGGCACTGGTTTGGGTCTCGCGATTGCCCAAGAAGATGCGCTCGCCCACGATGGCCGGATCGACGTGTGGAGTGAATTGGGTGCGGGTACCTGTTTCCGAGTGGTCATTCCGCGCACAATCAAATCCTCGGTCAACGACGCCCCGTTGCCTCTACCTCCTGAGACCGACCTCGTGGATTCGTCGGGGCACTTGGTGGATACACGGGAGGTGGCGTCCTCATGATCCGTCGACTCTTCGCCGCCACGATGGCTCTGTTCCTCGCGGGATGCACCCAGCTGCCAGTCTCGGGTGAGGTGGTTGCTATTGACCCCGATACGGTCACGGTCGATACTGACGTGGACTTCCTTCCACCGGGCCCGACCGCGGGAGCGAGCCCTCAGGAAATCATCCAAGGCTTCATTGCGGCCGGGGCGGCCGCGCAAAACAATTTCCGGGTGGCCCGCAGTTATCTCACTGATGAGTTTCGGGAGGTGTGGAACCCGAATCAGAGTGCCCTGATTAGCGGTGGAGCGTGGACGATTAGTTCCCTAGAGCCCGGTGAATGGCTCTACACCGCCGCAGTGGTGGCGAGTGTCGATGAGGCAGGCCGATACGAGGACGTGGCACCACAGAGCACCCAGGAGCTGGTGTTTCGGCTGAGTGAAGTGGATGGCCAGTGGCGTATTTCTGAGGCACCCGACGGAATCATGCTGAGCGAATTGGCATTTCGGGAGTCCTTCGAATCGGTGAGGCTCTATTACTACTCGGCGGACTATCGAGAGCTCGTTCCGGACGTGCGCTGGTTTGCCTCCCGGGGAGACGTGTTGACGAAAGTCATTCGCGGGCTGTTGCAACAACCCTCCTATTGGCTCAACCAGGGCGCCACCGTCTCGGCCTTCCCCTCAGGGACCCAGTTGGCGCTCTCTCCAGTGCCGGTCGTGGAGGGCCAAGCTCAAGTGGATTTGTCCGAGTTGGTGCTGAGTGCCGATGAGACTCAGCGAGAGCGGATGCTGTGGCAGTTAATCACCACCCTGCAGCAGATCTCTGACGTCTCCGATGTCGCCATCACCGTCAACCAGACCCCTCTCGCCATTCCCCTGAATGAAGAAGACCAGCCGCTCCTGAGCTCGGGTCGAGACCCACGTGTACTCGTCGTCCGAGGAAGTGAGTTTGGCTACCTCCAGTCGAGTCGGGTGGAGAGCATCGACGGTTTGGAAGCACCCGTGCTGAGTGTGCGCCCCGAAAAGGTCTTCTACTCCGCCGAATATGACCAGGCGGCTGTCGTCGGCGAAGGCGGACTGTGGCGGGTGGACGCGGCAGGAGTCTTCGAAACTCCGTTGGACCAGCGAGAGAATCTTGTGCGCCCGATTATTGACTCGTGTGGGTATATCTGGTCCATCAACTCGGCACCGGGCGGAAGTGAATTATTGGTGTTCCCGCCCAACACCCTCGAGCCCGAAACCGAAGCCATTCCCATTGCTCTCGAGCTTCCCGATGCCGCCCAGGTGGTGTCCTTTGAGCTCGCGAGAGACAACACTCGCTTGATGTTGTTAGTTCAAGGAGACGGGTTCGCCCGTGTCCTCCTCTCCGCGGTACAGCGTCAGGCAACCTGTGAACCGGTGAGCCTGGGCGAGTTCTTGGAGCTCAGCCCGCTGGCGGGAACCGCAGTCGATGCAGCGTTCGTTGATGAATCACAGGTGGCGATTGTGGCCCGACAAGATTCCGCCGGTGAAGTGGTTGTTCAGGACGTGAGTGGTCGAGTGTCCAACGCGGGTCGTCCCGTCGACCCCGTCACCCTCGTAGGTGGTGTGGGTGGGGTGCCGGGCTTGCGGTTGCTCACCGAGCAGGGCCAGATTTATCAGCCGCGGGGCAACGGTTGGCAGGCCACGGGAGATCGCGCCAGCGTTCTCGTCACACAGCGTTAGTCCACACCGACCCCCAGATGGAGTTTTGCTCCAGAGCATGAGTGCGAGGCGTGACGCTCGCCCCGCGATGGTGAAATGACCTCGTGTTCAGTCTGGATGCGATGGTGAACGACACCCTCTCACTCATTTCCCCCGTGGAGTGTGTGGGGTGTCAGATGCCTGACACGTCGCTATGTACAGAGTGCGCGAGCTCCCTCAGGGGTGGGGCCATCGATGTGCAACTCGCCATTTCCCGCGAATTTTTCGGCCGCCCCGTTCGTGCCTGTGCACCGTATTCGGGGCGCTCGCGCGCCGTAGTGCTGGGCTTCAAGGATCACGGCCATCACCGAATTGCTCCGTTTCTCGCCCAAGGGCTAGTTTCCGTGCTGGACCCATTGATGGTCTCCCAGCCCGAGGCGGTGATTGTGCCGATACCGTCGTCTCCCCGAGGCAGGATCCGGCGGGGAATCGAACCGACTGCGCTGCTGGCAAAACACGTGAACCGATTCCGCCCACAGTGGACCATTCTTGGGGCGTTGCGTCCGCGCTACACCCCCTCAAGCGTTTTCTCTCCCGCGGCGAAAGGCCTCAGTCGGCGTGAGCGGTTTCTGCGACCCAGACAGCTCCGGCTCACCCACGACCTCAGGCGCCGACCCGTCATTTTGCTCGATGACGTCGTCACGACTGGCTCCACCCTCGAAGCGTGTGCCCGTGTTATTCGTGAACATGGCGCCGAGGTGGTCGCCGCGGTGGTACTCGCCGCCACCCCGCGCTCGGGCCGATCGGCCGTGGATCAATCTGTGAATCGGGGATGACAGCGCTTTGCTCACGGGTCTACGCTGGGGACACATCTGAAAAACGACGCAGGAGGACCCCTCATGGAGATCACACTTCTCTCCCACGACGTTTCTCTCCCGGATCGGTTCCGTGACTACGTGAACGAAAAGTCGGACCGGGTTCTTGCTCTCGCCGAGCACGCGCGCACGTTCCAAGTGAAGGTCTCGCGAGAGAATTCCAGTCGCGGGGGGCCCTCAGAAGACATTGTCGAGCTCACCGTCGTCGGCAAGGGACCGGTGATTCGTGCCGAGGCTCGCAACAGCGACAAGTACACCGCGTTTGACGAAGCCGTTGACCACCTGGTGCGTCGGTTGCGACGCGCAAAGGACAAGCGCGCCCCGCACCACGGTGCCCACCGCAGCAAGTCGATGGGTGAAGTGAGCGCAGAAGCGTTTGCTGACATCGACGTGACGCCAGCCAGCGTCGAGGTCATTCGTCGTGTGGAGACCGGGAGTATCCCGGTTCTGAGCGAAGAAGAATTGGGCGAGTTGGACGATGCAGAAAGCCCCGTGGTGATTCGCCGCAAAGTGTTCCCCGCATCAGTGATGAGCGCGGACGACGCGGTGGATCAGATGGAACTGGTCGGACACGACTTTTTCCTCTATGTGGACACCGAAACCAACCGACCCAGCGTGGTGTACCGACGCAAAGGGTGGCAATACGGGGTCATCGCGCTCGAAGAGAGCTAGGGGTTGGTTGATAGCATTGCCGTTTGGAGCGGGCCCGCTCCAGTTGATGGGGCGAGGTAGGTTTCGTGGCGAACGTTTTTGAGCGTGTACTCCGAGTGGGCGAAGGGCGCATCCTTCGGGCTCTGAACCAGAGCGTGAAAGCCGTCAACCAGCTCGAAGAGGACTTCCTCCACCTCAGCGACGACGATCTTCGGCAGGAAACCGAAGAGCTGCGCGAGCGCTATGCCGCCGGTGAGTCGCTCGATGACCTGTTGCCAGAGGCTTTTGCGGCCGTTCGGGAAGCAGCAAAACGCACAATCGGTTTGCGCCACTTCGACGTCCAGATCATGGGTGGTGCTGCTCTACACAAGGGCAACATCGCGGAGATGAAGACTGGTGAGGGTAAGACTCTGGTGGCCACCCTCGCCGCTTATCTCAACGCGATTCCCGCGCGCGGCGTCCATATCGTTACGGTCAACGACTACCTCGCGAAGTACCAGTCGGAGTTGATGGGTCGCGTCTTCCGGGCGCTGGGGATGACCACTGGTTGCATCCTGTCGGGCCAAACCCCGGAAGAGCGTCGGGTGCAGTATCAAGCGGACATTACCTATGGCACCAACAACGAGTTTGGGTTCGACTATCTGCGCGACAACATGGCGCTGAGCAAGTCTGATTTGGTGCAGCGCGGGCATTTCTTCGCGATCGTTGACGAGGTCGACTCGATTCTTATTGACGAGGCGCGGACGCCGCTGATTATCTCTGGTCCGGCATCGGGAGAAGCCAACCGGTGGTTCAGCGAATTCGCCAAGTTGGCCGAGCGCCTCACACCTGGAGTCGACTACGAAGTCGACGAGAAAAAGCGGACGGTGGGTGTCCTCGAAACCGGAATCGAAAAGGTTGAGGACTATCTCGGTATCGACAATCTTTACGAGTCAGCCAATACCCCTCTGATTTCGTTTTTGAACAACGCGATTAAGGCGAAGGCCCTATTCCGCAAAGACAAGGACTACGTGGTCATCAACGACGAAGTCCTCATCGTCGATGAACACACCGGTCGTATTTTGGCGGGTCGGCGCTACAACGAAGGTATCCACCAAGCCATTGAGGCGAAAGAGGGTGTGCCGATTAAGGCAGAAAACCAGACTCTCGCCACGGTGACCCTGCAGAACTACTTCCGCCTCTACCGCAAGCTCTCGGGTATGACCGGTACCGCTCAAACCGAAGCGGGCGAGCTGATGTCGACGTACAAGCTCGGCGTTGTGCCCATTCCGACGAATAAGCCCATGATTCGCATGGATAAGCCCGACCTGATTTATCGGGACGAAGAAGCGAAATATCGCCAGGTGGTTCGCGACATTGTCGAGCGACACGCAAAGGGCCAGCCCGTGCTGGTGGGAACGACCAGCGTGGAAAAGAGTGAGCGGATTTCTCAGGCCCTCTCCAAAGAGGGTGTGCGTCACGAGGTCCTCAACGCAAAGAACCACGCTCGGGAGGCGGCAATCGTCTCTCAAGCGGGCCGGCTCGGCGCGGTGACTGTCGCGACCAACATGGCCGGTCGTGGAACCGACATCATGCTGGGGGGCAACGCCGAATTCATCGCCGTGCAGACCCTCGCCGAACGCGGGCTCAGCCCGGTCGACACCCCGGAAGAGTACGAGGCAGCGTGGGACACCGTGTTCCAGGACATGACCCAAGCGTGCGAGGAAGAAGGGGCTAAGGTTCGTGAGCTCGGCGGCCTCTACGTCTTGGGCACCGAGCGTCACGAATCACGCCGTATCGACAATCAGTTGCGTGGCCGCTCCGGACGTCAGGGCGACCCTGGTGAGAGCCGCTTCTACCTCTCGCTCCAAGACGACTTGATGCGCCTGTTCAACGCGGGCGCTGCCCAAGCGCTGATGGCTCGGACTTCACCCGATGAGGACGACCTCGCAATCGAATCGAAGGTGGTTTCCCGCGCCATTCAATCCGCCCAATCTCAGGTGGAGGCACGTAACGCGGAGATTCGTAAGAACGTCCTCAAATATGACGACGTGTTGAACCGCCAGCGTCAAGCCATTTATGACGATCGTCGCCACATCCTCGAAGGCGACAACATCTCCGAACAAGTGCGCGACTTCATTGAGAAGACCATTCGCACGGTCATTACCGAGAAGCTCGGTGATCTTGCTCCAGAAGAGTGGGACCTCGAAGCGCTATGGACGGAGCTCAAGACGCTCTATCCAGTGAGTATCACCGTTGACGAGTTACTGGCCCAGCTGGGTTCGCGTCCCGCAGTTGACGAGGTTATCTTTGAGGTGCTCTCCGATGTGAACATTGCCTATGGCAAGCGGGAATCCTCCCTGGGTGAGGCCGTCATGCGGGAGTTGGAGCGTCGCGTGGTGCTGAGCGTTGTTGACCGACGCTGGCGCGACCACCTCTATGAGATGGACTACCTGAAGGACGGCATTGGCCTGCGTGCCATGGCGCAACGTGATCCGCTGGTGGAGTACCAGCGCGAGGGCTATGCACTCTTCCAAGGCATGATGGGTCAGATCCGTGAAGACACGACCGGGTTCATCTTCAATTTGGAGGTGCAGATCCAGCAACCCACCGCGCAGGTGGGCCCCATCGTCTCCGCGAAGGGTCTGATGGAGCAGGCGCCCCAGCAGGGCTTGAGCTACTCTTCACCCACGGCGGATGGTGACGTCGAAGTGCGTAACCAATCGGGTCAAGTGGTGCAATCGAGCGAGCAGGCACCTGCCTCGGCCTTCCAGCGCCAACCCCAGGCTGCTGCGCCCGGAGCGGCGCCGGCGCAAGCCGCACCGGCAGGTGCTCGCCCCGCTGCTCCCGCCTCGCGCGGAGCATTTGGCCAGGCGGCCCCCTCGGGCTCTCTGGCCCCAGGTGGTAACCGCGCCCAGCGCCGCGCGGCGAAGAAGCGTAAGAAGTAGCTACAGCATGCTGAACGAGGTGGCTTGCCACCTCTGATCCAGCCCCTCAATTCGGAGGGCGACTGCGCGTACCCGCGCGGGCCCGTGGACGACATGATTCTGAGAATCGGTCAACATCATCGAAGCTCCCACTCATCTCTGGATGGGTCGAAAAAGTGAAGAAGCTCGCACCGTTACGCTGAAGGGATGGCGCTCCCCTCCAATGCGGTTCCCGGTCACTCGGGGCTCAACGACGCTGATTACGCGCTCCTTCAGCAGGTCGTAGGAGAAGGCCAGCTCCTCGCGGATTTGGCCTTTGCCGACATCGTCTTTTGGGCGCGGATGGCTGATGGGTCGTTCGTGGCGGCCGCTCACCTGCGGCCGTCGAGTTCAGCGACGCTGTTTTACCGAGACGTGGTCGGAACGAAACCCCGCGCAGAATGGCAGGGTTTGATCGAGCGGGCCTACGACACCAAAGCGATTGTTGATTCGAGCCATCCGGATTGGTTCGAGCAAACTCCAGCGAGGACGAGAGCGGTTCCGGTGTGCCGTCGGGATCGGGCATCGTCAGAGTCTGAGCGTGCTCCGTTGGCCGTGGTGACTCGGCATTCGAACCTCAGTGAATCACGCATGCCATCGAGGCTCGAGCTCACGTACAACGAGTGCGCCAACGATCTTTTCCGAATGATTGCCGAGGGTTCCTTCCCCGATCCGGAGACACCCACAGCTCCCGCGCGGGGCGCCCCCCGCGCATCTGATGGTCTGATCCGCCTGGACACGGGAGGCCGGGTGGTGTTTGCGAGCCCCAACGCCCTTTCCGCGTTTGGCCGTTTGGGGTTCGATCAAGAGTTGGAGGGCCGCCTACTCTCCGAGGTGACGACGTCGCTGCTCTCAGGCCGACTCATTGTGGACGAATCGCTTCCGTTGGTCGTGAGTGGTCGTGCGCCGTGGCGCAGTGACATCGAAGCTTCCGGGGTGACGGTCACTCTGCGCGCGATTCCGCTGAAATCGGCGGGGGAGCGCACTGGTGCGCTGGTGTTGTGTCGAGACGTCACAGTGTTGCGCCGGCAAGAGCGCGAACTGATCACGAAAGACGCGACGATTCGTGAAATTCACCACCGGGTGAAAAACAACCTTCAAACGGTGGCGTCTTTGTTGCGGATTCAATCGCGGAGAACGAGCGATGAAAAGGCTCGCGATGCGCTCAATCAGGCGATGCGTCGCGTGGCCGCTATCGCTGTCGTTCACGACACCCTCTCGGAGGGGCTGAGTCAAAACGTGGATTTCGACGAGGTGTTTGACCGCGTGATGATGTTGGCTGCTGAAGTGGCCTCCGGCACTAACCAGGTCATCAAGCCCCAGTTGAGGGGCCGCTTTGGGATTTTGCCCAGCGAATACGCCACCCCTCTGGCTCTGGCGCTCACCGAGCTGGTGACTAATGCGGTGGAGCACGGCCTCAAGGGGAGAGAGCAGGGCGAAGTTGTGATCACGGCCACCCGCGAACCGGATCGACTAGAAGTGGTCGTCGCCGATAACGGCGGAGGGTTACCGGATGGTAGCGTGGGCGAGGGTTTGGGGACCCAAATTGTGCGAACCCTTGTCGAGGGAGAGCTCAGCGGAAAAATCGAATGGCAGTCGACCGCCGGCACGAGCACCGAAGTCACCGTGGTGGTGCCACTGCAATACCTCGATGAGCAGCCGATGACGGCTGCGATTCCGCTGGTTTAGGAGGCGCGGCGCGCACGAGCAGCGCGACGCTTCAGCGCCCGACGCTCATCTTCGCTCAGACCGCCCCACACTCCAGAGTCCTGGTTTGTGTCCAGCGCGTACTGCAGGCAGTACTCGGTGACGGGGCAGGTGGAGCACACGGCCTTGGCCTGGTCAATCTGTTCGACGGCCGGTCCGGTGTTTCCGACGGGGAAAAACAGTTCGGGGTCGACGGTGAGGCAGGCTGCTCGGTCGCGCCAGTCCATGAGAGCTCCTTGTTGTGGGGTTTGCGAAAAACGCGGGGTTTGTGGTGGTGAGGTGACTCGCAATCAGGCGCCCAACTTGGGGCTGATGGATACTGATTCCGCCCACTGCGGTGTGAACGTCACAACAACCAGTGGCTAGAATCGCACATTCAGAGGTCTCAATCAAGGGTTGAAGGATAATTTGTGGCTGGAAATTCAGGAAACTCCCAGACAGCACTTCGCGTCTTGGTCGGGATTTCGACCCTTCAAACCCTCGTGGTGAGCGGCTTCGGCCTCTTTCTGGTCGTCGAACTCTTCATCGCCACGCCCGACTCGATGGCGTCCGCCATCTTTCTCGCCCTCATCGTCCTGGGCTTCGGGGTTGCACTGGGAGCCATCACCCGCGGGTTACGGCAGGGCAAGCCCGCGGCACGAAGCGCGTCACTGGTGTGGCAGGTGTTACAAGGCGCAGTGGGTTTGGCCAGCGGAGAAGGGGTTTTCGCCCGCTATGACCTCGCACTCCTCATCGGGATTCCCGCGGTGGTTGCCATTGGACTGATTCTGTTCCACCGCGGAATCCGCGACCATTTCGATCGCTAGTCGAGCCCGAGCTTCTTGCGAAGGCCCGCCACGTGCCCGGTGGCCTTCACGTTGTAGAGCGCGTGTTCGATCACGCCACCCTCGTCAATCACGAAAGTAGAGCGGATCACTCCCTGAACCTTCTTGCCATACATCGACTTCTCGCCAAACGCCCCGTAGGCGTGGTGGGTCGTAAGGTCTTTGTCGGAGAGCAGCGGGAATCCGAGTTCTTCTTCCTGGGCGAACTTTTGGAGAGCAGGAAGGTCGTCCTTGCTGACACCTAGCACGACATAGCCAGCGGCCTGGAGCGATGCCATGTTGTCTCGGAAGTCACAGGCCTGGGTCGTGCAGCCAGGGGTGGAGGCAGCGGGGTAGAAGTAGAGAATGACCTTCTTTCCCGAAAAGTCAGAAAGAGAGACGGTATTGCCGTCTTTATCGCTAAGAGAAAAAGCGGGTGCTGCGGTGCCTGCTTCTAAGACTGCGTTGGACACGGGTACTCCTTTGGGGGCGGACTGGCTGTGGTGAGAGCGTAGGCGTGAAAGCTGACTTCTCGCCGAGACAATGACGGTGGGAGCGGCGATAGCCAAGGTGCTACGCTAGGCAACTGGCTTACACGCCTATCCGCACCTCTAGCTCAATTGGCAGAGCAACTGACTCTTAATCAGTGGGTTCCGGGTTCGAGTCCCGGGGGGTGTACAAACAGCACCGCAGTTGTCCGAGCCCGTCAGCGGGTGTAGGGCTGGAGCGCCGATGACGTCAGTTCCGCGCTCAATCGACGCACCTCACCAACAAGGAACTTCAGATCGCCAAGCTTGC
>Ga0181565_10004532_pt1 | contig 10628 bp, 15 predicted proteins | sample 101ome_16_FD_129661 | JGI IMG/M metagenome (GOLD analysis project Ga0181565, IMG submission 129661) | Coastal salt marsh microbial communities from the Groves Creek Marsh, Skidaway Island, Georgia - 101401AT metaG (megahit assembly) | ecosystem: Environmental > Aquatic > Marine > Intertidal...
TTGTAAGTTATATAAAAAAACTTCCAAACTATGAAGAACTTGTAGCAGATGCTAGAGAAACTTTTGAAAAGGATGGATTAGAACTTCCTGATTCTAAAGCAGTAGAAAGTTTCCAACCTGGTAGCATAGGTTGGATGAGACAAATGATAGATATAGTCAATGAAGATTAGCGAGGTATTAGACATAAGATACAGTGCATTTGAAAAGCCAGGACAAATGCACAAGATAGGCGATGTATACGGTAAGAAGAATTTAAAGGTTCCGCATGCAAAGTATGTGGATAGAACTAACAGACAAAAAAAGTTATTGAAAAAATGAGAGCATTTGAATTTTTAACAGAAGCAAAAAAGGTTGGTAGAGAGTTTAACCATCTTGAAGATTTAGTCTTTACTAATCCTGATGACGGTGCTAAACGTGCAGTTCAAATTATTAAAGATATGGAACAAGACTCATCCGATGTTGCAATTAAATGGGACGGATATCCTACTGTATACTGGGGCAGGGACGACGATGGAACTTTTAGGTTAGTAGGCAAAAACAATTGGGGCCGAGAAGAAGGTAAATCAGGAAGTCCTGAAGAGCTTAAAAAGTTTATTATGAGCAGGGGCAAAGGCGAAGACTGGAGAGAAAGATTTGCCGGCGAAATGGCAGACCTATGGCCTATATTTGAAAAAGCAACTCCTGCAGACTTCAAAGGTTATATCTATGGAGACTTATTATATCATCCAGGTAAGCCTTATGATGGTAGCGATGGTGCAATAAGTTTTACTCCTAACCAAGTAACTTATAATGTAAAAACAGCAAGTGACATAGGTAGACGTGTTGCTAAAAGTAAAGTAGCAGTAGCCGCTCACAATGCGTATCAATATTTTGGAGATAAAAGCGGAACTCCTATCAAAGATGTAGAACAGTTTAACGGAAACCCAGAACTTGTTGTGCTTGGGCAAACCTATGTAAGCAAGGCACCGGCTGTAAATGCAGACAACCTAGGTAATATAGAAAAGGTAGCAAACAAAGCCCAAGGCGACATTGCTAAATTTTTTGCTCCGCAGAAAGGGTTGAGTGATTTACAGGAAATATTTTACACATATCTAAATCAAATGAGCCGAGCAAAGAAACTAGAAGATCTTAATGTAGGCAGTTTCTTAAATTGGCTTCAAAATTCTAAAGTATCTGCTAACAAACAAGAAAAGATACTAAATATGGCTAAGCAACAAGAACAAGTAATGAAAGATATCTTTTATCTTGTTACAGAGTTAATGAAGGCTAAGAACGAAGTTATTGAAGAACTAGACAAAGCCGAAGGTGATGTTGTTGCTACAACAGGCGCAAAGCCGGGTGGTGAAGGCTACGTCAAAATGAAGGACAAGGTTAAACTTGTGCCTAGAGATCGTTGGACACCTTTTAAAAACGATTAAAACCATCAAAAACCCCAAAAAACACACCATAACCCACGAAAAAACCCTTTTTAGATAAATACATTTGCTAACAAAAATAGCGGCCCCTGAGCGGGGTTAACATTATCAGAGGAGAAAATATAATGGCTGATTTAAGAATTGCGGGAAACTATTCAGATAGTGATGCCGCTGGCTCAAATGTAGGTGGCGCTTTAGGTGCTAACTACGGAAACGCTGACGTTGCTCTAGCAACTACAGGCAAAACTCTTGCAGCGTTTGACATCGACTTTGCAGTAAACGGAACTGACTTTGGTGATACAGAGATGGGACCAACAGGTGCTGTAAAAGAAGTTGTAAACACTATCAAGACTATGGCTAACATCGTTGGTATGTCTGAAACAAGAACAGACGGTGCAAATGATGGTCAAATTATCACTGTGCTTATCGAAGGCGACTTCGGAACAGATGGTTATGACGGCACAAACCAAGAAACATTTGCTGCACATCTAGAAGACCTAATCCAAGCGAAAACATCAGTAGGTGTAGGAAGTGTAAACCTTTCTTCAGCAACTGTAACAGCAGTGGCTGGTTTTCCATTAACAGCACTTTAATATAGGAGGAATGTAAAATGGCTGATTTATCAAGTTTAGCACAAACAGTAACTAATGCAGGTGCAACTCAATCTGTATTGACTTCCAACTATAACAAGATGTCTAAATCAACTGGTTTAGGTGGAAAAATCTACGTTGTGAAAGTTGCAAAAACTAACATGACTGATGCAGAGGTTAACACTATTGTAAAAGGTATCGAAGCAGGTAACGTAAACGCTACTGACGATGCTGGAACAATTGTTGGAATGGGAACAGCAGACGGTGCTGCTTTTTCAAGCGGTGCTACAGACGTATTGTTCTTACACATTCAAACAACTGGAACAATTACAGCAGACGGCACAAACGCTTATGGCGTAACTGGTGCAGTTACTACAATCGAAAACATTGTAGAACCAAAACTGTAATAAAGTTTTACAACTTTGAAAGGGTGTCAATTCGTTGGCACCCTTTTTTTATGACCACTAAATACTGGCACTATGCCGAGATACAATATTAAGACTTTTGTAGATATAACTAGATCGAATCCAGATAGAGATAATGACGATCCTATTGCAAAAGGTCAACAATCTAATTTTGATAGTTTGGTTCAAAGTATTGGTCTACGAGCTAATGTGTCTTGGGTTTCGGATCCAAAACAGGAAATTGAAAACGATAATAAATGTTGGGTATGGAACTTTGATGTTGAACAGGAAGATGTTTTTACCTTGGGCAATAATCCTGTAGGACTACTAGAACAAGATCTGCATTTGGTTCCTATAATAAAAAATCTTACAAATGAAGTTTCCGTCAAACCTATGTTCCTTACTAAAGGAAATGACACCAATATTTGGGTTTCACTAGCATAATTTACTATTAGTATTATTATTTTCTATACCAAATAAATATTAGTATGAACAGATTACATTACAATACAATAATGATGAGCACTATCTTTTTTATGGTGTTTGGCTTTCTACTATCACTGTATGGACTTCACGTTGATGCCCACAACATAGTATATGTTGGTGTAAGCATAATGAGCGGTGTATGTGCAGTGTGGTGGTTTTGGGTTATGTTTGTGATTAAAGATATGTTTATTAGGGTAGAAAAGGCAGCGGACAAAATGACAGAGGTAAAAGAAGAATTAGGAGGCATAAAAGCATTGATTCGCAAACTATTTTCCGGCAGAGAAGATAAATAAACATATAGGCAAACAAAAGGCTATCTTAAAAACGCATTAGGCTAACGAACGAGTTTACTAATTGCCCCAGGAGTTGGGGAGTTTTTGGAGAATACTAGATGGCAAAAAGCCAGACTACAAGTTTAGAAAAAGAAAGTTTAGAAGCACACGTTGATTTGTGCGCCCTTCGCTATGAGCAACTAGATACACGTATGACTAACCTCGAAACAAAGGTTGACAACATCCACAAAGATATCACACAAGGACAAAAAGGATTAACAAAAGTTATTATCGGCACAACAGGCACAGTAATTGCAGCAGTTCTTTCAGTAGTTGTTACGATTATGCTCAAGATGTAAGGTATACTTTTATACTTTGTTTAAATATAGGCCTAGGGGGCCTTTTTTTATGAGTGATGTATCTAAACGTTTTGAACAGTTAGTTAAGTCTACATACAAGAAGTTTCTTGATCAAGGAACTATACTTCCTGTTAAAACTAGTGAAGGTATTTTAGTTAACAATGTGCTAATCCAATCTGACGGTCCACTTAAAAATATAATAATAGATAATCAAATACTGTATAAAGATATAAGTTTAAATGCTGTAGCAATTAAGATAGCAAATATTCTAGCAAAGGATAATAAATCTACCAAAAAATGCGAAGAATTATACAATATGGACTTATCATATAGCAAACATTTTATGGACAGCAAGATCTTTATAGATAATTATCATAGAGCAGTTGCAGCAGGAAACCACACAAGATCTGAAATATTATGGATTAGATATGAGGATTCTAAAGAAAAAGCAATAACTATTAAGTCTAGAGCTGAAGAATTAGCAGCCTTTTGAATAAATAGTATATACAATCTGGGAAGAGGACAATGAAAACACAAGACCTATTTAAAACTAAAGCAGAGAAAGTAAACGAATCTCTATACAAAGCATTTGGTAAGAAAATTGATTTTTCTACCTTTGATGCACCAAAACTAGAAGATGCTAGAAACAAACTTCGCACTCAAATTTCACAGGTGCGTAATGAAGCAGGCTTTAACGAAAACTTAGAAAATGATACATTACATCAGGCTCAATGGATGCTAGATGCAATTAATGCAGAATTAGCAGAAAGAGAAGAAGCAGCAATTAACGGTCTTGAAATTGCTGAATCCCCAGAAGAAGATGAATCAAACTCCGGAGAAGAAATGGAAAAAGTAACAGAAGGTGAAGTCCAACAGGCTAGCGCAATTGTTACTGCAAAAACAATGGTTGACAGAATCAGCAGATTCATTGAAGAACTATCTAGCATGGAAAACGAAACATTACTACAGTTAGGTGATTCTATAAGAGATGAAATTGGTCAAAACGAATCTAAGTCATTCATTGAATCAGCAGCACCAGCAATTCAAGCATCATTAGAAAATCTTAAATCAACACGCGACACTCTAAGTGCTAGTGTAAACACACTTGCAACAGGGGAAGCACCTGAAGGCATGCTTGGAGCAGAACCAGAAGAAGGTGGCGAAACTGATATGGCTGAACCTGCAGCAGACGCAGCAGCACCAGCAGAAGCACCAGCAGATGATTTTGCAGCAGCAGAGCCGGCAGCAGGCGGAATTGAAACCGCTGGACGTGAAAAGCGTGAATCAATTGATTACGAAGCACGTTTGTTAAAAACACTAGCAGGTTAATTATGAAACTGTCTGAGTTTTATCTAGACAGAAAACTTATCGACAACCTTCCTCCACCAGGAGCAGGTGCAGCAACACCACCTCCTACGGTTCCAGGTCAAACACAAAATGTTGCAACTGATCCTCAAGCTCAAGCAAAGATGATGGCACAGCAGGCAGTTGACAAACAAAATAGAAAAAAAGAAATACAAGATCAAATTAAAGCCAAGCAACAAGAGCTAATGGATTTACAAAAAGAACTAGCGAGTATCAAATAATGAGATTTGTAGAATTTGCACCTAATCAAATGATAGATCGCTATGTAGTTGTTTTGAAAAATCTTATAGGTCGTGCTTCTAGCAAGAAATCCCCAGCCAAACTCAATTGGGCAGGTTTAAATAAAATTTTGCAAAGCAATGATGCATCAATTGCTGCTGACTATGAAACTTTCAAATCCATGTATGATAGTTCTCCTGCTTTACAAAATCTTGTTAAGAATTTTAACCAAGACGGAATAGAATTAAATGTGCCAGGTGCACCTGATGCAGACCAAGAACCTACACAAGGCGACCAAAGTAGTCAAGATGCTGTAGATGCAACGGCTGCAAGTGCTGCTCCTCAACAATTGGCACAACAAACTGCATAATCACTCTTGACAATCTAGTAAATTGATACTACTATATACAGTATGACTGATGAAACTGATCTTATGACACCGCCACCTTTTGTTGAAAGATACAAATACAACGAGTTGAAACAAATAAACGATTCTGTAACAAGAAAACGTGTGTATCAAACTCCTGATGGTGAAAAACTTCCAAGCGTGACCACTATCCTTAGTTCTACGAAAGATATGACACACTTGCTAGAATGGCGTAAAAGAGTAGGAGAACAAAAAGCGGCTCAAATCACAAGAGAAGCAGCAGGCATAGGCACAGCAATGCATGCCAATCTTGAAAGATACCTTTGTGGAATGCAGAGACAACCAGGAAACAACCCTGTGCATGTTAAAGCAAATGCAATGGCAGATGTTATAATTGAAAACGGTTTGAAAAATGTCGATGAAGTATGGGCAATGGAACAGAGTTTATATTTTCCTGGACTGTATTCAGGAACCACTGACCTATGCGGCGTATTCAAAGGTAAGCCAGCAATCATGGATCACAAGCAAACTAACAAACCTAAAAAAGAAGAATGGGTAGAAGATTACAAACTTCAGTTAGTTGCATATGCAATGGCACACAACGAAGTGTATGGAACAGATATTAAAACAGGTGTTGTGTTTATGTGTTCGCGTGATTTACAATATCAACAGTTTGAAGTAACTGAAGAAACATTTCCTAAGTATAGAGATCTTTGGCTAGATAAAGTTGAAGAATATTATAAATCTTTATAAAAGTTAAAACTTATAGATATACGTTCATCTCTTTCATCTTCTGTATTATTTTGTTCAACTAGATGATTTAAATGCCCAGGAAATATTATTAACTTTCCTTCTTCTGGCGACATACGATGCACTAGATTTACTCTAGGATTATTAACGTCTTTATCAATTGATTGCAGATAATTATTTTGAAATTGCAGTCTATCTCTTTCACTTTCAGATCTTTGGAACTCTATACTTCCGCTGTTTTCTGGAACCTTTATATAGTAAACACCGCTTAGGAAACTTTCAGGATGATTATGAACATTGTTATAATTGTGCCTTCTATTAATATTATACCAATAACAAAACTTTTCTAATTGTAATGGAAAGTTCCAATCGTTAATAACAGTTTGGCATGCGCCTGTAATCAGTTCAAATAACTTTTTGGCTTGTATGCAATCTATGCTGTCAAACCGAAAAAGACTAGATTGAAATCCTCCACTGTTACTTGCCTGCCTACCCGAAGATGCCTTTTCCAAATTAAATATGTGTTCAGAAAATGCAACATTGTCTATATCAGGCAAATAAGTAGTATAAGCAGAAGTTAAAAATAAACCATGTTCTTGTAGTTTCATGTAGGTATTTATGAGTAATATTACAGCCCAAAAAAATTTTAAGTTATATGTGAACAAAGACAACAGATCAAACTACAATCTGTTAGAAGGTCTGATGCCAGACAAAATTAAACTTGTAGATGTCAAAGAAGCCATGGATACAGATGACGTAGTAGTTATGGTAGACAGTTTGTTTCATTCTAATCTAGATGAAAACATAATAAAAGAAAGATATCAAAACTCAAAACCAATTAAGATATTGATAGATTATGCTTATGAAACTGGATTATCAGAAAAGGATTTTGATAAAAAAATAGTTGATGTTTGCAAAACTGGTGTTGCTCCCAGTGACATACTTTGGGCACTCAACAGATCTGCCAACAGCAAATGGATGGCTAAACACGAAGATAAAATTGCATTAATTGATTTGTTTGCTATCAGTGCTACAATTAGACACGCTATCTATTTACAACCAGCAAGTAACGTAAAAGTTTCTGACAGACCGTTAAAAGCAAATTTACTATTAGGCAAAGTTAACAAACCTAGTAGAAAGAAAATAATTGAAAGTTTTTTCAATCATAGTTTAAAGCAGGATACTATTTTTAGTTTCTTAGATGAAATTGAATCAGACAGCACAGATTTAGTTAACTTTGTAAAATCACATCAAGGCCCAATTGACAATGCTGCAACAGAATACACAAATGAAGGCATAAGCAGCCAAGGCTGGTCAACCAAAACTACCGTATACGATAATTCATCAGTAAGTTTTATATGCGAAACACATGAAACCAATCCTTGTTATTTTCTTACAGAAAAAACCTATAGACCTATTTTAAATAGGCAACCTTTTGTTATAAGGGCAGCATTTGATGCTACAAAGTATCTTAATAAACTAGGATTTATGACATTTAGCAAGTATATAAATGAAGAATTTACTCAAGACAGTGAAGAACTAGTAGACAGGTGTCATAAACTTCTAGGAGCAGTTGCAAAACATCCTGAAGAAATAGAAGTAATAGTAAACCATAATTATACCACGCTTGTAGAACTAGCAAAACTTGATATTGCTAGGTTAAATGCTACTATTTTCAACAACATCGATTAGAACTTGTCCTGGATAAATACTACTAACAATTATCAGGAGTATAAAGAGTGGCTGTTGTTCAGATAAGCAAAATACAAATACGCAGAGGACAAAAGAATGCAGGAAGCGGAGTTCCGCAACTAAGTTCTGCAGAATTGGCCTGGGCTGTAGATTCGCAAGAACTTTACATAGGTAATGGATCTGTTCAAGAAGGTGCTCCTTATGTTGGTAATACAAAGATTTTAACAGAACATGATAATATTTTAGAACTTGCATCATCTTATAGATTTGCATCTGATAATCCTAGTTTTACACTTACTACACCTAGAACACTACTAGGTAAAATTGATGAAATCGCTGTATCTGTGTCAGACTTTGGTGCTGTTGCAGATGGTTCAACAGACAATGTTACAGCATTTGAAAATGCATTTACAGAACTTTTTAGAAATACAGATCCGAAATACAAAAAAGTATTAATGGTTCCTAATGGAGAGTATCTGTTTTCACAGGACCTTGCTATTCCTAGTGATTGTATTATAAGAGGTGAAACAGTTGATCAAACTATTTTGAAAATTGATACCAATGCTATTAGATTTATTACATCAACAGGAGATGAATTTGTTGATTTTACCAGTAGCAATCGACCAGAGAATATAGAAATATCTAATCTAACTATTAGAAGATCATCTGGACAAACTGTTATTACTGGTGTGAAAAATATTAAGTTTAGAAATGTCAAATGGAAAGGTGAATATGTTCTCGGTAATCCAGTTGCAAATATTGTTACTGAACCTTCAGCAGTATTAGCAAACAATGAAGTTGCTGGCGTAAGAATTGATGATATTAATTTTATAGATTGTGAATTTGAAAGTAACAGTGTAGGTGTTAAAGTTGACCAAACTATTGTTGCTGAAACAACCATGAGACTTATCAACTGTAAGTTTTTTGAAAATGATACATCTATCTATGCAAACGGTGTATCAGGACAAACAAACAGTTGGCTCATTGAAGATTGTAAGTTTGAAGAAATTGCAACACACGTATTTAGATCTACAAATGGCTATGGCACAAAGTTTTTACGTTGCCACTTTACAAAATGTGGAAACGGCATCAACAGTTCCGCTAACCCATCTTCATCAATAATTTATTTTGGCGAGAATAGAGATAATCTTGTAATTGATTGCACAAGCGATCGTCAACAAGATGCTGGTGTGGTTAGTTCAGAACTTATAGACAGTGTGTCGGAAGTTTACAACAGTGATTACACATCATTGTTAAACAGAAACTTTAGCGAAGTTTATCTATCAAACAGTTTTAAACCTGTAGCAGTGTTCTCAGCACTAAACAATTTTATCACAGTTAACTATAACTTGCGTTTAGGCGGACACATAAGACTAGGAAGATTAAATTTTACAGTTGGTGATGACTTATCAAAACTGTCATACACTGACGAATACCAATATTCAGATAATTCTGCTCTTTCAGAAGGTGGAAAAATCATGAGTAACTTTGAGTTCAAAGCAGAACTTAGAGATAATGATACAGACAGCGGTATTGAAACAATTGTTCTTTTTTATAAAAATCCCCTAGCAACCGGTAGAGAAGGTAACATATCTTTTGATGTTGCCTACGGAACCTAAATAATTGCAACTTTGAACAAGTTTCCACTTGCTTTTCTGATAATGTTTGTATATAATAAAACTTAACAATCGGCCTGCATAAGGTTGGAACTATTGTGTAGGTTGTATTTTTCGCCAACATCATGGCGGTAAAATCATGCTAGGATAAATACCCTACACAAAGAATTATAGGAAGGCAAAATGACAAAAGAGATATACATCACAAAACGTTCCGGCACTAAAGAGAAACTAGATTTAGACAAAATGCACTTTGTTGTAGAAGAAGCATGTAAAGGTCTTTCTGGTGTAAGTGCATCGCAGATCGAAATGAATGCGGACTTACAATTTTATGACGGAATGACAACAGACGAAATTCAAAACATTTTAGTAAAGTCAGCCAACGACTTGATTAGTTTAGAAACACCTAACTATCAATATGCGGCTGCTAGACTTTTATTATACACATTACATAAAAAAGTATACGGAAAATATGAACATATCTCTTTGGTTCAAATGATCGACAAAAATATTGAACGTGGTGTATACGATCCTGCAATCAAAGAAAAATATACTCAGACAGAATTAAAAAAATTAAACACATGGCTGAAGCATGACCGTAATGAAGAATTCACTTATGCTGGACTAAGGCAAGTGGTTGATAAATATTTGTGTCAGGACAGAAGTAATGGTGATATTTTTGAAACACCACAACTTATGTATATGATGATTGCAGCAACACTTTTTGCTGACTATCCAAAGGAAACACGTTTAACATACGTAAAAAAATATTATGACGCGACCAGTCTTTTTAAAATCAACATCCCGACCCCCGTTATGGCTGGAGTTAGGACTCCTATTCGTCAGTTTGCCAGTTGTGTTCTTGTTGACGTGGACGATACTCTTCCTTCTATTTTTAGTAGTAACAGTGCAATTGGTTATTACATCGCTCAAAGAGCTGGTATTGGTATTAACTCCGGTAGGATCAGAGCAATCAATTCAAAAATCCGAGGTGGAGAAGTAGCACATACAGGTGTTGTCCCATTCCTAAAAGTATATGAATCAACAGTAAGATCCTGCACACAGAATGGTGTTCGCGGCGGCAGTGCAACAA
>Ga0181565_10004533_pt1 | contig 10628 bp, 10 predicted proteins | sample 101ome_16_FD_129661 | JGI IMG/M metagenome (GOLD analysis project Ga0181565, IMG submission 129661) | Coastal salt marsh microbial communities from the Groves Creek Marsh, Skidaway Island, Georgia - 101401AT metaG (megahit assembly) | ecosystem: Environmental > Aquatic > Marine > Intertidal...
CTAGGCATATTTCTTTTTTTTGTAGTCAAGCTGAATACTGTTGTTAGAAATATGGATGTAAAATAATGATATCGATATAATTATTTTTTACAACAGGATAAATTAAAATAGGATTTCATTTTGATGCTTCAATTTTTATGCAGTGTCGCGAATGGCAAGGTCAAAGCCAAGGTCATTTACAAAGCTAATATCGGTGTCTTTTTGCAGTAATTTCATAATAACATTTCCCGTTTTTAGGCCAATTTGACGGCGAGGAACACGAACTGTTGTTAAACCGGGTTTGGTCATCGACCCAATAACTGCATCATCAAATCCAGCAAGAGCAATGTCATTTGGAATGGATATAGCTTTATTTTGGCACTCAATTAACGCACCAAAAGCAATAATATCTGATGAAGCAAAAACACAATCTGGACGGTGGGTTAGCGTAAGTAGACTGCGCATTGCTTCAGCTCCGTTTAAAAGCGAAAATTCTGATTCTCTGATAATTGAGGAGTCATATTCAAAACCATAATGTTTTAACGCATCTCTGTACCCATTAAGCCGATCTTCAGAACGGTCATTATTAGCAAGCAACCCGCCAATATATCCTATCCGTTTATAACCCTTTTTAATCAAATGTTCTGTCATTTCGTAAGCGGCTCTATAATTGGACATACCCACACATACAAAGTCGCGCCCTTTTCTCAAATTCCAGATTTCAACTGTTGGAATGGCAAAACTCTTTATCAATTCCTCTGAGTAAGCTGTATGCGTATGACCAGTTAAAATAAGTCCATCAGCACGATGAGATATAAAGGTTCTTATGATATCTTCCTCTCGATCAATGGAATAATTATTAGTACCTATAAGCAGCTGTATTCCCTGTGAGGAAATTGTCTCACTTAGCGCTTGTATCGTATCTGCAAATATAGAGTTTGAGAGGGTTGGCACGATTACACCAACCATATTGCTTTTGTCTCTTGATAATATGCCCGCTGCAAAATTAGGTATGAAATTTAATTGCTTTGCAGCAGCCTCAACGCGTCTACGTGTTGAATCTTTAACCAATTTGGGATTATTGAGCGCCCGAGATGCGGTGATTGGAGAAACACCAGCAAATTTTGCGACTTCCTGTATTGTGGTATGTTTTTTCTTTGGCATTTTCTATTGTTTGTAAAAATTTTCCTAGATGCGCTCATTCTATCGCCTATCTTATCTGCAATTGATGATAAGATATAGGCCTAATCTAAAGAGCTTTTGAAGCGTAACATCCGCGCCAGAAAGCTTAATTTTCAAGAATAATTGCAGCAGCTTTTTCGCCTATCATCAAAGATGGCGCATTGGTATTGGCAGATGTGATTTTTGGCATAACTGACGCATCTGCAACGTATAGATTTGCTATACCATGAACACGCAATTTAGGGTCAACTACAGAATGCTTTTCTGGCCCCATTCTACAAGTTCCAACAGGATGAAAGACGGTTCCCCCATTCCCTTTTATGGTCTGCAAAATTTGCTCATCTGACTTAGCCTCTGACCCAGGAACCAGTTCTTCATCCCAAAAATTTCGAAAGGGTTCCTTTTTATGTATTTCTCTTATTATTTTTACGCCCTCTATCATAACCTTTTGGTCATGGGGATCAGATAAATAGTTAGGACTTATTTTTGGCTGCACTCTTGGGTCACTAGATTGTATTTCAACTGAGCCTTTTGAACGTGGGTGACATTGCCAAACCGTTGTAGTAAAACCCGGAAAATCATGTAACGGTTCTCCAGGCTTGTCTACGGATAATGGCATTACAAGCAACTGGATATCAGGCCTTTGTCCATCTGCATATTTAGTACACATTCCTGCGCCAACCTGTCCTGCACCAATAGACAAAACACCTGAGCCGTCTTTTAGCCAATCAAATGCCCATTTGGCAAGCTTAAGAGGATTTTGCGAATCCGAGTTAAGAGATAGTTTGTTCTTCATTCTTACGATTGTTCGCATTTGATAATGGTCTTGAAGATTTTTTCCAACAGCATCGTTGTCTATTATCGTTTTGATGTTTTGTTTCTTTAGAATATTTGATGGCCCTATACCTGAAAGTTGCAATATTTGCGGTGATTGTAACGCTCCTGCGCTAAGAATTATCGTGCCTCCACTGATCTTATGATTGATATTGTCTTTTTGGAAGGAGACACCAACAGCCTTATTGTTCTTTATGGTTACACGCTCAACAAGTGCGCCTGAGATAAGAGTTAAATTTTTTCGATTAAGTGCTGGTCGCAGAAATGCTCGTGAGGAACTTGATCTCCAACGGCCATCTAGAGTGAGTTGATAGCGACCAGCGCCAAGGCTATCTTTGCCGTTAAAATCTTCAAGAGCAGGCAATCCCCAATTCTGTGCTGCCTGTAGCCAAGCTTCACAAGCGGGGTGTTTTAATCGTAAGTCATCTACTTTTAATTCACCCATACCGCCGCGATATTGGCTTTCTCCGCCCCGATAACATTCAAGTTTTCTAAAATAAGGAAGAACCTCTTGGGAACTCCATCCTTTTGCCCCCATAGCTTCCCAATCATCAAAATCTTGATTCTGACCTCGAATAAAAATAAGTCCATTTATGCTACTAGAACCGCCAATTATTCGGCCACGTGGCCATTTTATTGCTCGCCCGTTTGTGCCTTCGCATGGCTCTGTTTCAAAAAGACGAGCATAAGATTCATTATAAATCATTTTGAAATAGCCGATCGGCAACCTTGACCAAAAACGATGATCTGAATGCCCAGCTTCAATTAGAAGTACTTTATTATTCGGATCAGCAGATAATCTATTTGCAAGCACACATCCAGCAGACCCAGCGCCCACAATAATGAAATCGAAATTTTTGTTCATGATTAATGCTTCTTAACTATTTCTTCAAATTGGAAATGCTAGTTTGACAATCTGAAATCATGCTGAAATGATATCCATATCATTTTTTTCCGCAAGTTTTAAACAGTCAATTTTGGAGAAATGTAAAAGGGTGGAACAAGAAAACCAATTTTCAATTGCTTCTAACGCGCTGAACGGACAGGTTTTGAAAATTGATCGGATTGAAGCCATTATACTGAAAGCAAGTATTGAACGGCCTGTGAATACTGCTTTTGGAGTTATGAGCGAGAGGCCATCTCTGATTGTTGAGGTGACAGAGCAATCTGGATGCATTGGATATGGAGAAATATGGTGCAACTTCCCGTCCTTCGGAGCAGAATATAAAGCGCATCTAGTTTCTAATGAATTTGCAACTGCATTGAAAGATGTCGAGTTCACTAACCCGTTTGAAATCTATCATTTTCTGCAATCCCGATTTGAAATTTTGACACTGCAATGTGGCGACCGTGGAGCATTGAGCCAGATTATCGCAGGGATTGATCAGGCGGTTTGGGATTGTTTTGGTAGGTTAGCAGGCAAATCTATCAGCACAATTTTTGGGGCTAAGGGTAAATCCATCACGGCTTATGCAAGCGGCATACATCCAACCGATGTTGAGGAAAAAGTTCAACATGCTATTAAAGCGGGATATCAGGCAGCGAAAGTTAAAGTTGGCTTTTCACCTGAACTGGATGAATCTGGTGTAAGGCGTGCGCGTGAGTTATTGGGGCCTAAGCGGAGCTTGATGACCGATGCAAATCAGGGTTGGAGGAGTGTTGAAGAGGCGTCGAAGGAACTCAAAATTCTTGAAGTATATAACTTAACTTGGATAGAAGAGGCATTGCCATCAAATCGAAAAATAGATGAATGGCAAGCTTTGAAATCAATCTCTACCATCCGTTTGGCAGGCGGTGAAAATGCAGCAACACTCAACGACTTAACTCAATTTCGTGATGCAAAAGTTTTTAACTTTATACAGCCTGATATTGGAAAAATTGGCGGTTTTTCTGGCCTGCTTAATATATTTAGTGGCGTGATTGCTCAAGATGTTGTGTACTGTCCTCATTGGCTTGGTGGAGGTTTAGGGCTTGCAGCGTCTGCTCATCTTCTTAATATTATCGGGGGTGATGGATGTTTAGAGGTTGATGTAAACGATAATCCATTGAGAGATGAAATGGGAGATTGGAAGCCTGAATTAGACCAGAATGGAGAGGTAGAAGTGCCTAAAAAAGCAGGTATTGGGCTTACCCCAGATTATGTCCATTTAGAGCAAATGGGAATTAATATAACGCGTTTATGACAATTAGACCTTAGGGGGAAATAATGACTGTCCTGATTAAAGTGCTCTCTAGATTAAACAGGTGGCAATTAGAGCTTTTTAGATATAGTGCTATGGTTATGGTGGTCGTGATCGCTTGTGTGATAGCAGCTGGAGTATTTTTCAGATATGTCTTGAATGACAGTCTTTCTTGGTCTGAAGAATTAGCAAAATATGCAATGCTTTGGATGGTTTTTTTGGGCGCGCCAATTGCCCTTCGCACTGGAGGGCACCCTAATATAGAAATTTTGTTAAACTTAGTTCCACGCAAATTTTCTGTTTTTGTAAAGACTATTGTGTATGGGGGGGTATTGTTTTTTTGTGGTTTTCTAACCTTAAAAAGTCATGATTTCGCGTGGAATGGTCGAACTCAAGTCGCAATTTCTATTGGGGATTTGTCGATGTATTACATTTTTGTCTCGATACCAGTAGGTATGGCAAGCATGAGTTTGGTTTCCTTGCAATTATTTTTAGAACACTTAACAGAGGTCTTTACATCAGCTCCGCAAGATGAGGATCATCTTCAAACTGAATATAAAGCAATTTTAGACGAATTTTAGGCAGTATAAATTAGGGGGGGACATGATACCAATATATTTCATTTGGATTTTGCTGGTACTTATTGCTGTGGGAATGCCAATCGTATTCGCATTAGGCACGGCTCCAATGTTGGGCTTCATACTTGCGGACAAGCAAGCCTTCTTATCGATAATTGCGCAAAGGCTTTATATCGGTATTAACCAGTTTCCACTGCTTGCTATCCCACTATTTATTCTGGCTGGTGAGGTCATGAATATAGGAGGAATTACCGAGAGGTTAGTAAATTTTGCTCGTGTCCTAGTTGGTCACCTCAGAGGAGGTATGGCACATGTCAATATAATTTCATCAATATTCTTTGCTGGTCTTAGCGGCTCAGCTGTAGCAGATACATCTGCAATTGGGTCTATGTTAATACCTGCAATGGAAAAGCAGGGATATTCCCGCAAATTTGCTGCCGCTGTTACGGCTGCTTCATCTGTTATTGGGCCGATTATACCGCCAAGTATTATTATGGTGGTCTATGCCTATATCATGGAAATCTCTGTTGCGGCCTTATTTTTAGCAGGAATTTTGCCAGGGCTGTTGACAGGCGTAGGGCTGATGTTTGTTACGTCAATTTTAGCAAAGAGGCGTAACTACCCTGTGGCAGAGCGATTCCCAGGTATGCGTGTAGCTGCAAAAGCAGCAGTGTCTGCTTTTTGGCCATTGCTCACACCGATAATTATTCTAGGTGGTATACTTTCAGGTGTTTTCACACCTACTGAGGCTGCTGGTGCTGCAGTTATTTATTCTATTTTGATTTGTTTGTTTATGCGAAGCTTGCCCCTTCATCATGTTAAAAACATGCTTTTTAGAACTGCTGTTTCTTCTAGTGTAATTTTGCTGGCGGTGGGCATGGCAAGTGTCTTTGCATGGATAGCAACTATTTCTGGATTGCCCTCTAAGTTATCATCCACTCTTTTTCAATTTACTGATAATAAATATGTGATCCTGCTACTAATCAACATCACATTAATAATTGTTGGTATGTTTCTAGATGCTGGCCCAGCGATTTTAATACTTGGCCCAATACTTACCCCAACGGCTATTGCGCTTGGTATCGACCCATTGCATTTTGCCATTATTATGTGTGTGAATCTTACAATAGGGTTAGCAACCCCACCTATGGGTCTTATTCTGTTTGTTGCGTCTGCGGTTAGCCGAGAGAGAATAGAGTCAATTGTTGTAGAAATGCTGCCTTTTTATTTAGTGCATATAGCAATAATACTTTTAGTTACTTATGTACCTGCATTATCAATGACAATACCTCGCTGGTTGGGATTTGGTTAAATCAATGCCTAAATATTCTGACACCTAAAACCCTATTTACAAAAAATGATATCGGTGTCAGTCTTTATATGTAAGGTTCATCATATGGGAGGAAAAAATGAAAAACCTTTTTAAGTCGTTTTTAGTTGCTAGCCTCATGACTGGTATGGCGTCAGCGGCATCAGCAGCGGATTATGTGTTAAAATACGGACATGTAGGCCCTGTTACATCAGATGACCAGGTGCCAGGTGAGTTTTTAAAATCGTTTCTTGAAAGTCGCTCTGGAGGCAGAATAGCAGTAGAAATTTACCCTGGAGCTCAGCTCGGAAACTTCCGTGATATGATCGAACAGGTGCAGTTAAACACCTTGGAATTGACCCATACAACAGTAGGGGGTATTGCGAGCTTTTTCCCTGAACTACAGGTTACTGATATTCCATACATGATGGCAGGTGATTCAATTGCTGAGCATATTGCCCAAAGTTCATTTTTTGATGACGCAAGAGAAGCAATTCTAGCGAAAACTGGAAATGTACGTTTGGTTGCTGTTGGCAACACCGGCCGTTGGAGAAACTTTTTCACATCTGAAGGATTGATTAAATCTGCTGATGATATGAAAGGCGTGAAGATGCGGACTATCAACTCGCCGCTGCAAATCGAATTTATCAAATCTCTCGGAGGTAATCCAACACCTGTAGCATGGGGTGAGCTGTATACCTCTCTACAGACAGGGGTTGTAGAGGGCACAAAAAATGCTGCAACTGACATTGTGCCAACGAAAATGTATGAAGTGGTCAAATATGTAACCCTTGACGAGCATGCCTATCTGTTTGCGTTCTGGTGGATGTCCGATTCTTGGCTAAAGAGCTTGCCAAATGACTTGCAGGATTTAGTGATCGATGGGGTGCAACAGGCTTCTATGATCCAATCAGACTGGAATAAAGAATATGATGCGCGTGCATTAAAAGAGTTTCAAGGATTCGGAGGAACAGTTTATGTTCCAACACCTGAAGAGAAGGCAACTTTTATAGTCGCTCGTGACAAGATGAAGGTCTGGTTCAAGGATAAATATGGTGATGAGTGGTTAAATAAGTTTGAAAAAGCTGTTGCTGATGCGGAAGCAGCGGTTGCATCACGAAATGCACGAATTTTAGGAAAGTAATCCTCCAGTGTGAAAGCCAGGCGTTTCGCCTGGCTTTTTTTTACTCTATTTTTTAACAAATTGAATTGTGAGCTTTTATGTTCTCTGGAAAAACCATACTTATCACCGGAGCTTCTGGCGGCATTGGCGCTGAACTGGTTAAAGCTTTATTGCATGAAAATGCTAATATTATCGCTGTTGATTCAAATAGTGACAGTCTTTCAAAACTTAAAGAGGCGAATTCAGAAAATAGTCGGCTTCGCTGTATCGTCTCTGAAATTAAAAATGAGGAAAGCGCACATTCTCTTCTTGATGGTGTGAACAAGCTTTATGGTTTGGTTCACCTCGCTGGTATTTTTGTTCCAGATGACATGAAAGATGGCGATACAGAGGGGGTTTATGACCCAGTAATGCAAGCAAATATCAGAAATATTTACTCGCTTTACATTGCCGCTCGCTCTGCTTTGTGCGCTAGCGAAGAGCCTTCGCGGATGGTGGTTGTTAGTTCACTTGCCTTTAATAGGGGTGCACCATTTCATACTGCATATAGCGCTGCAAAAGGTGCATTGGTGGGTATGATGCGTTCCTTAGCAAGAAAAGAAGCGCCTGATATACTTATCAATGCAGTAGCACCAGGTTTTATTGATACATCTATGCCTCAGCAGATTATTCAAAAACGCGGGTTAGATACAGTTATGGGCGAAATCCCATTAAAGCGACTAGGTCATCCAAGTGAAGTTAGTAGCGTCATTCGTTTTCTTCTCAGTTCAGAATCTAGCTATGTTACGGGGCAATTAATAAATGTAGATGGGGGAATTGTTTGCAGCTAAGTTCAAATCAAATCCGTTATTCAATCATTCTGCATGAAAAAGACAATGTTGCGACTGTTTTAGACAGTGAAGAAAAGAAAAACTTGCTTGAAGATGGGACTTTGATTGAAGACAACATTCCAATCGGTCATAAAGTCGCCATTCATGACATAATGAAAGGACAGCCAATTATTAAGTATGGTGTGAAAATTGGCGTAGCGTTAGCTGATATTTCCAGAGGAAAGCATGTCCACATTCATAACTGCGCTTGAAAACGAGAAAGATTATAGCAATCCCGAGAATTTAGTTTGGCAGGGGTATCGTCGAAGTGATGGTCGAGTTGGGTGCAGAAATCATCTTGTAATTCTTTCTACCGTAGCCCTTACGGATCGGCTAGCACAGGAAATTTGTGCAAATAACGAGTTGTTTGTCCCAGTTACAGGTGCGTTTTCGAGAGGGTTGCAACATCAAGACGAAAAAATCATTGACGCATTTATAAATGCAGTGGTTTTTCATCCAAATGTCGGCGGTGCCCTTATTTTAACGCATGATCGGCAATATATGGAAACACTAAAGGCTAGCTTGCCAGAGTCGGAATCCATAAAATTTCTCTCATTTATGTCATGTAACGGCCGAGAACAGGCTGTAGAGGCAGGTAGGCTTGCTGGGCTTGAACTTTCGCGGCAGATAACACAAGAGCGGCAACCCATTTCCTTTTCTGAGCTTTGTATCGCATTAGAATGTGGTGGCAGTGACGTTTCAAGCAGTATTTGTAGCAATCCTATGATTGGCGTATTTAGCGACAGGTTGGCCCATGCAGGCGGCAGTATCGTTGTATCAGAAACAGCTGAGTTTATTGGTGCAGAAGAGATTTTCAACGAACGTTGTTCGGATAAAAAAGTAAAAAAATCTATTCTTAATTTTATCCGAAAAAGAGAAAAATTAATGAATATGGATGCAGGAAAGGATTATCGGGGTACAAATCCGACCAATGAAAATATAGAGGGCGGATTAACTACACTTATTGAGAAATCTATGGGGGCGGTTAGCAAAACAGGAACAAGTAAATTTGTGTCAGCTATTGATTTCGGCGAAAGGGTAAACAAACCTGGCTTGCATTTTATGGATACTCCATTCTTTAGCCCAGTATCGCTCACAGGTATGATGATGGCTGGATGCACAATAGGCCTGTTTGCTATGGGCGTTTATAACCCATCCGGTAATATGCTTTGTCCTACTGTAAAAATATGTGGCAATCCAAATACCATTAAACAATGGTCAGGTGAGATTGATGTTGACTTGTCTCTCTATTTTTTAGGTCAAGAAACACAAACACAAGCGCTGTCTCGCATTGTAAAAGAAATCAATTTAATTTTTGGCGGTAAGCCCAGTATCGCCGAAAGAAACAAAGAAGGTCAATTTATGCTGACACGCTCTTTGGAGGCACTTTAAGACATGAAGGAAAAAATTTTAATCGTTACCGGCGGTAGCCGCGGAATTGGCCGACAAATAGCTATGAGTGCTTTAGAAGCTGGATGGCGTGTGGCTGTGAGTTATAAGTTCAATAAAACATCTGCTAATGAATTGGTTCAAAAATCAAATGGTCGGGCAAAGGCTTTTCCCCTCGACCTTTTAGATTCAGAGACAATCCGCCCTTTTTTCTCAAATGTTTGCAAAGAAATGGGCGTACCATCTGCGCTTGTCAATGCAGCTGGTATTGACCCAGGGCCAGTTAAAATAGGCGAATTGACTAGCCCATTCATTGTCGAAATGATGACAGTAAATGTTACTGGACTGATGCTGTGTTGTGATGCCTTTTTAAATCAATTAAGAGAGAATAATGCAACACATGGCGCAAGCATTGTAAACATCTCATCAATGGCATCAACAATAGGCGGCCGCGCAGGCAAAACTGTGTATGCTGCAAGCAAAGGGGCTGTCGATGTCTTTACAGTGGGTTTGGCTAAGGAGGTGGCCGCAGAGAAAGTATCAGCCTTTTCTGTGCGCCCAGGTGTCACTATCACCGATATGACGGAAAAATTATTGTCTAATCCCGAAAATGCAACGAAGATCAAATCTTCTATTGCCTCTCAGGAAGTGGCTAACCCGTTAGATATTGCAGAACCGGTGATTGACCTAATTTCTGGAAGATTTTCATATGCTAGCGGGTCACTTATCAATTTGGGTGGTGGTGGTTTTGTTTTCTAAGAGAGGCAATGCTATGGAAAAAAAGAATAAACAACGGGTTTGGGTAATAGTGGGTGCTAGCCGCAATGGCATCGGAACAGCCATCGCTGAGGATGCAGCAAATGCCGGAGAGAAAGTCATTATTACAGGTCTAGATGAAACCCCATTGTCTTTACCGCATGGAGATGTTGCCTATCATCGTCTTGATATTTGTAATAACGCTGAACTCGAAGCATTTAGCAAACAAGTTAAACATATAGATGTTCTTGTTAACTGTGCTGGCATCAGCAGAAGATATGAAGAAGATGATATTGATGTCTTTAAAAAAGTTATTGAAATCAATCTCACGGGTAATTTTGCTGTGATAAAAAAGTTTGAAGATAGGCTTATTTCAGCAAAGGGCGTAATTATAAATATCGCATCAATGTATAGCTTTTTTGGAAGTCC
>Ga0181565_10004536_pt1 | contig 10625 bp, 10 predicted proteins | sample 101ome_16_FD_129661 | JGI IMG/M metagenome (GOLD analysis project Ga0181565, IMG submission 129661) | Coastal salt marsh microbial communities from the Groves Creek Marsh, Skidaway Island, Georgia - 101401AT metaG (megahit assembly) | ecosystem: Environmental > Aquatic > Marine > Intertidal...
AACGCGCCGAAGTCGCTTGTGGAGGTTCTAGCGCCCGGACGTGAATTCGGCGACAAGCTGTTTCTACAGTATATGGGGGAGAACTACACCTTCGACTCGTTTTTTGACGCCGCGGATAAGATGGCAGCCGCCTTACAATCCGGCTTCGATATAAAGGCGGGGGATCGGGTCGCTATCGCCATGCGTAACAGGCCCGAGTGGCTTATCGCATTCGTGGCGATTATTCACTGTGGTGCAACGGTGGTGCCTCTTAACTCTTGGGGGCGCTCAGAGGAGCTGCACCAAGGCTTAAGCGACAGTGAAGCAAAGATAGTGATTTGCGACGCCGACCGATTGAATTTCATTAGAGCAGCAGGCGACACCCTGCCCGCTATCGTTGTTGAGCCTGACGCAAGAGAGGCCGCCAGCGCGCTGTTTTGGGACTTCATTCAACAAGCGACAAACGAAAACTTCAACAAGCCCGATATCGACCCAACTGACCCCGCTATTTTACTGTTCACCTCCGGCACCTCGGGCCGCCCCAAGGGCGCCCTATTTACGCACTTCAACTGCTGCCAGGCACTGATGAACGTTGAGTTCATTGGCGCGGCGACGTATATGACCAATACCGAAACCATGAACCAGCAACTGGCAAGCCCTGTGCCACCGAAAACGCTGCTTGCCGTTCCCTTGTTTCACATTAGCGGTTTATTTTCGCAGTTCATTATCAACTGCCGGCACGGACGCGGCCTATACATGATGTATAAGTGGAACGCAGAAGAGGCGGCGAAACTCGTTAAAGAAGAAAAAATCACCGTGCTGATGGGCGCCTCCGCAATGCTGCTAGACCTACTTCTGCACGACGATTTTCAAGATGCCGACCCATCGATAATTACCAACGTAAGCGCGGGCGGTGGCGCAACACCCGGAAAACTGCACAACCTGTACAACGAAAAGCTGGATAAGGCCATGCCAGGTGCAGGATGGGGCTTAACGGAGACCGGCGGTACAGGCGCTGCATTTACAGGCTACATGGTCGCAGCTCGACCTGGCGCAAGCGGGTTTCCGAGCCCGATCGTTGAATTTAAGTTCTGCGACGAACAGGGAGCAGAAGTGCAAGACGGCACGCCCGGCGAAATCTGGGTAAAATCATCCACCTGCATCCAGTCCTATTTCAGTGGCGCTAAAGACCATTCTGATTTCGACAGTGGCTGGTTTAAAACCGGTGACGTGGGCTACTTCAATGAAGATGGTTTGTTGTATATCTGCGACCGAGTGAAGGACATGATCATCCGCGGTGGCGAAAATATTTATCCCGTTGAAGTCGAAAATTGCTTACTGCAATTCCCTGGATGCGCGGAGGCGGCAGTGGTAGCGATCGACAGTGAGCGCTTTGGCGAGGAACCCGCCGCTGTCGTTCGCATGCGCGAAGGTCACGAGCACTTGACAGGTGAAGATGTCATTCGATTTTGTAAAACCCATCTGGCCGGTTTCAAAGTACCGATCGAAGTTCGCTTCGCGGAAACGCCTTTTCCTCGCACCGCAACTGAAAAACTCATTAAAGCGGAAATCAAAAAGACCTACTTCGCAAAATGAACAGCACTACGGTTCGATACCTAGCCGAACATGAGCCCATTGGGCACCAAGCCCGCAAAGCGCTCGCTACCCGCGAGCGCATACTTGGGGCGCTGATTGAGCTTATCAATGAGTCGGGACTCGCTGGTGCCACCTCAAGCCAAATAGCCCATCGTGCGGGCATTACTTGGGGCGCGGTACAGCATCATTTTGGCAACAAAGACGAAATCATGGTTGCGATTCTGCATCGGGCTCAAGACATTTATTTGAGCCAATTGTCCGGAGCAAAGCTCAATGAAGGGCCCATCGAAGCGCGTATCAATCGATTCGTAGATACCGTCTGGGAACATTATCGAAGCGATCTCTACTTTGCTTTCTCCGAAATCCTACGGGCCTGGCATCTGAATGCTAAAGGGGCTGAGAGCCCTGGGTTCTCGGTCGACAAACACCAAGACAAGCACGTCCGCATTATGGCCGAGATGTTTGAAGGTTACCCAATACCTCGCTCCGTTCTTAAGGACAGTTTTCGATTTGTACATCGATTCCTAGCGGGTTTCGCGATTGATAAAATTTTAGAGCCCCAAGCGCCATTCGAAACACAACACATCAAACGAATTAAGCAAGAATTACTTCAACTTACGGCGTCGTATCCCTGTGATAAGCACTCCGTAACATCCTTAGGAGGGCTCTAAATGAGCGATCTTGAAACTTTTCGAGCTGAGACGAAAGTTTGGCTAGAAAAACACTGCCCCGAGTCTCAAAGGCAACCCATCCTCAAAAGCGAGCAGATATGGGGCGGTCGCAATCGCGTATTCCCATCGGCTGACGCCCAAAGCTGGTTTGAAGCGATGGCCGAGCGCGGCTGGACCGCTCCGACCTGGCCGAAGGAATACGGCGGCGGCGGTCTGTCAATTGAGGAAGCCAAGATATTGCAGCAGGAAATGGCGCGATTGACGTGTCGCCCGCCACTGTATGAAATCGGGATTTGGATGTTTGGTCCGGCCCTACTCGCGTACGGCAACGAAGCACAAAAACAAGAACATATCCCTAAGATCGTGAAGGGAGAGATTCGCTGGGCACAAGGGTACTCAGAGCCCGGTGCGGGCTCTGACCTCGCGAGCCTAAAAACAAAGGCCGAGGATATGGGCGACCACTTCTTGGTAAATGGCACCAAAATATGGACGACTAACGCACACAAGGCCGACTGGATATTCTGTCTAGTTCGCACGGATCCATCTGCCCCTAAACAACAAGGAATCAGTTTTTTGCTGATTGATATGGCAAGCGAAGGCGTATCGGTTAGCCCAATCGAGCTGATCAGCGGTGAGTCGGAATTCTGCCAAACCTTCTTCGACAACGTCAAAGTCCCGAAAGAGAACCTCGTAGGTGAACTCAATAAAGGGTGGGATGTCGCGAAAGAACTCCTCAAACACGAACGAACACTGATGTCGTCGATGGAGTCCATGACCGAGAAGGAAGATTTTAGTCTACTGGATCTTGCTAAACAGTACTTGAGCCTAACGCCTGAGGGCTCGATCGAAGACGGCGAGATACGCAGTCGTATCGCACAGCTGCTCATGGAAATGGAAGCTTTTCAACAGCTCAACGAACGCATGTTCTACCAACACAAAGCAAAACAAGTAGATCAGCGCTTGGGCTTACTGCTCAAGCACATCGGCACCAAGCAGCTGCAGCGAAAAGACGAATTGATTCTGGAAGTACTGGGCAATAAAGCTCTGAGTTGGACGGCACCTACGGCAAACCATCAAGAGCACACCGTTACGCGTAACTGGGCCTTTAACAAGTCTCATACCATCGCTGGCGGCACCTCTGAGATTCAGCTGAACATTATCGCTAAACGTGCCCTCGGTATGGCCTCTTAATGACAAGGAACGCATTGTGATATTCAACGAAGAACAAAGTATGCTGAAAGATACGGCGCGCGACTTCATAGAGGAAAACGCGCCCGTCGAAAACTTACGTAAGTTACGTGCCGATCCCGAGGGACCCGCGTACGACCAGACACTTTGGCGACAACTTATCGATCTGGGCATCCCAGCGGTTGCGCTCGATGAAGCAAGTGGTGGTCTTGGTTTCGGCTACATGGGCCTTGCCGCGGTGCTCAGCGAGACCGGCCGCAATCTTGTTGCGACACCGCTGATCTCCAGCGTCACCTTTGCCTCGAGTCTAATCCAACTGGCGGGTAGCGAAGAACAAAAGGCACGCTGGCTACCCAGCCTAGCGTCGGGCGAGATTACCGCCACGGTAGCCGTGCAAGAAGGCCGCCACTTTAACCCCTCCACCATCCAAACGCGCTACGCCGAAGGTGCGTTAAGCGGCACGAAAACCATGGTGATGGACGCTCCAGAAGCCGATCTCATTCTCGTGATTGCTAAAGATGCCTCCGAACAACTGTGTGTTGTAGCGCTTAACTCACTCGAAGGCGTTCAGCACGAGCGTTACATCCTGATGGACGGTCGCAAGTTTAGTGACCTAGGATTCAAGGACCTGAGCGGTGCAGAACAGATCGGCGAGGGAAATCAGCAAGACGCCATAAATAAAGCCGTCGACATTGCAACTATCGCACTCGCTGCTGAGATGATCGGCGGCGCCGAGGCGCTGCTTGAGCGCACGGTATACCATTTGAACGAACGTGAACAATTCGATGTCAAACTAGCGACCTTTCAGGCCCTGCAGCATCGCTGTGCCGAAATGTATTGTCAGCTCGAGTTGGCTCGCAGCGCCGTCTTTTCCGCCTTTACTCGCCTAGATCAAGGTAGAGATATCGCCAAAGCCGCGAGCCAAGCCAAGGCACTGGCAAACGAGTGCTACCAACACATCAGTAATGAAGCCGTACAGATGCATGGAGGCATGGGTATTACCGACGAACTCGATATCGGCCTTTTTCTCAAACGCTCTCGCGTATGCAATCAGCTATTTGGTGACGCCAACTTTCACCGCAGACGCTACGCCGATCAAATAGGTATCTGAAGATGCAAGGCTTACGCTGCTTGATATTCAATGACGCGAATCTAGACACACTCAAAGAGCACGTACTAGGCGCAGTCAAAACCCTACCTGATTCGGTCAGCGTGCGCGTTTTGATCAGCGATTCCGATTCAACGATAGCGGCTGGGCTCTCGCAAGAAGGCGCACCGCCCTTACCCTCAGCTTGCATCAGCATCGATAACATGAGCGAAGCCGATACCCTAGGCTACGACACCCTCTTATCGGCGCTTTTCCCCGGGAGCGTGGTGGCGCGCTGCGAAACGCGAGAGATCTTAAACCCAAACTCACCGCTTGGGAAACGAACGCCGGGTACTGTTCAGCTTTGCACCTTCAAAAAACGCGCCGATCTGGACTGGGCTTCGTTCATACAGCGGTGGCTAGGTGACCACACTGAGGTAGCAGTAGAAACACAAAGCACCTTTGGCTACTACCAAAACTTGGTTGCCGCAGATTGCGAGGCCCCCTTTGACGCTATCGTCGAAGAGCATTTCCCGATTGAAGCAGCGACCTCACCCGAGGTGTTCTTCGATGCACCGAGCGATACAAGAAAACTGCAAGAAAACGTAGCGCGCATGATGGCAAGCTGCGAGCGTTTTATCCAGCAAGACACCATTAATGTGATTCACATGAGTGAATACAAAATACGATAAGGAGCACTTATGAGCGACGGACTAGCAGGCAAGGTTGCCTTGATCACCGGAGCAGGGCAGGGCATTGGCCAAGGCATTGCATTTTCGCTGGCTAAGCGTGGGGTAAAAGTGGTTGCTGTTGGCAGAACGCTCTCAAAATGCGAAGACACCGTAGCAAAAATTAACGACCGCTTTGATGGAGAGGCGCTAGCCATAGAGTGTGACATCAGCAATCTAGATGCATTACCCGGCGTCATTGAGCAAGCGGCATCGCATTTTGGTCGTTTGGATATTCTGGTAAACAATGCGGTCAGTGCAACAATTAAGCCTCTACTAGGTCTTACCCTCGAAGACATTAACAAGGCGATGATAACAGGCCCAACTGCCACACTGTTGCTTATGCAAGCGGCGTATCCGCACCTTAAAAAGCAAGGCGGGTCTATCGTTAATATGGCAAGCTCGGCAGCTAAGCGCTGGGATATGAGCAACTATGGGTTGTACGCTGCTGAAAAAGAAGCCATCCGGGCTCTTACCCGAACGGCGGCCAGCGAGTGGGGCGCCGACAACATTCGATCAAACTGCATACTGCCACATGCCAAATCACCTGCTCTGGCATGGTGGACAGCAAACCGTCCGGAAGAAGCCGCAGCCTTTGTAAAAACCATACCAATGCAGCGTATTGGTGAGTGCGAGGAAGATATCGGCGAGTTCGTCGCGATGCTCTGCTCGGAACAAAGTCGTTATGTGAGCGGACAAAGTATCGCTGTAGACGGTGGCCAAGCCTTCATGGGCTAATTGTGCAGGGACCCACCCTTTCCTGAAAGCCGCGATTCAAGCAAACGGTGTGTGTCTCGTTAAGCACACGAGATGAACCCATCCTCGATTCGTGGCTCCGAGGGCTAGGGGCGCCAAGTCATGCAATAGAATAATAGGGCACATTCAGTACCCTCAAATAGAGGTTCAAAGCGCATTTAAAGCGCAGTGCCAAGATATAAAAAAGCCGGGCTAGCCCGGCTTTTTTTTGGCGAGTACTACTCTACTAAGAATTGACCATACCAACGGCGGAATTTCGCGAAGGGGCCATCACCGTCGCACAATAAAGGACGCTCAAAATACCGTTTACGATCCCAAATCACGCGGTCTTCTTCCATTTGCTGGTGAATATTTGCGATCAAGGCTCGGCCCATTTTCCCTTTCGGCCCATCTACGTCCTCTTTTTTCTGGTAGAAGGCATAGTGCGCACGCGTGATTTCACTCGTTACGGGGCTCACAGTCGCCACCAAAATGGTTTCAACCAAACCTTTGAAGCGCACGACGCTCAAACCAGGACCTACGTTAGCATTTTCAATGCTACCCTCGATTTCACCTTTAGGGGTGGGTTGACGCGTTTTCAAAAAGCCGCGTCGCTTGTGCCCATCAAACTCCATTACTTCTGCATCGGGGATATCGTTGGTACCGTGCACGAACATGAAGTGTGCGGGGTCCACCGCGTTTTCGCCCATTTCTTGCATGTGGGTGCCAATTTGCCACTCATGCAAGATGGGTTCCGCCCAATCTTCTGGATTGTCGTTTAGCTCAGGAATCGCCTCGGGCTCAAATAGAGCGTCGACTCCGTGTGGGTGGTACCAAACGATGATTGAGCCGTTTATTTCGCGGGTGGGCCACGCCTTTAGCACGGATTCTCCACGCTCAACTTTAGGCGGCTTATTCTTTGCATACGGAATGTGAGTACACTGACCCTCGCCATTAAACTGCCAGCCGTGAAATGGGCATACGATACTGTCACCAACGACTTTGGCCCCTTTACCCATCTGCTCACGGATACCATAGCCCAGATGTGCACCCATGTGTGGGCAATACGCATCAACCGCTTTGGCTTCGCCAGACTCGGTTCTGAAAATCACGAGATCTTCGTTGAAGTAAAATACGGGCTTGGACTCACCAGGACCGATTTCATTTGTGTACGCGACGTGGAACCACCCATAAGGCATGGGCAACGGAATACTTACATTGCGTTTTGCGTTGGTAACTGTCATAGCTCCCTCCTAGTAATTAGCGAACGGCACCACCGCCGTCGACTGAAAGTAGTTGTCCTGTTATGAAGGACGCACGGTCGGAACACAGGAACACCACCGCCTCTGCGATCTCTTCAGGCTCACCTATACGCCCCATCACAGCGGACTTTTTGAGGCCTTCAGCAATCTTGGGCTGCTCCTCGAAGTAGCGCTCCACGCCGGGGGTGCGAATGACACCGGGTGATACCGCGTTAATACGAATACCCTGCGCGCCATATTCCGCAGCCGAGCTCTTGGTAAGAATATTCACTCCGCTTTTCGCCGCCGCATACGCTGTATTGTAGGGCTGGCCTTTCAAAGACGAATTTGAAGATATGTTGACGATGCTGCCTTTGCCTGCCGCGAGCATAACTTCGAGCTCATACTTCATGCAAAGCCAGGTATTGGTGAGACACATCGTCAAAGTGTCATCAAACACCTTGCGCTCAAACTGATGTATTGGGCCTGCCCCGCGACTTAATGCGGCGCTGTTACAAGCAATATCGAGACCACCAAATGCCTCTACCGCCGCATTAACCATCCCTTTAACCGCCTCTTCATCGCTGACATCTGCGACGGCCAGCACGGCTTCACCACCCTCTGCTTTAATCAAATCAACCGTTTCTTTCCCCGTCTCTGCATTGAAATCGGCAACCAATACTTTGGCACCTTCGCGCGCAAACGCTCGAGCAATAGCGCGGCCTATCCCCCCGCCAGCACCCGTTACAAGTCCAACTTTGTTTTCAAGTAGCGACATACAGCTAATCCTTTATTCGCGATATTTTTTTACTTTGGTATAATTTTTAACCATAGTATATTTTTTAACAAAAAGTGCAATACGCACAATGTAGTACAAAGAGACGATCCGAATATGAGCCAAGCCACGCCACTGCCCTTGCGCGAACGCAAGAAGCGCGACACTCGCCGACGCATTTGTGATGTGGCCAGTCACTTATTTGTTGAAGATGGATTTGATTCGACAACCGTTGAGGCCATCGCCTCAGAATCACACATCTCCAAACCGACTTTCTTTAACTACTTCGCCAGTAAACAACAGGTTCTTTCCGAGCTCATGACGCGAATGGACGAAGAATTTGTTCGATACATCGGACATGCTGTGCAAGAGGGTCGATCAACACGTGAACGGCTTTCGGTATTAATGAAGCAATCGGCGGAGCATATTGAGCGGCACCCGAAACTTACACGCTTACTCCTTGTTGAGGGCATGAGTGACTTAGGTGACCCAAACGTCGACACGTCGAGGATGGCGCGCTTGAATGGCGCTATGTCGATCTTAGTCGAGACAGGGCGGGCCCAAGGCGATATCGGCACCGAGTTTTCCACCGAATTGCAGGTACAAATTTTAGTAGGCGGCTACCTCTATGGATTGCTGAACTGGCTATCGGGCACAACCCGGCCGCTGCATTCAGCACTGCAAGAAACGGCCGATTTTTTAGCTGAGGCCCTGGCCCCCAGAGAAAGTGAGTAATTTATTATGCTATTGGACGCATTCAGACTAGATGGAAAAATCGCCCTAATTACAGGTGCCGGTAAGGGTATCGGGGAGCGCATCACTCTGGCATTTGCCGAAATGGGTGCCAACGTAATCTGTGTTGCTCGAAGCCAAGACGACCTAGACCGTGTAGCGGCGCAAGCCCGTGAGTTCGGTGTCGAAGCGCTGGCGATTTCCTGTGACGTCACCAAGGATGAACAGCTCCAAAATGTCGTTGATCAGGTAAGGGCTAAATACGGAAAGCTCGATATATTAATCAATAATGCGGGTGCGCCAGGTAAAGGCTATGGTCCCATGACGCAAGTCACTAAAGCGCGATTCGAGCACACCGTGGGGATCAACCTAACATCCGTGTACGCGCTTACGCAGCTTTGTTTGCCCCTACTGCAAGCAGCGGAGAGTGCGACTGTAGTCAACGTCAGTTCTGCGCTTGCATGGATGGTCGATCGGAACTTCGCCTCCTACGCTGCGGCCAAAGCAGGCGTGAATCAACTAACCCGTGTCATGGCTTACGAGCTGGCACCGAACATTCGCGTGAACGGTATCGCGCCGGGCGCCGTCGATACACCCAGCACCTCGTTTATCAAACAAAATGAAGCCATGCTAAAGGCAACCACACGCTGGATCCCAATGGGCCGTATGGGTGATCCGATTGACATCGCATTAGGAGCGCTTTACCTAGCGTCACCTGCGAGTGGATTCGTTACGGGTAAAATTATCGACATAGACGGCGGCATGGCTGCACTGCCTGGCAGTGCCATCGAAAGCACACTGGCAATGAATTCCTAATTCAAAAAATAAATAAAGCCCCAATAACACTGACAGAGGATATTTCATGAAACATTACGCAATGACAGGTGGCGCAACCGGCATCGGCGCCGCAATCAAACAGCGGCTCCTTGGCCAGGGAAATAAAGTCACCGTTGTCGACATCAAAAACGCCGATATTGAAGCGGATCTCGGCCAACCGGAATCAAGAGCCTCGGCACTCGCGCAACTGCAAGCCGCTGGCCCCTTCGACGGTTTGATTATGTGTGCCGGCGTCGCCTCGCATTTTCCCGATACTGCGGCGATCGTCAGCATTAACTACTACGGAACCGTTGAGCTGGTTGAGGGTTTAGCGAATCATCTGACCCCGAACGCTCGTGTTATTGCAATCTCGTCGAACTCGGCGCCCATGTGCCAGACACCCGAAATTGTCGATCGTTTGCTGAATACAGACGAAAATCAGGCAAGAGAGCTGGCCGCTCAGACAGAGGGGCATGAATGCTATGCCGGCAGCAAGCAGGCCGTCGCCAAATGGGTGCGCCGTATCGCCCCTAGCTGGGCTCGAAAAGGCATCGCTGTTAATGCCATTGCGCCCGGCTACATCGAAACACCTATGACGAAAGCCGTCGCGGAGAGCCCCGAATACGCGGATAAGATCAAACAGTTCCTCGCCTCCATTCCAATGCAGCGCGCTGGACAGCCTGAGGATATCGCCAACCTTGCCGAGTTTTTGTTAAGCGATAAAGCGAGCTTCATTTCAGGCTCGGTCTTGTTTTGCGATGGCGGTCACGATGCCATGCTGCGCCCACAAGGCTTCTAATATTCTATGGGAGGGGGCACACTCCCTCCCAAAATTGAGCCATCCTCAACCAGAAACAAAAGCCATATCATTTCCGTTTACCCCTGACTCATATCAAAGCTCATAATAAGAGTAAAACGACATGTCGACGATCCGTATTTGTTCACTGATACCCTTAGTTCTAGCCGGCTATTTGACAAGCCTCTCCAGCTATTCATCCGCCACTGAGTATACAGAGGAGCGGGCACCCTGCCTCAATCGGACAGAAACCAAGCGACCCTTTTTTGGTGACCTGCACA
>Ga0181565_10004542_pt1 | contig 10622 bp, 8 predicted proteins | sample 101ome_16_FD_129661 | JGI IMG/M metagenome (GOLD analysis project Ga0181565, IMG submission 129661) | Coastal salt marsh microbial communities from the Groves Creek Marsh, Skidaway Island, Georgia - 101401AT metaG (megahit assembly) | ecosystem: Environmental > Aquatic > Marine > Intertidal zone...
CGCTTCGAAGATCTTCCCGCTCGTCACCATCGGGCCGCCCGGCGCCAGAACCACCACGACATCGAGCGACTCGTAGAAATCGCCGACGTCGCGTTTGGGCACCGAACCGACATACCGGAATCCAGACGACGGATCTGGAAACCCGTCCTCGATCTCCGCCGCCGACCGGTCGAAGTAGCCCAGATGGCCGGCGAGATGGAACTCGCTGCCTGCGGGAAGCTGATCCCGAGCCTGCTCGAAACCGTCGATGACTTCCTCAAGCGGCCACTTGGCATTGATCGTGCCAAGCGTCCCGAACCGGATCGGACGATCTGCCGGTCGCTCGCTCAACGGTCGAAGGCTCTCGCGATCGAAACCATTGACGACAACATGGTGCTTCTCGGGCGCACCGGGATAGAGCCGGCGATACGCGTCGGCGATCGGCTCGTTCACATGGATTACCGCAGCAGCGTCGCGAACGATGGCCGCCTCAACCGCTTCTGCTCTCCTGCCGACACCGGCCCGGGTGCCGTCGAACACATCAATCGTCCACGGATCGCGGTAATCGACGATGAAAGGACGATCGAGACTCGCAGCGGCGAGGCGCGCCGCCTGGAACGAGCTGAACGGATTGCCTGTCGCAAGAAGCACGTCGAACGGGCCCGAGCTGGTGCCGTTGGCCTCGCCGACCGCTGCGACGAGCGGGTCGATCCACGCAATGTAAGGATCGTCGAACGCGTCGGCGCCCTGACGACGCCGCAACAAAGAGGCAAACCGGCGCCGGATCGAGGCGGCCTTCTCAACCACGCTCGGGAAAGTCGCGCGCAGCCGACCGACAGCTCGGACATCAGGGATTGTTCCCGCTGGTCGCGGCAGCGGCACCCGAACGACATCAACCCCCGACGGGACCAAATCAAGCAGCGTCTCGTCGGTCGAGCCCACCATGTCGGTGAGGTACTCGACATCGACGGTGAAGACCGTCACCTCCCAGCCCCGCTCGCGGAACGCCCGCACCGTCTCCACTGCGCGATACACACCCGACGCCCGCGACGGAGGAAACCAAAACGCCAGGTATGCGAGCCGGCCGCTCATCGATCAGCGATCGAGCGATCCATCTGTGCGGTTTCGGTGCCGTCCGCCTGAAACGCCAAATACGCGTCGGCGACTTCATCGACCTCGCCCTCGCGGCGCACCTGACCCTGATGAAGCCAGACGGCACGCGTCGCCATATCGGCCACCATCGTGCTCGAGTGACTGACAACAACGATTGTCTTCGCCGCACTGCACATCTCGCCCACCTTGTCGACCGCCCGTTCACGGAAGCTCGCATCGCCAGCCGAAAGTGCTTCGTCGATCAGCAGAATCTCGGTGTCGACATGCGTTGCGACCGCGAAGGCGAGCCGGCCGAACATCCCCGAGGAGTAGGTGGTGGTCGGCATATCGATGAACCCGCCGATATCGGCGAACTCGATGATCTGCTCCTGCTTCTCTTTCACCTCGTCGAGCGACATGCCGGCGGCGAGCCCCCCGAGGATCACGTTCTCGCGGCCCGACAGGCGCCGGTTGAAACCCATCCCGGGAGCGAGCAGGTGCGGCCGGCCGAACAAATCGATCTGCCCGGCCGCCGGCTTGAGCACGCCAACGATCGTCTTCAGCAGCGTCGACTTACCCGCACCGTTTCCGCCGATGAGCGCGACCACCTCGCCAGCGGGAACATTGAAGCTCACGCCATGCAACGCATGAATGAGACGGCGCTCGGTGCTGCGCAACAGCGACTTGCGTTCGCCGCTGCGCTCCGCCACCACCGAATACGAGACCGAAAGGTCACGGATCTGGATGGCATCAGCTCCGGATCGCAAAATCGTCCTCCCGTGACGTGAACAACAAGAACCCCGCCACCACCGCAGCGACCGCCCAGCCCGAGAAGACCAGCAAAGAAAGAGGGAGCGACTCGTCGGAGCCAGGCAGACCCCCGCCGAAACCGACCGTCCAGACGACCATGCCGTGGTACATCGGGTTGAGCCGGCCAAGATCAACAAGGAGGTCGGCATCCTGCGCACCGAGCCGGGTGAACTCCCAGATCACCGGCGAGAGATACAGCCACAGCCGCAGCATGTGCGGCAACAACCGCGAGACATCGCGCAGATAGACGTTGGCGACCGCGAGAAGCAACGCCAGACCAAAGCCAAAGATCGCCGTCACCACGAACGCAAGCGGAAGCCACAACATCTCGATATGAATGCCTCGGCCGGTCGCGAAATGGATCGGCACATACGCAATAAGCGACCGGGCGAAAAGGCTCCCCGCAGTGATCGTCGACGCGACCGGCAAAATCACTCGCGGAATCGACGACTGGGCGAGCACGCCACCAGCCCCGCTCTGAATGGAACTCACACCCGTGGCGACAGTGCCGTTGAAGAACAACCACACATACAAGTTGCCGATGATGAAACCGAGCCGCTCAAGCTGATTCAAGCCTCCGCCGGCGATGATGCCGACGAACACAAAGTAGATAAGCCCGAACAACAACGGGTTGAGCACGTTCCAGATCCGGCCGAACAAGGTGTCGAAATTTCGCGACTTGAGATCGGCCCTCGACCAATGGATCGCAAAGGTACGGAAGCGCCACGCCTCCGCCAGGTACTGGCGCAACGGCGGGACACCCGAGCGAGTCGCGCGTCGCGTGAGGATCGGAACGACGTCAGTCGATGAAGAAGGCGCGGCGCTCATTGGCTACGACGATACCGACGCGCACGCCCAGGGAGAGGACCAGCGCAAGACGACGATGCTCGGACCGCACCGAAGCGGGCGGCTCGTCCAGACCGTGCCGTCACCCTCCTACACTCGCAAGGTGACGGTCCCAGCCTCCGTGGACCGCTGAAGGGCCACCACGATGGAGCTGCTACACGAGCCAATCCCTGGGGTACTCGAGTTGCGGGCGCGTGTCACCGAAGACTCCCGAGGCTCCTTCGCGGAAACCTTCAGCCGGCGCACGATGGCGAAGTTCGGGGTCGACATGGAGTTCTGCCAGGACAACGAGTCGTACTCAGCGACGAAAGGCACCGTCCGCGGCCTTCACCTCCAGACCGAACCCCACGCCCAAGGCAAGCTCGTTCGAGTGCTCCAGGGCGCAATCTTCGACGTGGCCGTCGACGTGCGGCCTGACTCTCCGACCTTCCGAGAGCACGCCACCATCGAACTTGCCGCAGGTGACAACCGTGCGGTGTGGATCCCGCCAGGATTCGCGCACGGCTTCTGCACCCTCGCCGACCACACGGTCGTGACCTACAAGGTGACCGACTTCTACTCCCCCGAGACCGAGCGAAGCATCCGGTTCGACGATCCCGAACTCGCGATCGCCTGGCCGGTCGAGCGCAACACCGCCATGCTGTCCGACAAGGACGCTGCCGCCCCACCGCTCGCCGCGTTTTTGAGGGACAACTCCTGATGCGCATTCTCGTTACCGGAGGCTGCGGCTTCATCGGCTCGGCCGTCGTTCGACACCTGATCGACAACACCGACCACGAGGTGATCAACCTCGACAAGATGACCTACGCCGCGACCGAAGGCAGCGTCGCCGCGGTTGCCGACAACGAGCGCTACCAGCACCTCACGATCGACATCTGCGACAGCAACGCCGTCGACACGGCGTTCCTCGATCACCAACCCGACGCCGTGATGCACCTCGCGGCAGAAAGCCATGTCGACCGTTCGATCGATGGCCCCGAGCAGTTCCTGCAGACCAACGTCGTTGGCACGATGCACCTCCTCCAGGCCTCCCGAAACCTCATGGCCACCCGCTCCGAAAGCGGAGCGGACTTTCGATTCCTGCACGTCTCCACCGACGAAGTGTTCGGGGCACTGACCCACGACGACGATCCCTTCACCGAATCGACCCCGTACGCACCACGCTCGCCGTACTCGGCATCCAAGGCGTCGGCTGATCACCTGGCCCGGGCATGGCACGAGACCTACGGCGTGCCGGTGCTGATCACCAACTGCTCCAACAACTACGGCCCGTTCCACTTCCCCGAGAAGCTGATCCCGCTCATCACCCTCAAGACGATCGCCGAGCAGCCCCTGCCGGTCTATGGCACCGGCGAAAACGTTCGCGACTGGCTCTTCGTCGACGACCACGCCACCGCCCTCGCCACGGTGCTGACCACCGGCACAGTCGGCGAGACCTACCTGGTAGGAGGCAACGCCGAACGCACCAACCTCGAGGTCGTCCACGCCATCTGTGACCTCGTCGACGATCGGCTCGGCGTTTCCGCCGCCGGTCCTCGTCGCCGGCTGATCGAATTCGTCACCGACCGGCCCGGCCACGATCTGCGCTACGCCATCGACTCGTCACGGCTACAGACCGAGCTCGGATGGGCCCCAACCGTCACCTTCGAAGAAGGCCTGGCCCGCACCGTCGACTGGTATCTCGCCAACGAATCATGGTGGGGCCCCATCCACAACGGCACCTCTACCGCCGGACGACTGGGCCTGTCGTGACCCGCGTGCTCGTCACCGGCGGCGCCAGCCAGGTCGGGCGATCGATCGCTGCACTCGTCGACGACGAGCGGTACGCCCATCTCAACATCACCATCGCCACCCGGCCGGAATGTGACATCACGATCTCGGAGTCCGTGCAGCAAGCGATCGAACGATTCGACCCCGACGTCATCATCAACACGGCCGCATACACCGCAGTCGACGCAGCAGAAGAAAACGCAGCAGCCGCCATGCTCACCAACCGTGATGGCGTCGCCCACCTCGCCAGCCACACCGGACGGCGGCTGATCCACCTCTCAACTGACTATGTCTTCGACGGCACCAAGACCGGCTGGTACACCGAAGCCGACCCAGTCGCCCCACTCGGGGTCTACGCAGAGAGCAAATGGCAGGGCGAACAGGCAGCAGCCGCCAACCCCGATCATCTCATCCTGCGCACCGCGTGGCTCTACGCCGCCCACGGCCACAACTTCGTCACGACGATGCTGCGCCACGCGGCCCAGCGCAACGCACTGCGGGTCGTTGCTGATCAGCTCGGCTGCCCCACCAGCGCCCACGACCTCGCCGATGCGCTCCTTCGACTCGTCGACCTCGACGCCGTTGGAACCTTCCACCTGGCGGGAGCTGAGGACACGAGCTGGCATGGCCTCGCACGCGCCGCCGTCGACCAAGCCGGCCTCGACATCGAGATCGAACCCATCGCCACACCTGACTATCCGACCCCCGCTCCTCGCCCCGCCAACAGCCGACTCGACAGCACTGCGCTGGCTGAGCGCACCGGCATCCGTCTCCCGAGCTGGCGCGACTCGCTGCCTGCGGTCGTCGACGCCATCCTCACCTCCGACCCCATCAGGACCTCACCATGACCAAAGGCATCATCCTCGCTGGCGGCACCGGTAGCCGACTCCACCCGCTCACCATGGCGGCGTCGAAGCAACTGTTGCCGATCTACGACAAACCGATGATCTACTACCCGCTCTCAGTGCTCATGCTGGCCGGGATCAAGGAGATCCTGATCATCACCACACCGGCTGATCGTCCTGCGTTCGAACGACTGCTGGGGGACGGCAGCCAATGGGGGGTGCAGCTCGCCTACGCCACCCAGGCCGAACCAAACGGCATCGCTGAAGCGTTCCTCATCGGCGAAGAGTTCATCGACGGGCACCCATGCGCGCTCATCCTCGGCGACAACCTCTTCTACGGAGGCGGTCTTCACGAACAACTCATGGAAGCTGCCGCGCCGACCGTCGGGGCTCGAGTGTTCGCCAAAGAGGTCCACGACCCGGAGCGATACGGCGTCGTCGCCTTCGACGCCGACGGACGGGCCACCTCAATCGAAGAAAAGCCCGAGCACCCCAAAAGCACATGGGCTGTCACCGGCATCTACTTCTACGACCACGACGTGGTCGACATCGCCAAATCGATCACCCCGTCCGCTCGCGGCGAGCTCGAGATCACCGCGGTCAACCAGGCCTACCTCGACCGCGGCGACCTCCACGTCGTCCAGATGGGCCGCGGACTCGCCTGGCTCGACACCGGAACCTTCGCGTCGCTGGTCGAGGCCGGCGAATTCGTGAGAGTCCTCGAAACCCGACAGCGACTCAAGATCGGGTCCCCCGAGGACGTCGCCTTCGAGATGGGCTACATCTCAGCCTCCCAGCTCAAGGAACTGGCAATCCCGCTCGTCAAATCTGGCTACGGACACGTCCTGCTCGAACGAGCCGAGCGCGGACTCGCTGAAGGCCGCTGAACAAACCTCACGCCCGAAGCCGATCGAAGAGCTCGATTTCTCGGCGAGTCGTCGCCTCCGGCCCGCACTGCTCGACCACTCGGGCGCGGGCGGCCTTCGAGCGATCCATGAACAGGTCGGCGTCCTCGAGCATCTCGATCACCCCAGCGGCCATGGCTTCCGCATCTTCGCCAGGCGCCAGCACACCGACCGAATCATCCGCGAACTCCGGAATCGCCGTGACCCCATTGGTCACCGGCACCGCGCCAGTCGCCATCGCCTCACCCATGAGCATGCCCTGACTGTCCCAGCGGGTCGGCAACAAGGCGATGCCGTGGCGATCGAGATGGGCGCTCAGCTCCGCGGCCGGAAGCACCTGCTCCGCAACCGTGACATTGGGAAGCCCTGCGAGCAGCGCGACGTCTTCGGCGAAGAAGCGTCCCGTCCCCATGACCGTCACCTCGAGATCATCGAAACACGGATGGTGTTGGAGCTCCCGCACGACCGGAGCGATCAGGTCGGTGCCATAGTTTCGCTTGGCGAACGAACGCACCGACGAGATCCGGAAACGCTCTTCGGGCAAACGCTCGCGGTAGGCGAAAAGGTCCGTGTCGATCACATTGTGGATCACCTGCCCGTTGCGGCTCGGCACGCCAACGAACCCTTCGGCGATCTGCCGCATGTAATCGGACACGAACACCTTCGCCACCATCTCGTTGGCAAAGACACCTTCGAGCAGCCGCCGGCGATCCACCATCACTGCATCGAGCCGCGATCCGTTCTGCTCGATCTCCGCCTCCGAATAATCAAAGCTCAGCAACCGCCAATCCCGAGCCTCGTACCCATGAAACCAGGCGACGGTCGGCACCCGCGTCGTCCATGGTTCGAGCGTTGACCACGTCTCGGGTAGGGGTGAATGCACCGCGAGGACATCGGGGCGGACCTGCTCAGCGAGCGCCGCGAACTCGGGGGCGGGCGCCACGATGATCCGAGTCCCGTCATCGTCGATGACGTCGCGGACTTCGGGCACGTTGGTCGGCACGAAGACGACCGACGCATAGCCGGATTCCTGATAGTTACGAACCCGCCGAGCGACCGGTTGGCCGCCGTAGGTTCCGCTTCCCACTGGAAACGCCGGCGAGACGACCAGAACCGTTGGCAGGGCCGAGCGCGAATACGACAACCCAAACCCACGCTTCGTCCCCGGTGAGGCCAGTTGACGCTGGTGCCCGCTCGTCGCCCGCTTCGGCAGCCAAGACCACACCAACCCCGCAGCCCGCCGGATCAGACCCAGCACCCTCCGAGCCGCCACCTGCAGCTGCCGATCGAATCGCAGCAGATCGGTGCGCCGATTGAGGTGGCGCACATCGGTCGTCGCCGCGGCCAAGCCTGCTTCGAGTGCCTCCACACGGTTCTGCAACGCAACGAGCTGTGCGTCAGCAACAGACGTCGGCACGATCGGCATCGGGGTAACCGCCGGAGCAGGGCGCCGAAGCTCGGGCAGCCGCCGCCGCTGGATCACCTCCACCAGCCGCGTCGTCTGCGCCTCACGAGTCAAATGTTCGACATCAGCCCGACCTGGGCGATTCGGCCGGTACTCGGCGAGAAACGCAGCAATCTCCTCGACCTCGTTGCGGACCCAATGCACGCCGGGCGTGCCGTCCGTCAGTTCGTGCAGGCCACCCGAACGAACGGCGCCGTCGGTCACGATGAGGACCTCAATGCCTGCGCCGAGGTAATCAAACACCTTCGTCGTCTGCGTGGTCGGCTCACCACTCACCCGCACGAGCCCGAGATCCGCTCCCGCGATCGCACGGGACAACTCCGCAGCGTCGGTCAGGAACCCGCCTGCGACCGTGCCGCGTCGAGAGCCGACGAGACCATCACCGGTGTTGTCGCGCCCGTAATGCACCAACTCAAACTGCGACGGATCCATCGCGTCGATCACACGATCGAGCGGGAGATTGGCAAAGATCGTCCCCGAGTAGACGATGCGGTGGACCGAACGATCCGACGGTGTCGACGCCGCCACCTCGATCCGCTCGTCGAAGCCGTTGGCGACACTGTGTCGATCGACAGTCACGTCGGGGGCGATCCGCTCAAGGCAAGTCCGGTTGACCGAAATGACCGCGTCGGCGTGACGCACGCACTCGCGCTCGTACTCCGCCAGCCACGCACGCTGCTCGCTCGAGAAAGGCCGGCGGTTCTCGCCAGCCAACGGATCCCGGAAGTCCAGCACGACCTGTGCTCCCCAGAACTGGGAGAAGAACTCCGCCAGAGCGAGGTAGCCGAACGGGCCCACAGAGATGACGACCGTCTCGAAGCGGCCCGGCCACTGCCGGACCGTCTCCCGCACGGCAAGCTCCCACGCGCCCCCCACCTCCGAAAGACGGAGGTTGCGCAGCTGATTCATTGGCGTGGGGGCCTCCAGGTCGAACGCATCGTCGCCCGGATCCGGGATGAAGAGGCAGCGGTCCCGCCCCTGAGAGCGGCGGGTGGCGCTCAACCACCACGGTGTCAGTTGCCGCCCGGTCTGGCCGCTGAGGCGCTCGATCTCGTCATGCCAGTACCCGAGGCGTTTGGTCGAGACCGGCGTGGACGGCGGGCCGAAATACGACACGAGCAAGACATCGCCGTCACGAGGCGGCTCGGACGGCGAGGACAAGTGGTCACCATCGATGAAGGCCACCAACGCCTCCGCATCGGTGGGGTCGACCACATCAGCGCGGAACGGGTGCTGACGATTCCACTCAGCAGCGGCGGCATCAGCCGTGACCGCACAGGCGTAGGCCCCGTTCTCTATCCGGAGCACCTCGGCTCTGTATACGGCCTTTTCGAAGACCAGACAGTGGTCGCCCGCAAGCGTGGTCAGGATGGCGCTGGCGAAATCAAGATCCCGTTCCGGGCCAACAACGCACACCGCAGATCCAGCCGAGTCCGATACCGCGCTGCGCAGCCACGATGCGACGACCATCCGATCAGCGCGGTCCCATGAACGCTCGCCCGCAGCGACCTGACGGCCATCCTTCCACCGCTCGTGGCGAACCGAGACGGGGCCGCCATCGACCTCCTCGTCACCGGGCCACTCGACAACGAGATGGTCGTGGTTGGCGAGCAAACCGATCTCAGCGCCGCCGGCAAGTTCAGCTCCGAGCGTGACGATGATCATCGAAGCCGACTCTAGCGGTGCCCACCGCACCTAGCCCCGGAAGGTCATCCCCTTCGAGCCAGGCAAGCACCCGGCGGCCTCAAGCCGAGCGGCAACATCAGTCTCACGGACCGGTTCGCCATCGACCTTGGCGATCTCGAGCTTCGTGAGCCGGCCGTTCTTCACCAGGCCCTGCACCGCTTCGATCCAGGCATCCGTGTCGGCCAACGCCGCCAACGGATCACTCATGGACGCAACCTACCGACCTTCGACGACCCCGTCCCTCCCGGGCGCCCAGGCTCGGTCAGCCCTCGGCAGCGACCAGATGGCCCGGCGCAACCTCGCGCAGCTCCACCCGTTCAGGTGAGGTACCCGCCGCCCACACCGGGCTCGGGATCTCGTCGGTAAGGAGCGGCCGGTCACGGCGAGCGCGCGGATCGGCGATCGGCACGGCATCCAGAAGCCGCTGGGTGTACGAGTGCTGGGGGTTCTCGAAAATCGCCGAACGGGAACCAATCTCGACAATCTGCCCCAGGTACATGACCGCCACCCGATGGCTCATGCGCTCAACGACAGCGAGATCGTGGCTAATGAAGAGGTAGCTGAGGCCGAGTTCAGACTGCAGTTCCATCATCAGGTTGATCACCTGGGCCTGGATCGACACGTCGAGGGCGGAAACCGCTTCGTCGGCGATCACCAACTCCGGACGAGTTGCGAGCGCTCGAGCGATGCAGACCCGCTGACGCTGACCACCGGAAAACTGATGCGGAAACTGGCGCATCATGTCGGGCTCAAGCCCGACCCGAGTGAAGAGGTCGGCCACCTGCTCGTCCGCGGCGGGGCCCTTCGTAATCTTGTGGATGAGGAGCGGTTCCGCAACGGCACGGCCGACCGGACGACGCGGGTCGAGACTCGCAAACGGATCCTGGAAAATGATCTGCATCTTGGCCCGGTGCTCGCGCAGGGCCCGGTTGCCGAGGCCAGAGATGTCGACGCCGTCGAGCACGACCTGACCGCTGGTCGGTTCGTGCAGCCGAATCATCGTGTGAGCAAGCGTCGACTTGCCGCAGCCCGACTCGCCAACAACGGCAAGGGTCTCTCCCCGCCCGACCTGCAGCGAGACGTTTTCCACTGCGTGCACGGTGGCGCCAGCACCAACCGGAAAGTGCTTACAGAGGTCACGAACCTCGACCAGGGGCGTGCCAGCGCTCACGAGTCGTACTCCACGAGTTCGAACGGGGCGGGCTCGGAGCGGCCCTGCATCGA
>Ga0181565_10004544_pt1 | contig 10619 bp, 8 predicted proteins | sample 101ome_16_FD_129661 | JGI IMG/M metagenome (GOLD analysis project Ga0181565, IMG submission 129661) | Coastal salt marsh microbial communities from the Groves Creek Marsh, Skidaway Island, Georgia - 101401AT metaG (megahit assembly) | ecosystem: Environmental > Aquatic > Marine > Intertidal zone...
ACCTCGGGGGGAGGAGCCTTAGGGGGCTTGACCGCCACCGCACGGCCCTTGGCGTCGACGAAGGCGGCGGGTCGGACTGCCGCGGCTGCGGGCAGGGGCGGGGGGGGGGGAGGATCGTCGTGGTGCGGGGCGAAGGCGAGGCGACGCAACAAGCGTCGCGACACTTGGGGCCGAGCACGTGGCGTGGCAGGCGAGCTTCGGCTTCGGATCAAGTGCCCTTACACTCTGGAGAGCACAGCTTCACTCGTCGGGAACGGTAGGGAAAGAGCAGGGGCGGCGGGGCGAGGGCGTGGGGGCCGCGCGGGGCCGCGCGGGGTCGTCGTCCTCATCGCGGGGTTAGTGCCTGGCGCCGGCGGCCGGCCTCGTCCCATCGACCTCGCTCGCCCTTGTCGACGGCAAGGACGACGTCCTTCGGCTCGGCATGGGCTACGACAGTAAAGCTACTCCCGTAGCAAGGGCGAAGTGGGGCCAGGAAGTCGTGCGTCGGAAGGGGGCGCAAGGACGAGGCCGATGCCACAGCAGTGGCCCGGCCGAGGCCCAGCCTGTGGACCGTTGGGGCCGACGACATGGCGACCACCGGCTCAAGACCGTCGACCTGACGCCACGGATTCGACGACGCGGCGCTTCCCTGGCTCGCGCCCGCTCACCGCGACCTTCTCGACGGACCTCGTCGCCTGGGTGGCCTACCTTCACCCCTCCCCCCCCCGATCTCATCCGGAGACAACTCCGCCTCCCCGAAGGCGCTCACCGTTAGGACACTGCGTTTACCCGTCATGGCTGATCCTCTAGCGTTGCCGCGCGCGGCGGGACCCAGGGCGAGCCCGGATGCGAAGAGGGGGCGTTGGGCGTGGAGCCAGTTCTCGCTCTGCGAGTGGTCGCGGTCGTTTGACGTCGGGAGTGATTCCCGCGGCCGAACCCATTACGACCCCACACTGATCCCCCGACTACAGGCCTCTGCGGCCTCAGCTGCGCCGCACCCCGGTCGCCAGCGCCGGCTCCTCCCGTTGGCTGCGGCTGCCTCTTGTCCCTTCCCTTGGTCCCGCCGGGTCCAAGTTCGGGCCATCGCTGGCGCCCCCACCGGAGAGGCGACCACGACCAGCGGGGAATCCCCCACGGAGCTGTCGCTGTACCCCGATTTCTCGGAAGTGCGTAAGGCTGACGACGGGAGGCGGCTCCAGGTCCAGGCGAGCGAGAGCAGTGACGATGAGCAGGGAGGTCACAGCCCAGTCGCCACGTCGTATTGCTCCTATCCTCCCCGACCCCCCCCCCTGCAGGTCGTCTCCGACGTGGCACCCGGCGTCGTCGCACTGCGGTCGCTGGATTGGGACCGGGCTCGGTTCGACATCGAGTTCAGCCTTACCGAGGGCACCACCTACAACAGCTATCTTGTGTACGGCCCAGACAACGAGGACGGCACCCCCGGACTCACGGCCCTCATCGACGCCTCGCACGCCAAGTTCAGGGACCTCTGGCCCGACGCTCTGCGGCAGGAACTCGAACGGCGCGGCCGGACGCGGATCGATTACCTCCTGATCAGCCACACGGAACCGGACCATTCGGGTCTCGTGCCTGACGTTGTGGACCTGTATCCCGACGTTCAGATCGTGGGGAGCAAGGTCGGCAACGCCTTCTTGCGGGGCCTTAACCCCGGCAGAGACTTGAACTGCCGCGACGTCAAGGGTGGCGAGACGGTCGACCTTGGGGGAGGACGGGTGCTCGAGTTCGTCTTGGCCCCCAACCTTCACTGGCCTGACACCATGTTCACCTACGACAAGCATTCGGGAGCCCTCTTCACCTGCGACGCCTTCGGAGCGCACCTCTGCTCGTCGCAGCCTTACGACGTTGGACTGGTGAGCAGAGACGGATATTGATCGGGTCCGGCGTCGTCTCTCCCGACGAAAGAATCCACCCCACCTCGACTCCCGCCTCTCTCTCCCTTTTCTCTACCTCAGGAAGATCTGTCCCCCCACTACGCCTTCTACTACGACTGTCTAATGCGCCCCAACTCAAAGAGCGTCACCACGGCCCTGCGCAAACTGGCGAAGGCAGAAATCTACCCCGACAACGTCAGCGTCATTGCTACGGGACACGGTCCGATGTTGAAGTACAATTTGGAGGAGCTGGTCACCCGGTACGCCGACTGGTCTCTCGAAGCTGCCGACCAGCGCGGGTGTCTCGTGCTGTACACGGCCGACTACGGCTATGCCGACAGGCTGGGCCAGACGATATCGCGCGGGGTGACCAAGGCGGGCGTTGGGGTGGAAATGCTGGACCTCGCCCGTGTTGACCCCACGGAACTGGTGGCGGCCGTAGGGAGAAGCGACGCTGTGGTGCTGCTGTCGCCGCCCTCGTCCGACGCGGCCAGTGCGGCCAACCGTGCTGTTCTCCTGTCGTGCATTAAACCCAAACAGACGCTGCTGGTGGCTGAGTCCTTTGGCGGGGAGGACGAGCCTGTCGACACGGTTGTGTCGGAGATGGTCGCTGTAGGGGTCCCCGTCTTTGGAGACGCCCTCCGGATCAAGGTGGATCCGGACGAGGCAATCTACCAGCTCTACGAGGAGGCTGGCACCGACCTCGCCCAGTCGCTGACCAGCAAGGCCCGCATCGCCTCCACCAAGAACGCCATGGAAGTCAACGTCAGCAAGGCCCTTGCCCGCGTCTCCGGAGGCCTCTACGTGATCACAGCCGAGCGCGGCGCCGCTCGGTCGGCCATGATTGCCTCGTGGGTCAGCCAGGCGTCGTTTGAGCCCCCGGGTCTCACCGTGGCCGTATCGAAGGATCGAGCCATTGAGTCGCTGATGCAGGTAGGAGACGTGTTCGCCCTAAACGTCCTCCCTGAGGGCGACTACCAGCCCACCATGAAGCATTTCCTGAAGCGCTTCCCCCCGGGCGCCGACCGCTTCGAGGGGGTCGACCACGCACCTGGCGGGCTCGGTAGTCCGGTGCTAGGCGCGGCGGTGGCCCACCTGGAGTGCCGTGTCGTGAGTCGCCTGGACGGGGGAGACCACTGGATTGTCTACGCCACGGTGGAGGACGGGGGGGTGAGGGCGCCCGATGCCCGGACCGCGGTGCACCGGCGGAAGGTGGCCTCTTATTACTGAGATGCACGGACAAGCAACAAAGAAGACCCACCTCCTTCTCGCGGCTTCTCTCGCATCGCCGCCTTTCATTCCGCCTCAGCCGCGCTCCCCGCGCCCTCGCCCCTTCCGCCACTCACCTCCTCGTCCTCACAGCGACCGCCAGGCATCGTCCGCCACGCGCCCAACCCGCCAGTCCTGAGCCGAGACCTCACCCGTCTCGCCTGGTGCGGCCCCAAAGCCCTCCGGGTGGCTCTGCGCCCACTTCCACTGGCTAGCCACCATATCCTCGATACCTCGGCTCGCCTTCCATCCCAGTACAGCCTCGCACCGCTCGGTGCCCGCCCAGACAGCCTCAACGTCCCCCGCCCGCCGGGGCTTGTCGGCCGTGGGCACAGCGGCGCCTGTGACGCGGCGAAACGTCTCAACCATCTCCCGCACCGTTGTTCCCGTCCCCGTCCCCACGTTGACCGGCAGGCATCCGGGACCCTCGGGACCCGCGGCCCTCTTGAGCGCCGCGACGTGGGCCTCGGCCAGATCCGACACGTGGATGTAGTCGCGTACCGCCGTCCCATCGCGCGTGGCATAGTCAGTGCCAAAGATGCCCAGTTCGGGGAGCTGTCCCAGCGCCACCCGTTGTACGTAGGGCATAAGATTGTTTGGCACCTTCTGGGGTGACTCGCCGATCCGACCTGACGGGTGGGCCCCAACGGGGTTGAAGTATCTGAGCAGAAGGACACGCCACGCGGGGTCAGACGCGCACAGATCTCTCAGCATCTCCTCGATCACCTTCTTGGTGTTGCCGTAGGGACTTGCCGCTTGGGTGCGCGCATCCTCCGTCAGCGGCACGACGTCGGGGGTGCCGTAGACTGTGCAGCTCGACGAGAATACCAGGGTGCGGCACGTCCCGGAGACACGCATCGCCTCGAGCATCACGGCAGTGCCGGCCACGTTGCAGTCGTAGTACCACAGGGGGTGGGCCACGCTCTCGCCTACGGCCTTGAGGCCCGCAAAGTGGACGACGGCGACAGGCTTGAGGTCGACGAACATCGACTCCATGCGGTCGCGGTCGCGGAGGTCGACGCGCGACGCGGTCAGCCGCGCGGCGGCATCGGGGCCCGCCAGCTCCCGGAGCCGGTCGAGCACCGCGGGGGCCGAGTTCCAAAAGTTATCCGCGATGTGGATACGGGCCTTGGGAAAGGCCGACAGGAGCTCCAACACGGTGTGCGAGCCTGGGTGGGGTGGTAGGGATGGGGTCACGTCGTCGGGTCGGCGGGAGCGCCATGGCCGACGCGTCGGCCTGCGTCGTCGCGCTCCCCCCCGTCGTATTTCTTCTATCAGGGGTTCGACCGCCTCGAAATCGAGCAAGCCACTTTCTGAGGCGTAGAACCATCGCTCTCGTCATCGCGAGAGCGAGGGCGCCTCAAAAGGGGCCTCGGCGCCGCGGCATGGGTCTCCGGTAGAGGGGGTCGCCGCCGGCCACAGCAGCGCTTTCCACGATCGGAGAGCTCGCGGACACGACGGGTATCCCAATCACACCTCCGACTCCTTGTGATCCTCGCCGATGTAACCCGTCCCTCCGGTGACTACGATGGTGCCCGTGGATAGAGCAGAGAGCTCGTCAGCGCCGGTCATATTTCCTGTCGCGTCTACAGGGCTGTACCCCGGCCGAACCTCCGCCTCGGGATGTGCGCCGATAACTGTGGGGACGGAGCTCGGCACAGATTGTAGCAGTTTGACAAGAGAGAGCTATCGAAAAACATCGGCGGGAGGACATCGCCGACGTTTTGCACCCCCCCCCATCGTTACAGCATTTTTTGACGTGTCGTGCGACAGGAGGAGACAGAAGACGAGAATATCCATGCCGATCGACCCCAGTGAAGCCCATAACCTTCGCTGGGCCGTCGATGTCGACCGTTTCACGGCGCATCTCGACGAGGCTGGCCCGTCTGCGCGTGAGGCTTGCCTTTCGTCACTCCCCAGCGAGTCTGAGACAGAAAACTAGGAGTTTAGTCTCTTTGTAAGGGACGTGGGTGTGCGTTGGAGCTTCTAGAAACCGCGCGCCACGCCCTTTCCCCTTCCTCATCGTGCCCTTTCCTCTCCCCTCGGCGGGAACGTCGATGTGCCACTGTCAAACGTGCGTCCTCCGCCGGGGCGGTCCTCCACCAGCTCCAGCGCCTCTCTGCCGAGGGAGACGGGGCGCAGGAGCGCGTCCGCGATGGGGCCCCGCACCCCCGATCCCATACCCCAACCCCCCCCTCACCAGATGAAGACCGCGCCTCCGTTCTCCTGTTCCGCCTCCCCGCCGACCGGGACCGCGCCCTGGCCGGCCGCCTCCTCGCCCGGGCAGCGTGTCGCGCAGCCCTCAAAATGGGCGTGGGCGCCGGCGCTATAAGCGCATCTCCAGTGGGCGCCACCTCCACCGCCACCGCCGCCCCGGCTCTGCCACCCACCTCAGACGACCCCCTCTCCCCGCGCGTGGCCCGGACCAAGGGGCGCAAACCCTACCTCTCCGCCCCGCGTCCATGTCGCCTCGCCGCTCCCAACTGGAACTTTAACGGGAGTCACGACGGCGAGGGAAGAGGGGGGGAGGGGGAACGCCGGCGCTTCGGCCCGGACAAGGTGTCCCCGAACGTTTCTCCTAGCCCCGACCCCCCCCACCAGCCCCCTTCCCCCCCAGGCGCGTGGGCGATCATCGCCGCAGAGCCACGCTCCCTCGTCGGAGCAGACGTAGTCGACACGAGACGGCACCTGCGGGCGGCGATGGCCAAGGAAGAGGGCGAGGGGGGCTCCCGCTGTCGGGGGGCGGCTGCGGCAACAGCAGCGCTGCGGGTGCGCTTTGGCGACAGCCTCACCGACCGTGAGTGGGGACGCGTCCGGGGAGGAGGGGAAGAGGGAGAGGGACCGACCGATGCTGGCGTCGACAACGACGACGCTGCTCGTTCTGTGGCGCTGCGCTTCTCAGCCATCTGGGCCCTCAAGGTGGGGTCGAGTCCGGGGCGGAGGCGCTGAGGCAGCGGCTGATGGGTCGTCCACCTTTGTTGTCATCTTCGTCGACCCTGTCACCACACACCGCCCTCTTCCCCCCCCCCATCACCTCAGGAGGCATTCGTCAAGGCCCGGGGAGACGGCCTCGGCTTTCCCGAGGGACTGGGGGGTGTCGAGTTCGACTGTCCCCCTCTGCCCCCGCCTCTGACGAAAACCACCGTCGAGGCTCGTGGATGGGTGGCAGGGATGCCTCTCGATCCTGCGTGGCGCTTCGACGTGGGGATACTGCCGGAGGGCTGCGGCGGAGACGCATCGGCCCCGCTGCACGTCGTTGCCGTGGCGCGGGGACCCCCGACCGAAGCTGTGGACGCCTGGGGGGGACTTAAGGCGACGATGGCCGATCCGACCGCGATGGACGACCACCTGCCTCCTCGGCCGTGGCGGGTGATGAACGTAAAGCGAGACCTCCTGCCGCCGGCGGCCGCCGCGGCCTTCTCAGGTGACGACGACGGCCCCGGTGGTGAAGTTGAGTTGTTCGACTGCTTCTAGGTGGAGCTCTCACGAATAAAAATAGAATTTGACCATGCGACGCCCTGCAGTGATTGCGTCCATATCTGTGGAGCCCGCGCGTCCCCGCGTCTCACCTCGATGCGCGGCCCAGGGCGAGTTCGACCCTCGCGGAGCGACTGGGGCCGGCCGTGCGTTCTGCCTCTGGGTGCTCGCCAGCGCCCTCTTTCCCGCGCCGTGGACCGGATTGACGTTAACGCGCGAGCCATCACACGAAACCACATTCGCGACTCGTCCTCGTCAGGCGCAGGCGCCGCCCCTGCCGCCTTCACCCCCCCGCCCCCGCCGAAGGCCTCGACCACCCCTCACCCCACCGGGGGCCCGCTGGCCATCATGGGGGTGCACCACCACGCGGTCATTTGTCGGTCTCTAGAGACCAGCCTGGCCTTTTACCAGGGGCTGCTCTCTTTGCAGGAGAACCCAGACCGTCCTGATGACCGGTAAGTAAGGGGGGGGGGGAGGAAACGCCTCGCACGGCGCCCCGCTTCGTCCTGTCTTCCTGATCCTCTTCTACTTTTGACCGCACGCAGGCTCCCCTACCGCGGCAGGTGGCTCTGGCTGGGCCCCGACATGCTTCATCTGATGGAGCTGCCGAACCCCGACTCTGACTGTGTCGAGTTCCGTCCGCCGCATGGTGGCAAGGACCGGCACGTGTGCCTCGGGGTGAGGGACATCCAGCCCCTCATTGCCACACTCGAGGCGAACAACGTGCCTTTCACGATGTCGCGGAGCGGACGTCCGGCGCTCTTCTTCCGGGATCCGGACGCCAACACCATCGAGGCGGTGGAGACGGAGCCCTGGCGGTAGCGCCACACGGATTGGGGGGAGACGGAGCAGGAACGGAGGTCGAATTGACCATGGCAAACTCTTCATCGCTAACACTCACAGCAAACCGGCCCGGATCAGCATGGCCCCCGCCGCCAGTCCCGCCGCGCTGAATCCCCCCGCCACGAGCTGGCCCGCCGAGTAAGCAGCGACGCCGTCCCGCGCAGCGGCGGCGGCGATGTCGCGGCAAGTGGCGTCGGCTGTGCAGCCTGGGTATCGACCGCGGACAAGATCTCCGTACATGCCAACGCACTCCTCAACCAGACCGCGATTCCGCAGGCTCCGCAGGGCCTCGGCCCACCGTCCGGGTTCGGCCCGCGCCGCACCCAGGAGGGGCCCGCACCGCGCCGCCCCCGCCCTCCCCTCGCCCGCCTCCAGGTGGGCGCGTAGGAGGGCGCTCGCCGCTGACGCCGGCAGGCCCGGCAGCCCCCCCCCGGGAACGGCACCCGGACCCGCCAGGGCGGCCGCATGACGCTCTGCGTCGGCCCTACGCCCCTCGGCGGCCGCAGCATCCAGGAGTGTCTCATGCGTCACCCGGTCGGGGCGCCAGCTCCCCCCAGCTGAGGTCGCGGCGTCGACGTCGTCCGGCACCCAAGTCCGACTCCCGAGGCCCGCCACAGCCGCCGCCGCCAGGTACCCCTCGTGGCGCGCCGTGGCCGCCACCACCATGTTGACGTGGTGTCCGTTGGGCGCCACGTTGAGGGGAGGGCCCTGCGCCATTTCGAGCTCCCGCTGCAGCGTGGCGCCGCTGGCCCCCGAGTCAAGAAGGGCCTTCATGAGGCAGCCCAGGGCTACGCGGGGGTCCCCGTGGGTAGAGTCGACCGAACCCTCGTCCACCATGCGCAGATAAGCTCGCCACAGCGCCCGTGCTGCGCTGGCGCCGCGGGCCCGGCGGAGGGCGGCTGCCCAGCTCTGGTGGTTGGGGCGCACGCCCCATTCAGTCTCCATAGTGGACAGGAGGGTTATTCCCCCGTCGACGTCCCCCCGACCGACGAGACCCGAGGCTCTGACCGACAGGGTGACGGCTGTGGGCGCCAGGCGAGGATCGTCCCGGGCACGCTTGCGCATCCAGGCGAGAAGCTCAGCAGCGTCGGGTCCAACAGATGAAGCTGCGACGCCACCCAAGGCGCCTGTTTCCCGTCCTCCTTCTCCACCACCACCACCACCTCCTCCTTTTCCTCCTTCCCCGCCTTCCTCGCGGCCAAGGGCGTCGACCACGGCTGTCAGGGCCTGCACGTCAGGCGGCTCGGTGCTTGTCCGCAGGAGGGCAGCCAGCACCGCTGCGGGGGGCGCTCTGTCCCCCGAGTCGCGGCTATCGGAGGAGAGCGACGAGCTCCCCTTCTCACCTCCCTCGTCGTGGGCCAAAAGCGCTGTTGCCGCCGCGGGCGTCACCGCGGTGCCCGACCTCCGCGCCGCCTCGAGCAGTCGCCCCCGTGCCGCGCCTCCGCGGCCCGCGGCGGCCGCAGCACGGGCGAGTCCTGCGAGCAGGTGGGGCGTCATCTCGGGCTCACCCCTCTCAACGCTGCGGATGAGACGGTCAATATCTTCAATTAAAGTCCGGCGCCGCGCTGCCGTGGTGGCCGGGTCCCGGAGCCGCGCCCGCAGGCATGCTGCCGTCGCCTCGGCTGTCCACGCATCGTCCAGCGCGCCTGAGGAAGCGAAGGCTGACAGACACCCCTCTGCTGCATCGATGTCGTCCGACCGGAGAGCGAGTCTGGCGCCCTGGGCGGCGAAGACGGCGTCGGTGCCCCGCTCCTCGTGGGTCCAGCGGATAATGTCGAGGACGAGGGGCCACCCCGGGCCGGGCACGGCGGGGGCGAGGGCCGCCACGACCTGCGGGGGTTTGGGGGGGGTGTTGAGGTCGAATTCTCCCCTCTCCGTCTCTCTCTCGTTTTCTCTTTCTCTATCCCGCCTTCTCCCTCGCCTGGCTCGATAGTCTGAGGTCGGGCGCAAGTCCCGCTCCCTCCGGGGCCGGGGACCGTAGCCAGACGTGGAGACCATGGGCAGCTACCAGCGGGGCCGACGGCAGAGGGGCTGTCTCATCAACAGCCGTTTCCCTCCCTGCGACGCCGAGCGTGCGGACGAGCGCGGCCAGAGCCCGCGGCGGCGTCGAGGCCACCTCAGCGGCGAGCTCTGGGGGCACGGGCGAGGGCAGCGGGGGGGGGGGCGACCCGGAGACGACGAGGGCCCGGAGGGGGGCGGGGAGGCGAGCCATGTCGCGGGCGTCGCGGGCCGCCATGTCGCGGCCGCGGGCGCTTCCGCGGCGTCTTTCACCGCGGCCGTCGCCCGCCTTGCCGCGACCGCCGCCGCGACCGCCGATGCGACCGCCTGCACCATGGCCCCGGAGGGTGGTGGTGGCCTCACTGTGCTTGTCGCCACTAGGGCCGCCTGTGGCGACTCGAAGCTGTGGGGTCGATGTGGAGGCGAAAGCCTTGGCAGGAGAAACGCGGGAGGGTGCCGTCGGAGCGAGCCAGGGTGAGCAGGTTCCGAGGAGGGCGGCTGTCGGAAAGGCTCTGGCAGGCAGCCGGCGTCGGCGCCCCGAGCACAGGGTGAGCGCGACGCGCGCGCGCGCCTGTCGCGCGCCCACGACAGGCGCCAGCATTAGGTCGCGTTTCTCTCGACCACGGTGAGGAGGCAACGGGATGACGAGCGCGTCTTCGAGTACCCCAAACACCCCTGGGAGAGGCAGTCGAGGCTGCGGCTGGTGTTGCCGTCTTTCCGAGCCCCTCCCGTCCTCGATGGAGGTCCCTACGGGTCTGGAGAGGCGCAGTGGCGGATCACGGTGACAATGGCCCCGGAGGGCCTCTCGATGTTGACGCTGATGCCCTTTTGAGGCGAGGGGGGCAGGGGGTAGCGACGAGGCCCATGGGAAGCCAGTGGCATGACCAGGCCGCCGACGACAGACGAACCACCCCCCCCGCGCATCGCTCTACCCCAGGGACCTCGAGTCCGATCTGGCCGAGGCTCTCCGAACTGTCCCCGAGCTGGCCGACGACCCCGAGGCACGGGCAGCGATCGCTGAGGCGCGAGCGGCGCTCGAGGCGCTCAAGCAGGCGCGCACAGTGGGTACAGACATGGATCAGGGGCGGCATGAGGGAGACGCCGAGAGGCTGAGGCGCGCCGCCGAGGCGGTGGCCGCGTTGGAGCGGGATCTCACCGCGG
>Ga0181565_10004547_pt1 | contig 10610 bp, 10 predicted proteins | sample 101ome_16_FD_129661 | JGI IMG/M metagenome (GOLD analysis project Ga0181565, IMG submission 129661) | Coastal salt marsh microbial communities from the Groves Creek Marsh, Skidaway Island, Georgia - 101401AT metaG (megahit assembly) | ecosystem: Environmental > Aquatic > Marine > Intertidal...
CAGCCTACATCGGTATAATGCACGTCACCTGTATCAACATCTTCAAGCTTTAAGACGCAGCATTTCCCACAGCCATCACACAAAGACTCCCACTGGTCTTTGCTTAGCTTTTCAAGCGGAATAGTTTTCCAGAACTGGTTTTTTGGCACAATCTTATCCGATATCGATCTTCATCCTGACTGATATATCGCCGGGTCAAAGGCGCAGCGTTGTGATCATGGGCCAATTTGATCTGAAATACCATACCATCCTGACAACGAAAGAAATATTCACAGCTCGCAAGATAAAACTCCCACATGCGGATAAATCTGTTGTCATATTCCTCGCTAACCTTGGCGATGTTCGCCCGAAAGCCCCAGCGCCAGTGCCGCAATGTTTCTGTTCAATGGCCAACCATGATTTCGATATCCAGAATCTTCAGCCCTTGCGGGCCAGCGGCTCGGGTCATTAGCTAAAGCGATGACAAATAGCTACCCGGAAAAATATATTTATTCAGCCCGCAATTACAGCGCTTTGCCGTTTGATGAACCCCGATCGAATGTACCCGTGCAACGCCATCTGGAGCTAAAATCGTGCAGTGCTGGCAAAATAGCTGTTGAATTGACGCTTGCCCACATGCTCAAGCATCCTGACCGACACGATGCGGTCAGAGGCACCGCGTTGATGCCGGTAATCGCAAAGCTCAAACTTAAGATGTTGGCTTCGCTAATCCTCTTTTGCCTTGTGGCGGGCATAGTCGTGCTGATTTTCGGAGAGGATGATGCCGGTTACCGAAATATTGGGCTGCGTCTAATACGGCGCGTTGGCAAGGCCGCCTCATCCACAGCCAATATCAAGAATATGATGCCCCGGTTGCAAACACAGCTTGGCCCCCATCCGCGCCAGCTTGTTGATTTACGCGTCAGTAATCGGCTCACCGGCATCATGGAAGTAGCCACAGAAATATTGACGCAGTGGGTCAAAGAACTGATCAAATAGACTGTCTTTCAGATCATAATGATGTGCGACATTAAGCTTGGCTCGACCCGGCAGGTTAAAATAGTGCCAAAATGCCAGATAATCATTGGCAAACAGACTTAATTTTGACAGCCAGTGATTTTGCCAATGACTGTGATTTGCCATCAAAAGCACCATGAACGGATCAAAATCATTCTCCTCGATGATCAGGCTTCCATCCATATAGGCCTCGCCGGTAGCAAGGTCTGGTTGAAGCAGAATACTCCAGAACAGGCGACAGGTTTTTAAGTGGATGGCCACATCTGGGCCTTTTTGTTTGCCCTTCAGGCAATCGCAACGGCCGTTTGCGACGGTAATGGTAAGGCTACCGAAATTAAGGAACTGCTTCAAAATTGCTAATTCGATGCGGGTCGGCATGGCGCACCAAATATGTTCATATGATCACGCATCACAGAATAACTGGCAAAAAACGAAAAAAACGTTAAAGCGACCATCTTTTTTAGCGGAAAGATTGGCATTTTCTTGCGGCGTGGGCGCAGCAGGTGCAGATTACCGTCATGACTGAACCCGTAACGCATCATGCCGCCGATTACCAGCTGGCCACTGCACCATTATCCCAGCGTGATGGGATTTTGCGCGCGGATGATTTTGATGATTTGTATTTTTCGGCAGATGATGGTTATGGCGAGGCTCACCATGTGTTTCTTGCCGGCAATGAATTGCCTCAAAGGCTTGCCACGGCATCACATTTTACCATTGCTGAAACCGGATTTGGGACAGGTTTGAATTTTTTGGCGTTGTTGGCGCTGCTTGATGATCGGGCAATATCTGATCAGCGGCCGTGCCAGATAGACTATATTTCCGTTGAGTCACGGCCGTTGCCAGCCGCTGTCATCGCGCAATCTCATCAGGCATTTCCGGCACTTACCAATTACAGCCGTGATCTAGTTGCGGCACTGCCGCCATATTGGCCTGGATTGCATCGCTGTGATTTTTTCGATGGCAGGGTACGTCTACATTTGATTTATGGCGATGCGGCTGATGCACTGGCCAAAGCCGATTTCAGCGCCGATGCATGGTTCCTGGATGGGTTTACCCCGGCCAAAAACCCGCAATTATGGACATCTGATCTTTTACAGTCGGTTGGCCGTTTAACGCGGGCTGGTGGCAGTTTTGCAACATTCACGGCTGCCAGATCGGTACGGCAGGGGCTTATTGATGCTGGGTTTGATGTTGAAAAACGCCCCGGCTTTGGTCGTAAGCGCGATATGCTTGCTGGCCGGAAGGTGAGCGCTGTAGCACCATCGTTGGATCTGGCAAATTGCAGGATTGGTATCATTGGCGGTGGGATTGCTGGTGCCTCGGTTGCGGCAGGACTTGCGGCACGGGGTTTGGTGCCGCATCTTGTCGAGGCGGGTGAGGGGCTTGCTGGTGGTGCGTCAGGTAACCGGCTGGCTGTGCAAAGCCCGCGTTTGAGTGTCGATCATAACGCGGCGAGCCGACTGTCTGCTGATTGCCTGTCCTATGCGGCGCGATGCAGCGATGCCGCCGCCGCAACAATCGCCGACAAGGTTATTTCGCTCGATTGGCCAGCGCGCGAGGCGGTGCGGCAAGCTAAATTTCGGACGCAGTTCTGGCCCGAAGATTTGATGCAGTTTGTTGATATGGCCAGCGCGTCAAGCGTCGCCGGTATTCAGCTATCGCTTGGCGGTGTCTTGTATCGATATGGGCGGGTTGTTGATCCGATACGCCTAACCGCGCATCTTGCCAATGGCGCGGTCACCCATTTTGGCTTTCAGGTCAAAAACATTAGCCGCGGCAATGGTCAGTTTCACCTTCTGGCGGCTGATGGACGTCACCTGACGTTTGAGCGGCTGGTAATTGCGGGCGGTGCTGATCTGGCTGGGCTTCATGCAATGCTGGCGGTTACCGGCATTAATATTGACGTTACCTCTGGTCAGGTCAGTCATGTGCCGACGAATGCTGACCTGGCCGATTTGCAGGCGGGTATCAGTTTTGGTGGCTATCTGACGCCGGTCAAGGATGGCTTTCATGAATTGGGTGCAACTTTTGATCGTGAGGCGAGGGTTGAAGCCCTGCCAAGTGCGCATCTTCATAACCGCCAGCTCTTGCCGGATGATCTGGCGTGCTGCCTAACGGATACAGCAGGCTTTGGCGCGCGAGTGAGCCGCCGGGCCAGCACAGCAGATCGCAATCCGGTGTTCGGCAAGATCGACGATGATTTATTTGTGCTTGGGGCGCTTGGCGCACGCGGCCTGACCTTGGCGCCATTACTTGGCGATATGCTGGCAGCAGCGATAGCGGAGATGCCCGTCACGCTCGATCGTGATATCCGGCGCACACTTGATCCTTACCGCTTTCGACTGCGGGCAAGCCGCCTATAGCCCCAGCATTTCGCGGGCGTTAAAGCATTTGCCGTGATCGCTACAATCGGGGCCGAGAAGCGTCAGAAAAGCTGGTGAAATATCTGCAGGCTGTGGTAATAGAGCCGGATCTTCACCCGGAAATGCCGATGCCCGCATGCCGGTGGCGGTGCCGCCGGGATTGATCATGTTAATGCGTAAATTGGTTTTTTCGGTTTCGCCCGCCCAAACACGTCCCATCGCCTCAAGCCCTGCCTTGGAAATAGCATAAGGCCCCCAGAATGGCGCAATGCCATTAGCAACCCCTGATGAGACCAAAACGGCGCGGCCAGCTGGTGCGACAATCAACAGCGGTTCCATCGCACGGATTAAGTGCCACTGAGCGGTCAAATTAACCGAGATCGTGTTGTCCCAGACTTTGTCGTCAAGATGTGACAACGGGGTCAGTGGCCCGAGCATTGCAGCATTGGCAAGCAGACCGTCAAGACGCCCCCAGCGACCGTGGATCGCTGCAGCAAGGCGCGGCATTGCGGCATAATCAGCCATATCAAGCTCGACAATGGTCGCTTTCCCGCCAACCGCCTTAATCTCGTCATCAAGTTCTTCAAGTGCGCCCATAGTGCGGCCGGTAATGACCACCTCGGCGCCGGCCTTAATCGCCGCCAGTGCAACCGCTCGGCCAATACCACGGCTGGCGCCGGTTATCAGAATGACTTTATTTTTGAGATCGGGGGTCATGTGGCGCTCACGTCAGGGTTGGGAGGGCTAGCGGCTGCTGCCATGTGAAACACGTTTGCTCGATAGGCCAGAGGCCAGTTTAATCGGGTAATCTCCGGTAAAGCAGGCATCGCAGAATTGCGGGCCATTGGGATTGCGGCTTGCTTCACCCATGGCCCGATAAAGGCCATCGATTGAAATGAATGCCAGTGAGTCGGCGCCAATTTCCTTGGTAATGGCGTCAATGTCCAGCTTGGCTGCAATCAACTGGTCTCTGTCGGGCGTATCTACCCCGTAAAAACATGGATTTGTCGTTGGCGGGCTTGCAATACGCATATGCACCTCAGCCGCACCGGCAGCGCGCATCATCGCAACGATTTTGCGCGATGTGGTGCCACGCACAATCGAGTCATCAACCAGCACGACACGTTTACCGCGCACGGTTGCCGGATTGGCGTTATGTTTCATTTTGACGCTGTCGTTACGGCCTTGCTGTGTTGGCTGGATAAAGGTGCGACCGATGTAATGATTACGGATGATGCCAAATTCAAACTGGATTTTGGCGGCTTCGGCATAACCTAGAGCTGCCGGAACGCCGGAGTCGGGAACGGGAACAACCAAATCGGCGTCCGCTCCAGACTCATGCGCCAGCTCGGCGCCGATGGCTTTTCGCGCATGATAGACACCGCGCCCCTCAAGCACGCTGTCAGGGCGAGCAAAATAGATGTACTCAAACACGCAAAACCGGCTGGATTGCAACGGAAAAGGCTTGAGTGATTTGACGCCAGCCTTGGTAATCACGACCATTTCCCCCGGTTCTAGATCCCGCACAATCTCTGCACCAACAATGTCTAGCGCACAGCTTTCTGATGCCAAAACATGAGCATCGCCTTGTTTGCCGAGAACCAATGGCCGTACCCCAAGCGGGTCACGCACGCCGATCATCATGTCTTTGGCAACACAAACCAGCGAATATGCACCATCGATTTGCTTCAGTGCATCAATCAACCGGTCAGTTACCGTGTCCTGATGCGAGCGTGCAACCAGATGCACAATGATTTCAGTGTCTGATGATGATTGAAACAGACTGCCGGTTTCAACCAGTGATGAGCGCAGCCGCGCTGCATTGGTAAGGTTGCCATTATGCGCCAGCGCAAAGCCGCCAAAGGCCAGCTCTGATGAAAAAGGCTGGATTTCCAGCAGGGCGTTTGAATTCCCGCTCGTTGAATAGCGGTTATGCCCGATCGCCACATGGCCAACTAGATTTGCGATATTAGATGAGCCAGCGCCAAAATTTTCGCCAACGTGACCAAGACCACGATGCGCATAAAAGGACTTGCCGTCAAAACTAACTATGCCAACCGCTTCTTGCCCACGATGTTGTAGGGCGTGCAAGCCAAGCGCGGCGTTAATGCTGGCTTCATTCGTGCCAAAAATGCCAAAAACTGCACATTCTTCCTGTAAATGATCATCATCAAAAGGGTCGGTTGTTACCAAGCTCATAATTAATGTCCTAAGGTAAAGGCGGATATAATAACACCTAGATTTCCGCCATTGGCTGGGTTATCAACCAAAACACCGGTGCACGTCAAGTCGTGTCAGATATGCCATAGCGTGGCCGTACCAGCGGCTTTATTGCGCCTGTTCATCTTTGAATAGTTTCATGCCACTGTTGACCGCATTTTTTCCTGCCTCAAGTGGTGCTTTTAGGCTATCGCTTGTGGTGCCATCAAACAAAGGCGGGCGATAGGACAGTTTTTCGAGCAACTGATCCCGGTAATCCTCTGGCACAAAGTCCGCGAAATAATGGGCGCTGCGGCTGAGAAACGGCGTGCTCTGCGAATCCTTGACGATTTTTGGTAGATTTTTCTCACCTTCCGCTACAAACACGGCAATCACAAATACAATCAGTACAAGGCCATAACCGCGGGTAACGCCGAACAATACGCCCAGCCAACGATCAAGGCTGCCGAACCCGACACGCTTTAGTGACGGTGCCATTAGGCTTGCAAGGATAAACCATAAGACAATCGATGCGGCAAAGGGCAGGGCCCATGCCAATGCCGCGCCTAGGCCCTCGACTTGCAGCAAATCAACAATCGGATCTTCAATTTTTGGGGCGGTGAAATTTGCCACTAGGATTGAGACAACCCAGCCGATAAGACCCAGTAATTCACGCGTCATGCCGCGTAATGTGGACAAAACACAAGACAGCACTAGTACGAGCAGGATGCCGTAATCTACCAGTGTTAATGTCGTAAAGTCGATCATCCAGACCCTTTGTCAGAAACGGGTTGACAACAAAAGCGCTAAATTATGCGTTAGAGCTTTAATTTATTCCACCCATAAATTCGATCAACTCGGCCAATGTTGTTGGCTGTACCATCGATATTCCGGTCGTTTTAGCAATTGATTTTCGGGGGCGCGGCATGACTGCATTATCAAACCCCAGCTTGGCTGATTCTTTCAGACGAGCCTCAGCCTGTGCAACTTGCCGTAATTCAGCCGACAGCGCCACTTCGCCAAAAAACACTGTGCGTTTTGGCGCGGGCCGACCAGTCACCGATGAAATCAACGCCGCTGCGACTGCAAGATCTGCCGCTGTTTCATGGATTTTCAATCCGCCAGCTACATTCAGGAATATATCACGTCCCGATAACGGCACGCCGCATCGTGCTTCAAGCACCGCAGTCAGCATCGCAAGGCGACTTGAGTCCCAGCCAACCACATTACGCCGTGGACTTGCCAGCGATGATGGCGCAACCAGTGCCTCAATTTCCACAAGAACCGGTCGGCTGCCCTCGATGCCGGCAAACACTACAGCGCCGGTAACATCGTCGCGCCGGTCCGCCAAAAACAGCTCTGACGGGTTTGGCACTTCGGCAAGGCCGGCTTCGACCATTTCAAAAACGCCAATTTCGTCCGTCGCGCCAAACCGGTTTTTCACGCTTCGTAAGATACGGAGATGATGCGATCTGTCGCCCTCAAAATACAGTACCGCATCCACCATATGTTCAAGCACGCGGGGGCCGGCTATGGCGCCGTCTTTGGTGACATGGCCGACAATCAACAAGGCGACCTGATTGTTTTTCGCGGCTCTGATGAGTTCCTGAGCGGTGGCGCGTACCTGTGAGACCGTACCGGGTGCCGAATCCAGGCTTGGTAAAAACATCGTCTGAATCGAATCGATCACCACAATATCCGGCTTATTGACACCATCCATTGACGCTGCAATATCACTGGCATTTGTGGCGGTGCCAATCTCGACACTGGCCCTCGAAAGCCCAAGCCGCTGGGCACGCATGCGCACTTGATCAGCTGATTCTTCGCCCGAAATATAGGCTGCCTTAAGACCGGTCGCTGCCAGCTTGCAGGTGAGCTGCAGCAACAGGGTGGATTTGCCAATGCCGGGGTCGCCGCCGATTAATGTTGCCGATCCCGGAACCAGACCGCCGCCTGAAACACGGTCAAACTCGCTGATGCCTGAGCGCATTCGTGGCGGCGGCTCACTGCTGATATCAGGACAAAGCGACTCGAGCTGTATCCGGCGGCCGGTCACCCGTTTTCCGGGGCCTGACGGTACTTCTTTTCTTTCTTCGACAAGCGTGTTCCATGCGTCGCAATCATCACATTTTCCGGCCCATTTCGGGGCTACGGCACCACATTGCTGGCACACATATGCGACTGTACTTCGCGCCATTACAAATGTGCCTTGTTTGAGAGGGTTTTTTCTCTCGTCAACGGCCCATCTGATAAGCCATGCACAAATTGATGCACCGCCGGAACCCCGCTATTTTCCATATTTTCGGCAGATCCCGCCCAGATGATAACGCCATCATGCACCATTGCTACTTTATCGGCGATGCGTCGCACCGATGCCATGTCATGACTGATTGTCACGGTGGTCGCACCAAGCCGTTTGCGCGCGTCAATAATCAGGCGGTCAATAACCCCACTGGTAATCGGGTCGAGGCCAGATGTTGGCTCGTCAAATAAAAGGATTTCGGGCTCGTCAACAATTGCACGGGCGAGCGCAACACGCTTTTGCATGCCGCCTGATAATTCAGCCGGATATCGGTCAATAACTGCGGCGGCAAGCCCAAGCTGGCTGATCGTTTGGGCGGCAATATCACGAGCCTCGCTTTTGCCAAGATCGCGTTGATGGTGCAATCGAAAAGTTACATTTTCCCAGATTGGCAACGAATCGAACAATGCGCCAAATTGGAACGTCATGCCGAAACGCTGGCGTAGATCTTCAAGCGCAGCACGCCCCTGGCCGAGGATTTCTTTCCCGTCAATTTTTATACTGCCGCTATCTGGCGTGATTAACCCGTTAAGGCATTTCATCAAGACTGATTTGCCGCAGCCCGACGTCCCGATAATCACCAAGGATTCCTTCGGTGCGATGGTCAGATCAATGCCTTTTAGCACATGATTGGCGTCAAATGATTTGGTAACGGCCGACAATTCTATTTTTGGGGTCATCGCCATGCCTATCCCCCAAAAAACATTGTCGTGACAACATAATTGGCAATCAGGATCAAGATTGAGGCGGAAACAACAGCATTGGTTGTGGCCCGGCCGACCCCCTGCGCCCCGCGGCCTGAATGATAGCCGTGATAACAGCCCATAAGCGCGATCAGAAATCCGAAAACAGCGGCTTTTATCAGCCCAAGCGTCACGTCGGAAACTTCAAGATATTCGAGCGTTCGCGCCAGATAAATTGATGGATTAAAGCCCAGCCGATAAACCCCGACAATATAACCGCCAAAAACCCCGATCACGTCACCGACTAGCACCAAAAATGGCAAACAAATCGTGCCAGCCAGCAATCGAGGCGCAACAAGATATTGCATTGGCCGCGTCGATAAAGTGTCAAGTGCGTCAATCTGGTCGGTTACCCGCATTGTAGCAATTTCAGCGGCCATTGAGGCACCAATCCGGCCAGCAACCATTAATCCCGCCAAAACAGGCCCTAATTCGCGCGTGACTGACAAAACGACCACCGTTGCAACCGTGTCCTCGGCAGAAAAGCGGGCAAAGCCGGTATACGATTGCAGCGCCAGTACCATACCCGAAAACAACGTTGTCAGCCCAACGACGGGGAGCGAATAATAGCCAATGTCAATAATCTGGCGAAGCAGTTGCGGCCAATAATAAGGAGGGGTGAAAATCCAGCGCACCGCAGTTACCGAAAACAGTGTAATCCGGCCGAATGCGGCAAGGAAGGTGAGGATGGTGCGACCTATATTTTGGACAAAGCCGAGCATATGTCTGGAAACCGTCCTCGATAAATGGTGAAAAAGCCACTTTCGTTATGCCGATATTTGCCTTTTTTGGCTATAGGAAATCTGTCTGTTGCCGGAAAAATGGGAAGAAACTGCCCAAAGATCACCTGATAATTGACAAAAATTGGATCAGGGTAATGCCTAAACGCCGCCGTGATAATGCCAGTTTGCGCGTTGACCAAGATTTGTGATGATTTCATAGGATATCGTCCCAAGATCAGCTGCCATCGCTTCCAGCCGGTAATCATCATGGATCAGCGCGGCAAAATCGGCGCGTAGGGCAGCCTTATCAAGGTCAGTCACATCGACGGTGATGCTATCCATCGAAATGCGACCGATCACCGGTGCAACCTGTCCGCCAATTGATACTTTTGCCTTACCACCAAGCTGGCGTCGATAGCCGTCGGCATAGCCAACGCCGATCGTGGCAATCCAAGAGTTGCGCTGTAACTCGACTGTTCCGCCATAGCCAACCCGGTCACCGGCAACGGCATGACGGATTTGCAGAATTCGCGCCTGCCAGTCAAAAACTGGTCGTAACTGAGGCGTCGCTTTTTCAAGCGGATGAATGCCATAAAGCGCAATCCCGGGTCGGGTCATCTGGAAATGGTAGTCGTGACTCAGCAAACAGCCGGCGCTGTTGGCAGGGCTGGAAGGCACCCCCGGAAACCAGCTTCGAAGATCGTTAAAGCGGGCAAGTTGGCGCCGGTTAACCGGATCATCGATTAATTCACCGGAGACAAGGTGGCTCATCACATAGGCAATGTCTAACCCATCGAGGGCCGCCTTGTTCTGGATCAACCAGTCAGCCTGATCCGCATCCAGCCCGAGCCGCGTCATGCCGGTATCAAAATGAAGTAATGCCGGCAGTGATGTGCCAGTCTTTTTGGCGAAAAGCTGCCAGCGGGCAATTTGCTCAAGATCATTTAAAACCGGAATTAAATGATGCGCGGCAAGCGCGTCTTCTTGACCGCGTTGGGCGCCATGCAATACCATAATCGGCAGATCATTATGGTTTTTGGCACGAAATATCTTCCTTAATTCAATGGCTTCACCAAGGCTTGCGACAAAGAAAATTTCTGCGCCCGCACCTGCCAAAGCGCTGGCGACAGCGCCGCTGCCAAGGCCGTAACCGTTTGCCTTGACCATTGCTGCAGTCTTTGTTTTTGGTGATGACAGACTGTCGATATACCGCCAGTTTTCTACGATCGCATCAAGATCAACGGTGATCGCGCTATCGGCAGCTAGATCAGCGGAATTTGCG
>Ga0181565_10004550_pt1 | contig 10607 bp, 7 predicted proteins | sample 101ome_16_FD_129661 | JGI IMG/M metagenome (GOLD analysis project Ga0181565, IMG submission 129661) | Coastal salt marsh microbial communities from the Groves Creek Marsh, Skidaway Island, Georgia - 101401AT metaG (megahit assembly) | ecosystem: Environmental > Aquatic > Marine > Intertidal zone...
GACTTGTCCGACAATGTCCCGTTCCATGAAAATTCAGTTGATGTGATATACAGTAGTCACTTCTTGGAACATTTAAGTAAGAGCGATGGATATCATTTTCTAGAAAATATTTATAACTCTCTAAAACCCGGCGGATTATTAAGACTAGTTCTTCCAGACTTAGATATAGCGATTAATAGTTTTAATGAAGGTAAAATAGATAGCACCCAAGATCTTTTCTTTTATACAAGCGAGGATTTTGACTTCTCTGCGCACAAATATAATTACAATTTTAAAACTTTAAGTAACAAACTTGAAGAAATCGGATTTGTAAAAGTAGCTAAGATGAACTACCAAAATGGAGAGTGTCCAGATCTAGATTTCCTGGATTTGTATCCTGATCATTCAATGTATATTGAAGCATATAAACCTTAATTATTTTTTTGGCGATGTTTGAAATATCTATCTGTATCCCCACATTTAATCAACCTGAAAGTCTTGAGAAAACTTTAAGTACGCTAGTCTCGCAAGATACTAAAAATGTACAAATTCTAATTAATGATGGAAATTCAGATAACAAAAATTTAGATGTAGTTAATGGTTTCACTAAATCTTTGAACATTAAGTATGTCAAAGATCCTGGCAGAACAATTGATACTGCATTATTGGATTTGATTGAAATTGCAGATGGTAAATACATTTGGTGGTTTGGAGATGATCAGTTTAAAGAGGACGCAATTAAAGAAGCAATAAACTGCACAAAAAGTGACTATGATTGCATTTATGTTAATGGAGTGCTACATAATTCAAATAGATTGTTAGTTGAATCGAACGTAAAGGCTACAAATGATAAGAATATATTTCTTAATGCAATTGGTATAAATATTGGCTTTGTATCTAGCTTTATTTTTAAGAAAAGTTCTTCCATATCGTTTATTGACAAAGTAAGAAACTTTATGATCGAAGAGAAGAAATTTGTTCCATCTCCTACTTTTTCAAATGTATATATTCTTTTGCATATTATAGCTAAGGGCGACAATTTTCTTTTTCATTCTAAGCCATTATTTACCTGTGTTCCACATGATGGCAATCATTTTTTAAAGAGCAAAGTTAGGGATTCTGGAATTGTGCTTAATGATGCTTTTTTTGTATTTGGCATTAATATGAAAGACATATTTGTTTTATTTCATGATCAGTTTGATAGGGCATTAATTAAAAAATTAATTAATGATTCATTTAAATCAGCTTGGCGGGGTGTCATTGTTGGCACTGCAATGGGCTGGGATACAACCAAAAGTTATAATGAGTTTTCTAAAAAACTGTCTTTGTTAAAAAATTATTATAATCAACCAGAGATATTTTTAGCACTACCCCTATTCTTACTTCCCGAGAGAATAGTAAGATTTTTATATCGCATTTTCAAACTAATAAAGGCTTAGATTATGTGTGGCATTGGCGGTTATTTATTTCAGAAAGTCGGGAGTGATTTTGATGCAGTAATGCCGCTTGAATCAATGATTCAAAGAATGTCTAGTCGAGGTCCAGATGCTAATGGCAAGTGGTTATCAGAATGCAAGATGGCTGGAATTTGTCATACCCGTTTATCAATTATTGACTTGAATGAACGTTCTAAACAGCCAATGACCTCACTTTGCGGTAGGTATGTAATTGCTTTTAATGGAGAAATTTATAATTACAAATCGATAAGAAGATTGTTATTGAATAAAGGTGTAAAGTTACGAACTACTAGCGATACTGAAGCCATCTTAGAATTGTTTGCGCTTTATGGTAAGCCTTCATTTGAAAAGTTAAGAGGCATGTTTGCTTTTTCTATTTATGATATCAAAGATAGATCTTTTATTCTTGTAAGGGATCCATACGGAATAAAGCCACTGTATTTAGCAAAATCCAGAAATGGCTGGGTATTTGCATCACAGGTCAAAGCATTAATTGATAGTAGACTTGTTTCAAAAACACCCTCAGCTCATGGCCAATTTGGATTTTGGCTATATGGTTCTGTTCCAGAGCCATATACATGGTATGAAGATATTACAGCACTTCAACCAGGCACTTGGGTATGTATTAAAAGTAATGGCGTCTCTTCATCTAAGAGTTTTAAAAATATTTCCGATGAGTGGATTAATGCAAGCCATTCACACCATACATTGAGTGAAGTTAGAGAGAGATTTCAGTGCGCTATTCGTGAAAGTATTATTAGCCATATGGTTTCTGATGTACCCATTGGTTTGTTTTTATCTGGCGGGGTTGACTCTGGGTCGCTGGCGGGTGTAATGTCAGAAACTATGAATAATATTACTGCAATTACCCTAAAATTTGATGAGTACAGTGGCAACAATGATGAGTCTGTTCATGCAAAAGTTATGGCAAAAAACTTTAAGATGAATCATCATATTAAGGTTGTTGATAAAGCTGAATTTATTAGCGATATCGATACGATTCTGTATGATATGGATCAGCCTACTATTGATGGATTCAATTCCTGGTATGCAAGTAAGGCCGCTTCAGAATGTGGCCTCAAGGTATGCCTAAGCGGTATTGGAGCAGATGAGATTCTTTGTGGATACCCTAGTTTTTCAAAAATTCCCCTGTTTCAATCTCTATGGAACAGTGCATTTAAGTTTGGGAAATTGACTACTATTGTAAAATTAATTGCATCTTACCTTCTCCCAAGGCATAAATCTGAAAGGATTCGCGCTATTTCATCCGGTCCTATCGACCTTTCGACAGCATATTGGATTCAGCGTGGGCTTTTCTCACCTAAAGATGCATTATTAATCAATTCTGATTTATTTAAGACTCTTAAAAATATTGAACCTTCAGCATTTGTTGAGAAATATTTTGATAATTTATTAGATTCCTCAGCTATCTCCATTTCTTTATTAGAAAGCCGCGCATATTTAGCTAATCAATTACTCAGAGATTCTGACTGGGCTAGTATGGCACATGGTGTTGAATTAAGAACCCCATTTGTAGATACGAAGCTACTTTCGACTATTGTTGATTTAATTCCAGAATTCAAAAACAATGTGGGAAAGAAAATTTTATCAGATACGCCAACAAGTCCACTTCCAAGAATAATTCAGCAAAAAAATAAGACTGGATTTGGAATTCCTGTTGCTTCATGGATTGACAAAGGAAGTTCGAGGTCATCTGAATTTTCAGAAAGCATGTTTGTTGCAAAATTTGTTGCTGAGAATTATTAGCTAGGTCATTTGAAGTGATTTCATTAAATATTAATACACTTAAAATAGGAATTTTTTTCTATTTTATTGCCTATGGATATTTTGGTGCTGCCGTAGCAAAAAATAATGAACTAGACTTCGCATCAATTCTGATAACGTTTATTTTATCTCTTATTTTTGTTGCTTATAGTAAAACGCCAAGTCATATAATTGAAGAGTACAGTGTAAAAATAAATATTACCAAAATAAATATTTTTATTTTTATAGTTGTTCTTTCTTTAGTATCCTCATTATTTTATGAGAATTTGAATTATTTTCTATATTCAGATGAATTGTCTTATGCAAAAAGTGCTCATAGGCACGGTTTGGAAGTTTCACTAATATTATCCAAGCTTGGTTATTTCGCTGATATAAAGGCAAAATACTTAATTCAGCTGATTGGTCTAATTTCTCTTATTCATTTTTATATAGTTTGGAAGCTAATAGATAGGAATAGATATTTAGTAGCAATCGCTATTCTTTTCGTTATATATAGACTAGTGTTTGATTTTATGGGAGGGAATGCCAATCCTCATCCCCCATTAGATTTGATTTCAATATTAGCATCTGGATCATTTCTAGGAATAAGTAATATTGGATTAAAGCTGTCATATTTTTTAACTTATTGCTTATTCCATTTATTAATTTACTTAAGGATTAAGCCAGACCTAGGATCTGTCAAAACTTTTATAGTTGTCGCTGTTATCTCAACAATTCCAATAATTTTCCAATTTTCATTTATTATTGAGCATGCAATATGGGGATATTTTTTCACTTCAATTCTGCTTCTTGAAGTTATGAATCCAGGAAGAATTAAACTAAACAGGGTTGTCCCATTGATCGCAATTGGAGTCCTGTTTAGACAGTCAATTTTTGTTCTACTTCTCCCAATTATAATCTTGTTTATCTGGGAAAGTCGGGCAGTCTCTCTTAGACAAAGAAAGAATTATTTTCCATTTTTTATTTTAATAATTGCCGTGCCAATATTCCTAAATAGCCTGATTAATGGCACACCAGTTACTAGTTCTATTAATGATATAAATATAACGAAAAATATTGATATTATCTTTAGTTATGGTTACATGTTAGATTCTTTTAAAAATTCATTTGGATATATTCTTCTACCGTTATTTTTATTCGCATTCATCCCAGAAAATAAAGGAAATATTCGTAAATCTATTTCAGTTTTTATTTTATTTCTAGTTTTTTATTTTACCTATCATTTAATAGATCAAAACGCATGGACTATCGAAAAATATAAGGTTGAATATTTTGCGCCATTTATATTACTTGGGCTTGTTAAATTCGCAAAAATACTTCCCAAGTATTTGTTATTAGGATTTTTGATTTTGCTCTTAGTTTTAAATTTTAATTCCAATAGGTTTGAAAGCCTGTTAAAGCCTAGCCATGATTGTTCTAATGTAGTGCATTATGATTATGAGCAAGCATATGATTATATCTCGCAAGTAGGAGCCAGAGGTGTAACGTATTCTATTGGCGCTACTTATGGAGTGTTACCGGAAGTAATTGCCGGATATTCTGTATCGGAGCTAGAGTTTGCAAAAAAACTTTATACATCAGTCATGCAAACAAAGATAATCCATCCAGTGTCAACCGCTGAAATTTTAAGTATATTTAAAAAAACACGTGTTGAATATATTATCGTGCCAAGAAATTTAGTCACGGATAGTGAATTATTTTATAAGAATTCGAGTTTTGATATTGTTTTCGGAGATTTGAATAGCTCTTCTTGTGGTGAATTATTAATCCTTAAGAAAAATAATTTTTCTGAGTTAAATGGCAGGTAAAAGTAAAAAAAAGATTTTGATATATATTAGATATTATTTACCGGGCTTCAGGTCAGGCGGTCCGGTGCGGAGCATATCAAATATGGTTAAGACATTAAATCATAAATATGACTTTTATATTGTTTGTCTGTCTTATGATTATGGAGAAAATAAGCGTTATGAGAATGTATCTGGAAGTTTTTGGAAAGAGCATGAAGGGGCACGCATTCTTCACTTGGATAGATACCAGGTTCCCTTTGCAAGTATCTTAAAGAGTGTTCGAAGGCTTAGACCAGATATTGTATACTTTAATAGTTTTTTAGATCCACTCTTTACCTTTTTACAGCTTTGGTATTATCTAACAAAGAAAATAAAAATTATTATTGCCCCACGAGGAGAGCTTACTCCTGGTTCATTATCGCTATCAAGGTTTAAAAAAAATACATATATTTATATATTTAAAAAAATCTACCTTTCAAAAAAAATATTCTGGCATTCTACAAATGAAGAAGAGTTTAAGCAAATCATGTTGAATATTGGCGTGGATAGAAGGTATGTATGCACTGCTGATAATATCCCATTTTTTGAGGAGCAAAGATTTAATCAAGTTAATAAAGAGCCAAATAAATTAAAAATAATCTTTCTCTCTAGAGTTACTCCTGTAAAAAACCTTCTGTATGCTTTGAACACTTTAAAGTATTGTAAATCTAATATTGCATTTGATATATATGGCGAGATTGGAGATAAGAATTATTGGTACCAATGTAGTAGAAAAATTCATTCGCTACCAAGTAATATCTCTGTCAATTATTGTGGAACTGTTTCTCCTGATAAAGTTTATGAAACACTTTCTCGTTATCATTTATTTTTTCTTCCAACTTTGGGTGAAAACTTTGGGCATGCTATATTTGAAGCTCTTTCTGTAGGCTTGCCTGTGCTGATTAGTGATCAGACCCCTTGGACTGATCTGGTTAATAAGAGTAATTATGCAGCTATCTCTTTACATAAACAGGAGAGTTATGCAGCTTTTATAGAGCGCTTATCAAAGATGAAAAATAGTGATTTTATTAATTTGAAAAGTTGCGCATTTGAATTATTCAAGGAATATGTAGACTCGAATAATTTCATCTCTGATTATGAAGATATGTTTTCAATTTAAAATGTTATGAGTGAAAAAATTTTTTATTATTGAACCTATTTATAAAGTTAAAAAGCACATATAAAGAGGGAAACTAAAAAAGCAAATCCTAAGAGCAATATATATTTCATTTTGAATTATAATATCTTCATAGGTGTTTCATTTGCTATTATATTTAAAATCTTACTTTCATGATTTCTTATTGGTTATTTTGATTTATTTCTTGCCATTCTAGTATATGTAATTGATGATAAATGTCTTGAATTTTCAGAAGGATATGCAAATTAAAAATATAATGATATTTTTGATTTCAGTTTGTTTTATTAAAGAGTTTTTTATACTATGACAGATATTAATTTTTCAGGAAAAATTTTGTTAATTACTGGTGGAACGGGGTCGTTTGGAAACGCTGTCCTGAGTCGTTTCTTAAAATTAGATATTGGTGAAATTCGTGTTTTTAGTCGTGATGAAAAAAAGCAGGATGATATACGTCGAAAGTATTCTGATAGTCGCCTTAAATTTTATATTGGAGATGTTAGAGAGTATGATTCAATAATAAATGCAGTTAGAGGAGTAGATTATATATTTCATGCTGCAGCTTTAAAGCAAGTTCCATCATGTGAATTTCATCCTATTGAAGCTGTGAAGACTAATATTATCGGTACAGAAAATGTTTTGACAGCAGCAATTAATACGGGTGTGAAACGTGTAATTTGCTTAAGTACCGATAAGGCAGTGTATCCAATTAATGCCATGGGAATCTCTAAGGCAATGATGGAAAAAATTATTTTAGCTAAGTCTCGACAGGGTGGCAACACTACAATAATTTGCACCACCCGATATGGGAATGTTATGGTATCGAGAGGGTCAGTTATTCCATTATTTGTAGAACTAATAAGTAAAAACAAAGAGCTGACAATAACTGATCCCAACATGACACGCTTTATGATGACTTTAGATGATGCGGTTGATCTTGTGTTGTTTGCATTCAACAAAGGAAATTCTGGCGATATTTTTGTTCAAAAGGCCCCTGCTTCCTCAGTTGGCATAATGACAAAGGCTTTGTGTGATTTAATGGGCAAACCAGATTACCCAACTCGTGTTATTGGTACAAGACATGGAGAAAAAAGATATGAATCTTTACTCTCCAAAGAGGAGATGGCATTTGCTATTGATATGGGAGACTATTATAGAATTCCTCCAGACACGAGAGATATGAATTATTCAAAATACATGGATCTAGGAGATGAGAACATCACTCATTCCGAAGAGTATAACTCAGACAACACCAAACAACTAAGTTTGCAAGAAATGAAAACTTTGCTAAATAAAATCAAATTTGTAGAAGCCGCGTCCAGAGGTGAAACTATAGATCCAGAGGAATAATGAATATATTAGTGACTGGCGCTAATGGTTTTATTGGCAAGAATCTGGTTGTTCGTTTAAATGAGCTAGGCCTTAATGTTCTAAAATTTTGCCGTGAAAATTCGATTCAAGAACTAGAAGGACTTATCAAAGATGCTGATGTGATTGTTCATTTAGCAGGCGAAAATAGACCTAAAAGAACAAAAGATTTTAATGTTGTCAATGTTGGATTAACTTCATCTATTTGTAAAACTTTAAAAGTTTTAAAAAAGAATATCCCCATTGTTATGGCTTCATCTACTCAAGCCAATTTTGATAATCCCTATGGCAAGAGTAAGTTGGGAGCCGAGTTCATTTTAGATGAGTTTGAGATTGACACAGGATGTCCTGTATATGTGTATCGTTTACCCAGCATATTCGGAAAGTGGTGTAAACCCAATTATAATTCTGTTATAGCCACCTTCTGCTATAACATAAGCCACAATATTCCTATACAAATCAACAATGCTTATTCTGAATTGAGTTTGATATATATTGATGATGTTATTGAAGAGTTTGTTAAGGTTATAAATGGCAAAACAATAGATAAAGAAAAATTATCAATTAATCCGGTGTATAAAATTAAGTTAGGTGATTTGGCTAATCAAATTATTGCATTTAAAGAGAGTCGAGAATCTCTTATTCTTGATGAAGTTGGTACAGGTTTTATGAGAAAGTTATATTCAACATACCTGAGTTATTTAAGTCCTGAGCAATTTTCGTATCCGATACCTTCGCATAGTGATAAGCGTGGTATATTTGCAGAGGTTCTTAAAACAAAAAATAGTGGACAAATTTCATTCTTCACTGTTAATGTAGGAGAGACAAGAGGCGGACATTATCACCACTCAAAAAATGAAAAGTTTCTAGTCGTTCAGGGTGAGGCTAAATTCGGTTTCAAAAATATAATCACAGATGAAACATATGAAATTAGCACCACAAGTAAAAATTTAAAAATTATTGAAACCATACCTGGTTGGTCACATAACATTACCAATATTGGCAATAATGTAATGATTGTTATACTATGGGCGAATGAATTATTTAATCCTAATAAGCCTGATACTTTAAATTACGAGATGAATAGGAAAATATAAAAATGAAAAAATTAAAAGTCGTAACAGTTGTTGGTACGCGTCCAGAAATCATAAGACTGGCATGCACAATTAAAAAACTCGATGAACACTGCGAGCATATTCTTATTCACTCAGGACAGAATTTTGATTACGAGTTAAATGAAATTTTTTTTAGTGATCTAAATATTAGAAAGCCAGATTATTTTTTGGATGCGGCTGGTAAATCTAGTATTGAAACTATTGCAAACGTTATTGTGAATGTTGATAAAGTTTTAGAAAAGGTGCAGCCAGATGCAGTACTTGTTTTGGGCGATACTAACAGTTGTATGGCTCTTTTATCTGCTAAGCGAAGAAAAATACCAACATTTCATATGGAGGGCGGCAATCGTTGTTTTGATCAACGTGTCCCGGAAGAAATTAATCGTCGTTTAATAGATCATATGGCTGATATTAACTTAACTTACAGCAGTATTGCTAGAGGGTATCTCTTGAGTGAGGGCTTGCCGGCTGATATGGTTATCAAAGTTGGAAGTCCAATGTTTGAGGTTATTAATACCTATAGAGATGAGATAAGTGCATCAGAAATCTTGACTAAATTAAATTTAAAAAAGGACGGCTTTTTTTTAGTGAGTGCTCACCGTGAAGAAAATATTGATTCAGATATTAATTTTTTAAGATTAATTGACTCTTTAAATATACTTGCGGAAACCTACAATATTCCAATTATAGTATCAACCCATCCTCGCACTCAAAAACGTATTGATATTATTGATGCTAATTTACACAACTTGATTAATTTGATAAAACCACTTGGATTTTTAGATTACAACAAATTACAAATTTCGGCAAAGGCTGTGCTTTCAGATAGTGGAACCATTAATGAGGAGTCATCCATTATGAACTTTCCAGCACTGAACTTACGCGAAACCCATGAGAGGCCTGAAGCAATGGAAGAAGCCACAGTTATTATGACTGGTCTTGAAATTGAAAGAATTATGCAGGGACTAGCCATTCTAGAATTTCAGCCACGAGGTTCTGAAAGATTGATTAGACAAACATACGATTACTCAATGCCTAATGTTTCAGATAAGTTAGTCAGAATAATTCATAGTTATACAAGTTATTTGAATAAGGTTGTATGGAAGAAGTATTAGGCATTGTTTTGCAAATAAATAAGGATTTGAGGAGATGTGGTTTTGCAGATTGTAATCCCAATGTCAGGTTTTGGAAAGAGGTTTAGAGAGGCTGGATACCTTATTCCAAAGCCCTTGATAGAAGTCGATGGAAAACCAATAATTCACTATATTGTCGAGATGTTTTCTGAGCAAGACGACTTTATTTTTATTTGTAATAAAGATCATTTGGAAAAACCTGAATATAAGATGAAAGAGATTTTGAAGTTTATTGCCCCTAGAGGAACAATAGTTTCAATTGAACCGCATAATTTAGGACCAGTCCATGCTGTTTTGCAAGCATCAGAATATATTAATTTAGAAGAAGAAATTATAGTTAATTATGCTGACTTCACTTGTGATTGGGACTATAAAGATTTCTACAAAACTGTGCGTGAGTCCCTATGTGATGGGGCTATTCCATGTTATCGTGGCTTTCATCCGCATACAATTTGGAGTAATTATTATGCATATATTCGAGAAGAGAATAAACGAGCATATGACATTCAAGAAAAAAAACCATTTACTAGCTCTCCAACTGAGGAATTTGCCTCTAGCGGCACTTATTACTTTAAAAGTGGGAGTGTTATGCTACGTTATTTTGAACGTTGTGTTTCTGAAGGATTAATGACTAATGGCGAATATTATGTCAGTATGGTATATAAACCAATGATACAAGATGGACTCAATATTCAAATATATGAACTGGAACATTTTATGCAGTGGGGAGTGCCTTCAGATCTTAAAGAATATTGCTACTGGTCTGGAATCTTTCGTACAATTCTTGACAAAGATATCACTCCAAAACA
>Ga0181565_10004551_pt1 | contig 10607 bp, 11 predicted proteins | sample 101ome_16_FD_129661 | JGI IMG/M metagenome (GOLD analysis project Ga0181565, IMG submission 129661) | Coastal salt marsh microbial communities from the Groves Creek Marsh, Skidaway Island, Georgia - 101401AT metaG (megahit assembly) | ecosystem: Environmental > Aquatic > Marine > Intertidal...
ATCGATTTCACATCGCTCCATCATGTTCGCGTCTATCGCGGAGGGAACCACCCATATTAAGGGGTTTTTAGAGGGCGAGGATGCGCTGGCCACGGTTGCGGCCTTCCGTGCTATGGGGGTCAGAATTGATGGCCCGCAGGATGGGGAGGTGGTCGTACACGGGGTGGGTCTCAATGATCTCAAAACGCCAGAAGCTCCGCTTGACATGGGTAATTCGGGCACCAGCATGCGCTTGATATCAGGAATTGTGGCCGGTGCGGGCCTCGAGGCGACTCTGACCGGCGATGTCTCTTTGTGTAAACGTCCCATGGGTCGGGTGATTAATCCGCTTACCGAAATGGGTGCGCGCATCGACTCGGAAGAGCAGGGTCGGCCACCCCTGCGGATTCATGCGGGCTATCCCCTGAACGGTATTGACTACGAGCTACCTATGGCGAGTGCGCAGGTCAAGTCCTGTGTTTTACTCGCCGGTCTATGGGCCCAGGGGCGGACATCGACTAAAGAGCCGGCTCCCACTCGAGACCATACCGAGCGAATGTTGAAGGGTTTCGGTTATCCGATTGTGCATCAGGGGGATCGCGCTTCGCTCGAGGGGGGGCATGTCTTGCGCGCATGCGACATTGAAATACCGGCTGACATTTCGTCGGCTGCGTTTTTCATGGTAGCGGCCTCAATCGCACCTGGTTCGGATTTGACCTTGTCTCACGTGGGGATCAATCCAACTCGTGTGGGCGTTATTAATATTTTGCGTTTGATGGGTGCCGATATCGAACTGCTCAATGAACGGGAAATTGGCGGTGAGCCAGTGGCCGATATACGAGTCCGATACGCGGAGTTGCAAGGCATCGAAATCCCCGAAGAGCAGGTGCCCCTAGCCATAGATGAGTTCCCAGTGCTGTTTATCGCAGCGGCCTGTGCTAAGGGCAGGACGGTGTTGAGAGGAGCGGAGGAGCTTCGTGTTAAAGAGAGTGATCGTATCGCTTCTATGGCTGAGGGTTTGGCGACACTGGGTATTCACGCGGAGGTGCTTGAAGACGGCATCATCATTGATGGCGGAAGCATGGGGTCTGGTACGATCAACACCTATCATGACCACCGTATCGCCATGAGCTTCGCCATTGCCGCGCTGCGCGCTGAGGGTGAAATTCGGGTGCTGGAGTGTGATCCTGTGGCGACCTCTTTCCCCAATTTCGACGCGATTGCGAGAGGGCTTGGTTTGCAAATTACGACGCTCGATGGTGAAGAATGATTCCGGTTCTGACCATCGACGGCCCGAGTGGCGCAGGAAAGGGGACTGTAGCGCGCTTGGTTGCGCAGCAGCTGGGATGGCATCTACTCGATTCGGGTGCACTGTACCGTTTAACTGCGTTGGCTGGGATTGATCGCGGTTTCGATTTGAATGATGAGGTAGCGGTAGCCAGCTGTGCTCGGGCCCTCGCGGTTGAATTCAAGATAATAGAAAACAGCGTTGTCATCGAGCTGGATGGCTGCGATGTCACCACCCGTGTACGCAGCGAAGAAGCGGGGATGGGTGCTTCTACCGTAGCTGCATTACCCGCCGTTCGGGAGGCTCTGTTTGATCGACAGAGGCAATTCTGCCAAGCGCCCGGACTCGTCGCAGACGGTCGAGACATGGGGACCGCTATTTTTCCAGATGCCATGGTGAAAATTTTCCTTACCGCGAGCGCAGAGGCTCGGGCCGAGCGACGCGCTAAACAGTTGATTCAATTGGGCGAAAGTGTTAGTCTGCCGCGCCTTTTAGAGGACATCAAAGCCCGCGATGAGCGCGACAGCGCACGCTCGGCCTCGCCTCTGAAACCTGCTGATGACGCAATTTTGGTGGATTCCACTGCATTGAGTATCGAGCAGGTCGTCTCTCGCGTGTTAAGTGAGCTGGCGGCAAAACAGAAGTAAAACGGTACGTGTAGGCCTCACCAGCGTCGGCCATGCGTATTTTTATTAACAACCCGCGTGAGCTGGAGCGCGGCGAGAGTCGAAAGACTCAAACACACAGGTAAAATCACATGAGCGAGAATTTCGCCGAATTATTTGAAGAAAGCTTGAAAACCGTTGACATGGAGCCCGGCTCAATTGTCACGGGTGTTGTTATTGATATCGATAACGAGTGGGTAACGGTACACGCTGGTCTTAAATCAGAAGGTGTTATCCCAATGTCTCAGTTCGTTGATGCGAACGGAGAGTGCACATTGTCGATTGGCGACGAAGTGCAAGTTGCGCTCGAAACTGTAGAAGACGGTTTCGGTGAGACTAAGCTGTCGCGCGAGAAAGCGAAACGTGCCGAGTCATGGAAAGATCTCGAAACAGCACACGCTGGCGACGAAGTTGTTAGAGGAATTATTAACGGTAAGGTCAAAGGTGGCTTCACCGTCGATATCAACTCAATCCGTGCGTTCTTGCCCGGCTCTTTGGTTGATGTCCGTCCGATTCGCGAAACCTTGCATCTTGAAGGCAAAGAGTTGGACTTCAAAGTGATCAAACTGGACCAGAAGCGCAACAACGTAGTGGTATCACGTCGTGCGGTTATGGAAGAGGCCAACAGCGCTGAGCGTGAGACCCTGCTTGAGAATCTTCAGGAAGGTATGGCTGTTAAAGGTGTGGTTAAAAACCTTACCGATTACGGTGCCTTCGTTGATTTGGGTGGTGTTGACGGTCTCTTGCACATCACCGATATGGCATGGAAGCGTATCAAGCATCCGTCTGAAATCGTTGAAGTGGGTCAAGAGATTGACGTTAAAGTCCTCAAGTTCGACCGCGATCGTAACCGTGTGAGCCTGGGTCTCAAGCAGTTGGGTGAAGATCCATGGGTTGAGATCAAGAACCGCTACCCAGAAAACGCACGCGTTATGGCTACCGTTACCAACTTGACTGACTACGGTTGCTTTGCTGAGTTGGAAGAGGGCGTCGAAGGTCTGGTACACGTGAGCGAGATGGATTGGACTAACAAAAACGTTCATCCTTCAAAAATCGTTCAATTGGGCGATCAAGTTGAGGTGATGGTTCTGGATATCGACGAAGAGCGTCGTCGTATTTCTCTTGGTATCAAACAGTGCCAGCAGAACCCTTGGGATGCATTTGCGGCTCAGTACAGCAAAGGCGACAAAATCTCTGGTGCCATCAAGTCTATCACCGACTTCGGTATTTTCATTGGTCTGGAAGGTAACATCGACGGTCTAGTACACCTGTCAGATATCAGCTGGAACGAAACCGGTGAAGAGGCTGTTCGCAACTTCAAGAAAGGCGACGAGATCGAGACCGTGATTCTTTCTATTGATCCTGAGCGTGAGCGTATCTCTCTCGGTATTAAGCAATTGGAGAATGATCCTTTCTCAAACTACGTCGCTGAAAACGACAAAGGCGCAATTGTAAGCGGTGAAGTAATTGAAGCCGATGCGAAAGCGATCGTTGTTCGTTTGGCAGAAGATGTTGAAGGTGTATTGAAAGTAGCTGACATCAGTCGCGAGCGTATCGAAGATGCTCGTAGCGTCTATAAAGAAGGCGATACGGTGGAAGCTAAGATCATTGCTGTGGATCGCAAGAACCGCACCATTGGCTTGTCAGTGAAAGCGAAGGATTACGAAGAAGAGCAAGAAGCGGTTAAATCAATGCGTGAGCAAGACGCTGCAACTTCTTCGCCTGGTACGATCGGTGACTTGATCAAGGCGCAGATGCAAGATCAGTAGTAAAAGTCTGAAAAAAAGGCCCCGGAAGGGGCCTTTTTTTTGTTTTAAATTAGAGGCTTGTGATATCTTTAGAGCCCTCAGAATACAGTGTAGAAATCGTTGCATGACTAAGAGTGAATTAATTGAGGCCATTGCTGCTAAGCAGACTCAGCTATCCCTTAAAGACGTAGAGTTGGCCGTAAAGGGCGTAATCGAGCAAATGTCCGATTCGCTCGCGTCAGGTGAGCGAATAGAAATTCGAGGCTTTGGCAGTTTCTCGCTGCATTACCGAGAGCCCCGCTTAGGGCGCAATCCTAAAACAGGCGATACCGTCGATTTAAGCGGGAAATATGTCCCTCATTTTAAACCCGGTAAAGAACTTAGGGACCGCGTCAATAAAGGGCTCTCGTTGTCATGAGTGAAGCCTAAGTGAAATTACTGGGTCGCGTAACGGGCATTCTTTACGTTGTTGCGTGCGCCATCTTGTCGGTCGTATTTGTTGAGTTAAACCCTGAGGAGACCGAACTCGCCCTAGGTACTATTCGTTTTTCCCTACCTCTAGGTGCTTGGTTAGTGTTGTTTTTCGTGTTTGGGGCCGTTTTTATGTGGTTAGTCACGTTGCCGCTGGTGGTTCGGATTCGCTGGCGTTTGAAGCGACTGGAAAACAAACAAGGCGAAGAGTGAGTTGTTAAGTGAGTCAATTTGCTTTGTTCTGGGTGCTCTTTGCCGCCATTGTGATTGGGTGGTTGCTTGGGCGGTTCTCTGTTCAGAAATCGTCTTCTCGCGAGCGCTCTAGCTCCTATTATCAAGGCCTCAACTACTTACTTGACGGTAAGCCAGACGGCGCGACCGACGCGTTTATCGACTCTCTTGAGGTTAACGCCGAGACCTTTGAAACACACCTTTTATTGGGGAACCTGTTGCGTAAACGTGGTGAGGTTCAACGTGCTATCCGAGTACACGCAAATATTCTTGAGCACAGAGCGCTTCAGGATGAGCAGAAGCACGAAGCACACCTCGAGCTGGCTCGTGATTACATCAGCGCGGGCCTGCTCGATCGTGCGGAGCAACTTCTACTTGACTTGATTTCCGAGTCGGCCCTTAAAGGAGTCGAAGCTCGCCGTTATCTGATAGAGATCTACCAGGCAGAGAGGGATTGGGATAAAGCCATAGCTATGGCCGGGTCTCTGTTATCTAAGCGCGGTTTATTCCAGGGAAGGAAAAACGAAATAAAGGGCCCTGGGGAGCAATCCGTTCACGTGCTGTTGCCCCACTTTTACTGCGAGCTTGCCGAGAAGCATAAAGCGAGCGGCGATATCAACTCTGCTAAGCAGGCTTTGGGCGCTGCATTTCGTGAAGATCCCAATAATGTCCGGGTGACGCTCATGCGCGCGCAGCTTGAGGCGGTCGAGGGCGAATATGAGAAAGCACTTGGGTTACTGCTGCAAGTGGAGAATCAAGACAAGGAGTTTCTCCCTGAGGTGGCTTCCCTGTTTAAGCAGTGTGCCGAAGCGCTAGGGCAGCTTGATCGATACGAGCGGTTTTTGCGCGACAGTATGCAAAAGTATCCCAGCACGGGTTTAGTGATTGCATTAACGGACTTGATAAAAGATCGTGAGGGTGCAGAGGCCGCCACCTTGTTTTTGACCGATGCTATGCGTAATGCGGCCTCTTTACGAGGTCTGTATCGACTTATGATCTTGCAACTAGAAGAAAGTCGTTCCCAACTCTCATCTAAGCTAGAAGTGGCTATGGAGCTGATGCGACAGCTGACAGAGACTTCTCCTGGTTACCGTTGTCAGCACTGTGGGTTTCGGGGTAAACACCTACACTGGTTTTGCCCCGGCTGTAAGTTTTGGGGCTCGATCAAGCCCATTGGATTAATTAAAAAGTTGAATTCATGAATGTATCAAACGGTAGTCCCATCGTAGTTGCACTTGATTTTCCAGATGAGGCGAGCTCACTGCACCTGCTTAATCAGCTTGATCCCGCGCTGTGCCGCCTCAAAGTCGGGAAAGAGATGTTTACTCGTTTGGGGCCAAAATGGGTAGAACGTTTGCAAAAGATGGGTTTCGACGTATTTTTGGATTTAAAGTTTCACGATATCCCCAACACGGTCGCTGCGGCCTTGCGCGTGTCTGCTGATCTCGGCGTTTGGATGGTTAATGTTCATGCCAGTGGCGGGCGCTCAATGCTCACTGCGGCTGCTGAATCTATATCCCACTATGCTACACGCCCTATATTAACGGCAGTTACGGTTTTAACCAGCATGGACGAGCGGGAACTGACTGGAATAGGGATTGGGGTAGCTCCTGAAGCTCAAGTTGAGCGTTTGGCGAAGTTGAGTCGCGAATGCGGAATCGATGGTGTTGTTTGCTCGGCACGAGAGGTTGGTTTGGTCAAGCGAGCATGTGGTTCGGATTTTTTAACCGTCACGCCAGGTATTCGCCCTGAGGGTTCGGAACTGGGCGATCAAAAACGGGTCATGACACCGCCACAAGCTATAGCCGCTGGCGTTGACTTCATGGTGATTGGGCGCCCGATTACGCGTGCCTCGGATCCCCTTGCTGCACTGCGCGATATTCATGCCAGCTTATCCGCCGAGAACTCAGCTTTTTAGTTTAAGTTCGGTTCTTTACCGTCAAAAAATCGTATCGCTCTTTGAGTATCTCTATGTTGATCGTGCGCACCGCGCATTGAACTATCAATAGGAGAAACTTTATGAAAATACGAAACACAGTAAAACTTAATCTGGTACCCATCGCAGCAATCTGTGCCATGCTCTTGGGCTTTGCCGCTCCGTCTACGGCCTTCGCGCAAGAGGCCGAAATGACTGTAGCAACTGTACAGCAGGTCGATTTAAATGCTGCGGATGCTGAGACCCTAGCGGCTACGCTGAAAGGCGTTGGTTTGTCTAAGGCGAAGGCCATCGTAGCTTATCGTGAGATGTATGGTCCCTTCACCTCGATAGACGAGCTAACCGAAGTCAAAGGTATTGGCGGGGCGATTCTCGAGAGAAATCGTGATCGTTTGGTGTTACGATAAAGGCCAATCGGCGCGGCTCGCCCGCGCCTATCAAGACCGCTTTAGGAGTTCCGATTTTGCTAGCTTTCGACGTATTTAATGGTGACGCCGATGGCATTTGCGCCTTGGCGCAGTTGCGTCTTTCAGAGCCGAAAGACTCAATTCTTATTACTGGCGTTAAACGCGATATACAGCTGTTAGAGCAGGTTGTACCAGAGCAGGCAGCTCAAGTTACCGCACTCGATATATCCTTCGACAAGAACCGCGCCGATGTGCAGCGTTTACTTGAGGGCGGCAGTTCGGTGTTCTACTGCGATCATCATTTTGCCGGCGAAATTCCAGAGCACGGCGCCTTGACGACCTTAATTAATACGGCACCGGAGGTTTGTACTGCGCTCCTTGTCAACGGGCTGCTAAAGGGAGCGTTTGCGAAGTGGGCGGTGGTCGGCGCATTTGGTGATAATTTAGACGGCAGTGCCGAAGCTTTGGCTAGGACACTGTCTTTGTCGCAAGACCAGATGTCGCTCTACCGTCAGCTTGGACTGTGCCTTAATTACAATGGATACGGTCCTAGCCTCGAGGATCTCTATTATCATCCGGCGGATCTGTATCAAGCGGTGGTAAGCTGTTCAACGCCCGAGCAGTTTGTGGTTGATCAGGCCAGTGTGTATTCTGCCTTGTCTGAAGGCTACGCTACAGATATGGCAAAAGCGGCTGAGTTAGCGCCTGAAGTCAAAGACGCAACCCATGCGGTATACCTGCTCCCCAACGAACCATGGGCTAGACGCGTGAGTGGTGTTTTCAGTAATAGTTTAGTCGAGCAAAATCCAGATCGAGCGCACGCTATACTGACTGACCTTGGCGACGACCATTATTTGGTGAGCGTGAGAGCGCCTCTGAATCGCAGGCAGGGAGCGGACACTCTGGTACGTCAGTTTCCGACCGGTGGTGGACGTGCAGCTGCAGCGGGTATCAACCGACTACCATCGTCTGATCTAAGCCGCTTTATATCGGCTTTAGCTGATACGTATTCAGGGTAAATTCGCTATGCCGTCGCTAATAGGTATTGCTAGACGATCCAAGCCAAAGGCGATCATGGAGCCCGTAAAACAGGCTGCGGTTACTATGGCCTCGGGTGTTCAGGGTGATGCGCGCGGTAAACCCGGTAAACGTCAGGTTACGGTGTTGAGCGCCGATGTTTGGTCAGAGGTGTGTAGCTCTCTGGGTGTTGAGCTAGAGTGGTCGAAGCGGCGAGCTAACTTACTCGTGGCTGGAATCCGCTTCTCAGCGAAGGATATCGGGCGAAAACTGGTCGTTGGATCCATTTTGCTTGAGGTTCGATGCGAGTGTGACCCATGCCACAGAATGGATCAGGTGCACCCGGGTTTAAGAAAGGCCTTGGAACCAGAATGGCGGGGTGGGGTCTGCTGCACGGTAGTTCAAGAAGGCCTTGTACAGATCGGTGATGCCGTAGATTGGTTGTGACACCTGACACTCCATTCGCGGAGCGAAGCGCGCTCCGCTGTAGCCAGTGCTCAGACCTTAGTGGATGGGCTAGCGTGACTGAGTTAGGCAGCTTACCAAGCGTAGCTTCAGTGTTGGCGATTCTATTTGGCTGGTATTGATGAGTCGCTAGTCAGCAGTAAACTGATAATGCCCCTGACTTCACCTAGTTTGTAGCCTGTAGCTAAATCGGCGGGATAATACTGGTTTAGAGCTTCTTGGGTTTCCGCTGCTATCGATTCGCCGTGGCAAGTCAAACAGAGCCCTTCAGTGATTTGAGCTTGCGCATAGCGAAAGCCAACAGGTGTTTCCTCAAACGTAAACATCGGCGATGTCGATTTCTCTGCGATTTGATGCTTAAGAGTCTCGATCGAGTGAGCCTCCCACGTATCTGGTCTCGCATTTGGGTTTCGATTGCGGTCACTAACTCGTTTCACGACCCAACCGGATGACTCTGAAAGCGCCTGCGCAATGGCTGGCGCTTCTGAAGAGCATACCGCAATGGCTCTGCTCGGTCCGCCTTCTTGCAGGGCAGACTGGAGTTGGGGTTTCAAGCGTCCAGCGAATTCGGCCACGATACTTTGAGCTTGCTCAACTTTTTGTACGTTGTCGTTCGCCATCGCTGCGGAGCCAAAGTAAAGACACAGAATAAAACACGCGGTTTGAGGCAATCGGTCTCGGTAAAATTGGGTCATAAGGTAGCTCTGCAGAACGTAAGCCTTATTCTAGCTCAATCTCAGTGCCCTGAAGCAATGAGGCTGATCAAGTTTTCCGTACAGAACTGAACTTAAGCGCGTTTTGTGCGTAAAATGAGCTCTAGAAGATCTAGACTCAGAACCAGAACCAGAACCAGAACCAGAACCAGAACCAGAACCAGAACCAGAACCAGAACCAGAACCAGAGCCAACTACAACAATAAGAGAGCACCTATGACAGCAACGATCTTGAGTGAACCCCTCACCCTACCGTGCGGATCGACCATACCCAACAGGCTATGCAAAGCCGCAATGACAGAGGGCTTGGCAACGAAGGCGGGCGAGGCCTCTGAGGCATTAACGCGTCTTTACGGAACGTGGTCTGATGGCGGTTCCGGCCTGTTGCTTTCCGGCAATATCTTGATCGACGCCTATCATCTTGAACGACCGGGAAACGTCATAATTGACGGGCCGATCACGGATTCTCATCGAGAAAATTTGACGGCCTGGGCCGCTGCCGCAACGCGAAATGGCAATCACTTTTGGGCCCAAATTAGCCACGCAGGGCGCCAGACTCAAAAGGTTGTGAATCCTCATCCAAAAGCACCGTCAGCCGTTAAGTTAGGCCTGCCTGGGGGGCAGTTTGGGGGCCCCGTAGCGCTAGCCCAAGATGAAATTCAGCAGATTATTGAGCGCTTTGCGAATTGTGCCGAGGTGGTGAAATCCTGTGGATTTACTGGGGTGCAGATCCACGCAGCTCACGGCTATCTCATGTCTCAATTTTTGAGTCCTCGCTCTAACCAGCGGACGGATGAATACGGTGGAAGCTTGGGAAACCGCGCTCGTCTCTTGATCGAAGTTTTTCGTGCCGTTCGAGCTCGAGTCGGACTGGATTTTCCTGTTGCTGTTAAACTCAATTCAGCCGATTTTCAGCGAGGCGGGTTTGATTTCGAGGAAAGCTTACAAGTAGCGCAATGGTTACAGGATGAAGGCGTTGATTTAATCGAGGTATCTGGCGGCACCTACGAACAACCGAAATTACTGAATCTCGAGGGCATTGAGCCAGTAGACGAACAGAAGGTCGCAGCGTCAACACTCGCTCGCGAAGCCTACTTTGTAGACTTCACCCGAGCGATGCGAAAGACTTTAACGGTACCTTTGATGGTAACGGGTGGGTTGCGCAAGCGATCGGCAATGGAAGAGGTAATCACTTCGGGTGCAGCGGACATGGTGGGTTTGGGGCGGCCTTTGTGTGTTATGACGGATGCCCCCAAACAGTTGCTATCGGGCCTAGAAGAATTACCTCGGTATGAGAATCAGCTGAGTTTGCTTCCTTCTTGGCTGGGTTTTTTGAGCGTCTTTAAGTTGTTCCGAACTATCGGCGCCTTCGCCACCCAGTACTGGTACTACGAGCAGATAGCGCTTGTCGGCGAGCGGGGTAAGGCTGCGGATGCGCTTACTGTGCTCAGCGCGACGACTAAGCAAACTAAGCGCGCGAATGCATGGTTGCAAGGGCGGGCGCCGGCTCCGAAGTGATCGGCACTTTAGTTCGGTGCGCGGCTTAGCCGACTCGCTGTACAGCCCATTCACGCGGGTCACTTCAAGGCAATCCATGGCTCGCTCGCGCAAACGACGTCGTATCGTGCAATACGGCAGATTCGAGGTCGTCTAGGCTACATCAGTTGATGACGTGGCCGAAGAAGTC